>Ga0129307_1000750_pt1 | contig 45318 bp, 28 predicted proteins | sample P1105metagenome_FD_94437 | JGI IMG/M metagenome (GOLD analysis project Ga0129307, IMG submission 94437) | Capybara group fecal microbial communities from Wisconsin, USA - P1105 metagenome | ecosystem: Host-associated > Mammals > Digestive system > Large intestine > Fecal | place: USA: Wisconsin...
ACCCTGTTCGCGCAGGGCCTTGCAAGCCTGGGTGCCGGAATAGTCGAATTCGCAAGCCTGACCGATCACGATCGGGCCAGAACCGATGATAAGGACTTTGTCGATGCCTTCAATCTTCATTTTAGTATTCTCCGTTGAACTAATTATTTATTAAAAACCTTGTGTTAAACTGCCCTGGATCCTTCGGCTTCGCCTCAGGATGACATAAAAAAAAGCTGAACTAAAAAGTCCAGCAAAATTAAAATCAAAAATTTTAGTGTCCTTGAAAAAACCATTTGCCGTTGCGCCATGGATTGCGCAAACTGCATTGGGCTTCGACATTGCAAGAATTTGTTTCATCTTCCTGTCTAGATTACTCAAGGTTTAAACTTGCGCAAATATAGACAAAAAATGTAAAGCTTTCAATGGTGAAAACGTTATTTCGCCAAAATTCCCAGACTATTATTCGTCCAGTCCTGCATCCGATCCATCATCTAGTCCGCCGTCAGGCACTTGACAAATCGGAAGATTCGGGTCTTCCAAGCATTCATCAGATGTGGATTCGCTACTAGTTGACGAAGAACAAGCCACAATTGCAAAGAGAGACGCGGCAAGGAATGTTCCCAAGAAAAAGCGTTTCATAAAGACCTCTAAGTTGTTTAGTATCAACACAATAGACAATCTAGTAAAACTATAAAAAATAAATGGTGAACAAACAAAAAAGGACCGCTCAAAAGCGGTCCCCCCTTTGCATAAAAGCAAATCTAGCTCAGAGAATTACTTCTTAGCCGGCTTGTTCTTAGCAGCGGTTTCCTTGAGAGCTGCACCAGCCTTGAAGCCGACAGTCTTGGAAGCCTTGATCTTGATCGTTGCACCAGTCTGCGGGTTGCGGCCAGTACGAGCAGCGCGGGACTTCACAGAGAAAGTACCGAAACCGATCAACTGGACGTTGCCGTCCTTCTTGATGCCAGCGGCGATGCCATCGAGAACTGCGTCGATAGCGCGAGCTGCTGCAGCCTTGGATTCAATGCCAGCTTCCTTGTTGGCGAGCACGGCTTCAATGAGATCTTGTTTATTCATTTTTTAACTCCTTGAGTCAGATTTGTGAAATGTTTGGTAATATTATACTTTTTTTTTCTTAGGGTAGAATAGAATAATTTGAAAAAAATGTTTTAAAAGCCCATAAATCAAGCCTTGGGCGCCAGTCTGCCCGATTCCTCGACATACTGGTCTGCCTTGGTCCTCAGCTTTTCAAGATAGACTAGGCAAAGGCATGTGAACGGAATTGCCACCAACAGTCCAAGGAACCCGAGCAGCTTGCCCCAGATCGAAAGCGAGAGGAGGATTCCCACCGGAGGAAGGTTCATCGACTTTCCGACAATGTGCGGGACAAGGAAAAAGTCTTGAATAATCTGCACGATGAGGTAGATGGTAAGGATAATCAACGCCACCTCCCAGAACGGCATTCCTTTGTCTAGAGCGTAAACCACCGCCAGTAGTAAGGCGAGCGGAATGGTCGTCAACTGCATGTACGGGATCATGTTGAGCGCCCCGGAGAAAAGTCCAAACGCAATGCCCATCGGGAGCCCCATGATGCTAAAGCCAATCGCGTAAAGCACGCCAACAGTAAAAGCCACCATGGACTGCGCACGGAAATACGTTCCCATGAACTGGTCAATAGAACCAGCAAACTCGCCGGCTTCGCGGCGGTAACGCCTTGGAATCAAACGACGGATACCCTTTCTTATTTTGTGCATATCCAGCATAATGAAGACAAGGTACATAAAGACAATCGCAGCACTCGAAATGCCCACAAGGATTGTCGATGTTTTCGAAAGCACGCCCCAAGCACTCGGAAGAATTTTATCCGAAACCGTCTGCAACACGCTCCACACATCAAGCGATTCCATCGACTCGGCGATGCCGTTCCAAGAAATAAGCGACTTCACGGATGCCCAAGTGTCTGCAGGAAGGAACGTCATAATGCGGTCGCTCCAGGCCGAATCCGTAAACACTCTCGAAAGGAGCGTTCCCAAGTACTGGACTTCGTGGACGACTCTCGGAACAAAGAAATACATACAACCGCCTATAATGATTGCGGCAGCAAGCAACACGACAATCACGGCAATCACGCGGTAACGAAACTTTATTTGCAATCTACAGACCAGCGGATCCATAACGTAGGCAATCAAGAACGCCGCAAAGAACGGGAAAAGAACCCCTCTTAAGTAATTCAGAACATATAGGGAAACGCCAACCGCAACCGCAATCAGCACATATCGCATCACCCTATCAAGCGTCCAGTTTCTTTGCATCTTTACCCCCGCGTTTTTTTCAAGGCATATACACAAGACAGAACAAGACCTAGCAAAATTCCAGCAAGCATCACGTACAAAGTTTTCCGATGCTCTGAATTATCGTTCCAAATACGGACATAACGGATTTCCATTTCGTCAGGAATGCCCCGCAGCGTAGAACTTCCGCTCGCAATTTCAAAGAACGAAGCGCGATTCAAATACGTCATGCCGTCATCTTTTTCAAGGCCCTGCAAAGAGAGCCACCACTCCGAAACCTTGAATTCAGAGAGCGAAAGCCTGCTCACTGCAAAACGTTCTTTGCTGCCGCCCATCAACAAATACGGAGCCGAAGGAACATCCTTTTCCAGAACACGGAGTGTCGCATAATCGCCATTCCGCGAATAGACAGGGTCATCCGTCAAAATGCGGAGCTTCATGGAATTCATCCGTTTCGACGCGACTCGCACTTCCAAGGAATCAAACTTCGTCAAGTCCAAAAGTCCAGCCGGGCGGCGGCCCACAGATTTCAAATTAAAACCGGCACCGGCGTAGGTAAACGCCTTTCCAGTACGGATGTTCACGGATGCAATGAGGAGCGTGTCCGTCAGCTGCACTTCGCTTGTCGAAAATCCACCCACGGCGCTATCGTTCAGCGGGAAAATATCAAACGTCCGTTCCGGGAAAAGTTCAACAGAATCATCCCCAGAACGCAAGTATTCAACACCCCACGCAATAAGCAAGGCAGAAAAGACAAGCACTCCAATCCAATTGCCAATCCGGTTATTTTTCATTGTTCTCCTTCACAGGATGCCTACGTCCTATGGCAACAATCATAAGCCCAAGGAAAATAAACAAGAATATTCCATAAGCCGTATTGCTCACGCCACTCGCAGAAATTTCCCGAACACCCACAACAAACTTTTTCCCACGCGGCTGTTTCCACCCCGCCGAGATTTCCACACGAGCAATGCTTTCGTGATGCGGACGGTTCAGATAACGTTTCACGCCAAGGTCATCGTACCAAAAATCGGGAATATAGAACTGTTCAAACGGGATAGCAATCTTGTTGCGCCCTTCTTTTACAGGAATTTCCTTCAAAAGCAACCGGTACGTATTGGCCTTGCCCAATTCCGTCACATCCGGGTCATACGCCCAAATTTTCAAATTGATTTCATTAGTACCAGAAATATCCATATCCAGCCGGACAGTATCGACATTAGTCCAGTTGTGGAACTTCTTTTCGCCATTGGCATCAAAATCAAAGACCATGCCGCACCAAGTCGGCTTCTTTTCGTCCGTTCCAAGCGTACACTGGAAACGAGCCAATGAATCCGACAAATTAAACAGGACTACAGATTCTCCCCCGTCAAAATTATCGTCATAGGCAAGAGCCTTTACCCCCTCCCCTAGCGGAAATACATTTTCAGCGAATTGCTTTTTAGGGAGAGCTACATAAACAACAATGGCTATAAACGCAATAATCGCTAAAATCGTATATGATTTTTTCATTTACTCAAAAAATTTCCTTAAAGTTCGGTTATACTGAATTAAGTCCAACGGATCCTCTTCCTCGTTCTTTTCTCCAAACAATTTCGTCACAAGCGAGTCCAGCCAGCGGATAAAGAAGAAGTGATGTTTCCCTTCCCTCGCTTGCGGAGCGGCCTTGATATCCAGAGACCACTGCAAAAGTTCCATCACCTTGGACGGCGGCAAGTGGAATGTTTCGCAGCACGTCGTCACGTAGCCATCGAAACCATAATGCGGGAGTTTTCCCTTCACAAGCGGAACGCCATGATCGATGCACACAGGATTCTCGCAAGGCGGGTCCTGGACATTTTTCTTTTTCAAGTCATTCAGCCACAATTCACGTGTCTTGTCCGTGAGTCCACCGTAAAAGGCGAACGTCTGACTGCACGGGAAATAAATGGAATAGCACTTCGGACAAAACCTCAAATCAAGGTTTACAATTTTCAGAGATTCAACCTCTGAACCACAAAAAGAACATTTACACATACTTTGAATATAGTTAATTCTATATTTACACGCATGGCTAAAGTAGTTCAGATTACAGCAGAAAATTTTGAAACAGAGGTCATCCAGGCCTCCGAAACGCGCGCAGTCGCCATTCTCTTCTCTTCCGCGGAATATCCTGATTGCGCCCCGTACTCCCAGTTGCTCGGTCAACTTTCTACAAGCATGGACTTTACGCTTGGCGTCGTAAGCTGCGACGACCGCGAAAACATGCGCCTCATCCAGATGTTCCGCGTGCAGTCCGTCCCAGAAATCCACATCGTCGAAAAGGGCCAGATTGCAGACGTCATCCAGGGAGTCCTCCCCGAAGCAGACCTCAAAAAACGCCTCGAAAAATTTTACGTCTCCGACGAAGCCAAATTCCAAATGGCTCTCGAAGACGCCATCGCGCAGAAGAACTTCGACCAAGCGCTCCCGATGCTCAACGAAGCCCTCTCCAAGACGCCGAACGACAAGAAGCTCCAGCTCCTCTGGGCAAAGGCAAACCTCGGCCTCGGCGACACCGCCAAAGCAAAAGACATTCTCTCCAAGTTTACCGAAGCCGACGACCAGTACCGCGAAGCAAAATCGCTTTTGGAACTCCTCGACTTCCACGCCGAAGTCGCCAAGAAGGACGTTCAAGGCAAAGAGGCCATCGTCTACCACGAAGCCTGCAAACTCGCCTGCGAAGAACAATTCGAAGATGCACTCCAAGCCTTCTTGAACTTGTTCGTCGAAGCCCCCGACTGGAACGACGGCGCCGCCAAAAAAGCTATGCTGACGCTATTCGGCGTACTCGGTCCTAAGCACGAGCTCACCTGGAAGTACCGTGCCAAACTCAACACGATGATGTTTATCTAAAATGACTCTACTCCTCGCCATCATCTTCTTTGTATTCGTCGTAGGCGCCCTCATTCACGGGTATTTTTCTTTCGCCAACGTGGAATACAGTTTTCGCGAGCATCCCGTACAATTCATTGTCGTCCTCATCATCATGCTCAGCGCGGCAATACTTTGTACATACCTATTCCTTAAAGAAGTCGGCGTCCTAAAATAAGCCGCACAAAGCCAATAAAAAAACGCAGCCTCAACAGCTGCGCTTTTTTCATATTTAATTTTAACTTATTTGCACTTCGCGTTCGCGATATCCAACAAATTCTTGTAGGCGGCCATGCACTTTCTATGGTCAATCGACCCTTCGGCATAGGAATAACATTCGCCAAGTTTCTTATTCGCCTTGTCGCGTTCCTTGCACGGCTTTTTCGGAGCAGGTTCAGACTGTTTTGCGTTGTTCTGTTTCGGTGCAGCAGGCGCAGCAGAAGCAGGAGCGTCATACGAATAAACAAAAACTTCGATGCGGTTGTTCTTCACGCGGTTGTCCGGAGTCGTATTCGGAACCATCGGTTCGTCGCCGCCCTTGCCCGTTGCAATAATATCCATACCCGAAAGTCCGGACATCACCAAGTAGCTTTTCACTTCTTCGGCACGCTTTGCCGAAAGAGCGCGGTTTCTTTCCGGGCGGTCCAAATTGTCCGTATGAGAGACAATTTCAATCGTCTTGCCCTGATAGTTCCTCAAGTGGTCCGCAGCCCTCTTCAAGCCTTCCGTAGATTCCTTCGTAAAGCGGGACTGTCCAACGGCAAACGTCACGTTCTGCAAAATGAACTTTTCCAGAACAGTCTTGTTAGCCTCAGACTTGACGACCTTCGCAGACTGATTTTGCGTTGCAGACGTATTCACCGACTGGGATTTCGGAGTTGCATAAGACGGAGCGTTCTTGATGCAGCGGACTTTGTTCGTATAAGCGTCACCGTGTTTGAAGTACGGGGTTCCCTTTCCGCGGATGGCATTATACTTCCAATCGACATAAGTCACTTCGCTGGCATTCTTCGTAGAAGTCCAGTAGCCGCGCTTGAAATCGAAATTCATGCTGCACGGATTTTCCTTCGTATCAGCATTGGTTTTCCTGCGCTTGTCGTTGGCATGCATTTCAAAATCAGATATCTTGGAGAAGAGTTCTTCGAATTCAGCCTGTTCCGGGACATGCCAGCCGCTCGGACAAGCGCGATCGATGTTTCTCGCTTCCATTTCGTCAAGACGGTCGAGCACCATATCTTCGGCCTGCCAGACCTGATTGCCAATCTTGAGCGTCCTGTAAGTCTTTCCAGAGGCGTCCATCATGCCTCCAAGACGATCCTTGCAAGCCGCTTCCCAGTTCTGGATGCAGCGGACAGAATAAGCGTTCGCCTTACGTCCCTGGTATGCAAAATTTTCAAGGTTCGTACCTCTAAAGCTCATCGCATCGGCCTTGTCGCCGCCCTTGTCGTCGCCAAGCCAGAAGAACGCACGGTTGCCCAAATCAATGTAATTTTCACCATCGACATAGTAACCGCCATCAAGCACTCTAAAGCTATTCAGATTGAAATCTTGATAGTTGAGATCATCACCCGTAGGCAGGCTCCACCCATCCGGGCAAGCTCTTTTAGCAGAGCTCCACGTATAAAGTCTTCCGTAACGTTCGCAATTCTGGAGGTTGTTGTCATAGCAATAACTTTCCGGCAGACGGAACTTCAAGTTTTCGGCCATCCACACGCGATCGCCAATTTTTACCGTCGCATAACGTTCACCGTCACGGTTATCAATCAACAGATTCTTCGATGCATCGTAAGTCGAAGTGTTCTGGAACTTGGATGCCATAATCGGATCCGTATAGGTTTGCTGAGGTTGAGTCGGTCGCGAACTCAGCAAAGCACGTTCATCGTCAGAAATACTGCAATCGTATCCCTGAGGCAGACTTCCGAAATAGTAATTGTATTTGTCCGGCGTAATCCAGATTTCGCTACCGCCAAAAGACGAGGTCATAAAAGAACGCGGATAATTGGCGCACCTGTAAAGCACATTGGCGCAACGGCCATCCTTCTTTTCCGTTCTAAACGTATCTTCCATATCCGGGCAACGCCAGTAACAGGAATTTCCGAACATGTCGTCAAAGCCACATGTAACCACAGTCTTGTCGCCAGACGGAGCGGCAAAAACCGATTCCGCAGCCAAAAGAGTGGTAGCTACAGCTAGAGCGTACTTTTTATTCATAAAGACTCCGTATTCCAACACGGTTAAACGTGCGTGATATTTTGATTAGACCAAAAATACAAAATTTCAAAATCCATTTTCCAATAGAGCTTCGATTTTTAAGTCATTTAACGTCACTTAAATTCAATACTCCTTTATTTTGAAAACATCCGTTTACAAAAAGGCCTGGTTTTCCACAACTGTTTACAGCCAAAATTATCTATACTATGAACATGTTCCCTAAAATGAAGATTGTACTTGCCGTGTTCCGTTTCAAAACAGCACTCCTTTTGTTGACTTTTGCACTGATTTCATACGCAAAAGCCGCGCCCATGGTCACTCCCAAAAGAGAGGACCTAAAAGCCACACAGCAAATAGACGGAAGCGGACGTTCCTGCATATTACATTTCAAAGAATCGGCGTCCATTATAAAAAATTACGCCGATGAAGACTGCGTTCTTTTAAAAGCAGAATCCGGATGCATTGGATGGGTAAAGAAAAACGATCTGGAATATGTCTCCACCACATCTCCCATAGAAACTTATCCCATAGATTACCGGAACTGGGACGCACCGGACGCAATCGCGCTATACAATCTCAGAAAGAAATTCGCCGATTCCATTGCAACATACTACGGAGATTCAACCCTCTTCAGCCTTTTAAAATCCGAAGATTTCAGCATTCGCCACAAAGCCATTATAGATTCCCTCTACCGGCAAGTCTTGGAAAATCCGCAAGAAAAAATCGAACACTGGGACTATCTAAAACATTTTGGCATACATCCGCAAAACGTATTTTTCGCCAAAATGGAATGGGACAGCCTAAAGGCGGTTTTCAGCCTGCAATCTGATTCGATATTCGATTCCATCTACACCACCAACCGCAATCAGTACCTAGAATCCATAAAAAGTCTCCCTCAAGCCCAACAGCTATTGGCAACCATAGCCATCATGGATTACGAAATGAGCCTCCAGAAAAAAGAGGGCAAAAGCAGAGACGAATCCTGGAACGCAAACATCCTGAAAATACAATCGCTAGCCGAAAAACTAGTACAGGAGGAACCTCAGTACAAGGAGGCCATTTACAGATTCTATTATAACATAGGCTATATTCCCAGACGCCGCGATCCGACATTTTACTTTGCCGCTGGACTTTCGACCATACATTTGCTGGGCAAAGAGAATTCAGTCCATGGAGAACTGCTAGGACTCGACTTGATATGGTTGGGAGCATATACCCCAATAGGAACGTTCGCCATAAAATCAACCCTCGCATTCGGAATAAACTCAGGGAATGAATTTACATATAACAATGAAGATAAATTATTCAAGCATAATTCCTTTTTAGCCACAATGGACGGAAGCATTATTTACAGGCCGACAATTTCCATTTACAACACACTGAATACATGGGCTATAAAGCCGGAACTCGGACTGGGAATTTACTTCCTGGACGACGCCATTTTATATTACTCTGTCGGAATCCGCTACGAGAAATCGACGGCCCGCCAAGAATGGAACATGAGACAGCCGTACGGCATTATTGACGGCTGGAGCATCGGACTTGCTTCAAAATGGAGTGGCATAAACTTCAAAGGCATCACCCTCGACATCCGCTGGGCAATCCACGCATAATTGAGTTTCGCCCTCTAATTTACCACCCATTTTCCCCACATTTCCACTCGTCTCTAGTCTCTAGTCTCTAGTCTTTTCTATCTTTACCCCCGTATTTTATTGTACAGTAAAAAAACAAGGGATTTATCCCACAGGAAAACACTATGAAAAAGATCAAGTTCCAGGATACCTCGTTCCGTGATGGTTTCCAGTCTATTTTCGGTGCCCGCGTTTTCGCTAAGGACTTCATGCCCGCAGTGGAAGCAGCCGTCAAGGCCGGCATTACTCACTTCGAAGCCGGTGGCGGTGCCCGTTTCCAGGCTCTGTACCAGAACTGCGGTGAAGACGCCTTCGACATGATGGACGAATTCCGTCGCGTTGTCGGTCCGAAGATTCGCCTCCAGACCCTCGCCCGCGGTATCAACGTGGTTGCTCTCGCTCCGCAGCCGCGCGACATGATCAAGCTCCATGCCGACATGTTCAAGAAGCACGGCATGACTCGTATCCGTAACTTCGACGCATTGAACGACGTCAACAACCTCATCTACTCCGGCCAGTGCATCACCAACGCCGGTCTGGAACACGAAGTTGTCGTCACCATGATGGAACTTCCTCCGGGATGCGACCTCAACGCCGCCCACAACCCGGAATTCTACGAACGCATTCTCCGCAACATTTTGGACGCCGGTGTTCCGTTCGCCTCCGTCTGCTTCAAGGATGCTTCCGGTACGACGAACCCGACCAAGGTTTATGAGACCTTCAAGCGCGCCCGTAAGCTCCTCGGTGACGATGTCGAACTCCGCATCCACAGCCATGACACTTGCGGTACCGGTGTGGCCCAGTACAAGGCCGCTATCGAAGGTGGCGCCGATGGCGTTGACCTCGGTCGCAAGCCGCTTTCTGGCGGTACGGCTCAGCCGGACCTCTTCTCCATGTTCCACGCCCTCAAGGGTACGGAATACAAGCTCGCCCTCGGTGAAGACAGCATCGTCGACGATCACATTCCGGAACTCATGGAAGCCAACAACGTCGCCGTCGAATGCCTCAAGGACTACAACTTCCCGCCTGAAGCACGTCAGATTACGACCGACGTTATCTTCAGCCCGATGCCGGGTGGCGCTCTCACGGCCAACACCCTCATGATGCGTGAAACCAAGACATTCCACCTCTTCCCGAAGGTTATCGAGAACATGAGTGAATGCGTCCGCCGCGGTGGCTTTGCTTCCTCCGTGACGCCGGTTTCCCAGTTCTACTTCCAGCAGGCCTACATGAACACCTTGAACCAGGCTGCCGGTCGCGGCACGTGGTTCAAGATGACGGAAGGCTACGGTAAGATGCTTCTCGGCTACCAGGGCAAGACCCCGTGCGAACCGGATCCGGAGCTCGTGAAGATCGCCGCCGACCAGTTCAACATGAAGCCGTTCAAGGAAGCCTATCCGGGCGTCCAGTGCGCAGAAGAAATTCTTCCGCCGGGCATCCCTGCCGCCAAGAAGCTCCTCGAAGAAAATGGTCTCCCGGTCAACGACGAAACCATCTTCATCACGGGCTGCCTCCAGACGAAGGCTGGCAACAAGGGCATCGAATTCCTCAAGGGCAACCGCCACATTGGCGTGCCGAAGAAGGACCCGAACGCCGCTCCTGCTGTCGATACCAAGAACATGAAGGCCGGTGCAGCAAGCACCTACCGTATCGCCCTCGGCAACCAGAGCTGGGACGTTCAGGTTCAGACCCTCAGCAAGTAAGAGGCTTTCGCGAAAGTCGAAAGACTTCGCCCCAAGCATTGAAAAGGACTTCGAGCATTTCGCTCGAAGCCCTTTATTTTTATACATGACTAGAAAACAAACTTAAATAAACTAATCGCTACATTTCACAGAATTAAAAACTGAACGTCTTGCCAAAGTTCACGCCATAGCCGACCTTTTCTGCGGCGAAGACACCACCATGAAATCCTGACGGATGATAGTAGCTCAGCATAATGCCGATATTCAACGTTTTGAGCCACATGAAGTCGCTTTCCAACATGACTACGCCATTCTGTCCAAGCCTTGCACCAAAGCGAGCCGCAGAATAAAGCTTTACGCCGTAGCCTTCGTCTTCATTGTCTGCAAGATTTTGCTTGTCCAGATAATCACGGATATCGTCAAAATCGCCACCACCTTCAAAGATTTGGGCGCCTACACCAAGTCCAAGAATCACAGGACCGACATCAAAGTCGGCACCGAAAGAAATTCGTTCCTGCAAATTCCAGAAGGAGAATTTCTCCTTTCCTACTTCCGTAAGCCATGCGGTGTAACCGTCATTGCACTTTCCTGATTCGGAACATTCCAACGAAGCCTTACCACCCTTGCCGCCAAAAGCCGCTTCCACATAAAGCGGAGAAGCAAAACCAAGCGGTCTATAGCTCAAAGCCGCCGCGCCGCCTCCCGTAAATCCATCCTTGATATTACGGCCAGTCATTTTCATGCCGCCATAAGCATCGACGGATACAGTCAACGAAGAGGTATCGCCATTAACAGCAAGGCGCGGTTGGTGAGCGACAATCATTGGTGATGCACCCATCGAGCTCAAATGCGGATTAAGGCATCCGCACAGAGACAGGGCTACCGTTGACAACATACAGAATAGTATTGATTTTTTCATTTTCCCTTCTTTTTTGATATATACATAATATACCACAAATTTTATGATACATCAAGAGGGTATTATTCTACAGAAATGGACCTGATAATGCAGCTTTCATTTGCGGCAACAGACTGCAAATTCAAGCGATGAGCGGATTTGGAGCCTTGCGGGGTCACTTTCAAATCAATAATTTCGTCCAAAGGTAAAATTTTGCGAACAAATCCATTTTGCAAACTACCGTTTGCAAGATTTGCCGCAGTCAGCTTCTTGGAGTCAAAATAAGCCAACGTATTTTGGCATGTTCCCGGCCAGTAATCCACAACAAGATTATTGTAATCATCCATTGACATCATCTTGCCAAATTCAATATGCATACCGCGTCGAGCCCTGTCGTATTTGATTTCAAGCCCAGTCCCGAGCGCATCCGAATATGGCGCCACATGCACATCCGAATCCCACGGATAATATTCATACTGGTTCGGATAAATCACCGGCGACGCAATCTTTGACGGAACAGGAACATCGCTCTGCGTATCGATAACCATGTGCGGATTGGAAAGTTCCACCTCGCCGCCATCGGAATTCAACACAAGGCGGAACCAGCGAAGCCCATTCAAAGCCCCATCATTCGAAGGCATCTGCCAACGCAACGTATGGCGGTTCCCATCAACAGGAACAGATTGTTCGTTCAACTGCAAATAACCCGAACAACTTTTTAAACGACAAACGAGAAGTTCCGCCTTCATCCAGTTTCCCTTCGGATTTTGGACTTTAACGTCAACCTCAAACGAAGTTTTTGCTTGGATATTTCCGCCATAATCCCAAAGAGCCGTCTTTTTCCAGCCCGCTGGAAGCGTAAACCTTACAGAGACATCTTTTTCGTTTGCATTTGCATTATAGTCATAACGCGCAAAGGCAAAATTTTTCGTCCGAACGGCGCCGCTGTTGGCAATAATATCAGGCATTTTGCTCAAGTCCATGCAACTTACATTCGGCGAGAAATAGCCCATCAGCTTTGGATTTCTAAACTGCCCCAAATTTGCGTCATAGTCGTACTTCGCCACTTCGCACATAATTCGCCACAAATCGACTTGCATGCCGTCCAGAACAATCTTGTTCAAGACACCTTCTTCAAGAGGCATTTCGATATGCCGCCCGCTAATAGGTTCATTGAATCGCGGATGCGTCGGATCTACGGCAAACGTCGCCGTCGCAGTACTCCTGTTCCCCGGATTTTCAAACGGGAACCCGCTATACGACTGCGTAAAGCCGCAATCCGAACGAATCGCCAAATCACCATTGCATTTCATATCCATAGCGCTCACAGTCGGAATGAACGTACTGCGGTCCTGAATGAGTTCGTCGTGCCCCCAGGATGTATTAAGCGATACATTAAAAACATACGCCGACTTTTCCATCCCATCTGGCAAGGCCTCTAAAAAGCCTTCACGGAAAGCCTCATAAATTGTGCCACCGAACGGATACGTAGAGCCTTGAATAAAATCATATTTGGGAATGTCTGTTTGTTCGGCAACATTGGCGCCAGAAAGCCCTTCCTTTTTCCGGTTATAGGCAATCACGCCCTTATTGTCGGAATAATGCATGCGGCTTATCGCAGAACCTAGCGTAAACGAGCCTTTACTCGCATGGCGCTCCAGGCGGTAATAATCGTTTTTATGCTCGGGACTTTTCCCTTTCAACTGCCCCTGCGCTATAAGCACAGATGGGAAACCCTTGTATTCCGCAGCATTGCGGTAATCTTCGAAAAGAAATCCGCTATCCACATTTATCTTTGAAAAACAGACTTTTGCAGCAACACATTTATTATCGTAAACCAGCAAATCTACGGCTCCCTTGCCCATTAAAATATCCTTGAACATTTCTGCCGACGAAGCCCCCTGTTTACTCCAAAAGGAAACCGTATTGAACAACCCCATCGGCATAACCGCTCCCTGATGCGGAGAATCAAGAGACGAGAAAAGCCTGACCGGAGCATCGGATGATTTGCGGTGGCTATCGTACAGATACGCGCCATAGCGCCCAATGATGCCGCCCTGACTTATGCCCATGACGACAAAGCCCTCGTCCCTCGCCCCAGGGAAAGGAATATGCTTATTGTCATTCAAGAAAGAGAGCAAGCGGCTGAAAATATCCGAGTTTTCTTGAAGCGACCTTCGTACCGTTTCCGTGAACTGCACAAGAATAGGCGTATATCCAAGATTTTTCAAGATATTCGGAAGCCCGACCTGTTGCAAATCACCTTCCAAGTCCGTCATGGTCCTTTTTTCCACAGGACTGAGGTCTATGCCGTCCACAATCATAAACGGACGTTCCAGATAAATTCCCTTTGGGGAACTTGCATCTTCGGGAGCGTCCATAATGCGGATGCGAACGGATTTTTCACCAGAAGAACAACTTCCATCTTGGGCATCGGTCCCGATAATAGTTTGGAGTCCAAGCCTTCCCAAAGACAAGCACAATTTGTCCTTAGATTTATCGACAAAAAACGAATACTCCTTATTTTCAGCCATTACATTTGCCGAAAGAAAAGCAACGAGAACAAGCCATACGTATCGCATCATTATTTTACCTCCACAAAAAGATTCTGTTCGACATTTCTGCCACCGCTTTTCAATTTGACAACAATCTTCTGCAACCCTGCCGAAGGAAATTCCAGTTCAAGACTTTCTTTCGACTTCAAAGAAGAACATTGTCCCGAAAGGCAAATCGAAACGGATGGCAGTTCCCTCTGCTTCGTCACAACAAAGTACGGATCCAGCAAAAGGCGTATTTTAGAGCCTCTCACAAACGATGTCGGGAGCCCCGCCGTAAGCAAATGCGCATTCATGATTTGCGCCGTAGAGCACAAGGAATCAGAACACGAACTGTAGGCGTAATCCAAATCCGCGACAAGCAAAGGAATCACCGTATAATCCGATTCCGCCGCAATCGCCTCCGCTTCAAAGAACAGCTGCTTTGGATTTGCCACGACGTTTTCACGAAGTCTATTGCGTACAACAGAATACAAGTTGTCGTACCATGTTTTGCGCGATTTTTTCGCGGTCATTTCAGTGGAGTGTAGCGTGTTCTCGATTTTCAGATATTCCAGTTCGCTCACGAGGAAGTTTTCGTTCGTCCTTGAAATAAGCGAATCTCTCTCATGCTGCGAATATGCAGCACTGAACTCCGATTCCGCATTGGGCAGGAATCGCGATTCGCGAACGTCAGACCAAGCCTCCACATTGGAAAACTCATACCCCAGCAAAATATCACCGGAAGCAGCCGACGAAGAAGAACCCACCGACGACGACGAAACACCCGAGCCGTTTTTGATGCAGCTAAAGCCGACATCATCGACAAACAGTGTCACGTACTGGTATTGCGGAACTTGAAACAGCCCCACGCCCACATTCGAAACAGAAACTGCGCCCGCCACGCCAAAGCTAGACAGCGGAACTTCTAACGTTCGCGTCGTATTCGCCGTCAAATTGACGTAATGCACGTTGCTGTTCCCGAAGTCGCCCTTAAGCCACACGCCAAATTTCACATTTTGCGTGGCACGGACCTTCAAATGGAGATTTCCGCCACCGACATGCAGTGGAAGCATCGGAAACGAAAGCACGCCCTTCCAATCGCCTTGCACATTTTTCATGCCAGACAACCGGATATACGGCGGTTGCATTCCATCCAGATACCCCCAGTTTGCTTTCCATTCCGGCGGTTCCGGGAAAGTCCTCCCCGTTTCTAACATTTGACCATTATCGCTACCGTCTGAATACAGCGCGACGCCCTTACATTCCTCGGCAAAGCCATTGAGAGCAAACAAGGCTCCCAACAAGGCAATACCTTTAAACATCCTATTAGCCATAGGATTTCCTTTTTGTTGATTTTTAGAATAAACAGGCTTGTTCAGCCGTAACGATATAGGGAAAGATTTAGATAAAGGATAAAAGTAATGACCTTGAATAAAGAATTCAAGGTGCTAAAGAAACTATAATATTTTTTTCGAAATGTAAAGGGGTAAATTAAAAATTTATGAATTTTCTTTTTTCAGGTGCAAGACCAAATCACTTATATATATATCGTCGACAATATTGACGGAATACTCATGCGCATCGAGATACATCAAGTCCAGTCGTTTTTCAAACGTCGAAAGTCCAAGGCCGCCACTCTTGCGACTTGACTTTCTTGGGAAATTAGAATTCTCGGAATGAAAATGGACTTCGTTCCCCGATTGCGTTATTGAAACATGTGCAAAACTTTTGCCATTCGGATTCACGCAATGTTTCATTGCATTTTCCATCAAGGGCATCATCAGCAAAGGCTCAATCATTATATTCGGATTTTCAAGTTTTACATCAAATACAAAATCAAAGCTTTCGTCCAAACGAAGTTTTTCCAAGTCGGCGTACTTTTGCAAAATATCTACATCTTCTTGCAGTGTAATATATTTATCCTTGACTTGATACAGCATCATTCTCAGTAATTGCGAAAGTTTATTCATCGAACTCTCTGCTCGTTTTGCATCAATCTGGATAAGAGCCGAAATGTTGTTCAAAGTATTAAAGAGAAAATGTGGACTCAATTGGTTTTTTAAAAAATCAAGTTCATATTGCAACTCCGAGCGTTTCTGTTCACGCAAAATAAAAGCGCGTACAATCTGGCGAAACATCACATGGTACAGCACGCAAAGCACACAGACAAACGCAACCAAGAAAGTAAACGATATGACAGGCCAAACACCAAAATGACCTTTAACAAAAGAAAAACAATACGAGCTAAAGAAATCAGCAACACCTTCATTTGGGTTACGTTCCATCACAAAGAAAGCAATTTCTCTAATAAACAGTGTCGCCACCACCAATATTGAATTACACACGAAGTAAAGAGCGTAGCGTTTTTTAAATACAAGTTGCGGTACCAAAAATCTTTGGTTCAAAATAAAAATGAAAACCGTACTGAGCATGGGCAAATAGAAGCCCACAAGCCCATTCACGTTTACGCTCATCTTCAACGCATTTGTCGGATCCAGAATAAGCACCAGCGGGAACAAGAGCATGAACAGCCAAACTAAAAAAGCTGGCAAGAAAAGCGGAATCGGGAACTGGACCAAGTCTCGTTCGTCTTTCAACAATTTACGTAACTTGTTTTCATTGCGTTCAAAGCCAATTTCTTGCAAAACGGCGAATTTGTTACGAGTCCGTTGGAAAAAACCTAAGCGGTCATTTGTACGATTTGTAGAAGAATTGTCATTCATACTAAAAAATTTAGTCAAAAAACCACTATTTTGGGCGGTCATGACAATTTCGTGACAAAAATCACGAAAAATTTTAACAAAAACTCAATTTAACTTTTGCAAGCAGTATTCCTTTTAATGACACAAGGATTTCAAACTGGAGGTAAATTTGAAGATGTAAAAATGAGGAGGTCAACCATGAAAACCCTTAACAATCGAGAACAGAAAGACATTTACATGCAATACCTTAACGACATTTCGCGTTATCCGTTACTCACAAGAGAACAGGAAACGGTATTGCTCAAGAAATCTGCCGAAGGCAATAAGGCCGCCTTGGACATGTTGGTCAATTCCAACCTCCGTTTCGTCGTCAACATCGCAAACCTCTACAAGGGCCGTGGTCTCGATATCATGGAACTCATCAACGAAGGGAACATGGGACTCATCGAAGCGGCACGCCGTTTTGACCGCTCCTTGAAAATCAAGTTTATCAGCTATGCCGTGTGGTGGATTCGCCAGAACATCACTCGCGCCCTTTCTGAAAAAGGCCGCATGATTCGCATTAGCGCCGAAAAGGAACTGATGTTGCGCCGTTTCAACCGCCACGCCAAAGACGTTCACCAAGTCATCGGCGGTTCGTTCACCGTCAACACGCAGTCGCTCGAAGGCCTCTCCAAGTACAAGGCCAACGACATCGAAAAGATTCTGATGATGGGCAACGCTTCTGCATCCCTCGACTCTCCGGTCGGCGATGACAGCGACTTGACGCTTGGCGATACGATTTCCGATACCGGCAACCGCGCTGACGAACTTGCCGAATGCAACAACCGCACTGACGTGTTCAACAAGGTAATGGACAAGAACCTCTCCGACCAGGAAAAAGAAATTCTCAAGCTCTATTACGGTTTCAAGATGGATTCCGACCTGAACTTGAAGGAAATCGCTCCGATGGTGGGTCTTTCCAAGGAACGCGTGCGCCAGCTCAAGGAAAACGCCTTGAACAAGCTCCGCGAAGCTAACGTTGAACGCCTCCTCAGCGAAGCTGCTTAACATTCACTTGACCAAAAAAGTTTCATACTCTCTCCTTTCTCAAAAAAACCGGCTATTCGTAGCCGGTTTTTCCTTATAAGGTGGTGCATTTTCAAAGGAAATTGTATCTTTAACGCATGATGTTCAAATCTTTTTGTTTCCGCTCTGTATTTATAGCGACGCTGTCCGCACTTTGCATTGCGAACGCCGCTACCGACAAGAAAACTCCTCCCGGAGATTTTTACGATGAAGTTTCACGATTGAACAAGGTCCTTTCCGAAATCAATCGTAAGTATGTTGAAGAAGTCAACCCGACGGAGATTACGGATGCTGCCATCAACGGCATCAGAAATATTCTGGATCCGCACACCACCGTGTTCGCCCCGAAGGATTATGAAAGCCTCCGTGTTTCGATGGAAGGCAAGTTCGGTGGCGTGGGCATCACCATCAGCCTCCGCGACAACATCCTGACCGTCATCTCGCCGCTCTCCGGCACACCGGCATTCAAGCTCGGCATCCGCGCTGGCGACCGCATCCGCAAAATCGACGGCAAGGACACCAAGGGCCTTTCGCTGGACGACGCCGTCAACAAGCTCCGCGGTAAAATCGGCACGGACGTGACAGTCGCGATTGAACGCGAAGGCGTCCCGGACCTCATGGACTTCACCATCACGAGAGCAGAAATTACCGTCCACGCCGTTCCTTACTACGGCATGGTATCGCCGGAAATCGGCTATATCAAGCTCGCGACATTTAGCGACAAGACGACAAGCGATGTCGAAAACGCCATCAGGAACCTCCAGAAGCAGGGCATGAAGAAGCTCATCCTCGACATGCGCTACAATCCGGGTGGACTCTTGAACCAGGCTATCGAAATCAGCGAACTGTTCCTCAAGCCGGGTAACGTCATCGTGAGCACCCGCGGCCGCACGCAAAAGACTGAAAGCGCCGCCCGCAGAACACCTCTCGTCAAGCCTGAAGTTCCGATGGTCGTCCTCGTGAACCAGGGTTCCGCCAGTGCCGCAGAAATCGTCTCCGGTGCACTGCAAGACTGGGACCGCGCATTGATTGTCGGTAAGACCTCGTTCGGTAAAGGTTCCGTACAGACAATCTTCCCGCTCGATAACGCAGGCAACGCCCTCAAGCTTACGACTGCATTCTACTATCTGCCCTTCGGACGCTGCATCAACAAGCCCGAAAACGGCATCAAGGGACTTTCGTTGCAAGACGAAGAAATGGACGAAGAAGAAAAGGATACGGCAAAGGCTGACACTGTCAAGGCCGATACCGCCAAGCGCGATACGTTCTACACGAACAACGGCCGCATGATGTTCGGCGGTGGCGGCATCAAGCCCGACGTCGACGTGGAACTAGACCCGATGCCTTGGGTCGTCCAAGTGCAGGAACGTATGGCCATGTACTTCAAGTTCGCCGTCAAGATTCGTCCGAGCCTCGAAAAAGCAGGCGTCAAGATGAGCTCCGACTGGGTCGTTCCGGATTCTCTCTTTACGCAGTTCAAGACGTTCTGCAAAAAAGACACGAACTTTATGAAGGTCAAGAGCAACGCCCTCGTCGGCGTGGATCAGCTTGAAAAGAGCATCATCCGCGAACAGAACTACATGGGCGACAGCGCAAAGACCATCTCGGATTCGAATCTCGTCAAGAGAATCGGCGATATGCGCAAGGCTCTCGAAGATAACCGCGATGCCCAGTTCGAAGCGAACAAGGAATACATCAAGGACGGCATCAAGCGCGAGCTCCTCACGGCATTCGTGAACGATTCCGTCAGCACGGCATTCTCGCTCAAGCGCGACAAGCAGTTGAACGAAGCCATCAAGTATCTGAGCGACGCTCAGCTTTACAAGAAACTGATTAGCGCTCCGCCGAAGTCGAAGAAGAAAGCGGCTACTACCAACAAGGCAAAGAAGTAACGGTCCAAATTGATTTCGCTGATAAACAAAATGGCAGAAGGCCTGGGCAAGGCCGTAAGACGCTTCCTGAACAAGGTCGTGGGCTATGTCGTGTTCATCTGGGAACTGTTCAAGAACATCCCTGGGGCGTTCACGAATTTGCACACGACCGTGGAGCAGATGCACAACGTCGGCATCACGAGTATTCCCGTGGTGTTCGCAGCATCGCTTGCCACAGGAGCCATCATGTCGTGGCAGCTGGCCTACCAGTTCGGCGACATGATTCCCATGATGTTTGTCGGCATGGCGGTCGGTAAATCCGTCATGGTGGAGCTCTGCCCCATCCTTACGGCGATGGTGCTTGCCGGGCGTATCGGTGCTTCGATGTGTTCGGAACTCGGTACAATGGCCGTCACGGAGCAGCTCGATGCGTACAAAGTATTAGGATTGAACCCTTACAAGTACTTGCTTGCGCCAAGACTCATCGCAACTGTCATCATGCTTCCGGTGCTAACCATCTTGAGCATTTTCATCGGTATTGTCGGCGGTTACGAAGTGGCCCACCTCTACAAAGAAGTTTCGTGGTCGGTGTTCTTTTACGGCGTACGCATGTTCTACCAGAACTGGGACTTGGTCGTAGGCCTCATCAAGGCGACCCTTTACGGATTCTTTATTTCGAGCTACGCCTGCTTCTTTGGATTCTTTACCCACAGCGGTGCAGAAGGCGTGGGCAAGAGCACCAAGGCGACCGTCGTTGCCGGCATGACAAGCATCTTGATTGGCGGGTTCACTCTCTCCAAATTACTGCTTGTCTAACGCGATAAATTTATACAAATGTTTGAGACCAAGCGCACAAGCAACAAAAGTTATACGGGGAACAAAGTTCAAGACATCAGCGTCCTTTTGGAGCGTGTTCTCGCAAAGAGGCACATCTCCGAAGATATCCATTTTAAAACGATTTCAGAGCGGTTCTCGGAGGTCGTCGGGCCCCTCCTGGTAGCCCATGTAAAACCTGAGAAAATCGACAAAAACATATTGGTGCTTAAGGTCGCTAATTCAGCGCTCAAGTTCGAAATGAACATCCAAAAAAAAGCTATTATTGGTAAGTGTAATACCCTTTTGGGGAAACCGTTTATTCAAGGAATACGATTCATCTAAGAGGGGCTTAATAGAGGAATTATGGCAGAAGAAACAGAAGAAGTAAAGAAGGCGGAAGCAGATTATAGCGGTTCAAGTATTACCGTTCTCGAAGGTCTAGAAGCAGTTCGTGTCCGCCCTGCAATGTACATTGGTTCCACCGACATCCGCGGTTTGCACCACCTCGTTTGGGAAGTGGTCGATAACTCCGTAGATGAAGCCCTTGCCGGTTTCTGCAACCATATCGAAATTTCCATTTTGCCGGGGAACGGCATCCGCGTCACCGACAACGGCCGCGGCATCCCGACGGACATCCACCCCAAGGAAAAGGTGGGCACCATCCAAGTCGTGATGACAAAGCTCCATGCCGGCGGTAAGTTCAACAACAGCTCGTACAAGGTTTCCGCCGGTTTGCACGGCGTGGGCGTGAGCTGCGTGAACGCACTTTCCAACAAGCTTATCGTGACCGTCCGCCGTAACGGCAGAGTCGTAAGGCAAGAATTTGCAAAAGGCATTCCGTGCGGTCCGCAGGTCGATATTGGAGAATCCGACGGAACGACAGGCACATCCGTAGAATTCTACCCGGACGATACGATTTTCTCCGAAACTGTTTACGTGTATGACACGCTCGCCACGCGTTTCCGCGAACTCGCATTCCTCATGAGTGGACTTCGCTTGACGCTGACTGACGAACGCGACCCGGAACACCAGCAAACAGACACGTTCTGCTTCCCCGGTGGCGTTTCGGAATTTGTGCGCTATGTCGATGAACACCGCACGCCGCTTTTCCAGAACCCAATCCACTTGGTACTCCCCGATGGTCAATATCCGCTCGAAGTCGCCATGTGGTACAACGACGGCTATCAGGAAAACTTCTTCAGCTTCGTTAACAACGTAAACACCTACGATGGCGGTACTCATGTGACCGGCTTCAAGACAGCCCTCACCCGAGTCATCAGCAAGTTCGCGCAGGACATGCCGAAGGGCAAGAAAGAAGCGCAAATCACAAGTGACGATATCCGCGAAGGCCTTACCGCCGTCATCGCCATCAAGGTTTCCCAGCCGCAGTTCGAAGGCCAGACCAAGCGCAAACTCGGCAACTCCGAAATCGCCGGTTACGTGGCTTCCGCATTTGGCGCAAAACTCGAAGAATACTTCCAGGAAAATCCGGCTGCCGTCAAAATCATTTTGGACAAGGTCTACAACGCGGCACTCGCTCGCGAAGCTGCACACCGCGCCCGCAACCTCGCCCGCCGCAAGAACGTCCTCGAAAGCGGAGGACTTCCGGGCAAGCTCGCCGACTGTTCCAGCCGCGACCCGAAGGAATGCGAAATGTTCATCGTGGAAGGTGACTCCGCAGGTGGTTCCGCCAAGATGGGCCGTAACCGCGAATTCCAGGCAATCCTCCCGTTGCGCGGAAAGATTTTAAACGTTGAAAAAGCTTCTTTGCATCGCGTACTCGATACCGAAGAAATCCTGAACCTCGTGAACGCCATCGGAACAGGCATCGGAACGGAATTCAAAATCGAAAAGCTCCGTTATGACAAGATCATCATCATGACCGATGCCGATGTCGACGGTTCGCACATTCAGACGCTCCTCCTCACGTTCTTCTTCCGTTACATGCGTCCGCTAATCGACGAAGGACATATCTTCCTCGCCATGCCTCCGCTGTACAAGATGAAGGTGGGCCAGAAGGAACGCTACCTGTTCGACGAGAAAGAAAAGGACAAGGCCATGGCCGAAGTCGAAGACCGCAAGAACGTGACCATCAACCGATTCAAAGGTTTGGGTGAAATGTCGCCGGAACAGCTGAACGAGACCACCATGGACCCCAAGACGAGATTCCTCAAGCAATGCCATATCGAAGACAGCGTGCTCGCCGACCAGATATTCAGCATGCTCATGGGCGAAGACGTGGAACCGCGCCGCAAGTTCATCGAAACCAACGCGTACAAAGTTTTGAACGATTTGGATATTTAAATGAGCCCGACGAAAGCCGACTTCAAAGCAGTTTTATCGCAAGCCCGGGACCTCGTAAAAGACTCGCTTGATCAAACAGAACAAGTCATCATGCAGGTGGCGAAAAACGCCCCTGCAGGGATTTCAAATCGCCTTGTTTCGTTATTTGACCGTAAAGGGAAACGCATCCGTTCGACGCTCCTTTGCTTACTCGCAAATTGCGGTACAGAAAAGCCCGACCTCAACCGCGTAGCCCAATCTTGTGCCGCCGTGGAACTCCTGCACCTCGCAAGTTTAGTCCACGATGACATCATCGACGACACAGACGTTCGACGCGGTCAAAAAACAGCCCACCGCGAATGGGGAACGCAAGTCGCCGTGCTCATTGGCGACTACGTGCTTTCGCAGTCCATGCGTTGCGTCATCGACGAAGACGCGAACATCCCCGCCATCATCTCCGATGCTGCAGACAAACTCATCGTCGGTGAGATTTTGGAATTGGACCATAGCGGAGACATGGGCCTTTCCCGTAAGGATTACAACGAAATCATCGACGGAAAGACAGCCGCGCTCATCGACGCAGCAGCACGAATCGGCGGCATATTGGCAGGATTCGATCAGCCGATGGTTGACGAATGCGCCAAAATGGGAACGCACTTTGGCATCGCATTCCAGATTATCGACGACCTACTCGATTACGGCTACGGTTCTGTAAACATGGACAAGGCGAAGTTCACGGATCTTTCGAACGGACTCATCACCCTCCCGTTGCTCTATTACTTTGAAGATTGCAACGCCGAAGAACGCGCCGAAATGGAAAATCTTATCGCGAAAGCTTCGGAAGAAGGCGTCCCCGAAAAGATTTTCGAACGGTTGACGACCAAAAAGAGTCTGGAGAAAGCAAAAGCAGAAGCTTTGGAACACCTCGAACAGGCATTGGCAATCGCAGACAAATTCCCCAAAAGCGATTTCACCGACGATTTAGTCGCCATGTTCTCGAGCATGAGCGAACGCGGGAATTAGAAGCCATTTTATACGCATCAAAAAACGCGGTTTTGAAGCCGCGTTTTTTGTACAATCAATTAGAACAGATAGGTGAAGAATACGCCTAAAGGATCAACATACACATGAGTTCCTATGCCATCTAATGTGGAATAAACGTAGTCATTCCCCATCGTCAAACCGACCCGGTAATGCTCGTTTATCATATAACCTATAGAGAAAATTCCAGAAGAACTCCACGCATTTTCTTGCGGTATGTCCGCCGTTGTGCTCTTTCCGTCTTGTTCACCCCAGAAGAACGTCGGGAAACCATAAGTACCAGCCAATTCTATATAAATCATTTTTTTGATATAGAAACCTAGCCCCAAACGCAAATAAGGGTTAAAATACGAGATGCTCCCTTCATGACCAGCACGGTCCCAAGACCAACCATTGCGTTGGAAACCAAAAGCCGGAGACAAAGAGAACCAACGTAGCGGACGAAATTCCCAGCCACCATAAATATGGATATCCCCATTGCCCAAAAAATGACTGCCATCATGGACCCATCCCCCATCACACCTAGATTCCACTTTAACATGGGATAAGGCAATGGCACCACTCGCAAAAAAACGAGACTTGTAATCATTCGCAAAAACAATCGCGGGGAGCAACAATAACAACAAAAACTTTTTCATCGTCCACCCCCTATTTCGCGCTCACAGCATTGCAAGCATTTTCGTCTTTTGTACGAGAATATTTTCGTGACAATTCATTATGAAAATCAAGATTACGATTGTCGTGATTCATCAACTGACCGACACCGCTCAATTTGCCATTGACCAAGCGGATCGGAAAGTCCTTTTCGTAAACAAGAGCGTCATTCCCTGAAGACAATTCAAAAAGCCATCCATATCCCCCCGTACCGGCAATATAAACAGGCAATGGGTCAACAGAACCATTTAAATCAGTAGAGATATTTGGAAGGACATCAGCACCAGTTATTCTGGCAACATAAGTAAAAGAGGAATCAGCTCGGACACAGAATTCTATACAAGTTTGTGCTGGCGTTACATCGAAGTGTTGATAATCAATTTTGTACATCGTAGTGTTATCAACTTTAACATCCACGCTCAAATTTTCTGTAGAGACCCAGCAACCGACGGCATCATGAACGCCGGGAGCATAGTCCGATTCATCATCGGCATAGTCAAAATAGCAGCCACAGAATGCGAACATTCCAAGCAAAAAGATATTTCTCATTAACAAGGAATTATTCGCATTCATGTAGGCCACCTTTTTAGTTCAAACGCTTTACAAAGCGATTTGTCTTGTTATCTTGTTTCATTTCAATCGTGTATTGCCCAGCAGGCAGCGTGGTGTTATCCCAATGGATATCCATCTGTCCTTTCTTGGCATTGGACACATCTAGACGTTTCACAAAGGAACCATCCATTGTGTACATAGATACGCTGAACGGAGACGCTGTCTTGACTTCGACTGTAAACTTTTTCCTCAAGAAGGAAATCAGCTTTACCGACTTCAAGACTTCGGCAGACTTGATTTCAGGGAAAACCGGGGCATCTTTTTGTTTGATGTAAAAACCGGCTTTCTTTTCTTTAGTCTCAACGACATCGAGCAGTTTGCAGTTGCTGCACTTTATGCCGTTCGCCTCTTTTTTGTCCTTGACATTGACGACACTCAAATCAATACGAGGGACGTCAATATGCCTTACATCACCAGCGCGGGCAATTTTCAAGGAAACCGGTTTTCCCGAAGTACCACGAATCATGTCCTTAGCTTCGGCAACGCTTTTACCACGTAGCGACACACCATCGACCTCGAGGATGCAATCCCCAACGTTCAAGCCAGCAGAATATGCCGGAGAATTTTTCGCAATTCCCGCAATGGACACACCTCTGTTGGACTTGTAAACAGCGATACCGATGCCTCCGTAATTTTCTGTTGCAACGCCCATGACTGTAAACAAAGCAACAGACAAGAATAATTTAGAAAACAAATGCATATTCACCAGCTCCTTCTTCGGTTTTATCCATTTTTTGTGTTACATAGTCCATGCGAATCCAATCCTTGCTCAAAGCAACATCGGAATAGCGGAGTTCGTCTATCTTGAACAGGCCATTACCGACAACACCAAACCAAGGAGTCATCACATCAGCCAGTGTGGGAACCGTTATCTTCTTGACAAAATCCCCGTTTACATAGACAGACATTTCCGAATTCTTTACAGTCAAGGTCAGGAATACCCAAGACTGTTCCGGAACCGGGAAGTAAGAAGATGTCGTACCCGACTTAAACACAAGATTACCTTCAAGAGTCCTTTCCAGTTTCCAATTAGGAACGGCATCATTTGAAGAGGCAAAGCAATTTCCTTCAGCCCCGTCAAAATAGACCCACGCCGATATGGTACCTTCACCATTCTTGAAGTAGCTATCTTGCTTCAATACAGCACCACCATTTAAGCCCCAGTACTCAGCGTTTGCGATATAGCTATCCTCAGCAAAACCCATTCTTGCAGAGCCATTATTTTTATAGTTCGTCGCATCGATAATCCAATCCGAAGAATAGGGAGCATCGACAACTTCTATATCGCCAGAATATTCCATGAATTCGCTAACAAACGAGACCTGGTGAGCAAACGATATATTCTGTGCCCACAGGGTTCCACGCATGGAACTACGATCGCCCATGTAGAAATCGGCGTTAGGCAAAACGAACACACCGTTGATTACGCAGTCATTCCCGAACTGGACTCTTGAAGTACCAGCAACCTTCACAACCAATTTCTTTTTGGCAGCATTGAATCGAACGTTATGCTCAGCAACAAACTGATTAGACACAATCATTTCCGCTTCCGTAGCATTTGTTTCCAATTCAACCTTGGCGCCATTCCCCACAGAAACAGATCCGAAATAGTAGAAACCATCTTGAAGAATGGCTGTACCATTTCCACCGACAACAAGATTTTCGTATACGCCCGGTTCTATTACGGCACTACCACCTTGTGGTACAGCAGCCCTTCTAGTTCCAATCTGCGTGTAGATTTCACCAATTTCCAAAGGATTCTCCTTGGGCAGAGGTACGGCATTGCCACTCCAGTTCACGTTGTAACCGGCAATGACCTGTCCACCGACAACAGCGCTACCCGTCAACGAAGACTGAGAACGCAGTTCAATATTGTTCCAAGCAAGCATGTCGCCTTCTACACTGCTACCTTCGGCAATCACGGCACCAAGTTCAGTACCGACACTGCCGACCACGCGAGATTGTCCATCAATAAACAAGTTCTTCTTTGCGTACAGAGCAAATCCCTTGATCGATTTGGGCGGGAACAGCTGAGTCGTAGCATTCGGCGTATAAGAATACACATCCTGAGATACAGAGGCATTCACGACAACATCCATCCCGAGATTACCTCTATTGGCGTACAAAGCACCATTCCATATAACACGATCCCAAAGTTTAACCAATGCATTCGGAGCCGTCAGAATACCGTTCCACTTTACATCGTAACCGATATTGACATTATCACCCATCACATCGAAGCGGACTGCAGACGGATCATTTTTACCCACAAATTCCAATTTTGCACGGTCACGTAGTTGCATATTGCCAGAGGCCTTGATTGCAATAATTCCAGCATCAACATTAGCCAAAATTTTGGAATCATAATCCATGGTAAAGCTCTTAAAATGATACGTACCCGCAGACATGGTCACAACACTATTGGTACCCACAGTGAAGTCGCCATAGCTACCCGGAGCAAGGGAAATCGCGCTACCAGACTGAACAGCGACATTCTGCGTTCCAGGAAGAGGCAGAGGTTCCACAGCCAATTCCTCGCTTCCGTTCGATTGATAAGATCCGTTCAACACGGAACGTTCACCAATAACAAGGTCACCCGTTGTATAGACAACATTATTATAGTATTGCTTATTCGGAATCACATAAGGTCCACGTTGTTCTTCGTTGAAATGATAGACGCCCTTAAAGGATTCGTTCCACACAGAAGCACCATCATACGGTTCCGCCAACGGGTTACCCCAACGAACTTTCACGCGAATACGGGTAGAGTTTGCGTGAACAACCGGGATTTTAACCCAGAATTCGCCTTTATATTCATCACGAGAGAACCTTTCCTTTTCGACATCTAGCTTTTGTCCACCGATATCGGTAAAGCTAATATCATCACCGCTTTCCAGCGACTTGTTAAAGACAAAGTTCTGACGATCCAGTTTTACAAGGACCGGATAATTGTAAAGGTCCTCTGTCGGAACGGCGTCCATCAAGGAGATGTCAATTATCTTTTCGAATTCAGCTTCAAACAAATTCAAAAGATACGTGTTAGATCTGTTACCCGCAATATTGGTAACACCGATTTCCAAGTAGAACTGGTCACCACTCTTGATTTGTTCATCCGGTAACGGCAAGGAATTTTCACGAATCAAACCGAAGCCCTTGTCATAGACCTTGAACTTCAAATTTTTCAAATCGTCATAGTGAATCGAGAAATTACCTTCTTCCATTTTTTCCAAATCGAAATAAGAACGGCTGTATTCAAAGCCCCTGTAATCCAAAACACGGGACCATACAAACCTAACGCCTTCCGGAGCCTTGAAAGAACCCGTCAAGGAATGAGTCGGCGTAAAGTTCGGCGAATCATAAGTCATCTGGCATTCCGGAGTCGCTTCGCTTACCGGAACAACAATAAATCCGCTCGCAACAAGACTCTCATTGTAATCGTGAAGCGATATATCGAACGAGCGTTCCGTACTTTCGACAAGCGTATTATTTGCAGACAACAAGAAGTTTCCATCCTGTTCTACGTTTTGCGTTGTCTTTACCGTACGAGTTGACAACACAGATTCGTAAGCAATAATGGAACCGTATTTTGCATTGGCGACAATCATGTTGGTTTTACGCAAATTACTGCTGCCAATCGGATCCAAGTCTACAGATAACAAATCTGACGGAGGATCAATTCTCTTGATGTTCACTTCGGCTCTGTTTCCAACAACACCTTCCTCATACGAAAGGAAATATGTATTATCGCCCATATCCAAAGGTAGTTCTACAGAGAAGCTGGAACCATCATAGACAACATTCGCCGTCAGAACCTTCACAGCCGTATCAAAAACCTTATCAGAACCCGCCTTCCACACGACAATGTTCTGATTCGGCTCGCTGATACCGCGAATCTTGATCTTTGTGTCATAAACGGTTTCCGGATATGGTTGCAAACTGATAGGAGCGACAGTCGGAGCCGTTGGAGCCATGTAATAATAATTTATGCTCTCGACGGGATTTTCGACATCTTCCTTTTTCAGGATTGCAACGCCATTCTGAACACCGACCAAGGTAACCTTTGTCATCTTGCCCGTTGTCGGATTGTTAAAATACTGGCTATCGCCAATGCGCATCTCTCGCGATTCCGCAAAAGCAAGCGTGCAAAGACAGAACAGTATTGCTAGTATCTTTCGCATTTTCATATTCTTTCCTTACGGATTTGCATCCAGGTTAAAGTCCACATTATAAACGCCATCACTAGTCTCTGTCACAGAAACTGTAGCATCGTCCAAGGTTGCGCTTTCTCCCAATTGAACAGAAGCTTGTTTAGACTTCTTTGTCCCATTATTATTCACAGTACCGGAAATAATCACATAAGACCAGTTCGTAGAAGACAAAGACGTGCCTTCTGTAGTTACACGATGATTATTATCATCATAGAACTCAAAAGTCAAGCCATCAACTCGTTGCGGAGAATAACCATCTGAAACAACGTACATCGATCCCGACCCCGTCCAACCATTATTTTTCACTTCATTCAGGTTAAAACGAAGCCTCAAATCCACATTTCCTTTAAGAGTCGAGACCGCCGGATAAATCTTGACGACAGGTCCCAAATTCTTATTGGACGGAATAATCTGCGGGACTTCATCCTTGCCAAGCGGAATAACGTCAACATAAGGAGAACCAGAAACAACCTTAACCTGAGAACGTCCCATAGCATCGCTAAACAACGTTTTATCAGACTCACTATTAGCAACAGCACCTACAAATACATCAATCGCTTTGTACTTCTTTTCGCCACCAACGGTTCGTACAAGCATCAACTGGTGCATGCCAGACGTTTCGACATCCCAGTAAGCAAGTAAACCATCGAATCCTTGAGCGTTTGGAGTAACACGCGTTGAAGGAGTCAAGTCAATCCAGCCGATTTCACTAGAAGCGTACAGTTTGTAATCTTCATTTGGCTGCATTCCAGGGATTGTCGCATGAACTTCAAGCAGACGTCTATCACGACCGTTAAAGTCATTTGGAGCTATCCATACTTCGCCAAGCATGGCATTGTCATTATCCAACTCAGCAGTTTTGACAATTTTCACATCGTTATTGACCTTACCATCCTTGTAGAACAAATTGAGATTTTCCCAATGAGTCTTCGCCAACGGATTGTCAGTCCATTCATTAGAAGAAATTTGCTTGAATACACTATTTTCTCCAGCAACAGCACCGGGCTGATGATAACCACGAGCCAAATCTCTTCTCTGCAATTCAGTTAATCTAGCCCCCGCCAAATCACCTAATTTGTACTTACGCCAATTTGCTTGAGACGAGGCACCAGCTTCAAAGTCAAAGGTCATATTATTCAAACGAATTCTAAAGGCATCATCAGGATCTTCACCCATGGCAAGGTCTCCGTCAATATCGAGATTGCCATCATAAGCATCTCTCTTACCCAATGTTACAATAGAACCGTCTTCACTAGAGTGACCGTCGTCATCAAAGTCCGCATTGTATATTAACGGATCCTGGTTAGCGATATAATCACAACCACCAGTGCTACAGCCCCTCTTTCTTACAATATTTCCATCAACCCAGTACTCCGAAGGAACTTCAATAACTGGAGGAACAAACGTAACCGTAGGATTATCATTAGCAACCGTTGAGCCCAATCCACTCAAATGACGTATTAAATCAAAACCGTTATCCAGACCTTGAGAGCCCAAAGTAACATTGAAATCATATACTTTATAGCATGCAGCACCTTGGCATTCAACACCTTCTGTTTCTACATCTATAGAAGGAGTATATACTTCCAAATCATTCTCACTTGAACCACATCCCAAAGTTCCACATTGTGATTGTACAACAGAAGCATCTAGCAGAGGCCAAGGAACATTAAGTGGTTTTGTATCTTTATCAAATCCACTTTCCCACGCAGGATTAAAAGCAATACCAACCGTCAGTGATGCTCCTAATCCACTAAAACCATTCATTGGAATAGGTGTAGTAGAACGTCCATTTTGCATAAAGCCACCCAGATCATGTAATGCAAACGGGAAATTTCCTACCCCTGGTTGTTGAATTATTACATCCATATAATAAGGTTGACTTGCATAAGCCGCTTTATTCGGAGTGATTTGGAAATAATGGAATATCAACTGAACATCTGCCAAAGCATTATTAAACATCACCTTACCATTTACATATTGGAAAGGATGGAAGTTTGGATTATGCAAAGGCGTAATAAAATATTGACCAGATGCAGTACCATTATGTACGTTAGGATCAACCAAATCAAAGTGCTGAGGATGCAACGGATTTAAATATGGAGTCTTATTGCCGCTAAAATCACATGCATCACAGAACAGAAAGTCGTTCAACGGATCCAAGGTCAAATAACGGTTGACTAGATTACCATTTCCATAGCCGAGCACTTTGCCATTCTGATCCACTCCTCCCCAGAACAAATCAGACGGTTTCACTTTCGCAATCAACCTCATTGTATGGTTTCCATCCCCAACAGGACCAACAGGATCCAGAGGATTATGGCGCCAAGCCCACGCTCTTGCCTCAAATTGAGCAGAATGTTTATCTCGGCTATAACGTTCAGGACTCCCAAGAAGCGGTTCACCTATATCCGACACCCTATTACCGCATCCAGGAGACGGATGTTGAGCACAATATAATTCAACCTGTTGTCTAACAAGATTATCATCACCAACAGTCAAGCAAGCCGGTGCCGAAGTACCAAGGTCACAACGTTCATCCCAATAAATACTTGAAGAATTATAGGTCGGCTGTTTTCCATTAGGATCTGTTGTATAAATATCATTTTCTTTTCCAGCAAGTGACCATATACCATTAGGACATATAAATTGATTATACTTACATCCAATAACTTCAGTAGTATTACCCGGTCCATGTCTATCCCCCCATTCTATATAAGCAACAGATTTTTCTCTCAACTTAGTATATCTTTCTTGGAATGATCCATTATTCACTAAATTATTGAATTCAGTTTCCGTCATCATATAAGTCGGAATAAAGAACAAAGCTGCATTAGCGACCCTCATTTGATTTTCTAAATCTGTGCCAGCCGTACCAGCATCAAAATCGCTAACAATATCCACTTCTCCACCATTTTCAACAAAAGTCACCGGCCCACAACTATGTATTTTATTGGTATATCTTTCAACATTTTCAACAAAAGGCCACGGATTCCATTCCTCTGCATTATAAGCAAACGATAAAGAGGCAGCGACCCAGAACTGCGCAGATGTTTTATGAACTTGAACACCAATAGAATATCGTTCAAAAGGCAATGATCCAACTATTTGTGTTCCGTGATATTTCACTTTTACAGGAACTTGATCCGTGACAATTGTCTTACCAGCAGGGGCAAATTGAAGAATTGCATCAGTCATACCATCAACTACTTGGTAATCCGTACCTTCCAATTCTAAATGATTGTTTTGGGGATCATTATTGCCATCAACTTTCAATACCACATCACCATCAACAAGCATATGTGCATCTGTAATTTTAAATGTAACCTTCTTTTCATTTACAATATTTCCATCTGCACCATGAATCTGGACAACAAATTCATAATTTCCAGGAAGAGCTTGGGAGGTATTATTGTAATTACCATCCCAATTGACTTTATAATTTTCCTTACGCCCAGCAAGATAGAATTGATCCAGAAGAGTCTTTCTTCCATTTTCGTCCAACTTCATCAACTCACGAGTAGGCTGTTTACCATCCGTTGAACGAACAAAAGCGGTAACAATAGCATCTTGATCTATGTTGAAAGTAAATGACACTTTCACCGGATTCAAAATAGAATTTGACATATACGAAACATTAAAAGGAACTTCTTCTGGCGTAACCATCACATTGCTCAGCACAACCGGCTTACCAATTACTGTAATATCCTTACTTGCAACGTCATAAACGCCATCTTCAAGGCCTTCCAAAGTCAAAACTATGCGATAAGCCCCCGATGGGACAAAGCCCACAGCATCATTCTTGCCATCCCATATGAATTGATCAATAGAACATGTCGAAGGCAAGAATACTTCACTCTGCTTAAGCATCGAAAGAAGCGGTGAGGAGTTCTGGCCAATAAAAGCCAAATCATCTTGATTTGGATCCTGAGTGTACATAAACTTCATATCAGCCGTAGCGTCTCCAGTTTTCACAATGCTGCCCTGAAGGTTCCAAGCTATTTGTGATTTAGCATCATTCTTGATAACATACGAACGAGATTCTCCTGCATTCAATGTCACATTCAATGAAGAATACTGCTCACCAACAGATTGACTTAAGTCTTCTGTATTGTTACCGTCTGCAAAAACCTTTACCACAGCATTCTTCGTTTTCGAGAACAAAATGGTATATGTTGTAGCAGACTGTCCCGCAACAAGGCGGAGATGATAAATATTTTCATTTTTATTCAAGTCGTTTCTGTCGATCCAAAGATATGCACCCTTAGCAGAAGTATTATTAGGAGCACCATAATATTCCTTGGGAATAACGTTGCTAAAGATTCTTTCGACATCAACAAAAGTCGATTGATTCTTTGTGTTAATCCTCAAGATTTCCATTCTAACTTGGCCTTTCTTTTGTTCAAGCGGGAAATTCGTATTCCAACGAATATTGCAAGTTGCGTCCTTGTCAGTGAAATCACACTGATTCGGAGTAGAGCCACTAATTGTGATGGAAGGCATGGATTTTGTTGTGGTAGGAACATACACATCCACATAATCGCTTTCGCTATAGCCACCTTCATTAAATGCTTCTACCCTTATCCTATATGTTTTACCCTTCGCATTGTCTGGGAGCTTTGAAATATCCCAATAACCAAGGATATCATCACCTGCACCTTTCTTATCTACAGCACTGCAACTAACATTAGTAGGATTATTGCAACGACGACCTTCCGGTACGGTCATACCAAGATGTTCCCAATTTCCGACAACAGTCGATTCTTCATCAATCTCTGCATAGGACAATTCATACTTTGTAAAGGAACCGCCCTCACGCAAATTCGGATTACCAGCCGAACCACGTATTACGACACGACCAGACAATTCTGGCACATTCCCGTTAGTAGATTTTTCCGGATATGTTATCTCAGGCGGAATAAAGTCCACAACAAAGCTGAGTTCGCCCTTTCGTACATTGCCATTACCATCAAAGACTTCAACTCTAGCAACACAAGCCCCTTTAACATTGGCAGGGATAACCGCTTCAAAAGCGAAGTTTATTTTTGAATCTTTTTCAAAGTCACTAACTTGTCCATAAGAAATCGATTGATCGCCACATTGAGCACTCACAGAAGCATGGACATCACCAAGTTTTTGCATAGATTGATCATCCGAAAGTTCATCGGCATTGAATGTAATAATATGCATAGAGCCACTCTTAACCTCATATGGTACAATTAGTTCCGTTATCTTCGGAGCTGTCATATCTACAAAAATCGGAGACAAGGACTTTTCAGCCACATTCTTTGCAGCATCTACAACCTTGATAACAGGGGCATAGATACCATCAGGAACAGGCTGATATCCGTTCATTGCTTTTTTTAATTCTTCTGTCAAAGCCTGGATAACATCATGGCTATATACGAACTTTCCATTTTTATATTCACCTTCCAATTTCTGCACAAAGCTATGACCATCCTGCACAGGCATTCCTATCATATTGATTTGGATGAACTCAATACTCGCCTCTGGTTTATTATCAGCATCCAAATTCGCATCGGAGACACTCATTTTCAACACCAAATCTTTATTGGTTGCGAGGCCTGCATAACGATTATTGAAAACAAACTCTTGATTATTCTGCTTCAAAACGAATTCAGGATTTTCAATTGTCGGTGCCGTACGGTCAATAATTATTTCTTTAGTATCTTTTGTCCAATGAGTCATACAAGACGATGCATTTGTCAAATCACCATCATTGCAATACGTAGCAAAAGGCTTCGTCATATCCGGTTGAGGTTGGTAAGATTCCCAGAATTCACGTCTAGCAACATCGCTGGCCTCATTCTTCACCACATCATCATGCACACGGACAGAAAGTTCATAAGTTCCATCCGGCAAGTCGTTTCCAGCACCATCCTTCAATTCAATTGAACGGATTTTCGTTTCTGGAGCAGCGAACTTAACTGCAGAAAGGACTTTGCTAAATGAGCCGTCTTGTGAATTAATTTCAATAATTTCATCTTGAACAGAATAATGTTTACCATCAGCCAGTTTTTGGTCATAAACTTCAAACGAGACTGATGTCGGATTGAATTTTTCTTGTTCAGAACTAATTGCAACCGTCGGAGCAATACAGTCCTGAGAAATCTTCAACTTATACGTGTAAGGCGAAGCGCTAAAGCCCAATATTCTAGGGCTAACAGTGATTGACACTTCTGTTTCCGTTGGCCAATCAACAGCATTTTTTACAGAAACTCTATACGCTGTTGAAGAATTTGGCTCTGGAGTAATTACTAAATCATTTGCATTTATATTAACTTTTTGTCCATTTTCCATATAGGACACAGACAAATCACTATTTTTCAAATCAGAGGAAGATCCATAAATAAGATTTGTTATAAATTCAAGCTTAGACGGTCCGCAGAAAATCTCACCATCTCGCGGATAAACAAGTGAAATTGTGGGCGGCGGTCCAGGGATGAAAATATCCATATTCTGGGTTCTTGTCATCAACCACCTATTTTCAGAGAAGATGCGGATATGGTTTTGACCTTCCAAGAACGGCTGATATTTTTTGATGATACACTCAGGATTTTTCATCGCATCTAATTTTTTCTGAATATCATCCAGATCTATATTCCATTTACCCCAAGCATCAACAGGATTATTCACATCCGTTTCACAACGTTGAGAACCAATGGACACAGTCATTCTATACGTTTCTTTCTTTGTATCCACAAAACCGTGAGATACCGCATTAGCATCAAAGCTATTCGGAGCTATGTTAAAGTTGTTCGGATCTTTTACCGCCTCAAATTCAATCTTTGCTGTACCATAGTTAAAATCGACACTCAAACGATTCATTCGGTCCGGTTGCAAATCATCAACTTCAAATTCAATCAAACGAGGAAGCTTATTGACAACAAGATTCGGTGCGCGACGATAATCAACCATGTCAGCAACATTTTCATCAACACTTCCATCCACTTTAACTTGTTTACGACGATTTTTAAAGGTTACATATTGATCCCAATCACCATCTTGGACATCAATCAAAGATCCAGCTTCAACAGAAGCAGCTCCTGGAACACGACCAACATCAACCATAACGCCATAATTTTTTTCTGCATCAGAAGGATTTGCAACAACTAATTGCATTGTATATTTACCCTTATCTTCATCAGCCAGAGGAACTACGCATGACAAGCTACCTTCATTAGCCTTAATAACAGTCCAGCCACTCGGCGTAAGCGGTTCAGAGCAAACATTCGCATTTTCAACATCACTAATCGTAATAGTTTTGTCACTATTAACCTTTTTCAGAATAATGCCTTTTATGGTAGTGTTTGGATGCCAGCCAACAATATTTATAGTTTTTTGACGAATTTGTTCACTTGGATCCAGAACTCCATTCAATGAAAAATCAAATTCATGTGAAAGCGATTCACCCTTCCATTTTACATCAACAACAGAGCCCTCTTTTACATCAGACTGCTTAAATTCAACAAGTTCTTTTGACGTCGAAAAGCCGACCCAACCATGAGAAGTCTTAGTTTTTTCTTGAGGATCAACAGGTTTATAGACTATTGAAACAGACGGTTTTTCCCAGAGAAGATCGTCAATAACTCTTTTCATGGTTCCACCCTTAGTTGGGGGTGTCCCTGCAAGATTTTCTTCTACTCTTTTAACCATAACACCATGGAAACCAATAAATTCTAAAGGATGCTTGATTTTTTGCAGATCAGTAGCGAGGACATAAGCACTAGTAAGCGCCACATACCCAAGAGCTCTTGCGGTTTTATAAGCAGGATTGTCAAAAAACAATTGGGCCGCAATTTCTAAGCCAGTAATTCCACTAACAACTCCGAGAAAACCGCCAAGGAAATCATTGTATTCACCATCATAAGGAATATTCTTCCTTTTAGTATCAGCATTGGGGTTATTAAAAATTTTAACATTCTTTGCTTCACTACTCCAATGAGGAACAAAACCAGACCCCCAATCGTTCCACAAGGAATTCATGAATGTTCCTGTAATGCTTTTAAACAACATACAAAAAGCAGAAACATCACCAACACTTCCTGATTCGCCAATATAATTGTAAGGATAAACTCCACCAAATTTCTTTGCAATACTTCCAAGAATCGGGGAATTCATATACTTATGATACCCAGGACCACCAGGAGTTGGAACTCCCGATGTTGTAACAAGTCGAAAATAAGGCAACTGATAACCATTACCGGCAGCATCAATCAGAGAGCTACGATTGTTAAAATCTTTTAAAAATTGCTTTGTATCCGATTGATACAGTCCGTAACTATTTCCATCATCCAAAGCCATAACATCAATACCATAATCGGCATGATCATCCTCATATCCTGAAGTACTTTGAGCGATATTGCTCGCAAGAACTGTACCCACCCCCGATAATTCCAAAGAAGCGGTTATCATCAGAAGCGATGGAAGCATAGCCTCCACAGTCACCGGAGTGCTCAACAAAAAAGTACTAAGGAATACAGCATTAAAGCCAAGTGCAAGTCCTATATTTTCTTTCACTATGTTTTCAAGACTACTTTCTGCAGCTTCTTTCCAATATTGCACATAGTTAGCTATAGCAGAACCTTCGTGAGGAGAATCAAGAGTAATAAGTTTATCTACATCACCCTTATAAAAATTACTGGTAATATAATCACGAGTTGTCAAACCGCCCATAGAATGAGCGATAAAAATGTATTTTTTGGGGGCTTCTTGATTTACAAAGCCTTCACCAGCTTGTTGCTGCACCTTATTCCACAAGCCCCAATCAATTTGAGCCAACTCCAAAAAAGAATTTGTATGACCAGCATATCCAACAACATCATTATCACTAAATCTGTTCGGGAAAATTGTTTGTAACCAAAATGATTGAGCTGTTCGACCAAAATATTCACCATCATGAGGCAGTCCCATTGGGTTATCAGTTATATTCCTATCACCCAAATAACGAGACAATGATTCGCTAAAACCAGGCCTATTAGGATCATAAATAGGGCTTTTCCATGGTTCATAGAAATCATACCAAACAACATGCCCTAAAAAGCCCCTTGATTGCAACGTTTCACCAAGATTGCCATATGCATTATTCGACAAGGGAAGATCATCTTTAGATTTATCCCAAATCCCAGATTTTCTCACCTCATCACCCGCACTAGGATTTTCAGAATCCGCTGTATAGCCATGAGGTTTCATAGTATTAGATCCAACGCCATGAACCAACACAATCATATAACGTTTATAACTTTCCAACGGAGCTCTTGCATCAACAAAAGCACAAAGGAACAATAAACAAGCAAAGAATGAAGTAATCTTTTTCATACTTATTTTACCTCAAAGAAGCTCTTTGTTACACCCTGATTGACCAAAAGATTTTTGAATTCCACTTCAATCTTAGCGGAATTCTTCTTTACATTCATTACATTTTTCACAGGAATATCAAGATCCTTTATAATTTCGTATTCCCATGAAGTTTTCATGTCCGCATTTTCGGCTTCAACTATACGACATGTTTTTGTTTGAATTTTATAATTCACTTTCAACGAATCCTGATAAATGCGAAAACCATTAGATTCTTTAACAAACTTCAACTTCGACTTTCCAAGAGCCTCAACCGCTCCCAATAACGGATTGGAAGAGCATTTTTGGTGACCTGGCAACCATTTATCGTCTCCAGTCTTAACATACATGGAATCTCCCCTACAAATGACAAACGAATTCACATTATTCATTTGGACATCCATTCGCAAATAGGTTTGATCTAATTTCAAATACATGATTTTCATATCCTGCGAATTCGAAAGATTATTTTCTTCTAAGCTCATGGTCTGAACCATATCACCCCTGAAGCTTTTCATATTCGCAAGAGTCGCATTCCACTTTTTTTGGCAGGAATTGAGGAATGAATCGCCAGCAAAAGCCGACAGAATCATCAGAGACATAGCAAAGATTATCTTTTTCAGCATCTTTTTACCTATATACAAGAATACATGATGAACAGAGTCATCATTCTTCTTAGTTAAACAGCATTGTCATAGTTCAAGAAAGAACCATATAATATTTTATTAATACAAATTCATTCAAAATAATCACTTTTAAAACAAAGTTATACTAACAAAATCACGCCTAATATAAAATAACTTAATTATTTAGTCAATACAAACTATTATAGTTATTTTGTATTTTTTAATTTACTTACAGTTTTTAGCACAAGTAAGCTCACACACGCAATAACAAAAACACAAACAACCAACAAATTACCAACACTTTACATTTGTTGTAAAAAAAGTTCGCAATCGCGAACCAAAATTTAATCACAGTTTTGTTTTTTTATAAAATCATCTCCACACAAAAGGCATTCTAATCTTTTCCCAGTGACCATAGCAACGATCATCGCTTTCAATCTTTATAATTGCATTTAATGATGAAGAATTCACATTCAAGTCAAAATGATGATAGCTGTTGTACCCATCCCATGGAGACGGCACAGAGGCACTCATTTCGACAATTTTAAAGTTTTCCGGAGGAAGCCACAAATCAAACAGATTCGAATCGCCATATACATGTATTTTTGAAGCATTAACACAACTATACGCCGTACAACCATATACATCGAACAGCACATTTTCAATATTACTGTAAAAGTATCTTTTAGCGTCCGAGCCCGAATAAGCATATAGTTCCACCCGCAGAGACACAACATTACTATCCATTTTAAAAGATTCTGCTTTTGCACGAATATCCAATTCAAACTTCCCTTCAACCATATCGTTTTCACAAGACTTTAAAAATTCATGTTGAGGCATGTAGTTACGTCCAAACCGAATACAATCAGCTAATTCATTATAATAGGGAGTCAAATTTTTGACATTCGGCATCCAGTCAACAATGATCGAGTCCAGTTTCGGGCTCCACAGGGATTCTACCTTAGCCGAATCACTTGATTCACAACGTTCTTCATAAGAACACCCGCTAAAAACGAGCATACTAAGAGCAAGCGAGCTAATTAGAATCTTTTTCATACAAGTCCTCAAAGGATGTCTGTTAATTAATATAACAAATTACGGTTAAAAGTCTATGTATTTGTAACAAATGCTGTATGGATCCTCCTATCGGAGGATGACGGTTGTTTCGAGGCTTTATGTTTCTAAAAACCGTGTAAGGAGATTCCGGCACTGCGGCCGGGATGACAAGGTCAAAAAAGTCCAGAGTTGGCAGGGATGACAATAAAGCCGAAATTACTTCTTGCGCATCCAGACGGCCAAGAAGGCAATCACAGAGAGGACGCAGATGACGATGATATACCAGAACGCTGCGGGCGAACCGACGGTGGCGTCGCCGTTCATGCCGAACGGGAGTTTCACGTTCATGCCGAACAAACTTGCGAAGAACGTCGGGAGCGATATGGAAATCGTCACGATGGTGAGGTTTTTCATCAACTGGTTCACGTTGTTGTTGATGACGCTTGCGCGGGCATCCATCATGGACGTCAAAATGTTGGCGTAGATGTTTGCCTGTTGCAGGCTCTGTCCGTTTTCAATCTGGATATCTTCGAGGAGTTCGCGCTCGGCTTCGGTCCAGTTGAGGCTGCGGCCAAGTTGCAACTTGCGAAGCAGCGTATCGTTGCTGTTCAAGGCGCTCACGTAGTAAATCAAGCCCTTGTTCAAGCTGAACATCGAGAGGAGATACTTGTTCTCCATCGACGTGTTGAGGCGCTGTTCCAAATCGTCGTTGATGCGGTTGATTATCTTCAAGTGTTCGTTGAAGTGTGAAATCGCGAAACTCAAAACGCGAAGCACAAACGTGTTCAAACTGTCGATTTTTGAGAACTTGCGTTCGTCCATCACAGGGATGTCGGTGTCCGTCAAAAGCAGGACCCAGTCCTTGAAAATGAATATGCCGAAGGATTCCACGCGGAACTGGAAATTGTCCTCGGCGGAATAGTTCTTGGGCTTCTTGAACACGATGGTCGTGAAATCATCGTCGTATTCGATACGGGAAAGTTCGTCGGAGTCGAATGCGGACGCTATGGTATGTTCCGTAATCTCATATTCCTTAACCAGGACGCTTCGCTGTTCCTGGCTTAGAGAACCCATCATAACGATGTCAGCGGCTTCTTCGTTCGGAGCCACCGCGAGACGACCGGATTCGATTTTGTAATACTTGAGCATACCGCCCCCTTTATCGAACGGGGAATAATATAGAAAAATGACGAGAGACTAGAGACTAGAGACTAGAGAAAAAAGCAAAAAAGAAACCCTCGTAAAGCCATACGTAAGAAAAGTCGAGGAGACGGCATCAGTCCTTGATGCAGCGGATGGAGAAAGCTTCATGTTCGTGGAAGGCCTCCAAAGATACCACGTCGTCACCGCTAAGACACATGGTTACATCGCAGCAACCGCCAGCAACGACTCCCCAAAAATGAGCGATTATTCCGGCATATTCACTATATTTGCCAGAGATATCCCAACTATACCCGCCAGAGGAATCCCTAAAGTAGCCTGCAGGCAAAGCGGAAAAGCCGTAAGCATCAACCCCGTTTTGGTCCTTATGATCGTACGGCGGCCCCTCAGCATTCCAGCCGCTTGTAGATTTGAACTTATTCCCGCTTTCGCCCGCATACGCAATTAAGATACTCCATTCTGTACTGTCAGGCAGATGCCATCCCTTGGGACAAATTCCTTGAACCCGAGTTGGCAAAATACAGTCTCTCTGAAATCCGCATTCCTGCGGATTAGTCTCATCCGTCGCAAGAGCAACCGAATCAATGGCAGCTTCCCATAAATACAAGCGACCGGTCTTGTTGCACTTTGCGCTGTCATTGTCGTAGCAGGCGCTATGTCCTATTAGGCTTGGAGTCCTGATACTGTCAGCGTAGTTCAAGTTTTCGGCCATCCATGTCTGGTCGCCGATTTTAACAGTCTTATAAACCTTGTTATCTCGCTCGTCGATTATGCTGTCGTAAACGATATTCGGATTAAACCTATCTTCTTTCGGCACATCCCAACTCCAGCCTTGTATCGTATCGTAATCCATAACGCACCGAATTGACAGCCCTATGCGTTTATCTTCGTAGCGAACATTCTGATCATAAGGACTCGCCATAAATCCAATCTTGAAGGCATTCGTGGTCCAATCCTCATCTAAACTCCAATAAGCAGTTGTCAAACCTACACCAACGAAATAGGCTTCATTCGCAAGGCCCCTAAAACTCCTAATGCCTGCGGGTAATGCAGTAAAACCGCTAACGTTTGTGCCATTGTTGTTATAGACATCATCCCATCCGATAGTCGATTTATACGTCTCCCCCGATCCAAGAAAACAATCATTCCCTCCCAAACCAGAACCTAAATTTTGGAACTCTTTTATCGTAGGCAGGTGCCAGCCAGAAGGGCAAGCCCCCCTCACCCTAGAGGGCATGGCACATAGTTTCCCATAGCCACAGTTTTGAGGATTATTCTTGTCGGACGCAAGTGCTGCCGAGTCTATTGCTGCAGCCCAAGTGTACAGACGCCCCAATACATCGCAATGGGACGGAACATCATCGTAACACCAGCTTTTATCTTTCAAGCTGGGCGTTTTTGCGCTGTCGGCATAGTTCAGATTTTCGGCAAGCCAAGTGAGGTTATTTATCTTGACGGTCTTGTATTTTTTTCCGTCGCGTTCGTCGGTTATGGAGCCGTACTCTATGTCAGGATTGAAATAAGACTCTTTCGGAATATCCCAATACCAAGAATTTTCTGAACTGCTGGATACAGCGGAGGAACTGCTAACGGTTCCCTTTTCGCTGGAGGAACTTTTGCCAGAAGAACTGTTCGAAGCGTTGCTCGATTGCAAAACGGCCCCCCTCGAACTGCTAGATAAAATTTTACCCGAACTCGAGGATGACCGACGTTTGTTCGAGCTACTGCTAAGAGATTTACCTGACGAACATGATACATCAGCCAAACTGTCGCTTGATGGTGGAGCGACAGGATCGCTATCGCTACAAGCGATAAGGAATGCAAAGACAATTGCGAATGATGTGAACCTTTTCAAGACCATATCAATTCCTCTCTCTAAAAAATATATAAAAAGCCCCGGCAAAGCCGGGGCAATTTCTCTTTCGTCTTTAGTCTATAGGGCCGAAGGCCCGTTCTATAGTCTAATTACACACCCTTCTTGAACTTCTTGCTCCACCACAGAACGATCGGAGAGCAGACGCACACAGAAGAGTAAGTACCGATAAGGATACCGAAGCACTGAACGAGACCGAAGTCGCGGATGGAAGAACCACCCATAACAGCGAGCACCACGCAAACGAAGAGAGTCGTGAGAGAGGTAATCACCGTACGGCTGAAGCACTGGTTCAAAGAGCTATTGATTGTACGTTCGTAGTTGGCAGAGCCGAACAGAGCCGTATTTTCACGAATGCGGTCGAAGTTAACGATGGTATCGTTCACGGAGTAACCAATCATCGTGAGGAGCGAAGCGATCAAGGCGCCGTCGAAGGAGAGACTGAATGCCGAGATGAAACCAAGCGTAATGATGGTATCGTGAATAAGGCCAAGCACTGCAGCAACGCCAAAGCCAAGGCCGAGCTTACCGAATCGAACCCAAACGTAGAGGGCGATGCCAAGCCATGCGAGAATCACAGACAAAATAGCATTGAAGCGGAGTTCCTTACCAATAGTCGGACCCACGGCGTCCTTAGCCACAATTTGGCACTTCTGGTTAGCGGCTTCGAAAGCCTTGGCCATGGCCACTTCAAAGTTGGCGTCATCAGCGCGAACGCTAATCTGGTAAGAGTTGGCAGATGTACCGCCGAGAGAGCGGACACGAGCGCCCTGGATGCCAGCCTTGCTCAAAGCCTTGTTCAAATCGGTTTCATGCTTGGCGTCATCCTGATACTGAATCGTATAGACCTGACCACCCGTAAAGTCGATACTGAAATCGAAGCCCTTCACAGCGATGCAAGCGATACTTGCAATAATGAGAATCCAAGAGAGAACCTTGAACTTGCCGCGGTTCTTCATGAGCGGGAGGTTCGCATTGTTCAAAGCCTTGAAGCCAGAACCAATGGAAAGCGAAGTCCTGTCGCGCTTAGCAAGTCTCCAATCGAGAATTGCACGGGAAATCGTGATAGCGCAGAAGAGGGACGTAAGAATACCGATGGTAAGCGTAAGACCGAAACCCTTGACGGAACCGGTACCGATTTTGTACAAAATAAGACCCGTCAAAACAGTCGTCAAGTTGGAGTCCAAGATGGCGCTGAAAGCACGTTCGTAACCCTTCGCGACAGCGGCGCGAGCGGTAAGGCCGTTCTTGAGTTCTTCACGGATACGTTCGAAAATAATCACGTTCGCGTCGAGAGACATACCGACGACGAGGATGAAGCCTGCGATACCCGGCAACGTAAGCGTTGCGTTGAACACGGACATCACGGCGGCAGTCACGAGGGCGTTGATTACCACGCCGACGCTGGCGATGAAGCCACCCAAACGGTAGTAAGCGACCATGAACACCAAGCAGATCAAGAGGCCGATTGCACCGGAGCCGAAGCCCTGGACAATGTTTTCTTCACCGAGGGTTGCACCGACGGTACGGCTTTCGATAATCTGCATCGGGGCCTTGAGGGCACCAGCCTTCAAGACGACAGCGAGGCGGTTAGCTTCGGCCATGTCTTCGAGACCGGTAATCTGGGCTTCGCCGTTCGGGATACGGTCACGGATGACCGGAGCAGAAATAACTTGGTTGTCAAGAACGATGGCCATCTGCTTGCCGACGTTAGCGGCAGTCACAGCAGAGAACTTCTTGGGGCCGATGCCACCGAAGCGGAGGTTCACGGCCACTTCACCGGCGCTGACACCGTCGCTTACGCGGTACGGGCGAGCATCCGTAATATCGTCACCGCCCATTTCGGCACGGCGCTTGAGGAGGTAA
>Ga0129307_1000752_pt1 | contig 45273 bp, 41 predicted proteins | sample P1105metagenome_FD_94437 | JGI IMG/M metagenome (GOLD analysis project Ga0129307, IMG submission 94437) | Capybara group fecal microbial communities from Wisconsin, USA - P1105 metagenome | ecosystem: Host-associated > Mammals > Digestive system > Large intestine > Fecal | place: USA: Wisconsin...
AACAACTTTATGTACCGGTTTCTTTTCTCTTTTTGCCATAATAAAAGGCCTCCTATGAATTTATTTTATCATAGAAGACCTCATTCGCTATTCCTTATTTACAGAAAAAGTTTCATAGACTCGAATTAAATGATTTGTTGACCACACTTTCTATTAAAACTGCAAAGTAAATTGTAAAAAAGGGAATGTCCAACTGGGCATTCCTTTTTTAAATAGAGTTACACTTTTTTTGCGACTGTGCTATACTTAGGAAAAGTGACGACTCGTAGTAGTCGAAATTGAGGGGGAAACAATGAAATTACAACCAATCATAACCAGTTTATTGGAAACAGATTTATATAAGCTGTCCATGGGACAGGCAATTCACAGCCAGTTTGCCAATTATCGGACCACCTGGTCTTTTAAATGCCGCAACAAAAATGTGACGTTTACACCGGAAATGGTGGAGGAGATTCGGGAGCAGATTAAGGCCTACTGTGACATGCATTTTACAGAGGAAGAGCTTCATTATTTAGATGAAAGCATTGTGTGGTTTAAAAGCTCTTATGTGGATTTCCTGCGGTTATGGAAGCCTCGCTTTGAGGAGTTTGAAATTACTGCAGGCGGAGAATGCGGACTTTCAATAGAAACCAAGGGATCTTGGCTTAATACTTCCATGTATGAGATTCCGACCCTTGCCATTGTAAATGAAGTGTATTTTCGGATGGCATATAATTATGAAGAGCTTTTTGAAAGCTTTAAGAAGCATCTTACGGCGAAGTTAAAACGTATTGAAAAGGGCGGCGATTTATGGCTTTCCAATTTCAGTGAGTTTGGGCTGCGACGCAGATTGTCGGCGCAAGCTCAGGAATTGGCGGTGAAAACCCTTTGTGAGGCAGATTATGAGGCTTCGCATTTTGTGGGAACCTCCAATGTGTTCCTAGCTAAAAAATACGGCGTAAAACCGGTGGGAACCATGGCCCATGAGTGGATTATGTGTGTGGGACAGGGTAACCATAAGCATAATCCGGCATATTCCAATTGGTATGCCATGGAAGCATGGGTGCAGGAATACGGTATTTTAAATGGAATTATGCTGACGGATGCCATTACCACGGATTGCTTTTTAAAGGACTTTAACCTGACCTATGCAACACTGTTTTCCGGAGCACGCCACGACTCCGGTGATCCCTTTGAGTGGGGAGATAAGATGATTGCCCATTATCAGAAGCTGGGAATCGATCCGAAAACCAAGACGTTACTGTTTTCCGATGCCTTGAATTTTGAAAAAGCGGATAAAATAACCCGGTATTTTAAAGACAGGGTACAGGTTGCTTTTGGAATCGGAACCTATATTGCCAATGATACGGATGTGGAGGCACTCAATATTGTAATGAAGACTACGGCATGTAACGGTATGGATGTGGCAAAAATATCCGATTCCTCCGGCAAAGGAATGTGCAAAAATCCGGCTTACGTGGATTATTTGCAACGTTGCATTGACTGGCGCATGGAGCATGAATAGATTGGAAAAAATATTTTCCCCTGTCAAGAAAAAACACTTGACAGGGGGACTTTTATGTAGTAAACTACTCATTGTCGTGTAAAGGAAATGACCTTGACAGTGGAGGATGACATGGAAGCAAGCATTGAAAGAATTGTAGAACAGAGTTTGTTATATGATTTTTACGGCGAGCTTTTAACAGAGCATCAGAGACAGGTGTATGAAGCCTGCGTGTTTGATGATTATTCTTTGTCGGAGGTGGCGAAGGAAGAGGGCATCAGCCGTCAGGGAGTACACGATTTGTTGAAACGGTGTAATAAGACACTGGAAGAGTATGAAGCCAAGCTTCACCTGGTGGAGAAATTCAAGACCGTGAAGAAACAGGCCGAAGAGATTATGGAATTAACAGATGGGAAGAATTCGCTGGAAGCACAAGACATTGAAATGATTCGGCAATATTCCCGGAAGATTATAGAGGAGCTATAGTATGGCATTTGACAGCTTATCGGAAAAACTGCAGAATGTTTTTAAATCCTTAAAGAGTAAGGGAATGCTGACAGAAGAAGATGTCAAAGCAGCTTTGAAGGAAGTTAAGATGGCGCTTTTGGAAGCGGATGTTAATTTCAAGGTTGTAAAGCAGTTCGTTAAGGATGTGCAGGAACGGGCAATCGGTCAGGACGTAATGAACGGTCTGAATCCGGGGCAGAGGGTTATTAAGATTGTTAATGAAGAAATGGTCAACCTCATGGGAAGCGAGACCACGGAAATCAAACTTCAGCCCGGTAAGGCCATCACCGTTATTATGATGACGGGTTTGCAAGGTGCCGGTAAAACCACCACCTGTGCGAAGCTGGCAGGCAAGATTAAGCTGAAAGGCAAGACTCCGCTTTTGGTAGCCTGTGACGTGTATCGTCCGGCGGCAATTGAGCAGTTAAAGGTCAATGGTGAGAAGCAGGGCGTGGAAGTATTTTCCATGGGAAGTGGTCACAGTCCGGTGGACATTGCCAAAGCAGCTATTGAACATGCTCAGAAGAATGGTCATAACGTAGTATATTTGGATACTGCAGGTCGTCTTCAGGTAGATGAAGAGATGATGCAGGAACTTGTAGATATTAAGAATGCCGTAGAAGTTCATCAGACAGTTTTGGTAGTAGATGCCATGACCGGTCAGGAAGCGGTAAACGTAGCTTCTTCCTTCGATGAGAAAGTCGGTATCGACGGCGTGGTTCTTACCAAGTTAGACGGTGATACCCGTGGTGGTGCGGCACTTTCCATCAGAGCCGTAACCGGAAAACCTATCTTTTATGTAGGTATGGGTGAGAAGCTTTCCGATTTGGAACAGTTTTATCCGGATCGTATGGCCAGCAGAATCCTTGGAATGGGCGATGTGCTTTCCCTGATTGAGAAAGCTGCCGAGACCATGGATGAAGAAACCGGCAAGAAGTTAGAGAAGAAGATGAAGAAGATGGAGTTCGATTTTGAAGATTATCTGGACTCCATGAATCAGATGAAGAAAATGGGAGGCTTATCCAGTATTCTGGGAATGCTTCCTGGAATGGGACTGGGCGGCGGCCAGATGGCACAGCTGGAAAATGCCATGGATGAGAAGAAGATGGCGCGGATTGAAGCCATTATTTATTCCATGACACCCCAGGAAAGACGGAATCCTTCCGTATTGAACCCAAGCCGTAAATTCCGTATCGCCAAGGGCGCCGGAGTTGATGTGGCAGAGGTAAACCGACTGGTGAAGAATTTCGAACAGTCAAAGAAGGTCATGAAGCAAATGGGCGGCATGATGGGTGGAAAAGGTAGAAGAGGAAGAATGAAATTTCCTTTCTAATATATGTAACTGTTCAGAACCAAGTTCGGTTCAGAATAGTTACTCAAGATGGTTATTAAAACAAATTCAGGAGGTGAATCGAAATGTTAAAGATCAGATTAAGAAGAATGGGACAGAAAAAGGCTCCTTTCTATAGAATCGTAGTTGCTGATGCAAGATCTCCAAGAGACGGAAGATTCGTAGATGAAATCGGAACCTATGATCCAACTAAGGATCCAAGTGAATTCCATGTTGATGAAGAGGCAGCTAAGAAATGGCTCGCAAATGGAGCTCAGCCTACAGAGCAGGTTGGCAAGATCTTCAAGGCAGCTGGAATCGTTAAATAATGGAACGCGAGGTGTAAGACGTGAAAGAACTTGTAGAAGTAATTGCAAAAGCACTCGTTGACAACCCGGATGAAGTGGTTGTAACTGAAAAAAGCAGCGAGAAAGCCCTTGTAATTGAATTACATGTAGCTGCTTCCGACATGGGAAAAGTGATCGGTAAGCAGGGCCGTATCGCCAAGGCAATTCGTTCCGTTGTGAAAGCAGCAGCGACAAAGGAAGACAGAAAAGTTATTGTAGACATTGTCTAAGAATAAGGAATGGCTGCCGTAGTTTTACGGCAGCCATATTCAGTTTGAAGAGGAATTTTAAATGGAAGAATTATTGCAGGTAGGCGTTTTTTCCAGCACACACGGAGTGCGTGGAGAATTTAAAGTATTTCCGACAACCGATGATGTAACCCGCTTTTCCGATCTTAAGACCGTAATCATGGATACGGGAAAAAGACAATTCGAAGCGGAAATTGAAGGGGTAAAATATTTTAAACAGTTTGCAATTTTGAAGATTCGGGGATATAATTCCCTTAACGATATAGAACCTTTAAAGGGAAGCACCCTTTGGGTAACCAGAGATCAGGCAGTGGAACTTTCCGAGGATGAATATTTTATTGCGGATCTTATTGGAATGGAAGTATACTTAGAAGACGGAAGCCGTTTTGGAACACTGAAGGATGTAATCGAAACCGGAGCCAACGATGTGTATGAGGTAGTGGATACCAAGAAGAAAGAATGGTATCTGCCGGCTATCGGGGATTGTATTTTGTCGGTTGATACCGAGGCAAACAAAATGGTGGTACATCTGATGCCGGGACTGGAGGAACTGTAGTGACAACTTTTTACATTATGACTCTGTTTCCGGAGATGGTGGAACAGGGATTAAAGACCAGCATAATCGGCCGGGCGGTGGAGAAAGAAATTTTACGGATTGAAGCCGTAAATATTCGGGACTATACCACCAATAAGCATGGCAAAGTGGATGATTACCCTTATGGCGGAGGCGCCGGAATGGTAATGCAGGCACAGCCTATTTACGATGCTTATCAGGCCATTGTAGACAGAATCGGCAGAAGACCCCGGACCATCTATCTGACACCCAAGGGACAGACTTTTCATCAGGGCATGGCAAAAGAGTTTGCGTTGGATGAAGAGCTGGTGTTTTTGTGCGGTCACTATGAAGGTGTAGATGAGCGGGTATTGGAAGAGATTGTGACAGACTATGTTTCGATAGGGGATTATGTACTTACCGGTGGAGAACTGGCGGCTATGGTAATGGTGGATGCCATTTCCCGTATGGTGCCGGGAACCCTTTCCAATCAGGAATCCGGTGAGACCGAAACTTTTCACAATTATCTGTTAGAATATCCTCAGTACTCAAGACCGGAGATTTGGCGGGATAAGAAAGTTCCGGAGGTGCTTTTATCCGGACACCACAAGAATATTGAGGCTTGGCGTTTGGAACAGTCCATAGCCCTTACCAAGAAGAATCGTCCGGACCTTTATGAGCGCTATGTAGAGCAGGAAGGGGTACAACATGGAAGAAAGCAAAAAGCGGATACTGGTAGTAGATGATGAACGAACCAACCTGGTAAGAGCCAAAATGCTTTTGCAGGAAGAATTTAATCCGATACTGGTGGGGAGCGGCCAGCAGTGCCTGGATTATTTGAAAAACCATCGCCCGGATCTGATTCTGTTAGACATTATGATGCCGGAAATGGATGGCTGGCAGGTAATGGAAGAAATTCAGAAGAAGGAAGAATTAAAGAGCATTCCGGTAATCTTTTTGACGGCGGATTCCAGCCCGGATACGGAGGCGGCCTGCTTCCAGGCGGGGGCTGTGGATGTGTCGGTAAAACCTATCCAGCCGGTGGGTGTTATGTCCCGTATCAGAAGGGCCATTGAACTCCACGAGTACCGGGAGAATCTGGAGGCTGTGATTTTTGAGCAAAAGCGCCAGATTAACAACATGAAATATGATTTTATCGTTAGTATGTCCAATCTGGTTGATAATCGTGACATAACCACGGGAGAGCATATTAAGCGAACCGCCAGTGTAGTATGGCAGGTGGGCAAAGAGCTTTTAAAAGAAGGCAAATTTCCGGAGATTTTGGATGAGAATTATGTGGAAACCATGCGATTGGCAGCCCCAATGCATGATATCGGCAAAATCAAGATTTCCGACAGCATTCTGATGAAACCCGCAAGGCTTACAGATGAAGAGTACGAAATCATGAAAGAGCATACGGTTTTCGGAAAACAGGTTATTGAAGATACTCTTAAGAATCTGGAAGACAAGCTTTTGGTGCAGATTGCCTGTGATATTGCCATGTATCATCACGAGAAATATAATGGCAAAGGATATCCGGAGGGACTTTCCGGAGAAAATATTCCTCTTTGTGCTCGGATTATGGCGGTGGCAGATGTGTATGACGCCCTAAAGGAGAAGCGTTGTTATAAAGATGCTTTTCCGTTGGAAGAGGTCTATGCCATTATGGAAGAGGATTCCGGAAGCCATTTCGATCCGGTGGTATTAAATGCTTTTATGACTATTCGGGATGAAATCAGTAATAACGAAAAAAATAAATAAAATACTTGCAAGTATGCGAAAGATATGATATGATATTTCGGTGTGATTAGAGATGGTCCTCTGTTATCAATAGGGATATTAAGAACATCAAAATAATAGGAGGTAGCACAATGAACGATATTATCAGAAGTATTGAAGTAGCAGAATTAAAATCTGACATCGCAGAGTTTCACGTAGGTGACACCGTGAAGGTTCACGCAAAGATTAAGGAAGGAAATCGTGAAAGAATCCAGATTTTCGAAGGAACAGTAATTAAGAGACAGGGTGGAAGCAACCGTGAAACCTTTACTGTTCGTAAGTTCTCCAATGGTGTTGGTGTTGAGAAGACCTGGCCACTTCATTCTCCATTCGTAGAGAAGATTGAAGTTGTCAGACCTGGTAAAGTAAGAAGAGCTAAATTGTTCTACTTAAGAGACCGTGTAGGTAAAGCAGCAAAGGTTAAAGAACTTGTAAAATAATCTTTCAGAGAACAAAGATGAGGAACAATTGCGTCTGTGATTGTTCCTCATTTCTTTAGGAGGCAATTATGCGTAGGATGAGACGAGGCAAAGGACTGCAGTTTGGACGGCAGCGAAAGAAAATGAACGTACCCTTAATCAAGGAGATTTTTATCTGGGCGTTGGAGCTTTTGATTGTTTTGGGAATTGCCTTTGTATTTGTGTATTATATCGGACAAAGTACCAGAGTTATCGGTGGTTCCATGTCTCCAAGTTTGGAGGATGGAGACCGTGTGCTGGTAAACCGTTTTATATATCTGATTACCAGCCCCAAGCATAACGATGTGATTGCGTTTTTACCCAATGGAAATGAAAAGTCCCACTATTATGTGAAACGAGTGGTGGGGGTTCCCGGGGACACGGTTCAGATTGTGGAAGGTGCGCTGTATGTTAACGGAGAGCTTTATGAAGAAGCTATAGACTTGCCGTCCATGGATTATTCGGGTCTGGCAGAGGATAAGCTGACTCTTGGCAAGAATGAGTATTTTGTGCTGGGAGACAACCGAAACAACAGTGAGGACAGCCGATATGCCAATATCGGCCTAATTAAGAAAGAACATATTGTGGGAAAGGGATGGTTTCAGGTCAGCCCTCTTTCCAAATTTGGATTTTTGCAGTAAAATAGAGGAAATAACTATATGGGTGAAATAAGTACAATTAACTGGTATCCCGGTCACATGACCAAGGCTCGTCGTATGATGCAGGAGGATATTAAACTCATTGATTTGGTGATTGAGCTTTTGGATGCCAGAGTGCCGCTTAGCAGTCGGAATCCGGATATTGATGATCTGGCAAAGAATAAGTCACGACTGATTCTTTTGAATAAGGCGGATTTGGCGGATAACCGCAAGACGAAGCTTTGGACAGCGTATTTTGAGGAAAAAGGCTTTTTTGTAGTGACATTGGACTCCAGAAGCCGCGGAGGTATGAAGGCGGTGCAGGAGGAGATTATGAAGGCCTGCAAGGCGAAGATAGAGCGTGACTTGAAGCGTGGAATTAAAAACCGGCCGGTGCGCGCCATGGTGGTGGGAATTCCCAATGTGGGAAAATCCACTTTTATCAACTCCTTTGCAGGAAAAGCTGCGGCAAAGACCGGAAACAAGCCCGGCGTTACCAAAGGTAAACAGTGGATTCGTCTGAACAAACAGGTGGAACTTTTGGATACACCCGGAATCTTATGGCCGAAGTTTGAGGACCAGACCGTTGGAATGCGACTTGCCATGATTGGTTCCATACGAAATGAAATATTGAATCTGGACGAGGTGGCTCAGTCTTTAATTCGCAATTTGCGTTCTCAATATCCGGGAGCGTTGAAAGAGCGTTATGAAATTGAAGAAGACGGTGAGGACTATGAAATTCTGGCAGCGATTGCCGCAAGCCGCAACTGGCTTGTGAAAGGCGGAGAACCGGATTATAACAAGGCGGTTAATGTGGTGTTGGAAGAATTCCGGGACGGAAAGCTTGGAAAGATAACCTTGGAAGAACCGGAAAAAATACAAAGTGAGAGGTAGAATGGAATGGAGAATGAAGGAAACAAGAAAAGCGCGGCAAAGGAGCTGCTTCATTTTGTGATCTATATAGCCTGCGTACTGTTGGCAACCTGGCTGATTATTCATTTTGTGGGTCAGCGAACTGTGGTTGTGGGACAGTCCATGCGGGAAACATTGCAGGATGGTGATAATCTGGTAGTGGATAAGATATCCTATCGGGTGAAGAATCCGGAACGGTTTGATATTATTGTTTTTCCTTACGAATACGGAGAAGACACATATTATATTAAGCGTATCATCGGACTTCCCGGAGAGACGGTGCAGATTACCGAGGATGGGGAGATTGAAATCGATGGTGAAACCTTGGAGGAAGACTACGGCAGACAGGTGATGGATGATCCGGGACTGGCCGCAAAGCCCATAAAGCTTGGCAAGGACGAGTATTTTGTTCTGGGAGACAATCGGAACGAAAGCGAGGACAGCCGATATGAAGACGTGGGACTGATTAAGAAGAAAAATATTATCGGAAGGGCGATTTTGCGCATTTATCCCTTCCATTCATTTGGAAAGATAGAAAACGGAAACGATTAGGGTAGGAATATGGAAAAGAAAATAAGTATTGCCCTGATAAAAGAGGAATTTAAGGCAGCGGCGATAAGCGAGCTGCCTTTTCTTATCGAAAAATACAGGGAAGATGATCGAAGTGGTGTAAAAACGCTGCTTACAAAAGCAAACAGAGAATTAGAGAAGTTAGAAGCAGAAAAGGCAAGAATCGAGGCTCTTCGAGAATACGAAGAAAAGTATGGGGAATATGAGTTCATCGGAGGTATGGATGAGGTGGGACGGGGGCCCTTGGCAGGGCCGGTTGTGGCCTGCGCCCTTATTTTACCTAAAGGATGCAGAATCCTTTACGTAAACGATTCCAAAAAGCTTTCTGCCGCAAAGCGGGAGGAACTCTATGAGGAAATAATGGAAAAAGCGGTGGCGGTAGGCATTGGCATGGTAGGACCGGGAAGGATTGACGAAATCAATATTTTACAGGCGACCTATGAAGCCATGCGACAGGCTGTTGAGAAATTGGATCCAAAACCCGATATATTATTAAACGATGCCGTTACGGTGCCGGGGATAACGATTCCCCAGGTGCCTATTATAAAAGGCGATGCAAAGAGTCTTACCATTGGCGCTGCCAGTATTGTGGCGAAGGTCACCAGAGACCGGTTGATGGTGGAGTACGATGAATTGATGCCGGAGTATGGTTTTGCCGGAAACAAAGGATATGGTTCGGCAGAGCATATTCGTGCGATTAAGGAGCACGGTATTACCCCTATTCATAGAAAGAGCTTCGTAAAGAATTTTTTAACAGACGAAGCGTAACGAAAAGAAAGGCTGTGGAAGTATGAATATTTCCGATATTTACAACCAGATTACCCAACAAATGAATCAGCAGCTTTTAAAGACGGCAAACGGCGGAAAAATGCCGGATACGGCCTCAACTACTGTAAACTCCAAGGGAATGGAGACCTTGCTTGGACTGAACGAGGGCGAGATTTTTGAAGGAACCGTTACCAAGTTAGAGGGCGGTAAAGTTCCCATTGGGCTTGCCAATGGGAACAGTATTCAGGCACGAGTAGAAGAAGGAGTTGCCTTGACAAAAGGGGCTGCCACTTTTTTTCAGGTGAAGTCAAATGTGGACGGTCAGGTTGCGTTAAAAGCGGTAAGCCAGGATTCTTTTAGCAATCCCACATTGCTAAAAGCACTGAATTCTGCGTCTTTGCCGGTGACGGACCGGAATCTTTCGCTGGTATCGGAAATGATGAAAAAACAACTTCCCATTGATGCTAATTCGTTGGGAAGGATGGCGCGCTTAGCTTACAATTTTCCGAAGGTAAGCGTTGAAACCTTAACCCAGCTGGAAAAAATGAAATTACCTGTAACCCAGGAAAACATTGAGCAGTTAGAACATTATAAGCAGGGAGAGGGCAAGGTGCAGACCAATTTGGAATCCCTGATGAAATCCTTGCCTCAGATGGTTTCGGAATCAGGTGGCAAAGAGGCCCTTGAACTTAACAGACAGCTTTTGAAGGTGTTTGAGCCGGAAGTACAGGGGCAGGATACAAAGCCGGTAAGTGATGGGGGCACGGAAAAAGGGCAGGTTACGGAGAACTTTACGCTGAACGCCAAAGAAACCGTAGAAGAAGCCGGGATGCAGGAAAAAGAAATTGCAGCACAGTCGGATACGGGAAAGTCCACAGAGGTAGTTTCAGATAAACAGCCGATTCCGGAAAAAGTTATGGAAACGGCTGATGGAAACGATGCGATTGAAAACGAGCAGGTTGTTGCAAAAGATACATCTGTGACGCCGCAGAACGGCCAAATATCGGCAGAAGCTGAGACGGTGAAGGCCGCTGAGGCGGATGTGATAAAAGCGCAGGATGCGCCGTTAAAGGAAGCAGACAGAGGCATGAACCCGGAAGAGCTTTCTTCCAGGCCGGAGCAGCTTTTAAAAACGGTGGAAAAGCAGGATGGTTCTGCTTACGATCAGTTAAAGAATCTTACGCAGCTACTGGAAAAGCAGGATTTTTCACCGAAAGAATTAAAACAGCTCTTTTCCTCGGATAATTACCGGAACCTGTTGGAACGGGTGATGGAGGAACAATGGTTTTTAAAACCGGAGGAAATGGAGAACAAAGAGAAATTAAAACAACTCTATCAGCGGATGGATCGTCAGATGGAAAAATTATCCACTCTTATGGAAAATGCAGGGAAAGCAGAGAGCACCATGAGTCGTCAAATCGCAGATACACGTGGAAATCTGAGTTTCATGAATGACGTGCACCAGATGTATAATTATGTACAGATTCCACTGAAAATGGCGAATCAGAATGCAACCGGCGATTTATATGTATATACCAATAAGAAAGCGTTAAGACGAGATAAGGAAGATATTTCCGCTCATTTGCATTTGGAAATGGAGCATTTGGGAACCACGGATGTTTTTGTGCGACTCCGTGGGAAGAATCTTTCCACGAACTTCATGCTGGCAGATGCGGAAGCATTGGATTTGGTCATCAGCCACGTGGATATTTTGACCCGGCGTCTTTCCAACAAAGGTTTTGATGTGGATGTTCAGGTAAAAGAGAAGGATGAGAATACCACAACGAAAGATTTTGTGGAGGAATTGTTGGGCCAGGAAGCACCAAAAGAGGCTGTAAGTCGTTATTCCTTCGATGTGAAGGTATAAATTCCCCGGATGGGCAGAATTTGCGGCAGAGCTGATGGAGAACGGAGGACAGAGTAAATGGCAGATAAGCAAAATCCGAATAAGAAACGAACAGCGGTGGCCTTACGTTATGAAAAGGGCGATCAGGCACCCAAAATCGTGGCCTCCGGAACCGGAGCTGTGGCGGACCGCATTATCGAAAAAGCAAAAGAAACGGACGTTCCCTTGTATGCGGATGACAAATTGGCTCAGACTTTGTCCAAATTAGAGATTGGAGAAGCCATCCCGCCGGAATTATATGACGTGGTGGCGGAGATTCTGGTTTTTGTTAATGATATGGATAAGATGAAGGCGAAGTTGGATATGAAGTAAGGGGAGAGGAGTATGAATAAGCGGGAAATCGGGACGAAAAAGGAGACGTTGGCGCGAAAGCTTTTGCTTTTGCATGGGTACGAGATTCTGGAAATGAATTATCGGTCAAAGAGTGGGGAAGTGGATGTGGTAGCGCGCGAGGGCGACTACTTAGTTTTTATAGAAGTAAAATATCGAAGCACCACGGAATTCGGAGAACCCCAGCAGGCTGTAGATGTCCGGAAACAGCAGAAGATAAGGAAAGTAGCAAGAGACTATTGCTATCTTAAACGTTTACCGGCGGAAACCCCCATTCGATTTGACGTGGTAGCTATTCTTGGAGAAAAATATAAGATTATTCAGGATGCCTTTTGCTAAAGGGCGTCCTTTTTGTGTGGAGTCGAAAATGCCGAAAATAGGGTGATGTAAAAAGCAGGTCGGAATGTTACGAGTGAAACCCTTGGAAACGTCAGCACTTAGGCGCTGTATTTTAGCGCCTTAGTGGCTGTTACGTTTCCGTGGGAGCGAAAGCGTTTTCACTGTAATATTTCGACCTGCTTACTATAGTACGTCCAATTCGTCATTTGACGGCTTCGCGGAAATTAGTTATCATTCTCTTCATCTTCAGATTTGGTATACACACTACGTTTACGAGCCATCTCATCGCTTTCCAGATACTCATCGTAAGTAGTAACTTTATCTACGAAAGTACCGTCCGGTAAGAACTCGATAATACGATTTGCGGTGGTCTGTACAATCTGATGGTCACGGGAAGCAAATAAAAGCACTCCCGGGAATTTCATAAGACCATTGTTTAATGCGGTAATGGATTCCATGTCCAAATGGTCGGTAGGCTCATCCAAAATTAAGACGTTGGAAGCCTCAATCATCATACGGGAGAGCAGTACACGTACTTTTTCTCCTCCGGATAAAACCTTCATACGTTTTACACCATCATCTCCGGCGAAAAGCATACGTCCAAGGAAACCGCGCACATAAGTGGCATCCTTGATTTCGGAGAACTGAGTCAGCCAGTCGGCAATCTGTAAGTCGTTGCCGTCAAAAATGCTGGTGTTGTCCTTCGGGAAGTAGGAAACGGAAGTGGTTACACCCCATTTGTAGCTTCCTTCATCCGGCTCCATTTCTCCGGAAAGAATCTGGAATAAAGTAGTTTTGGCAATGGTGTTACCGCCTACAAAAGCGATTTTATCATCATGGCCTACAATAAAGGACACATTATCAAGAATTTTAACCCCGTCGATGGTCTTGGAAATTCCTTCTACAGTAAGTACCTCATTTCCAATCTCACGTGCAGGACGGAAATCGATGTAAGGATACTTTCTGGAAGATGGCTTGATTTCGTCAAGCTCAATTTTTTCCAAAGCTTTCTTACGGGAGGTAGCCTGTTTGGATTTGGAAGCGTTGGCGGAGAAACGGGAAATAAATTCCTTTAACTCCTTAATCTTTTCTTCCTTCTTCTTATTGGCTTCCTTCATTTGCTTTAACATCAACTGACTGGACTCATACCAGAAGTCATAGTTTCCGGCATAGAGCTGAATCTTAGCATAGTCGATGTCTGCAGTGTGGGTACACACCTTATTTAAGAAGTAACGGTCATGAGAAACTACGATAACCGTGTTTTCAAAGTTAATTAAGAACTCCTCTAACCAGCCGATGGCATCTAAGTCCAAATGGTTGGTAGGCTCGTCTAAAAGTAAGATATCCGGATTGCCGAATAAAGCCTGAGCAAGTAAAACCTTAACCTTTTCGTTGCCTTCCATATCTTTCATCAAAGTGTAATGCATTTCGGTAGGGATACCCAGACCGTTTAAAAGCATTGCAGCATCGGACTCTGCATTCCAGCCGTCCATTTCCGCGAATTCAGCCTCTAATTCGCTGGCGCGGATTCCGTCATCGTCGGTAAAATCTTCTTTGGCGTAGATAGCATCTTTTTCCTTCATAATATCGTAAAGACGCTGGTTACCCATGATTACTGTATCCAACACAGGAAACTCATCATATTTAAAGTGATCCTGCTGCAGGAAGGACAAACGTTGTCCCGGTGTAATCACAACTTCGCCGCCTGTAGGTTCAAGCTGTCCGGAAAGAATACGTAAGAAAGTGGACTTGCCGGCACCGTTGGCACCAATGATTCCGTAGCAGTTACCTTCCGTAAACTTGATATTTACATCTTCAAACAGCGCTTTTTTTCCAAAACGCAAAGAAACATTATTTGCACTAATCATAGAAATCGATTCCTTTCTAATCTAAACACATTCACTTTTCTATTGTACAAGATTGCAGAATTTTTGCAAGTCTTTTATAGCATATTTCCAAATATTCCGATTTTGCTTGCATTCTGTTATGGATGGTGTTAGGATGTTGAACGTTGAGGAATTAACAAGAAAAAATTTTAATGGGAGAAAAGAGAAGAGTATTATGGCTAACGAAAAAGCAAAAAAGAAAAAGTTTTCATTTCCTACTGCGTTTACGGTTTTGTTCATTGTCCTGGTCCTTGCAGCGGCCCTGACATGGTTCATTCCGGCAGGATCTTATTCCAAGTTACTGTATGATGGAGACAAACAGGTCTTCACTATTACAGAGCCGGACGGAAACGAGTATGAAATGCCGGGAACACAGGAAAGTCTTGATAAGCTTAAAATCAAGAACAAGATTGAAAAATTTGAAGATGGCAGCATCTACAAACCAATCGCAATTCCCGGAACTTACAAAAAAGTAGATTCCCAGAAACAGGGAATTATGGAAGTAATCAAAGCACCGGTAAGCGGAGTTCAGGAGAGTATAGATATTATCCTGTTCGTATTCATCATTGGTGGTGTAATCGGTGTTTTAAACTACACAGGAGCCTTCAGCGCAGGAATCGCAGCGCTGTCCCGTGCAACAAAAGGAAGAGAGTATCTTTTGATTATCTTTATTACCTTCCTGATTGCATTGGGTGGAACAACCTTCGGTATGGCGGAAGAAACCATTGCGCTTTACCCGATTTTGATTCCGGTTTTCCTGGCTGCTGGATATGATGTTATCGTATGTATCGCAGCAATTTACATGGGATCATCCATTGGTACCATGTTCTCAACCGTCAACCCGTTCTCAACGGTTATCGGTTCTAACGCAGCCGGCATCAGTTTTACCAACGGAATGAATTTCCGTCTGGCAGGTCTTGTGATTGGAATAATCATCACATTAGTATACATTCTTCGCTATGCAAAGAAGGTAAAAGCAAATCCGGAAGCCTCCATGCTGTTTGCCGAGAAAGAAGCCATTGAAGCAAAATTCAAAAAAGAGGTAGAAGCGCCAAAGCTTACCCTTCGTTTTGACTTGGTATTGCTTTTATTCCTGGCAACCTTCGTAGTAATGATTTACGGAGTTTCCCGTCTTGACTGGTGGTTCGATGAAATGACAGCTCTTTTCCTTGTTTCCGGAATTCTTATCGGAATCATCGCCGGATTAAAGGAAAAAGAGTTTATGGAGCAGTTCATCGGTGGAGCGGCAGACCTTATGGGTGTAGCACTGGTAATCGGTATGGCAAGAAGTATTAACATCGTATTGGAAAACGGATTGATTTCCGACACCATCCTTTACACCTTCTCCAATGCCGTTAAGGGAATGAACCCGAATGTGTTCATTGTAGTGATGCTTGGAATCTTCATTATTCTCGGATTCTTCATCAACTCATCCTCCGGTCTGGCAGTATTGTCCATTCCGATTATGGCACCTTTGGCTGATACCGTAGGACTTCCGAGAGACGTAATCATCTCCGCATATATCTACGGTATGGGACTTATCTCCTTCATTACTCCAACCGGATTGATTCTGGCGAGTCTTGAAATGGTAGATGTAACCTATGATAAATGGTTAAAATTCATTATGCCGCTTATGGGCATTATTGCTGTGTTCAGTGCAATTATGTTACTGATTCAGGTAAACTTCTAAAATAGAAATTCCTCAGAAGACGGGCTACCTCCGGAAAGTTACACGAAAAGTTACATGCTTTCCTGTGGTAGCCCATTTTTATGGGCTAAATAGTCAGAAAAAAGCTGGAATAGACACAAATTTATAAACAGTATAAAAAACTTTTCACTGTAGAAAAAAACAATTGACAAAATAAACGAAATTGATTGATGAAAATTAACACATTTGTCTAAAATGTGAAAAAACCTTGACAAATGGGGGGACTTAGGACTATTGTGTATTTATACACTGATGGGATGGCTCTATCCAATCATCGGCGTGACAAAATTTTAGGGAGGAAGTAATAAAATGAAGTGGAGAAAATTCATGTGTGTGGCATTAGCCGCAACCACAGCATTTAGCCTTGCTGCTTGTGGAGGAAACTCAAGCGACGAAGGCAGCAGTGACAAAGACAAGGGCACAAAAGAAGAAAAGCCTGTCACTGCAGAAGGTCTTAATCTTGAAGGAAAAGATTATGACGAGCAGTCCAACATTGTATATGATGCAATGCTTGGCGAATTCAAGAAATACTATGACGAGGCAGTTTCCATCGTCGACAATGACAAGTTAGACGAGCGTTATGCTAAGATGGCAATCGCTGAGGCTAAGTTACTTGAAAGTGGTGTTATGGTTCCTATCCAGGGACGTGGCGGAAACTATCGTTTCAGCAGAGTTGCTCCTTATTCTGCACCATCAGTAGTTTGGGGACTTGAGGATTCCAAACAGGATCAGTTACTCGTAGCTGATACCAAGGATTTCTTGAAAGGTGAAGAAGTTACCGAAATCAGAGCTAAATGGGCTGAGATGAAAGGTACCGGCAAGTTCAGAGCTTGGGAAGAGAAATACTTAAAGGATAAGGGCTACAAGTTCAAAGATGAGTACAATATTGGTTACTCATCTGACCCAACAACTTGGGATGTATTATCCAGTTCTTTACAGACCGACTCTGATCCGGTTGTAAATACAATCGATCCGTTGGTTGGTTACGATTTTGAAAACGAATTAACCGGAAAGCTTGCTGAAAGCTGGGACGTTTCTGAAGATGGTTTGAAATATACCTTCCACCTTCGTAAAGGTTTGAAATGGGTTGACAACCAGCAGCGTGAAGTTGGTGACCTTACCGCTGATGACTTCGTAGCTGGTTTACAGCATGTTTGTGATGCTAAGGGTGGATTACAGGATCTTGTCTCCGGTATCATTGTAAATGTTGACAAATACAACGCAGGCGAAATTCAGGACTTCGGTGAAGTTGGTATTAAGGCTGTTGATGAGAACACCGTTGAGTACACATTAGAGAAGCCATGTCCATACTTCTTAAGCTTCTTAGGATACAGTGTATTCTTACCAATGAACAGAGAGTTCTATGAATCCAAGGGTGGTAAGTTTGGTCAGGAATTTGATTCCTCCGCTGATTCCTACTCCTATGGTAAGACTTCTGCAGATATCGCATACTGCGGAGCCTTCGTAGTAAAGAGCCATACTACAAAGAACAGTATTGTTTATGAAGCAAACAAGACATATTGGAACAAGAAGAACCAGACAATCAAGAAAATTAACTGGAAATATACTGATGGTTCTGATACAACCAAAGATTACAAGAATGCCGTTAAGGGCGAAACCGATGCTGTAGCATTATCTGAGGATATGATTGCTATGGCTAAGAAAGACGGCAGATTTGATACTTATCAGTCCCAGTCTCTCTTAGAGGGAACAACCTTCGTAGGATTCTACAACTTGAACCGTACCGCTTACAACAACGTAAGAAACGAGGATGAGTTAGTATCTCCGAAGTCTGATGAAGATAAGGACAGAACCAAGAAAGCTATGTTAAATAAGCACTTCCGTTTTGCATTAAGTTATGCATTTGACAGAGCTACTTACAGAGCTCAGAGATATGGTGATGACCTTAAGAGCGTTGCACTTAAGAACGGTTATACCGGATGGAACCTTGTTTACACCACCAATGATGTAACTGTACAGATTAATGGTCAGGATGTAACCTTCCCTGCTGGTACACCTTACGGAAAGATGATTCAGGCTCAGGTTGAGGCTGACGGATATCCATTCAAGGTTTATGATGATGCTGCAGATGACGGCAACGGATCCGGTGATGGATTTGATGGATGGTATAATCCAGACGAAGCTAAGAAAGAATTAGAGCAGGCTATTTCTGAGTTAGAAGCTCAGGGCGTTGAAGTAAGTGCTGACAAGCCAATCTACGTTGATGTTTCTACAACAACTCAGGTTGACTACTTCAAGAACCAGGCATACGCTTACAAACAGTCTATTGAAAAAGCATTAGACAAGAAAGTTATCATTAACGTTAACGAAACTCCAGAAACAGAAGTATGGGGATACAGTGGATACTATGTAAGCTACGGATATGAAATGAACTACGATATGTTCGACTTCTCCGGATGGGGTCCTGACTATGGTGATCCTCAGACATTCTTAGACACTATGTTACCAAATTACTCTGGTTACATGTGCAAGTGCTTAGGTATTTACTAAAATTAACAAGTAGGATGACAATACAAGTGAAGAGCGGGGCGGCTACCGGCCCGCTCTCCTACTGTATTAGATGAGTGGGCGATTATGACAAAATATGTTTTAAAAAGAGGTATACACGGACTTCTTTCCGTGGCAGTCGTTGTTGCGATTGTTATGATTATGATTTATGGACTCATGAACAAAGAGTTAATCTTTGCTGAAGATCCAACTTACACCAAGATGAATAACAATAGAAAAGTAAACTATATGTATTCTCGTTGGGAGTCATACGGATACTTGCATTATGTACCGTATTCTGATTATTTAAGTGCATTGAAAAAAGATGGCACAATTGATGAAGACACAAGAAGTCAGGCAGTTCTACTGGGAAAAACAAGTGAATTTGATTCAGAACTGACCAAAGAATATATTGAAAAATTTACAAAGTATTATACAGACAAGGGATATGCTGTTGAACGCCGCGATGCGGTAATGATGGGTGGAAACAAGCTGGCAGAAGGTGGACAACCGATTCTGTTCGCACATAAGCCGATTCCGCTTATCACCAGATTGGGAAATTATTTCTCAAAATTGATTACCATTGATAATATTCATAATGCAAAGAATATAGAAGGAAAACGCGGCATCACCTTTACCTGGCATGACCCGGTATATGGTGGGAAGAAGTTTTCACCGGCATTAATTGGAAATGGAACAAAGCACAAATATTTATTATACTTTGATTCACACTTCCCGTTTTTACACCAGAACCTGATTACAATTCAGTTAGGTAAGTCTTATTCTATTAATAAGGGTGTTGATGTTGCGGATACAATGGTGGAACCACAGGGTGGTTATGTAAAATCTACCATTACCTATCCAACAGGAATGAAGGAGAAATCAGCAGATGACCTTCATACTGCAACTTATGTTGCCGGATCACGTAAGACAAGCCGTTTGGTACGTGCACGTTTTACTGATGATTACAGTGATACAAAGACAATTAAGAACCAGAGATCCAGAATCGGATTCTCTTTCACCAATGGTATTTTAGCATCTATTTTAGCTTATCTCATTGGTGTACCTGTAGCGTTGTTAATGGCTCGTAAGAAAGATAAACTGGCAGATAAGATTGGTACCTTCTACATCGTAGTTATTATTGCGGTACCATCCCTGGCTTACATCTTCTTAGTAAGAGCAATCGGTGGTGCATTGGGATTACCGACAGCATACAACCTTGAAAAAGCGACAGCCGCCATGTACGTGCTGCCAATCATTTCTTTGGCAATGCCAAGTATCGGTGGTATCATGAGATGGTTACGCCGTTACATCATTGACCAGATGAATATGGATTATGTTAAATTTGCAAGATCCGAAGGTTTATCCGAGCGGGAGATTTACAGCAAGCATATCTTAAAGAATGCGGCTATCCCGATTATCCAGGGTATTCCGGGAACCATCTTGTTCGCATTGGTCGGAGCACTTATTACAGAGCGTTGCTATGTAGTTCCCGGTACCGGTGGAATGTTGGTTGATGCTTTAAATCACCATGACAACAGTGTTATCGTCGGTGTGGTTTTATTCTATGCGATTTTATCAGTTGTATCCTACATTTTAGGAGACGTGCTGATGGCCACCGTCGATCCGAGAATCTCATTTACTACGAAAGACAGGTAAGGTTGATATGAATAATGAATTTGAAAAGTATGGCTTGTCTGAGGAAGAACTGTTTGCCAGAGTAGATAACAGATCAGCCAGCTCAGAGAAGATTACGGCTCCGAGATATTCCTATTGGAAATCCGTGTTCCGTGTATTTTTTAGAAAAAAGATTAACTATTTTATTTTAGGATTATTGGCAGTCGTATTGTTTATGACGTATGTTTATCCATTAACAACAGCGTACGATCCGTTTGCAAACATTTCGGATTCCGCTACCAAGCATTTGAATCCGAGCGCAGCCATTGCAAAGATGGGCTTTTCCTTACACAGCATTCTGGGTACAGGTGCGCAGGGACAGTCAACATTTGATGCCATCTGGTTTGGTTCCAGAATTTCCGTATCTTTGGCTCTTGTCTGTGCAGCTATCAACATGACTTTAGGTGTTGCTGTTGGATGTTTATGGGGATTTGTTAAGAAGATTGATATGGCAATGATTGAGGTTTACAACATCGTTGCTAACATTCCTATGGTACTTTTAGTATCCATCATGGTAATGATCTTCTCCGCAAGTTTCTGGAGTATGGTATTTGCTATGTGTTTGACGGAATGGTTATTTATTGCGTACTTCATCAGAACGCAGGTAATCATTATCCGTGACCGTGAGTACAACCTGGCAAGTAAATGTCTGGGTACACCGGTTTCAAGAATCTTAACGCGAAATGTACTTCCGTTTATGACTTCTGTAATCGTTACCTACCTTGCTTCTGAAATTCCATCCTACATTTCCTACGAAGTATTCCTTTCCTACATCGGAATGGGACTTTCCGAGGACTCTTTAGGACGTATTATTCAGAAGGCACAGAGTGCGATGATCACTCCGGGTTGGGAATTCGAATTCTGGGCTCCGGTAGCCGTTTCTGCCATCATTACAGTCGTTCTGTATGTGGCTGGACAGAACCTCGGTGACGCAGCCGACCCAAGAACACACATGTAAGAGGTACGAGTAAATGGAAAACAGAAAAGTATTATTATCCGTTAAGGATTTAGAGGTTAAGTTCCATGTTCGTGGAAGAGTCTTAACTGCGATTCGTGGAATTTCATTAGACATTTATGAAAATGAATCCATTGCCATCGTAGGTGAGTCCGGTTCCGGAAAGTCTGTATTTACAAAGACCTTCGCGGGAATGCTTGACTCCAACGGTTTCATTGACAATGGAAGCATTATTTTCAACGACAGTGAATTGGCAGATACAGTTGTGCCGTTAAATACCGGAGCTCTTAATGAGATTAAGAGAATCAAGGAAGCATTGGACGAATGTGCCAAAGCTGAGGCTGGTGCCAATACCTATCGTGAATTAGAAAAGCTTGAAAAAGAGAGAATGGCAAGAGAAAGCTTTTCTGAGGAAGAAATGGAAGCATACGAAGCAAAGCTGAAAGAGATGAACGATGAAAAGATTGATTTGTTCAACTTAAAGCAGACCTTCAGCTCCAAAGAAAAAGACAAGATTAAAGAGACACAGAAGAAGATTGAAGATATGGAAGCTCAGATTAAGAACTTCGAGAAACTGCATGAGATGGAGAAGAAGAAACGTGCGGAAATCTCCAAGACCGATATGGTCTACATGAAGGCTTATGAAGAGAAACGTGCGAAGTTAGACGCACAGTATAAGCAGGAAATCACTGCTCCGGTTCCTGAAGAACTGAAGAAGAGAAATGAAATCCTTGCAAAAGAAGTTTACTTATCTGTTGGAAGATTCAATTCTTTCAAGAGAAAGAAAGCGGTTGACGGTTTATTAGAGCAGTTAACCAAGGCAATGAAGGTTGGTGTGGACTTAAATGATGATTCCCAGAGAAATGCAGTATTTGCACCGGTAACCTTCCGTGTTCGTTACGAAGACGAGACACAGGAACAGTTACATGGTACAGCTGTTCTTGATCTTGTAAATGTTAAGACAGCAGCTGACTGGGCAAAGATCCGTGGACGTAGAGTTGCTACCGTATTCCAGGATCCTATGACATCCTTAAACCCAATCATTACCATTGGTAAGCAGATCACACAGGTTATTCTGAAGCATCAGAAGTGTTCTGAGGGTGAAGCAAGAAAGCGTGCCCTCGAACTTATGAGTAAGGTAGGAATTCCGAATCCGGAGAAACGTTTCGACGATTATCCATTCGAGTATTCCGGTGGTATGAGACAGCGTATCGTTATTGCGATTGCTTTATCCTGCCAGCCGAAGATTTTAATCTGTGATGAGCCGACCACCGCTTTGGACGTTACCATCCAGGCACAGATTTTACAGCTTATCAAAGATTTACAGAAGGAATATGGCTTCACCATCGTATTCATTACACATGACCTTGGTGTGGTTGCCAATATTGCTGACCGTGTTGCGGTATTATATGCAGGACAGATTGTAGAAGTCGGAACAGTTAAAGAAGTATTTTATGACCCACATCATCCATACACCTGGGCACTTCTTTCATCCCTTCCGCAGTTGGCGCAGAGAGATACCAAGCTCTTCTCCATTGCAGGTACGCCACCATCACTTTATAACAAGATTAAAGGTGATGCGTTTGCACCGCGTAACCAGTATTGCTTGAAGATTGATACTCTTGAAGCACCGCCTATGTTTAAGATCACTGATACACATTACGCAAAGACGTGGCTGTTGCATCCGAGCGCTCCAAAGATTGAGAAGCCGGACGGTATCAAGGATATCCACGATAAATTAATTAAAGCATTTAACATATAGGAGAAATATAAAGTGTCTAAGCAGAATAATGGTTCAATATTACCGGAACATGGTCCATTGGATGAAAACGGCAGAGAGATACTTCTGTCAATTAAAAATATTGATATTACATTTGGAAAAGGCGAAGAAGCTGTAAAAGCAGTTAAGAACGCATCTTTCGATATTTACAAAGGAGAGACCTTCTCCCTCGTAGGAGAGTCCGGATCTGGTAAGACCACCATCGGTCGTGCCGTAATCCGTGTTAACCCGCTTGCTGCTGGAGAAATCCAGTACAAGGGTGTTAGAATCTCCGGAAAGATTTCTAAAGCACTTGACAGAGAAGTAATCCGTAATATCCAGATGGTATTCCAGGATCCGGCAGCATGTTTAAACGAGCGTGCTACAGTAGATTATATCGTTTCCGAAGGTTTGCACAACTTCCATTTGTATGAGAACGAAGCAGACCGTGTACAAAAAGTAGAAAATATGATTAACGAGGTTGGATTGCTTCCTGAGCATTTGACCCGTTACCCACATGAGTTCTCTGGTGGACAGAGACAGAGAATCGGTTTGGCGAGAGCCATGGTTATGGAACCGGAATTGGTTGTTGCCGACGAGCCGATTTCCGCATTGGATGTGTCCATTCGTGCGCAGGTTTTGAACCTGATGAAGAAATTCCAGAAGGAAAAACAGGTTACATACCTTTTCATTGCACATGACTTATCCATTGTACGTTTTATTTCCGACCGTATTGCGGTTATTTACAAAGGAAATATTGTTGAGGTTGCAGAAGCAGAAGAGTTATTCGACTTCCCACTGCATCCGTATACACACTCTTTGATTTCTGCGATTCCGATTCCGGATCCGGAACTTGAGAAGAGAAAAGTACTTCGTACCTATGATCCGTCTCAGCATGATTACAGTGTAGACAAGCCTGAGTTTGTTAACATTGGTCATGATCACTGGGTATATGGTAACAAGAAAGAGATTGAGAAGTACAAAGAATTACGTGAAAAGGGCGAGAGAATTCCTTCTATTCAGATCGCTGCTACTGAGGAAGAAGTTTCTCAGGGTATTGCTCAGAGAAGAGAGCTTACCGAAGCAGAAATGGAATTCTTAAAAGCACCAACTAACGACAACGGAAGTGTTTGGTTACAGGTACTGGCATTCTTCCTCCCTATTATTGGTTTGGTTGGAGCTTACGCATTCAAAGCACAGAAATACTATCGCAATTTCTTAAAGCTGAAGAAGGGTGCAGTTGCAGGTCTTATCTTTAGAGGTATTTTAATTGCAATCTTCTTAATAGCACTTGTAATTGGAATGATTTAAAAATAGGAGAGGTATCATGCCCAATAATGAAAAGAATAGCAGCACGCCTGAGGAAGAGAAAATCCCTCATGCGAAGCTAAGAATCATCATTGCTGTCCTTTTACTTATTTTTGCGGTAGGATCCATCACCTATGGCTTATCAAAAGCAATTATCAGACAACCCGGCTGGATAGAAGTTACAACCACGAAGGAGAAGCGTACCGGAGCACAGGATTTTGTGTTTCAGTATAATATCGGCCTTCATGGTGTAACTGCATCTGCCGAGTATAACGAGTTACAGACACTTTACACCGACGCTATGGTGAAGTGTTATCGTGAGTTTAATAATGATAAAACCTTTTCGGGTGTTCATAATGTCAGGTACATTAATGAACACCCTGATGAGGTTATAGAGGTAGATGAGGTTCTGTATCAGGCATTTTCGAAGCTTGATAAATCCGGTCTTCGGACGCTGTATCTTGCTCCTGTTTATGACGAATTTGATGATATCTTTTTTGTAGGATCAGATGAAGAAGCGTATGAATATGATCCCGTTGTTAACGAGGAAGTAAGGAAGCGTTTTAAAAAGATGGCGGAATACGCCGGTGATGAAAAACAGGTACAATTAGAACTTTTAGGCGATAATAAGGTAAAATTGACTCTTTCCGAAGAGTACAAAGCCTATGCCAAGAAGGAAGATATTAAGAGTTTCATTGATTTTTACTGGATGAAAAATGCTTTTATCGTGGATTACGTAGCGGATATCATGATAAAAGGCAATCATTTAGCAGGATTTGTGGCCAGTGTGGATGGATATACCCGGAATTTTGATGGTTCAAATGAGGCGTTTAACCAGGTCTTTTATGACTTGGTAGACGGACAGTATTATGAAGCGGGAACCATGCAGTACAAGGGTGGCCGAAACATTGTATATCTTCATAATTACTCCCAGAGTCAGCAGGATGTATATTTATATCACGAGACAGATAAGGGAGCAATTTATAGCCGGTTTTTATCGGAAGAAGACGGAATGAACAAAACAAGCAAAAATGATTTGCTTTTGCATAGTAAGGATTCAAGTTGTGTGGATATGATTTTGGCAGCGATTCCGGTCTATGTAACAGAAGATTTTTCAGCAGATGCTCTTTCAGAGCTTTCCAAAGATGGAATTTATTCCGTGTACTGTCAGGATCGAAAGCTGTACAGTAACGATCCGGAGGTAACTTTTAGCGATTTATTTGACAGGGACGGCATTACATACAAATTAGTTAAATAAAGAAGCGTTTATAACGGGCTGTTTAGAAAATATTCTAGACAGCTTTAGTTTTTTTAAAGTAACCTATTGATGAATATATATAAAAAAGGACGCGTAGGACTTGATTTTGTTGTCCATTTTTATTATCATTATATATTAGAGGCTATAGAGGCATAGGCCAATAATATAGACCAATATGTAGGAGGGAATAGAATGAAACGTTCAATGAAAACAATGGATGGAAACCATGCAGCAGCACATGCATCCTATGCATATACTGATGTAGCAGCCATCTATCCGATTACCCCATCCTCTGTTATGGCAGAAGCCACAGACGAGTGGGCAACACAGGGAAGAAAGAATATTTTCGGACATACCGTTCAGGTAACAGAAATGCAGTCCGAGGCCGGCGCAGCAGGTACCGTACACGGATCCTTAGCAGCAGGTGCTTTAACAACAACTTATACAGCATCTCAGGGATTACTCCTTATGATCCCGAACCTTTACAAGGTTGCAGGTGAAGGACTTCCGGGTGTATTCAACGTATCCGCACGTTGTATTGCCAGCCATGCATTATCTATTTTTGGCGATCATTCTGATGTTTACGCTTGCCGCCAGACAGGTGTAGCAATGCTTTGTGAATCTTCCGTACAGGAAGTTATGGACTTAACACCGGTTGCACACTGTGCAGCAATCAAGGGAAGAATTCCGTTTATCAACTTCTTCGATGGATTCAGAACATCTCATGAAATTCAGAAGATTGAAACATGGGATTATGAAGATTTAAAAGATATGGTAGATATGGATGCAATCAATGCATTCAGACAGGATGCTTTAAATCCAAATCATCCGGTACACAGAGGTTCCGCACAGAACCCGGACATCTTCTTCCAGGCAAGAGAAGCTTGCAATGGCAAGTATGACGCTATGCCTGCAATCGTTCAGGAATACATGGACAAAGTTAACGAGAAGATCGGTACTGATTATAAATTATTCAACTACTACGGAGCAAAAGATGCGAAACATGTAATCATCGCTATGGGTTCCGTATGTGAGACCATCGACGAGACCATCGATTACTTATTAGAGAAGGGTGAGAAGGTAGGTCTTGTTAAGGTTCGTCTTTACAGACCATTCTGCAAAGAAGCATTAATCGAGGCTATACCTGAGACTGTTGAGCAGATTACTGTTCTTGACAGAACCAAAGAGCCTGGAGCAATGGGTGAGCCGTTATACTTAGACGTTGTTTCTGCATTAAAGGGAAGCAAATTCGACAAGACTCCGATCTTTACAGGTCGTTACGGTCTTGCTTCCAAGGATACTACTCCTGGACAGATTATTGCTGTATATAACAACCATGACAAGAAGATGTTCACCGTTGGTATCAACGATGATGTAACACATCTTTCTCTTGAAGTAAAAGAAAATCCGGTAACTACTCCGGAAGGAACCATCAACTGCAAGTTCTGGGGATTAGGAGCTGACGGTACTGTAGGTGCTAACAAGAACTCCATCAAGATTATCGGTGATAACACTGATATGTATGCTCAGGCTTACTTTGATTATGACTCCAAGAAATCCGGTGGTGTAACAATTTCTCACTTACGTTTTGGTAAGAAAGCAATCCGTTCCACCTACCTCATCAGCAAAGCTAACTTTGTAGCTTGCCACAATCCTGCATATGTACACAAATACAACATGGTTCAGGATTTAGTTGACGGTGGTACATTCCTTTTGAACTGCTCTTGGGATATGGCAGGACTTGAGGAGAACTTACCGGGACAGATGAAACGTTACATCGCTGAGCATGACATTAAGTTCTATACCATCGATGGTATTAAGATTGGTAAAGAAATCGGACTTGGCGGACGTATCAACACTGTATTGCAGTCTGCATTCTTCAAACTCTCCGGAGTACTTGATGAAGCAAAAGCCATTGAACTTATGAAGGCTGCTGCAAAGGCTACCTATGGTAAGAAGGGTGATGCTATCGTTCAGATGAACTATGACGCTATCGACCAGGGTGCACAGAAGATCGTTAAGATTGACGTTCCTGCAAGCTGGAAAGATGCTAAGGATGAATTCCTTGGAAAGAAAGCAGAAGGCGGCGACAAAGCTGTTGTTGACTTCGTTAACAATATTCAGATTCCTGTTAACTCTCAGGAAGGAAACAAATTACCTGTTTCTGCATTCAAAGAGTATGTTGACGGTACTACACCATCCGGAACAGCTGCATACGAGAAACGTGGTGTTGCAGTAGATATTCCTGTATGGGATCCGACAAAATGTATCCAGTGTAACTTCTGTTCCTTCGTATGTCCACACGCTGTAATCAGACCGGTTGCTATGACCGCTGACGAAGCTGCTAAGGCTCCGGAAGGAATGAAGATGCTTGACATGACCGGAATGCCGGAATACAAGTTTGCAGTAACTGTATCCACCTATGACTGTACCGGTTGTGGATCCTGTGTAAACGTATGTCCTGGTATGAAGGGTGAGAAGGCTCTGTCTATGCAGAACTTCGAAGTTAACGCAGATGATCAGAAGTACTTCGACTTCGGAAGAACTGTTTCTGTTAAGGAAGACGTTGTTGAGAAGTTCAAAGCAGCTTCCGTTAAAGGTTCTCAGTTCAAACAGCCACTCCTTGAGTTCTCCGGAGCTTGTGCAGGATGTGGAGAGACACCTTACGCTAAGTTAGTAACTCAGTTATTCGGTGACAGAATGTACATTGCAAACGCAACAGGATGCTCCTCTATCTGGGGTAACTCCGCACCTTCTACACCATATACCACTACTCCGGAAGGAAAGGGACCGGCTTGGTCTAACTCCTTATTCGAGGATGGCGCTGAGTTTGGTTACGGTATGTTCCTTGCTCAGAAGGCACTTCGTGACGGATTAAAAGAGAAGATTGAAGACGTAGTTGCAAACGGCAGCAACGCTGACGTAAAAGCGGCAGGACAGAAATGGTTAGATACCTTTAGCTGTGGTGCTGAAAACGGAAAAGCAACTGACGATTTAGTAGCTGCATTAGAGAAATGCGGATGCGATAAGAGCAAAGAAATCTTACAGGATAAAGACTTCTTAGCTAAGAAATCCCAGTGGATCTTCGGTGGAGACGGATGGGCTTATGATATCGGATTCGGTGGTGTTGACCACGTACTTGCTTCCGGTAGAGACATCAACATCCTTGTATTCGATACCGAGGTTTACTCCAACACAGGTGGACAGTCCTCCAAGTCTACTCCGACCGGTGCTATTGCACAGTTCGCAGCAGGTGGTAAGGACGTTAAGAAGAAAGACCTTGCAGCTATCGCAATGAGCTATGGTTATGTATATGTTGCTCAGGTATCCATGGGTGCTGACTACAACCAGTGCGTAAAAGCTATTTCTGAAGCAGAAGCATATCCGGGACCATCTCTCGTAATCTGCTATGCTCCATGTATCAACCATGGTATTAAGAAGGGAATGGCTAAGTCTCAGACAGAAGAGAAGCTTGCAGTAGAGGCAGGTTACTGGCACAACTTCCGCTTCAACCCAGCACTTGCTGAGGAAGGAAAGCCGGCATTCAGCTTAGACAGCAAGGCTCCAACAGGAGACTACAAAGAGTTCTTGAACGGAGAAGTTCGTTACAACGCACTTGTACGTGCTAACCCGGCAAGAGCTGAGGAACTCTTCAACGTAGCAGAGAACAATGCTAAGGCTAAGAGAGCTCATCTTGAGAAATTAGTAAAATTATACGGTGCTGAATAATTTCAGACCTTTATAAGAAGTGAACAACCGCATCTTCCGGCCGGAAGATGCGGTTGTTTTTTGTGCAGATCACTGGCTAGAAGCATAGAAATCTTTGATTTCGTAATGCTTCTGCCCCTACTTGGTAGTGAATTAAGCCCGAAGGGCGCAAATGAACTTAGTGCGAGCCATATCCGAACACTTCACGAAGCGAAGCTGAGTGTTAGTGAGAGGATGGTGCAGTGTAAACCGGGCGCCGGTGAGGAAATTAAGAATACACCCTTAAAGCTGAATAATCCGGAGAAAGCATAAAATGCCATACAGTTTAAATCTGCGAAATGCTGATTTGAGGTGTATTTTATGGCTCAAGAACAAGGCACTCGGTATATAGAGTACTTGCTGTACCGAAAGTACCGAGACCAAGGTGGAATTGACGATTGCCTCGGTATATAGGAATTCTGACCATGAGAAAAGTTACAGGATTGGCGATTTTGGAGCTGGAATTGTAACTTTTGAGTGGGGGAGAAGCTCTATAGACCGAGAAAAGCATGAAATGAAGCGGATAATGTAACTTTTTGATAGGGGAAGATGCGTATTTACCGAGTGGAAATAATAAGCGAACTAATTAACAACATTAACAGTAAAGAAAAGAAGTAATCGACAATGACCCGATTACTTCTGACTTAAATGGTTATCACTCCGGCTTGGAGATACTTCCCTGATTGTTGCAGCCGTTGGCATTGAAACTACCGAAGGTGCAGATGCGGAAAGGTGAAAAACGCATACCCAGCAGGATTCCAAAAAGCAGTAAACATATTCCGGTGAGTGTAAGCTCTATAGTAGAACATTCCCCACTTTTGATTTTGGTTATGAAATCTTTTATCTTATCAATCATAAGTACACCCCCTGTAATTAGAAATCTAGTGTATATAATATTTCATTAATAATATTATAGCGCTTTTGTGTTAAGTAGGCAATCGAAATAAGCCTGTGCCGGAGTTTTGCTTTGGCAGTTAATATGCTATAATAGAGAAGAACACCAAAGCATAAAAAGATGGTTGGAAAGCATCTTTTAGTATGATATACTAAAGTGTTAGTAATGCAAGGATATAATAGAAAGAGGAGTACATGAAGAAACAGGAACACATTGTGAAATCCATTGCTCCCGGCAGTATAGCCGAGGAACTGGGGATTGAACCGGGGGATCGGCTGGTAGAGATTAACGGCCAGAAGGTGAAGGATATTTTTGATTATCATTATATGTGTAATGAAGAATATCTGACGGTGGTTGTGGCAAAACCGGACGGAGAGGAATGGGAATTCGAAATTGAAAAAGAATATGAGGACGATTTAGGAATCGAGTTTGAAAACGGACTCATGGATGATTACCGTTCCTGCAGCAACAAGTGTATTTTCTGCTTTATTGATCAGATGCCGCCGGGAATGCGGGAGACGCTGTATTTTAAAGACGATGACAGCCGACTTTCTTTTTTGCAGGGAAACTATGTAACACTGACAAATATGAGTGAAGAGGACGTGGAACGTATTATTACGTACAAAATGTCCCCCATTAATGTGTCGGTGCAGACCATGAACCCACAGCTTCGGTGTAAAATGTTAAACAACCGGTTCGCGGGGGATGCCTTGAAAAAGATTAAACGGTTTGCCGAGGCGGGAATCGTCATGAACGGACAGATTGTGCTTTGCAAGGGAGTGAATGACGGAGACGAACTGGAATATAGTTTACAGGAGCTTTTTAAATATGCTCCAAACATGCAGAGTGTATCTGTGGTGCCGGTAGGATTGTCCAAGTATCGTGAAGGTCTGTATCCCTTGGAATCCTTCAATAAGGAAGAAGCGGGAAAGACCATTGATATTATTGAAAAATGGCAAAAAATCGCTTACGACAAATTCGGCTTTCATTTTGCCCAGGCCAGTGACGAGTGGTACCTGCTGGCGGAGCGTCCGTTGCCGGAGGAAGACCGATATGACGGATATCTTCAGCTGGAAAACGGCGTGGGAATGATTACCCTTTTGCGAAATGAATTTGTGGAAGCCTTGAAGAAGGCCGAAGCCTCCGATAAAGAAAAACAGGTGTTGGTGGCAACGGGACGCTTGGCGGCCCCAACCATTGCTCATTTGAGCACGCTGATTAAGGACAAATTCCCTAACATTAAGGTGCGGGTAAAAGCAATCCGCAATGACTTTTTTGGGGAAAAAATCACCGTATCCGGCCTTATCACAGGGCAGGATTTATTGGCACAGGTGAAGGATGATTTTCCTGAGGAAGTGCTGTTAATTCCTATCAATATGCTAAGAAGCGGAGAGGAAACTCTGCTTGATGATTATACGGTGACAGAAATTTCTGAAATTTTACAAAAACCGATTCGTGTGGTATCCTCAGAAGGTGAGGATTTGTTACGTGCAATGATAGAATAGAAAGGATAACGATATATGAGTAAACCAGTAGTTGCCATCGTAGGAAGACCGAATGTAGGTAAATCTACGCTGTTCAACGCAATCGCAGGGGAAAGGATAGCCATCGTGCAGGATACGCCGGGTGTTACCAGAGACCGTATCTACGCCGATGTGACGTGGCTGGATCACGCTTTTACCATGATTGATACCGGTGGTATTGAGCCGGAATCCAAAGATATTATTTTAAGTCAGATGCGGGAACAGGCAGAGATTGCCATTTCTACTGCAGATGTAATTGTATTTATCACGGATGTGCATCAGGGACTGATTGATTCCGATGCCAAAGTGGCGGACATGCTTCGTAAAAGCGGCAAGCCTGTAGTTTTAGTGGTAAACAAGGTAGACGATTTTAAGAAATACATGCCGGATGTATATGAGTTTTATAACCTGGGTATCGGAGATCCGATACCGGTCTCTGCTGCATCCAGATTGGGAATCGGAGATCTTTTGGATGAAATTGTAAAAGATTTTCCGGAGGGGGCAGAAGGAGAAGAGGAAGATGAACGTCCGAAGGTCGCCATTATCGGTAAGCCGAATGTAGGTAAATCTTCCCTGATTAACAAGCTTTGCGGCGAAAGTCGTGTGATTGTATCCGATATTGCGGGAACTACCAGAGATGCCATTGACACGGATATTAAGTATGACGGCAGAGAGTATGTTTTCATTGATACCGCCGGAATTCGTCGTAAGAACAAGATCAAAGAAGAAATTGAGCATTACAGTATTATTCGTGCGGTGGCGGCAGTAGAGCGGGCGGATGTGGTGCTTCTGGTGATTGATGCCACCGAGGGTGTTACAGAGCAGGATGCTAAGATTGCCGGTGTAGCCCATGACCGGGGCAAGGGTATCATCATTGTGGTGAACAAATGGGATGCCATTGAAAAGGACGATAAGACCATGTACCGGGAAACCGAGAAAATCCGGGATATATTAAGTTTTATGAACTATGCGGAAATCATGTTTGTATCTGCCAAGACAGGACAGCGTTTGAATAACGTGTTTGATATGATTGATGTGGTAATCGAAAATAACTCCATGCGTGTCGCTACCGGAGTATTAAACGAGATTATGACTGAGGCCGTTGCTATGCAGCAACCGCCTACAGATAAGGGTAAGCGCCTGAAATTATTCTATATTACTCAGGCATCTACCAAGCCGCCAACATTCGTTATTTTCGTAAATGATAAGAAGTTGATGCATTTTTCCTACCAGCGGTATCTGGAAAACCGAATCCGTGATACCTTTGGTTTTAGAGGAACGTCCCTTCGATTCATAATCCGGGAAAGAAAGGGAGAGTAAGATGATTACAGCAAGAATCTTATCCCTTTTAATCGGGTATGTATGCGGGTTGCTTGAAACCAGCTACATTTATGGAAAAATGAAAAATACCGACATCCGGGAGCATGGAAGCGGCAATGCGGGAACCACCAACGCGTTGCGTACCTTCGGTATCGCCGGTGGTATCATTACCTTGTTGGGGGATGTGTTAAAAAGCGTAGCCGCTATTTGCATTGCCTATGGACTGTTTCATGGAAGCTATCCGGGAGCGGCACATCTTTTCATGATGTATGCGGGATTGGGGGCTATTTTAGGTCATAATTTCCCGTTTTACCTGAAATTTAAAGGGGGAAAAGGCATTGCCTGTACCGCAGGATTCATTGTGGCGTTTTGTCCGCTGATGATTCCGGTGTGTTTAATTGCTTTTATCGGGGTGGTCGCCTATACCCGCTATGTATCCTTAGGTTCGCTGGTGGTTGTGAGTCTGTTTTATCTGCAGCTGCTGCTGTTTGGGAATATGGGACTTTTATACGGATCTGCAAAGTATTTAAATGAAATGTATCTGCTGGGAGCTGTCATTGTCATCTTGGCGGTGGTTCGCCATCGGGGCAATATTGTGAAGCTTAAGAACGGAACAGAGAACAAGATTAGTTTTCATAAAAACGGAAAAGAGGAAAATGATGCGTAAAGTTAGTGTGATTGGTGCAGGAAGCTGGGGAACCGCTCTTGCCATTGTATTAAACGATAACGGACATGATGTGACCATTTGGTCCATTATGGAGGATGAGATTGAAGATCTGAAGAAGAACAGAGAACATAAGGCGAAATTACCGGGAGTGCATATTAATGAAAAGATTCATCTTACCGCCAATCTGGAAGAAGCCATGACCGATAAGGATCTTTTAGTATTGGCTGTTCCTTCTGTTTTTACCAGAAGCACCGCAAAAAGCATGAAGCCGTATTTGAAAAAGGATCAGCTGATTGTTACGGTTGCCAAGGGAATTGAGGAGGATACCAACCTGACGTTGGCGGAGATTATTAAGGAAGAACTTCCGGAAGCAGAAGTGGCTGTTTTATGCGGACCAAGCCATGCGGAGGAAGTGGGAAGAAGAATTCCGACTACCGTTGTTGCAGGAAGCAAGAAAAAAGCAACTGCAGAACTGGTACAGAATATTTTTATGAACGAGAATTTCCGCGTCTATACTTCACCGGATGTATTGGGTATGGAAGTGGGATCTTCATTAAAGAACGTCATTGCCTTAGCTGCCGGAATGGCAGACGGTTTAGGATACGGAGACAACACCAAGGCTGCGCTGATTACCCGTGGAATTGCGGAAATCGGACGTTTGGCAGTAGCCATGGGAGCCAAGGTGGAGACTCTGCAGGGACTTACCGGAATCGGTGACTTAATCGTTACCTGCGCATCCGTACATAGCCGTAACCGTAAGGCAGGATATTTAATCGGACAGGGCAAAACCATGAAGGAAGCAACCGAAGAGGTTAAGATGGTGGTAGAGGGTGTTTATTCTGCCAAATCTGCCCTTCAGTTGGCTGAGAAGTACCATGTGAGCATGCCGATTGTGGAACAGGTCAACAAGGTTCTCTTTGAAGACTTTCCGGCAAAAGAGGCTGTAAAGGAGTTAATGCTTCGCGATAAGAGAATCGAGCATTCAGATTTAAGTTGGGATGAATAGTGTATGAGTAAACTATTGATTGCGCAATCCGGCGGACCTACCGTAGCTATTAATGCAACCCTGGCAGGCATTTTAGATGCTGCCTCCAATAACCCGAGGGTTGACAAGATTTACGGTGGAGTCAACGGGATTGAAGGGGTTTTACAGGAAAGATTTATTGATCTTACCGATCTTGCGGTTGACAGAGAACAGTTAAAGATTCTTTGGCAGACACCGGCAGCAGCTTTGGGCTCCTGCCGTTGGAAATTGAGTAGTGAAGAAGAAGACGAGGGCGCTTACGAGAAATTTATGGAGATCATGAAAAAGCATGATATTGCCTATTTTATCTATATTGGCGGCAATGACTCCATGGATACGGTAGATAAGTTAGCATCTTATTGCCGTCGTAAGAATATTGATGATTTTTATATCATCGGAGCCCCGAAAACCATTGATAATGATTTGGTGGGAACGGATCACTGTCCGGGCTTTGGTTCTGCGGCAAAATATATTGCCACCACTATGGCGGAACTGGAGCGGGATTGTCATGTCTATACCACCAAAACCGTAACCGTGGTGGAAATTATGGGAAGAAATGCGGGGTGGCTTACAGCAGCATCTGCGCTTTCCAGAATTCATGGCGCCAAGGGACCGGATTTAATTTATTTGTGCGAGCGTCCTTTTGAATTGGAAACCTGCGCTAAGAAAGTGGAAGAGTTGTTAAAGAGCCAGGACTCTGTCTTAATTGCTTTGAGTGAGGGCGTCAAAGATAAGAACGGCCAGTATATTTCCGGAAGTCTGGCACCCCAGGGAGTGGATGCTTTTGGCCATGTACAGGTTGCGGGAGCAGCCATGGTTACTGCGGATTATTTAAAGAATCGATTGGGATGTAAGACCAGAGCCATCGCTTTTAACCTGATGCAACGGGCCAGCGCTTGTCTGGCAAGTAAGAAGGATTTGGAAGAGTCCTTCCAGCTTGGCAGTGTGGCGGCAAAAGCGGTTATTGGTGCGGAAAGCGGCAAAATGGCCAGCATTAAGAGACTGGATAAAGAAAAATACACCGTTTGCTATGAGCTGGTGGATGTTTCCGAGGTGGCAAATCGCGAGCGAAAAGTGCCACTTGATATGATTACGGAATCCGGAGACGATGTGAAGCAGGAGATGGTAGACTATCTGTTGCCGTTGATTCAGGGAGAACCCCGAATCTTATATGAAAACGGCTTGCCGCTTCATATCCATTTGTATGAGTAGAATAAAAGTGGGGAGAATCAGACTACGTCAATAGGAAGGAGAAAGCCATGATCTATGTAATTAAAAAGGATGGTGCCAGGGAAGAATTTAATGTCCAGAAGGTTGTGGATGCGGTAAAGAAATCTGCGTACCGTGCCCTCATTACTTTTACCGACGCGGAATTAAAGTTTATTTGTGAGTTTGTTGAGGAAAAAGTGCGGGATTTGGGAATTAACGAGGTGCCCATTGCAACCATGCATAACGTGGTGGAAGGAGCCCTTGAGCGGGTTAATCCGCTGGTAGCCAAAAGTTATCGGGATTACCGAAACTATAAGCAGGATTTCGTGGCTATGCTCGATGAAGTATATAAGAAAAGCCAGTCCATTATGTATATTGGAGACAAGGAAAACTCCAATACGGACTCAGCGCTGGTTTCAACCAAACGAAGCCTGATTTTTAATGAGTTGAACAAAGAGTTGTACAAGAAGTTTTTCCTGACTACCGAGGAGATTCAGGCAATCCGGGACGGCTATATCTACATTCATGATATGTCCGCCAGAAGAGATACCATGAATTGCTGTCTTTTCGATGTGAAGACGGTTTTAACCGGTGGTTTTGAAATGGGAAATCTTTGGTATAACGAGCCGAAGACCTTAGAGGTTGCATTTGATGTTATCGGTGATATTGTGTTAAGTGCGGCAAGTCAGCAGTACGGCGGATTCACCATTCCCAGCGTAGAGACGATTTTAGAGCCTTACGCAGAGAAATCTTACATCAAATATATGGAAAAATACACAGCCATGGGCGTGACCAAAGAGCGTGCCGAGGAAGAGACCATGCGTGACATCACCAATGATTTCGAGCAGGGCTTCCAGGGCTGGGAATATAAATTTAACACCGTGGCAAGTAGCCGTGGTGATTATCCGTTTATTACGGTTACAGCAGGAACCGGAACAGGACGTTTTGCCAAGTTGGCAACCATTTCCATGTTGAAGGTTCGTAAGAACGGTCAGGGTAAAAAGGATCGCAAGAAGCCGGTACTTTTCCCGAAGATTGTTTTCCTTTATGATGAGAACCTGCACGGTGAGGGAAAAGAGCTGGAGGATGTGTTTGAGGTAGCCATTGAGTGCTCCCAGAAAACCATGTATCCGGATTGGTTGTCCTTAACCGGAAAGGGTTATATTGCCAGCATGTACAAACGATACGGCAAGATTATTTCCCCTATGGGATGCCGTGCTTTCCTGTCTCCATGGTATGAGCGAGGGGGCATGTATCCGGCAGATGATCAGGACGAACCGATTTTTGTGGGACGTTTCAACATGGGAGCAATTTCCCTGCATTTGCCAATGATTCTTGCAAAAGCGAGACATGAAAGCAAAGATTTTTATGAAGTGCTGGATTACTATTTAGAGCTTATCAGAAACCTGCATATCAGAACCCGTGATTATTTGGGAGAACTGCGGGCTTCCACCAATCCGCTGGCATATTGCGAAGGCGGATTCTTAGGCGGCCATTTGGGAATCCATGACAAGATTCGTCCGCTTTTAAAGGCGGCTACCGCTTCCTTTGGAATTACGGCATTAAATGAATTGCAGGAACTTTACAATAAGAAATCCCTGGTGGAGGATGGAGCTTTTGCCCTTGAGGTAATGGAGTACATCAACAAGAAAATCCAGGAGTTCAAAGAAAAAGACGGCATTATGTATGCAATTTACGGTACTCCGGCAGAGAACCTTTGCGGTTTGCAGGTAAAGCAGTTCCGTAAGAAATATGGTATTATTGAGGGAGTATCCGACAGGGAATATGTATCCAACAGCTTCCACTGTCACGTAACGGAGGATATTACGCCCATTGAGAAGCAGGATTTGGAATATCGCTTCTGGGAGCTGTTTAACGGCGGCAAAATCCAGTATGTGCGTTATCCTATCAGCTATAACAAAGAGGCGGTTAAGACCTTGGTTCGTCGTGCCATGGACATGGGCTTTTATGAAGGCGTGAATTTGTCTTTGGCCTATTGTGATGACTGTGGTCACGAGGAACTGGATATGGATGTATGTCCGGTTTGCGGCAGTCGTAACTTAACCAAGATTGACCGTATGAACGGATACTTATCTTATTCCCGGGTAAAGGGAGATACACGACTGAATGAGGCGAAGATGGTAGAAATCGCCGATCGGAAATCTATGTAGAAAGAGTTGAGCTATGAGATATCATAATATTACCAAGGATGATATGAATAACGGAGATGGCTTGCGGGCAGTATTGTGGTTGTCCGGTTGCGATCATTGCTGTGAACAGTGCCAGAATCCCGTAACCTGGGATCCAAACGGAGGGCTTCCTTTTGATGAAGCTGCCAAAGAAGAATTATTTTCCGTTTTGGAAAAAGATTATATTTCCGGTATTACATTTAGCGGCGGAGATCCGCTTTTTTTGGGAAACCGGGAGGATGTAACAACATTAGCGAAGGAAATTAAAATGAGATTCCCAAAGAAGACAATCTGGTTATATACCGGCTATTTATATGAGCAGGTGGAGAAGCTTCCAATAATGGAGCTGATAGATGTGCTGGTGGATGGTCCTTTCGAGGTGGATAAGAAAGACAATCTTTTGCACTGGGTTGGAAGCAGCAATCAGCGGGTTATAGATATGGAGCAAACCCGCAAGACCGGGAAGGTGGTACTTCATCTGACGGAAGAAGTGGATACCACATTGATTGAAAAGCGGGAAAATGTAAGAAGCTGTTGCTGTTAAGGCAGAGCATTGGAAAGCACCTTTGGATTTGAAATCTTAGAATAGGGTGCTTTTTCTTTTCAGGAGGGGATGCAAATTCCGGGGGAAAATTAAAACTGTGATACCAGGGCGTAGAAAGGAAGAAACGGATTATGAAAATCAGAATTAAGAGATTAAGTGAAACAGCAGTGCTGCCTACCAGAGGAAGCAGTGCAGCGGCAGGCTATGATTTATATGCGGATATCGAAGAAACCACGGTGGCACCGGGAGAGACGAAAAAGATTCCGGCAGGCATCAGCGTGGAAATACCGGAGGGCTATTTTGGTGGTATTTTTGCTAGAAGTGGATTATCTACAAAAGAGGGATTACGGCCTGCAAACTGTGTGGGCGTTATTGACGCAGATTATAGGGGACCGATTATGGTGGCATTGCACAATGACAGCAGTGTGGATAGAAGGATTACCCCCGGGGAAAAAATAGCTCAGATGGTAGTTATGCCATTTTTATCAGTAGAATTTGAAGAAGTAGAGGAATTGACAGAAACAGAGCGTGGAGAAGGCGGATTTGGTTCTACAGGAAAATAAAGGCCGGTAAGAGGAGACGGAAAAGAAAAAACAATAAAAAACAAGAAAAATTGGATTCGTGGTTAAGAAAAGATTCATAGTAGCCGATGCCAGAAATAGGATAACTAGCGTTATTTTTGTTTCATTAAGCGCCGAGCATGGATGCCGGCCTTTCAAACACTACAAGGAGGTAGGAACATATGACAGGATTACACGGTATTTCTGCGTATCAGCAGATAAACAAAACCTGGCAGAAAGTCAACAATGGAGTGGAACGCGCAAATGCGTCAGCGCCATCTGAAAAGGAATCTTTAGAATCCATCAGGGAAAGGGACAATGGAAAAATGGAAAGAAAGCCATGGTCGCCAATCGATACCACAAGTTCCCTTGTGCCGAAAAAAACAGAATACGGAAATGTAATCGGGAATGTACAGCTTTCAGATAAGGCAAAAGAGTACTACGAGAAGCTGAAGGGAAAATTCCATAACATGGAATTTATCGCTGTCAGCAAAGACATGAAAGCTCAAGTGAAGCAGAATGCCGCTGCCTATGGCAACGCCAGCAAAATGGTGGTGCTGATTGATGAAGAAAAGCTGGAACAGATGGCTGCGGATGAATCCTTCCGTAAAAAATACGAGGGGATTATTGCCATGTCCCAGAATAAGCTGGAGGCAGCAAAAAACAGTCTGGCAAGCAGCGGAGCCAACGTAAAGAGTTTTGGCATGTCTGTGGATGCCAATGGAAAAGAGAGCTTCTTCGCTACCGTGGAAAAATCCCAGGATATTCAAAAGAAGAATATTGAGAAGAAGGCGGCAGAAAAGAGGGAGCAGAAAGTAAAAGAAAAGAAGAAGACCGAAAAGAAAAAACAGGAAGAACGCATTCAAAAGGCAAAAGACAAGAAGGCGGAAAAGACAGATAAAGAAGACAAGACCCAATTGGAGGAAGAAAAGGACAAAGGGTATGTGACATTTGAAGCAGCATCCGTGGAAGAACTGTTTTCCAGAGTACAGTCCTATTCTTACAATGTGGCGGCGTCGAAGGTTATGACAGAGGCAGAAAAGGCACTTGGTGCCCGGATTGATTTTAAAGGCTAAAGGTGAAGGATATGAAAGTTGGCTTTTGTACAAAAATCCAAACTGCGTCAGTCATACAAACAAAGAAGGAACAAAGGGGGGCCATTGCAAAAAGTAATACCGGTCAAAAAAGAAGCGTTGGGGGATTAGCTTCCGGAAGGGCAGCAGTATATGAAAAGTCATCCATGTCCCAGGAAATGCGGCAAAAGATGAAAGAGTTAGAACAGGCTCCAAAGAAGGAAGCAGACAGGAAACGTCGGCATATGGTGACGGATACAAGCAACAGCTATTTAAATACGCTGAAGAAATCGGAAAGGAAAAGGGCTGAAAAAGCGAAAAAGCCGGTAAAGTACAATTACAAAGATGTTGCCAACAAGATACGGCAGGCAAAGACCTCGATTAGCGCCGGACAGGCGGTTTTGGCTGCACGCAGAAAGGTTTTGGAAATAAGAAGAAAAATTTCCTCCCACAGTGAGGATGCGGAAGAATTGCAGCTTGCACTCACCCATGCCAAACGGATGGAGATGGTTGCTCGGAAGAAAAAACACAATCTGGAATTGGAAGAACTGGTTGTGCATACCCGGAAACGGGATGAAATGCAGGATAAGGTAGAAGAAGCCGGGGAAACAATAAAAGATGTGTTCATTTCCGAAAATGAAGAAGAACTTGTAGAACAGGAAGATGGAATTTTTGAAGAACGTAAGGAAATTCTGGAAGAAATCTCCGAAGAACTGACGAAAAGCGGAAATGAAAATGCCGGGGAAATACTGGATGAATTAAACGAAGTGGTGGCAGAGTTTGGTGAGGAAGAGTTAAAACAACTGGAAGAAGCCATGGAAATGCTGGAAAACATGGAAATCGTGGATCCTCATATGAGCGAGGAAGAACTGGAAGAATTAAAACGTAAACATCGGGCAGCGGAGAATAAGGCAATTGTAAAAGCAGAAATGGATTACCTGAAGGGGCTGTCAGGAGGCGGTGGCGCAGAAGTCTCTATGGAAACTGCCTTTGGAGAGGGGATTGATATTCAGGTGTAATTTCTCCGGGCTCTTGCTTTTTTCACAGCTTCTGATTACAATAAGAGTAATAAAAAACGAGGGGGTATAACGATATGGAAACATTGGACATTGAATCACGATTGATGAAGTTTTACTCATCCCAGAGTAATTTGGTTCCGTTGCACGCGGCAGCAGGACACTTCGCAACCAGCCATTCTCACATCAATTATTACATTGATTTGACCTCATTAAAGACCAGAGTGGATGAAGCAAAGGAATGTGCCAAGATTATTGAAGCAGGGTATCGTGGAACCAATAAGGTTATTGATACCATTGTTTGTATGGATGGAACGGAAACCATCGGATCTTTCCTTGGACAGGAGTTTGAAGATCGCAACTACATGACCACCAACAAGCATGAGACGATCTACGTGGTAACGCCGGAGTATAACCGGAATAACCAGCTGATGTTCCGCGATAACATTGCCCGTACCATTAAGGACAAAAATGTGCTTTTGCTAATGGCCACCACCACCACAGGACAGACCATTCGTCGTAGTATGGAATGTATCAGTTATTATCAGGGAACGGTTGTAGGAGTGAATTCTTTATTCTCAACCATTGATGAGATTGATGGATTTAAGGTGGACTACATTTTTTCACCGGATGACCTTCCGGGATATGAGGCATACGAACCGAAGAATTGTCCATTCTGCAAGAAGAGAATTCAGATTGAAGCAATGGTTAACGGTTTCGGCTATTCCAAATACATGGCCTTCTAGGTTACGGAGTACTAAGGAGAAAGGAGCCCGAAGGCTATGCCCGAAACAGATGGCCAGTTATATCGACGATACCTGACGGAAGCAGACGAAGAGGCTCTGAAAAGCCTTTACATAAAATATAAAAAAAATCTTACCCTGTTTTTGTACGAAATGGTGCAGAATATGGATGACGCAGAGGAATTGATGATGGATACCTTTGCCATCTTAGCTTCCGGCACCGCCCGATACAGAAGCAGGGAAGATGCAGGTTTTAAAACGTGGCTGTACGCAGTGGCAAAGAATCAGGCACGTATGTTTTTGCGTCGGAATAGAAGAGGCGTGGAACTGCACGAGGTACAGGTGGAAACAGCAGGGGCTGAGGAACCGGAAAAAGAGCTGCTTTTGACCGAACGAAATGCGCAGCTATACAAAGCACTGAAAGGGCTTGATAAGGATTATCGGCAGGTGCTTTTTTTGTTATATTTTGAAGAATTAAAGCCGGAGGAAATAAGTCGCATTATGAAAAAAAGCATCAAGCAGGTGTACAACCTGACGGCCAGAGGAAAGACGGCATTAAAGGCGAGCTTAGAGAGGATGGGCTATACATGGGAATTATAATGGAAAATATCCTGAATTTCATACAGGTTATGGTATTGCTACCACTTATTCTTGGCTTTGCCGGAATGATGGGAAAAGGCAAAGCCGGTATGCTTCCGGTATTTTTTACTTTTTCCATGCTCAGCTATTTTCTTAGTTCCGTGTATTACCTGGTATATGGATTTTTAAGGCCGGGAGAGCGAATGCCCTTTGCGGTAAATGAGATTGCGGAATGCGCCATGCTGCTGTTATTATGTGCCGGTTTGGAAACCTTTCTTACCAGAGATATGATCGGGAGGCTGACAGCTATGCTGTTTGCCGTTTTTTTTGTTGGCATCAACATTATTTTGTGGATTTTGTGGTCGGGAGAATGGGTGCAGGATATTGTTTTTGGCTTGCCCTATATTTATATGTTATATCTTTTAATACGAGGAAATATTCATTACAAAACCATTGGAATGGTGGAAGGGCATATTGCCATGTACGCCAGTTTAATGGTGCTGTTACTGCAAATGTTTACCATAAAAGCAACGGGAACCCTGCGGTTTGTGGTGGACCGGGGCAGCTACCTGGTGGCGTACGGATTGGCACTGTGGCTGTTTTGGAGTTGTAAAAAAGCACTGCAGGAGTCCGGGGTAAAAGCGATTTTCCTGACGGCAACTCTTTTCTGGTGGACGATTATGGTTATGTATATGAGTAGCGGGATTTATTACGACATAGCGGAGGCTATGAATATTCTGGCGATGCCGCTATTATATTTTGCAATGAAAAAGGAGGTGGGGGAGCGTGATTTATGCTGAAAATATTTTACTATGCATTGCTATGCCCTTAGTTGCCACCCTGCTTTTTTTGCAAAGCAGTGCCAAGCGGTTCGTGTTTTCTTTCCTGATTGGCATGATGGTGTGTCTTTTGTCTGCGTATATTGGAGGATTTTTGGAAGTGGCATCCGGGATGTCAAAAGAAGATGTGGCGATTTTTCTTTCTCCTGTTACGGAAGAGGCAATGAAGTTTTTACCCATACTGTTGTATCTGTTTTTGTTTGAGCCGGATGAGGAATGGTTGCTATTAACCAGCGCCGGCATCGGAGCAGGCTTTGCCACCTTCGAAAACTGCTGTTATTTGCTGATGGGAGCCAAAAGCCTTCCCTACATGTTGGTACGTGGGGCAGCGGTTGGAATTATGCATCTTGTAAGCATGGTGGCGCTGACCTTAGGTTTGAATTTACTTCGATATTATAAGATGGTGCGTTTTTCCGGGATTTTGGGAGCGTTGTCATTAGCCATGACTTTTCATGGGTTATACAACCTGTTGGTGTCGGTGGATGGTATTCCGTCCTATATTGGCTATGCAATGCCGGTATTATGCGCATTGTTGCTGCCTCGGCAGCTTAAACGGTTTAAAGAATTTACAAGAGAGTAAGAGCGGCGAGACCGCTCTTGTTTTTTTTTGAAAAAAATTATAAAAAACGTGAGTAAAATCCACTTCAACTGCAATTAAATATATAGGAGCAACAAAACAGATTAAGAGGAGGTGACAAGAGATGAAGTATACAGAAGACGAGGCATTCTTAGAAATCACAAAGCGAGGAGCGCAGATTCGGAAGAAAAAGCAGCAACGGCAGGTAAAGATTTTGTCAGCGGCATCCTTTATGCTGACATTTGCACTTATTGGTGTGCTTGGAGTTGTAGGTGACTTTGGATTGGCAAGAGGACAGACAACCTACGGTTCCTTAATGCTGTCAGCAGAATCCGGAGGATACATTCTGGTTGCTGTACTGGCATTTGCATTGGGCGTATTAATAACTATAACGATCCAGAAATACAGGAAGATGAAGGAAAAACTGTAAAATGGAAAGGAGTAGTCCAAATAGGTAAGATTTGGTTAGGAGAAAAAGTATGAAGAAAATAAAAAGAGGATTATCAATACTGCTTGCGGTAGCCATGGTGCTGTCCGGAGTGATGGTGCCGGGGGAGAAGGCGAAGGCAGATGTACAGGTTCAAGCGGCGGGGACACTGCACGAGCTTACCGCAGTAATGGTGGGAGATGTTCCTACGGCAAAGGTAAACAACGAGGTTCTCAACAATGATATTGTGTATGGTGTAGAAGGCGGAGATGTGCTGAGAGTAGCCGAAGCATATCGTTGTGAGGGTACGGCAGTAACCTATTATACTGGCACTGGATTTCATGGTTCTGGTTGGACAGGAATACAAAGTGACGACAAAGTTCTGGAAGCGTTAGAAGATTCTTTTAATGGTTGCTGGAAAATGAGCGTTATTATGACTACGCAAGCTACAGAAGCTACAGAAGCTACAGAAGCAAAGATTAACCAGGTTTATTTACACCAAATTGCAACTGCAGTTGTGGGGGATGACAGTTTAAACGGGAATTCGATTCATATCTTAAGCGGTGGAAAATCTGCAGACGGAAAATGCTACTATGTTCCGAGACCGGGGAGCAGAATTACGCTTGGAGCACTGGATGATTCTTTTGACGGTAAACCATTTTCCGGCTGGAAATATCGATTTGGTGATGACGATGGGCCTTTTACTGCGGCAGAAAAGATTGAGGGGGGGCAGTATTATAGAATTCCTACAGCAGGACATACGGAAACCCTCCACCTGCAGGCGCAGTGGGGTTCTAACTCCACCCCCATCTTTTATGAAGAAAAGGTAACCCGTTACCCCATTCGGTTCAACGAAGCAAGTTTTCGTGGAACCAAGACCCCGGAAGGTGTACCGACCTCTTATGAACCGGGAGAGATAGTAAGTTTAGCGGGTGTGACAGAGGAAGTAAAGGGCTTTGCTTTTGGCGGATATAGATACAGTTTTGGCGGCGGTGCCAAGCAGGAAGCAACGAAGGGCGCCGATGGAACTTATAGTATCAGTACAGCAGGGGAAACCGGGACACTAACGATTTATGCGGTTTGGATTCCGGATTCCTGTGATGTTACCTATGAC
>Ga0129307_1000753_pt1 | contig 45234 bp, 62 predicted proteins | sample P1105metagenome_FD_94437 | JGI IMG/M metagenome (GOLD analysis project Ga0129307, IMG submission 94437) | Capybara group fecal microbial communities from Wisconsin, USA - P1105 metagenome | ecosystem: Host-associated > Mammals > Digestive system > Large intestine > Fecal | place: USA: Wisconsin...
GTTGTGTGTGGTGGTCTGTATATATAGATATATGAGCGGGTGCCGGTGGTGGTGCTGCCGGTGGTGATCTTCCTATATAGGGATGTCGGGCGGGGCTGCCGGTGGTGTTGGTTGTGTGTGGTGATCTGTATATTTTACGGTTTTTTACAGAAAAATTTTTACAGTAAAACCCGCATAAAATAAGGCTTTGCGGCCTGTCTCAAAAACTTTTTTCAAAAATTTTCAAAAAAGGTATTGACACGGGGCGCACCCCGTGCTATTATACAATCAATCATACGGGGCGCACCCCGTACCACATCAAAAACAGGAGGTAAAAAATATGACAGTTTTAACAATCAATTACAACACCGGCAGCGGATCCGGAAAAATGGAACTAAACCTCGAAAACTTTTTACCGTGTAGCGTTCACGACTTCAAAATATTAGTTGATACTATCAACTTATCAAACGACCGCGACGGGATCGCCGCAAAGCTCAACGGCTACATTATGGAGCAGGTCGAAAAGCTCAAAAAAGACCGGACGCACTACAACCCGGAGACGGACAAAAAAGAGCTTGCAAAGCTCAACGGGATCATTAAAAAGTATATCGGCCTTAATGATTTACTTGTAAAAGAATACAGCGCCGAAAAGATCACCGACGACGACGCAATTATTAAACTACAGGCGGCCACGGTTTACGCTCTCCGACTTAATAAAGACCGGGAGCAGGTAGCGGAAAAATTCGACGGCTACACCTTCACAAAAGCCGGTTATACTTTCGAGGTTTACAAGGACGGCGACGGCAAAACAGCAAACTTTATTATCATGGTACACGGTACCGGGCTACAGATCGCAACAACCCGCAAGCGTTCCGAAATAATCGCAAGCGTAACGCCTCGCCTGCTGGATATCCTAAACAAAAACGCCGCAAAGCTGGACGAGGCGCGGGCAAACTTTAAGAGGTTTATGATCGCCGCCGGATTTATAGAGGCGGATGCGGAGACAGAAAACACCGACAACGAAAACAGCACGAACGAAAACACCGACAACACCAACAACGAAAAGGAGGCGGACACTATGAAGAAGAACACAAACAACGAAAAGTATTTTGCAGGAGTTAAAACCCTCGAAGAGCTGCGGAGCGTATACCGCGACCTGCTCAAAGCTAACCACCCGGACAACGGCGGCAGCACCGAAAAAATGCAGGATATCAACGCCGCATATAAAGAGGCTTTTGATCTTCTCAAAGCCGGCGCGAAGCTGGATGACGAAAAAGAAAAAATCAGATGGAGCGAGGCCGAGGATGCCGCAATCCGTGAAGCTCTTTATAAGGTTGTACACCTTGACGGGCTTAATATTGAGATCGTCGGCTGCTGGATATGGATCGACGGCAACACCTACGCCGCCCGCGATACCTTAAAGGAGGCAGGCTATACATGGAGCAAGGCCCGCCACAAATGGCACTTCGCACCATACGAAAAGAAGTTTTACAAGGGATCAAAAAAGAGCTTCGACCAAATCCGCCGGGAGTATGGATCACAAGAAGTTGAAAACGAAAAGCAGGACAAAATCACCGCATAACATAAGCAAGCGCCCCGCCCGGAGGACGGCCGCCGGATCACCACCGGCGGCGGGGCTTCTCTCAAAAGAGAACACAAAACAAAACCACAAAACAAAAGGAGGTATACACCATGAAAAAGAAAATTGCTGCAATTATAGCCGCCGCCGGACTTGCTGCCGCAGGCACGATCTACCCTACAACAATGATTATAACCGACACAAACGAAACGCAAGACCTCGTTACAATGTCAACCGCCTCCGGGCTTGAATATCAGTTTTACGGCATTGAGGATTATTTCGCCGGTGATCTTGTTAGCTGCATCATGTTTGACAACTTCACCCCGGACGATGTGAGAGACGATATCATTTTAGCTCATAGATATAGCGGAGTAACGGAGTTTTTCGACAATATCATCACTGTAGAATATTAAACAAAAGGAACCACAAAAACAGACCACAAAAACAGGAGGTACAAATTATGTCAAGTATGATTCAGAAAACAGAAAACACCGCAGCAATCGCGGACTATATCGCAAAGTTGTTAAACATGGGTTTTGACACAAACGGAATGAGCGCGCCGGAGACCCTCGGCCGCGAGCTTGACCGGCTCGGATGCAACAACCGCGGATATTTTGAAGAATCCAAAATCTTTGAGGCGCTTGTAAATCTCAATTATACCGCATATCTCGGACGCTACCCGGAGCAGGACGCGGAGCCGGTGCCGGAGTACAAACGAAACGACATAAGCGCACGCGCCGAATATACACACGGCGAGCCGGACGCAAACGGATATTATAACGAGGCGCATTTCGTTATATCTGAATGGCATTACAAAATATATAAAATGATCCAGTTTTTTAATTATCAATGCAGCGAGGACGCAACCGAAAACAACGCACTTTATAAAGCCATGAACGACCTCGAAACCGCCCTTGCAAAATTCATAGTATCAAACACCGCAGCATACACGGCGCTACGCTGGGAATAGCAAAGCCGCCCCGCTCGGAGGACGGGCTGCCGGATCACCACCGGCGGCGGGGCTTCTCTCAAAAGAGACCACAAAAAGAGACAACAAAACAAAATATATCAAGGAGGTACAAGACCATGACAGGACAAAACAACGAATTGATACAGGACAAAAACGGGCGCGCCATGAGAACCGGCGACATCGTGAAAATCGAAAACGCCTACTTTAAGAACGACAACGGCTATTATTATATAGACCGTGCCCCCGGTGATGCTTCTTGGCTCGGCAGTGATTACAGCCTGCACAAGATCGGCAAGCGCGGCAAGATCAGCACCGCAAAATATAATATAGCTTTTTGGCCGCTCTCGTCCTATTGCAGCGACCAGCGCAAAAACGCCGAAGCACACGAACACAACAAAAACCATGCTACAATCGAGGTTGTTTTCGATGTTGACCGCTCCGAAGTGATCGCACATTTTGAGCAGGAAGCACAGCACAGCGAGGAAGCTGCCAAAACATACGGCTACAGATTCGGCGAAGATAGCGAAGTCACAACAAAAGAAAAGAATATTGCAGCATTTCACCGGGCAACGGTGGAGCGCATGAAAGCCGAGGACGGAACCCAAAACGAAACAGCGCCGGAACTCGAAACACACCCGGAAGCATCCGAACAAAAAGAGAGCGCCCCGGGAGAACAGACCGCACCCGTGCAGGCTTCTCTTTTGGACTTCCTCGCAGAGACGGTCCCGGAAGAATCCAAAACCCAAAACGACGAAACGCCGGAAGCGCTGCCCGAAGCGGAACCGGAACCCGCGCCGGAGATATCCAGCGAAACAACCCAAAACGAAACGCCCTCCCCGGCTCCCGTGAAGTATTACGACATCAGCGAACAAACAGCCTGCCGCGCATGGGAAGCCGTACACATGAGCAGCTACAAAAAGGATAGCGCAACAAGCGAATACCGCGCCAGCGTTGACGAAGCAGCAGAGATCGCCCGAAAGCAAAAACAAAAGGTATCACAATTCTATCACGACAAAATAGATCACCTTCTCGACCGCTACGCCTACAGGCTTGCAAAATGGTATAACGATTATAACCGCAACGAGGCAAGCTGCCCCTCATGGTTTATATGTGGCCCGGCAAATTATCCGGTACGAAAGCACGAAAAGAAAATGAACCGGGAGCGCTCATTGTGGGCGGAATATGACGAGATAAAAGGCATCGTTGACAAAATCAAAAGCGTCGGTACCGGTGCAATAGACCTCGCCGACCCGCACGCCCGCGAAATGCTCCAAGATCGAATTGACAGCCTGCAGGCGGAGCTTGAAAGAGACAAAAAACTAAATGCCTATTGGAGAAAACACAAAACCTTTATAGGCTGCCCGGAGCTATCCGAAAGCTACGCCGAAAAGCTCACAAAAGAGATCACCGAAATGCTCAACCGCTGCGCATGGATAACAAAACCCTTCCCCGACTATGAATTGACAAGCCTGCGAGACAAGATCAAAAGGACGCAAGAGCGGCTCGAAGAACTCGACCGGAGACAGGCCGCCGCAGAGGATCCCGACAGCAACAACAACCAAAAGTTTGACGGCGGCGAGATCATCCGCAACATAGCCCTCGACCGGCTGCAAATAATCTTTGAAAGCATCCCGGACGCAGAGACGCGCAACGCCTTAAAATCAAACGGCTTCCGCTGGTCTCCTAAAAATAAGGCATGGCAGCGCCAGCTTACCAACAACGCCGAATATGCTTTACAGAGATTGAATCTTGTACCACAAAACTAAACAACAAAATCTCCCGCGCCCGGCGGGTAAACCGGGCAGAAAGCGAGGACAAAATGGATATATTAAGATCATGGATTGACACAGACACAAAAATAGAACGGGCAAAAATCTATCACAACATCGACCCGGAATCAATCACAATATGCAATCTCGAAATCTGTTTCGCTCACCCCGGCGCATATACTCCCGGCGGCAGTACGGGCGGAATGTACAAAATCCCTATTGCCGGATGTCCATACATCACGACTGACCCGGAACAGATAAAGAGCTATCTTGCAGAACATCCCGACACGATAAACGGTGAATGTGTCACAACGATAAATGTTAGGGAGGACAAAACAAAATGACATACACCAGTAAACAGGCCTTTGCGGGCCGTGCCGCTGCCGAGCGATTAAGTCCGGCAGCATACGCATACTACAAAACCCTTAAACCCTTTTACCTGTATGAGTACGAAACGCCCGACGGAATCCGCTACGCCTATACCGGCATCATCGGAGACCGTGACAACCTAACCTTTGACGGATTGCAATATATCCTCGAAGAGCTGCACCGGCTATTGACTGAATAGCAGAAAGTGAGGACAAAATGACAGAACAAAAAGAGATATCCGTTACTTTTATGCTCACCCCGGAACAGGTCGCCCAGCTTGGCCGGATCACGATATTATATAACAATATCTCCTGCACAAAAGGACAAAACGAAATCACCCCGGAGCAGCTTTTTGAAAATCTCATGCTTTTAGGAAGCACGCCGGAGATCACCCGTAAATTATCATTCTTTGAACAAAACTTTGCAGCAAATCAGCCACAAAACAAAACCGCATAGGCAAAACAAAAGCCCCGACAAGCTCCGCGCCTGCCGGGGTTTACTGTGCCACATTGTATATACATTGTTCTACGGTCTTTTGTTCCATGCTTTCACCGCTTGATCTTCCGTAACAAAAATCATTGATACATTGTTCATGTTTCCTATGCACATTTCCGTTAAGCATCCCACGACCCACATACCCTCGTTGCACCAATTCCATTTAGGATGCTGCGCCCGTTCTTCCTTTGTGTTCTCCGGGATATGAAAAGTATGTGCTTCTCTGCCACAAAACGGACACCGCTTTAACTCTATACCGTCCATACTTTTCCCTCGCTTTCGTCCAAATGCGTAGCCATCATATCCGCCAAATGCAGCATGGTTACAAGTTTGCTTTGCTCCATAGCCCTCGACAGCTCCCGGAGATCAGACCGCGCCGCCGTATCATACGCCCCCATGTGCCAGCGTATAGCAAGCGCTTCCTCGTCTTTAAGCATCATCCAGTTCATAATCATATATACGGACTTCTCGCCGTGTCCGTATGGGTAATCGTTTGTATTATACACAAAACTGCCCTCGGCAGTTTCCCTATACGCTCTCGCCTTGCAAACATCGTGTAGCAGTGACACGATAACAAGCGTCTCCGGGCTATACCGCTGCCGCCCTTCCCGCTGCGCTTGATCTGCTGCCAACCACAAAAGCCTCCTGCATACATTGTTGCTATGCTCCACAAGACCGCCCTTATAATTCCCGTGATACTTTGTGCTTGCCGGTGCCTCGAAAAATCCTATCTCGTCCAGCACGCGAAGCATTACAGCGCTTCCGTAGCGCTTTACCTGCGCACAAAATACCGCCTCAAACTTCTGTCTCTCCGTCATTTCATCCCACAAAATCATCCTGCTATAACTCCCTTCCGTTCTGTTGTCGTTCTCTGTCGCTTTGTGCTATTCGCAAATTGTTTTTCTCGCGCCCTTTTCGTACCGGCGGAAATGGCTTCGCATTGTGCGCAAAAATCATTTCCAAAAAGTTACTTTTTATAGGTTTCCTGCTGCCCGGTCAGACAACCCAAAACCACCCTCCGAAACGACACGCCCGGCACCGCTTTTATTTGTCGTTTTGTGTCTGTTTCTTCCATTAACGCGCGCGCGAGGCTCTTTGCTCCAAATCAGCCACCAAAACCACATCATTTTCAAGTATCTCTCCCAGCCTTTCAAGGGCCTTATCATACCAGTACCTAACCGTGCTTTCCGGCTGTGAAAAAAGGATAGAAATTTTAGTCCAACTGTACTCGTTAATGTGCCTCCACAAAATGACCTTTTTGTACTTACCATTCATGCCGTCGATTGCCGCCTTGATCTGCTCCATATCTCTCTGTAACAATTCAATGCGTTCAATCTCTGTTTTGAGCGCACTTCCGGCGTTTGCTTCCGCCGCTTTTATGCCCTGTGTCTCCGTCGGTCTCCCGACTGATGCACCGTGCGGCATCCCTTCAAGGCTGGGGCTTTTGAGATTATTATAATACTCGTCCTCAATCTTCTGTTTCCAAGTACGCTCATAATTCAGCATATCCGGTATATTAGCAAAATAAATTGCTATGTTCTTTGCGCTCTCCTTCGTCACTATCTACACCTCCGCTTTTTCTCCATTCTCCCCGGTCTCTTCGCTCTTTTGGGCTATACTCTCCCTGTATAGCTGCTTTGCTGCCTTAAACACCTTTTCCATGGTCTCTTTGTCATAACCAAGAACACTTTGCATTGCACGGCAGTAAATCCGGGCAGTAAGCTCTGCGGAATCCTTCATAGCGTTAAGCTCTTCAAGATTTTTGTCTTTTACTTCCGGTACCCAAAAATTCTCCGGCTGAACATCCTCGATCATTCCTTTAAGCGTCGCCATAGCTAAATCCTTGCCGTTGATCTCCGTCATTTCCTTAAACCACAAAGAAACCGTGTCAACCGTAGCGGCGACCTTGCTTGCCTGCTCTTCTGACGCTCCGAACTGCTGCCGGATCGCCTGCATGAAATAATGCCCGCAAATCGAAGCAACCGCCACCCGTAAATCATTAAGCCGCTCCTGCTTCGTCTTTTGCTCCTTCAAATACTTTCTCTGTGCGTTCCTTGCCACATTCCGCCCGTAATATGACGGGTATGCGTTCCTTCTGTTCCTGCATCCCATAACTTTTACCTCGCTTTCCACTCTTTTATATCTTCTCGGCTGTCCGCCGTGATGATCTCCGTAAATATCCAGCCTTGCGGCCTTGCGTACTGCTCTATAAACAGTCTGCGCCTTATGTGATAATCTCTCTGCATCCGGCGCACAAATTTACTCTTTACCTCAACAATCTCAACCCTACCATCGGCATAATTAAGCCGAAAGTCTGCTGTGTATCTGATCGCCCGTAATTTTATCCCGTTGTACTCTCCCGACGGGAACAATTCAAAGGCAGGCTGTCTCTCACAGCTTTTTAATTCTCCGCTCTTTAATTTTGGGCGCACTTCGCCTATGTAATATTCATACTCGCCCCGGCTGTCAAAATCTGCGCCCTCCGCTTTCGCTTTTGCCGCCGCTGCCGTCGCAAGGTTTTTAAGCGCCGAACTTCTCCGTGCATCTTCCTCCGCTATGATCTTCAATGCCTGCTTTCGCATCCTTGGCGGCAGGTCTTTTAATTCCATGTGCATTTATCCGTAGAACCTCCGCTCCTGCTGCCCCTTGGCGTGAAAACTATTCTCCCGGTACATGATTACCGTCGTGTGTCGCGCCCCGGTATCTGACACCTTTGTTACTGCCCTGTCAAAAATAAATCCGGTGTACTGTCTCTCCCAAAAATCCCTATCGTCTATGTAAAGGGTGCTCGCATCGTGTAACTTTTTCCCGCTCCACTTCGTATCATTCGGGCGTGGCGTTTTTGGCTTTTCCAATCCTTTAGACTGTCGCCAGCTCCGATCACACCTCTTGTTTTTTGATATATACTGCACAAGGCTTTCCACGCTCCCGTGTTCCACCTGTAAATATTCACACCGGCACATTCCCATACTCTCACCGGCCCGGTCTCTCCATAATTCCTCCAGCACATCCCGATTCAGTCCGTTTGTGTGCTCAATGATGGCGTGATGATGATGTCGCCCTAATGTGCTTCCGTCGTCCTGTATGGTTGTATACTCTGTTGCCATAATCCACTTCGGGCGATCCACCCCGTTACGGTCGCACCACCTATACACCCTCTTCATGTAGTTAGACCAATCCTTATCCGCTCTCTCCTTATCTCCGGGATCCGGCAGGTGTTCATCGTTGTATGTCGCAGTAAAAGAAAAATCCCCTTTGCCAAAATTCGTGTTGACAAGCTGCACATGATACCTTTTTGCTTTTTTATCGTTGTAGACCTGCTGTGCAAGTGAGGTTGCTTCCTTCTTCTTCCCCCTTGCACCCATTTTATGTTGAGCCGGTGTAACAGGGTACAGATCAACCTCCATATATCCGGCTGTGTCGTAATCTTTGCCGCATATATGCTTTTGCTCTCTGTAAAATACTGTCTTACTCAATCTGCATCCCTCTTTCTCTCGTCTATCTTCCCTTCCTGTTACTTATCCACATATACAGATATATTTTTTCTATCTTTGTCTATATCTGTACTATGTCTCTAAAGATAAGAGTGATATACAAGCCCTTTACCGCGCCCCGGCGGTCAGATTTTTTTCAAAGCGCCGCCTATTTACGGCGCTTTTGTCGTTCTTTTTCGCTTTCTCGCCCTTTTTACAGGCATTTCTTCTTATATATAAGAAAAAACTACTCTGAACCGTCCTCGGCGCTTGCGAGATCGTCAAGTGTGGTCTGCCGTCCTTCTTCCATGGCCTTTCTTTTCGCGCACTCTGCCGCTCTTGCCTTGTCTCTGTTTAGCTGATCCATGCACATGATCTGGAAATCCTGCAGGTCGCTAATATATTCGTCAGATAGTACCGAAACCGGCATTATTGCGGCCAGTGTTTGAAATCCGTCTTTAACCACGATAAAAGGCTGCCCGTTTCGGTTGTGTCTCCTTATTGCGTAACTGATATAGGCGCTTCCGTCCTTATCATTGAGCTTATCCGCCAGCGGCGCGAGCAGTTCTTGATTGTAAAACACCATTTCGCCGTCTCTGCTGCGCAAAACTGAAAAGATCGCTCCTTCTTCCACTGCTGCAACCTTTAACCGCTCCGCGTCCTGTTCTCCTTCCTGCGGAAAGTCCGATAAATCAAAGCCCAGCACGTCGGTAACGCCTTCGGCATATTCTTCTTTCAAAAAAATCTTTCCCGCTGCCTTTTGGTCGATGTCAAGCACCGCCGTTATTGCTCCTGTTCCGCTTACAGGCGGCAGCCCCGGTGCTTTGTATATGCTTGCTCCGGTCGCGAGATAAACTGATTTGTCTTTTGAGTTTATCCATACTCCGTAGCCCTGTTTCTTGATAAGTCTTGTGTATTTGCCTATCTTCATTCCTTCCGCCTCCTTCTCTCCGTTTTCACGGCACTATAATTAGCTCCCGTCCGGCTTCCTCTGCATATTTCGCAATCTCCACCATGTTTACATCTGCCGATATCCCGCCGCTACTCCCGGACATGAGCATTATTTTTCCCATGTTAAGCGCCGTCTTGATCTCCGCTTTCATCCCTTCGCTTATCCCGTGCCGTCCGCCAATCAGAATATATTTACAGTTCTTTAATATCTCCATGCCTGCATCCATGCCGAGCCGTCTTTCTTCCGGTATATTGTCGTCGGTTACTTCCGTCAGATATAAGTGAACCGTCACCGGGCAAAATCCATTATCCAGCGCAAGCCGTGTTAATTCCCTTGCATACTTCTTGTTGCGCTCCACTTCTCCCCGATACGGGCTGCAAATATAACAAAGGTTATTCACTGTCTCCGTCATTCCGTCACCTCCACCATATCCGCCAGCGGGTGTATCTTATAAAAGCCCGGTACTTGGTTTGTCTCTTCCAGCCATTCATTGAATACTTTGTTTAGTTTCTCTTCCAATGATCCAGCTCCGACAAATCCCTTTTTGCTTTCAAATGCGGGCCAGCCCTCCGCTACTTCTCCGACTTCTTCGTAAGCATCCTCGCCCACTCTTTCAAGGACATCATCAACATTTATAACCGGCGTGTAATCTTCGCACATCCCTATTGCTATCATAGTTCCCGGCTCAATGCCGTTTTTGAGTGCGTCCTTTATGCACTCTTCGATAGTATCAAAGCGCCCGTTATACCATATCTCCGCGTCCTGTTCTTTCTCCCATGTGTACTTTCCTTTTTCTTTGCTCATTCCATACCCTCCCTGTATATATTTTCTTTACCTTCAAACAACTGCCCCATTACAGCGGTCAGCACATTCTTTACGATGCTGTTTCCCGCCTGCTTATATAGTTGTGTGTTTGAATTTACTTCCTGCGCCTTGTCAAAATCTCTGTCAGAAAATCCCATAAGCCTCCAACATTCCCTCGGTGTCAGCTTGCGAATTCTGATGTAATAGATATAATCTCCATCCTCATAAGCAAGTGTATATTCGTCCGGGCTGCCGTTTTCTATCCAGCATATCCCCATTTCTTCCGCGCAGATTGTCGGGCACACTGTACCGCCCTCCTGCACCCGTCCTCGCCTTGTTTTGCTCGTCGGATAATTCAAATCGACCGCTCCGGGTACTTGGCGCTCTATAAAACCTGCTGCCGTTGGCTGATTTATTCTTATCTTTTCAAGGATCAGATTGTCTTTTTGTACTGATGTCAGCGTATTTACTACGCCTGTTCCGTTTGGTTCTAATCTCTGTTCTATCTCTCCGCTGTAATCGCTCCCGTCTACCGGTCTCCCTCTCATTGCTACGCACTCATACTCAATATCCTGCTGCACCTTTTCCACCTCTACTATCATGGGCTGCTGATTGCCCCCCCCGAATGTGGAAAGGCACGGAGACAAGCCCGACTTATCGTATACATTGCCTGCATAATTTCCGCCGGTGAATCCGTAAATGTTCCCCAGCTTTATTTCTTTTTCCGCTCCCATTCAATCACTCCGTTTTGTGTCTCGTTCCCGGTTCCAAATCCCTTGTAATCTCTCGCCATGATCGTTTGTGCTACCGCAACATCCGTCTTTTCTATACGCTTGTAGTTCAAGTACGCCGGAACCGTCCGCCCGGAGGTTTGATATTCCGCAGTCGTATCTTGCTTTGATGCAGTTTGCCCGGTCAATAATTCGTGGCTCTGTAAGGCATAAGTCGATTGTCTGTCTGTCTGTCTGTCTGTCTGTCTGTCTGTCTGTCTGTCTGTCTGTCTGTCTGTCAAGATTTTGCCCGCCGTAATGAGGTTGTCAACTAATTTTTTTACTTTTTCGCCCTTTAAGTAATATCTTTCGTCTACCTTTTCCTCTATGTAGTGCTCCATCTTCTTTTCAAGTGGTAACGCCTGCGGAAAGCTGAAATTTCCGCCGCCCAATATTGAGACGCATATACAGCGCACTCGGTTTTGCGCAATGCCGTAATCTTTGGCATTAAGGTCTTTCCAAAAGCTCTCATATCCCTTTCCGTGCAGGAAGTCTAACCACTTCTGAAAGTCCTCCATGTTTTTCTTCCCGTGTACCTGCGGTACATTCTCCATAAGCAGCACCTGCGGCAGATGATCTACTTCGTTTAACAGCCGTTCTACTTCCCATAACAGCCCCGATCTTGTGCCACTGCCCTTTGTCATTCCCCTTTGTTTCCCGGCCACTGATAAATCTTGACAGGGGAAAGAGTATGTCATAAAGTATGTATACTTCTCCGGCTCTACTATTCCGAGGTCTTGCCCCCCAGCTTGGTTATATCCATCGGCTCAAAATGCGTGCCGTGAATAGCGTTATAACTTGCTACCGGGTATTTATCAAACTCCACTAACCTATAATGTTCAAAATCAATTCCCAATTCTTCCATCGCCATTGCTTGACTGCCAACGCCGCCGAATAACTCTATAAGGCGTACCGGCTTTGCTATTTTGAATGGTCGTGATAAATACTCCCGTAATGTGATTTGTCCTTCTATAGCTTCACTCTGTCTCAATCTCGTTATCCTCTACTCCTAATCTCCGTCTTGCGTGCTTTACCGATATTTCGCTATCTTCCCACGCAAAATCTATCCCGCTAAAGCTCCGCTTCACTTTTCCGTTGCACCGGTCTATTACTGTTTGATATGACATATAATTTTGCCGGGCCGCTTCTCTTGCACTGCTGTAAAACTCTATTGCTTCACCATCTGCACCCAACATAACGACCGGCTTTCTTGAACTGTTCGCACCCGTTTTCTTTCCGCACTCCCTTTTTGTTACTGCTTCAAGATTCGGCAGTGAATTGTCTGTAAAAAGTCCGTTTTTATGAATTACAATGTGTCCGTCCGGTATTTCTCCTATAAATGTCCTGTAAATGATCTGTGCTACCTGTATGTCTTTTCCTTTTCCGCCGTTGTTATCGTGTGTTAGCTTTACATATAGCCGCCTGCTGCCTTTTCTTTCGTGTCTCTCGTACTGCGCCATGGTTTTAGGCTTCGCTTTTCTGTAAGTCCTTCTTATTTCTCCCGCCCAGCTTGCCTCATACTTGCCGTTATATCCCGGAACCGGCCGCCATACATTAACCTCGCTCATGCGCCAAATACTCCAATCCCCATAAACCTGCAAATCTCTATGTACTCTTCTTCCTTCTGCTTCATGGCCTCTTCAAGTTCTTTCTTGCGCTTCGTAATATTCCGCATATCGTCGTCCAATATATCTATCCTTGCCATGAGCGCATCAACAACGCACTGCGGCAGCTTGTCTACTGCCTGCTCTGCTCTTTTTCCTTCTGCTTTTTCATTCTTTCCAACTGCGCTATCCGTTTTCCTGTCTGAATCATCCGGCTTAACTTCTGCCGCTGCTCGTTTATCCGTTTTGCTTTTGCTATCTTCATGCTGTTTACTCTTCCTTTCCATCTTTCCGCCCTCTCTCCGCGCTTCCGCTGCCCGTGCTTCTGCATCCAGCGCCCGAAGCTCTGCGCGTTCCTTTTCCTGTGTCCGCTCACACTGCTTTATGTACTCTCCGTCCGTAATCTTAACGCCTGCTGCCGTCAGTCGCTTTATGATCTCATATCTTGTGCAGTCGTTTAGCTGTGCAAGCACAGTTATTTGGTGTTTCTTCCGCGTTCCCGCTCCCTTGTATGATCTGATAATCTCGGTATCTGTCATGCTGTTACTCCGTATCAGTCCTTTCTTTCGCCTTTTCTTCCGCGTCCAGTCTTGCAAGCTCCTTTTCAAATATCTTTTGGAACTCGTCACTTGCTGCAGGTTTCTTGTTAAATGTCGGATAGTCTCTTTTTCCCAAAATGATATCCGAAGCCCACTGAATCCCCGGCGGGGCTTGTACTACTCGCTCCATGCTTACTCCTTAATACTTTATATCCATGCCCCCGTGTTCGTTTATCCAGTCTATAGCTTCTCGCATCGTGTACCCGCTGTTCTTAACACGGTCAAGCAGGTTATACATTCCTTCGTGCGTCTCTCTTAATTGTTCAAATCTGTTAGGGCTTTTCTCTAAATGGCATCCGAAGCCGCATAGCATACACCCTGTCCTGCTGCATCCTGTAGTTTTATATCGCTTCTGTTTTTCTTCCTCGATAAGCCCGAAGTCAGCTAATGTCATTTGACCTTCAATTTCGTTTCCAAAATCTTCTACTACCTGTCCGTATACGCTGCATATCTCTAAATCATGTTCGACGATATACTGTAATATGTCTTGCTCCGTCCAAAAGCTCATTGGATTACTTACCGGGCTTTTCATGTCAAAGCCGTTGCATCCGTTTTGTAGCCACTTCTGCGTTCTCAACCTGCTTTCTGCTGCCATTTGTGCAGTTATTGGAAGTCGCCCGGTCTCTTTACTGTATCTGTGCGCAGGTTCTTTCTTCATAACATTGCAGCACTTATTTGATATTTCAAACGGTGCTTCAAGCAAGAATTTATATTTTTCTTGCGAAAATGATGATCTATCGCCGTTAGGGATATTCGCCTTTATCGGATGTTCCTTGTCCTTTGTCAGCATCCCCAGCATGATCGCTAATCGCCGGTTCGCTCCGCCCGACTTCGCTAACATTCGTTCGTTTAGAATACTCGCCAATTCCTCGGAGTTTTCTATATTTGTTGTCGTACCCCCCCTACTCGGATTTTTCAAAGACTGCATATCTGCTATTTCTAATTGTCCTGTATGGTTAGGGATAGTCGCCTTTCTCTCGTATCTCCCTTGTCCGGTTAGCCGGTCGTACCAATAGCGATAAGGATGATCTGTCTGTCTGTCTGTCTGTCTGTCTGTCTGTCTGTCTGTCTGTCTGTCTGTCTGTCTGTCAAGGATGCTCTCTCATTCCGAATACTTGTCAAGTATTTTCTCGCGCCCGATACACTCTCCGACACCTCTTTTGATATGAGTGGGAATCCGTACTTTTCGCACACCTGTATAAAATTGATCTGCGGTCTTACGATTGTTACATTGTCAAAAGTCTTTGCAAACTCTCGCAACTCCGGGTATTGCGTCGGCACATCTACAAACATTGCCGGAACATCTTTATATCCGCATACATTCCTCACTAAATCCATTAGTACCGTGCTATCCTTGCCGCCGCTAAAGCTGATATAGCAACCGTCGCTCCCGAACTCGTTTACCCAGCTTCTTATCCTTGCTTGCGTCATTAGAATTTTTACATTTAGCGGTAATGCCTGCCATTGGTATAGCTCCTGTAAAGTATGTTTCATTTAATCTCATTCCTTATACTCTGTCTCCTAACCCTATGATGCAGAATCCGTCCATCAATCCATACTCCGGACAATTCCGCAGGACATAGGTTATTTCAAATCGCATAGACCGTCCTGTATATACTCCGTTTTCATATTCCTGTAGCTGTATTCTGTCGCCCACTTGATAATCCCTATCATCCCGGCGAAGCTCAAAGCGCTTACTATAATTCAAATGCCTATAATACTTCGGGAGTATCTTTACATCGTGTTGCATCGGTTTTCTTTCTTCATTCAAAACAAATACCCCCAACATAACTTTATGATCGCCAGCGGCGCAAGTGTCGCCGCCGCAAGCCATAGCCCGACAATACCTATAATCAGCAATGACATAAGAAAATGTCCGGCTGTTTCGTTCTCTCCATTATTTCCCATGTAAACTCCTTTCCGGGCAGCGGAGCCAAGCCGCCCTGTTTTATTTCCGTGATGTATTATTATCCTCGACCAAAAGGAAGCTCCCTTATCTTCTCCCGCCCTCTCCGATTGTGATATATGCCGTCTCTCTTTTATTGAGCTGCATATCTACCGGCGATCCGCAGGATAGACAGTTTCTTGAAAAAACCTTGTCCGTCAGATTGGTTTTGTATCTGAACTCTTCGCCGCACTTGCATTTCATGTACATAGGTTTTAGCCCTTCAAGCAGCGTTTCGTGTCCGCACTCGTTACACTTGAAAGAATAGGTCTCCTGCCTTGCGCAGAATCCTTTTACCTCTCCGCAGCTTTCACACTTCACCATCAAAAATCCCTTGTACGGCCCGTTGTCGTTCCTGTTCTCATTGTCTCCGAATCTCTCTTCTCTTGTGTCAGACAGGCACGCTCTCAAAGCCCCTTCCCGCAGATAGATTTTGCCGTTGCTCCCGACGCTTGCCTGCCATTCCCCGGACGCGCATTTATCCGCGACATCCATTACCGTAAATCTTCCTTCCATTGTGTCCTCCTTGTAACTTTCTATAGCAAATGAAATAAATTCATTTGGCTGCACTCCTGCTTAAATCTCTTTTCCTGCTTCTCGAAATAGTCTGTGTCTATCTCGAATCCGATAAACTCTAACCTCTTTTCACTCTCCCATGCAGCTATACGACTGCTGCCGCTGCCGAGGTGCGTATCTAATATCTTGTAACCTTCCTCTGCATAGTTGGCATATATCCATGCGTACAGATCGACCGGCTTTTGTGTCGGGTGAAATCTGTTTCCGGTGGAGCTGCTGCACTCATACAATTTTGCGTTGTCGTTCATGCTGCACCATGCGTACTCCACCATAGCCATTGAAAACTTCTCCGGGATATTGGTCTTTCGCCATACTAAAAAGCATCTGTTCGGCGGCAGGTTGAAATAATTACCGCCCCATATAATCTGATTTCTGCTTACCCGGAATAATTCTTTGAAATATTCCTCGCCGGGCGCATAGTCCCAGCTTATGATTTTTTTACCGTACTTACTCGCCCATGTACCGCCTGTTCGCCCAACGCTGTACCCCCCGCACTATCTACGTGGTTGTCACGCTTGTAGCGGTCGAACTTTCCGCCGAATCTGCTCTTGTCGCTTCTCTTGAACTCCTGCCCCGCTCCGCCATACGGCGGATCAACCACGGCAAGATCAAAGAAACCGTCCGGGAACTCTCGCATACCTTCCATGCAGTCCATGTTATAGGCTTTGTTAAGCTCTAACATTACGCCCCGTCAGACAGCACCGCGCACCATTTCTCATAAGCTGCCTTTACCTTCCTTGAATACTTCGTTGAGTAAATCCCCTGTTCCCATAGGTTGATTGCTCCACTTATGCCGAGGTTGTATGCCATGGCCGCCCGTTCTATATCTCCGTAGGTATTCAGATAATTACCTAACAGGTAACATCCGCAAGCTATATTTCCCTCTTCGCTTGCCGTGTCAATCCCGATTTGGCGCTCATACTCTGTAAAATATCTCCCGTTCTTTCCGGGGTATATCTGCATGATCCCGACTTCTCCCGCTGCCCCGATTGCCGACATATCAAATTCAGTCTCTACATCTGCCGTAGCGTAGGCAAAAGCCAGCGGACAATCATACATGATGCTGTACTTTGTAAACCACTCTTGGTATTGTTCCGATACCGGAATGTTTTGATTGAATGTCTCCGGCTCTTCTTCGACCGCTGCCGCCTCTGCTGGTTCTATTTCCGGTTCTGGTGCCGTCTTTATGTCCGCTGCCTGTGCCAGTTCTTTTGTGATTCCCGCTGTCGGCATGGAATACGCCGACGCTGCCGGGCTGTAAACCGTCTCCGTTATTATCTCCGTCTCTTTTTCCTTTTCGTTTCCGCTTGCTGTGAGCGCAAAAAAGACGAGCAGAACGATGATTGAGATAATAATACTTACCGGCTTAATTCTGATCTGCCGTATCTTTCTCCATTTGTTATCGTTCATACTCGCCTCCTATACCTGTTTCCGTATCTGTCTCGATTCCTGTATCATTTCAAAGTCAATTTCTTTATGGGATATCTCTTTGATCCGCCTGCTCAATTCTGCTGCTTTGCGTTTCCTTTGCTTCATGTGCCACTCTTGCCGGTCTATGATATCTTCCAGCTCAACGACTGCATCCATACAGTCACGGCATATATAGCCAAGTCCTACGATTGCCAGCAATGATATAAACACCGGTACGGTTCCCTCTGCTATCCCGCTTGCAATCCCTAATATCAAAAGACCTCCCAGCACCACAACCGCTTTCAATACTTCGTTAATCACATTCGCAAGAATCCACTTTTTTCTGATCTCCCGCATTTCGTCTCTGTCCTCCTATTCTGCTACTGCTGCAAGCCCGCGCCACTCCTGCTTGATTTCGTATGTTCTCTTCTGTGCCAGCTCCGCGCTGTAGCCCGGTCTGCCGTTTGCGTCCATGGCTCCGGTCTCTCCACGGCGAAGCTCGTTATAAATGGTCGCTCTGTTGCGGTGCATCTGATCCGCGATTTCCTGTACTGCCGCGCCGCTGTTGTACATTTCTTCGATCTTCTTTCTGTCCTCTAATACCAACCACTTACTCTTTCTCATGCTCTATCGCTCCTTTCTTATAGATAAATCTCGTAATACAATTCTGTTTGCAGGTCGCTAAATTGGTATGTTGCCAGCTTGTCCGGTTCCAACGGTGCTATCAAGCCCCGCTCCCGCCATTCCTTATGCGTGATATCGAGGGTGCATTTGAATTTCTTTATTTCTCTGTTTCTCCATGCTTCCCACTTCTCCGGGCTGTAGTCTGTCAGATCAAATGTGAACCCGATAAAATCCTGCTGCCCGTCCACAAATACCCTTAATCTGTGTCCGGGATTGTTCATCAGCTTTACCAGCTCTTCTACCGTTACCAACTCGGCTCCCTCCTTTTTTGCGCAAAAAAATAATGCGTCAGAAGTCTTAACTTCTAACGCATTACCGCTTAATCCTTATGAAATGCGTTGCGGTCTTTCGACTTCTTTCGCATTTATTTTATTAGTTCAGCGTGTTCTGATAATATTTCCGCGATTTCTTTATAGGTGGAACCCTCTTTAATACGGTATACTCCGGGCTGAATCATGTTATCATAACCATGTCTTCCCAACCAACGATTATATCGCTCTGCATTCTTAATAAGTCCCTTTTCCTTTAAGTGTTCGCAAATAACATCGGAGAATTCCCCACCGGAAACCACAAAACGAATCTTGCGGGGTTCCTTCTCTTTATCTTCTTTCTCGGAGTCATCCTTTTTATCTTCTTTTCCGGTGGTTTCATCCTTCTTAGAATCCTCTTTCTTGTCAGATTCTTTCTCGGATTCTTCCTTCTTCTCTTTTTCATCTTCCGACTTTTCATTTTCGGATTTTTCATCCTCAGGTTTTTCCTGATTCTCTTCCGGTTCCGTCGGTTTATCTTCTTTTGAATCTTCTTTCTTCTCTGTCTCTTCTTGTTGCTTATCCGCTTCTTCCGCTTCCACCATACCCAGTTTTCTTGCCTGAAGGCGAATCTCATCTGCCGTAAGAGTAGGTTTAAAACGCCAAAAAGCAATGGTAAGCACAATGGTGGTTACCAAAATTCCCACTCCGGCTCCCCGAAGATAATATTTAAACCTCATTCCTACACCTCATCATACAAATCAATAACCAAACGTACTTCACCGATTCCCAGAGAAAGCGCTTTTGCAATTTCCACTTCACTCATTCCCTTACGGTAGCACTCTAAAATCCGGTCACGGTTGGAAAACATAGGAGCCTTTTCCTTCTTGATTTCCTCCGTAGCATCCGTCTCCTGTTTTACAGGTTCGCTAACCTTGGGAGCCGTCTGTAAAACAGGCTGAACCGGTTTTACTACAGGGTGAGGTGCTGGTGCAGGAGCAACCGGTACTTCCTGTGGCTTCTGGGCTACAGCTATTTGCTGCTTTGCCTGATTTACAAAACCTGCCGCCTCTCCTTCCAACGCAGTCAAATCATTTGCCAATTTGGTTAATTCCGTATGTTTATCATTCAACATACTGTACAAGAACATAACTTCGTTATGGGTTTTGTTAATAGAATCCAAAACTGTATCCGAATACTCGCTGATGGCCATAATCTTTTCATTGCTAACCTGTTCCATAGCTCGTTCAGACTGTTCTTCTTTGCTGACAGCAGTCTCCTGGATGGCCTGTTCTACGCGTTTCTTAGCTTCCTGAACCTGCTTATCCGTAATAACTTTTAATTGTGCCTCACTTAATGTGGCCAATTCCTCCACATCTTTATCGGAAAGTTTATCGGTGATGAAAAAACTTACAATAATAAAAGCAACACCGACAACCAAAAAAATAGCCTCTAATACGCCCATAATTTCTAGATTTTAATGTCAAAGCCTCCGGAATACTGCGCCTTTGGTGTGACTTTATCTTTTTCCTCCTTCTTTTTCTTCTTCGCATTGGGATTGGCAAAATATTTATTTTTGCTCTCATCTCGCGCATCATATTTAGTCTGGGTTTCATCCTTCTTCTCGGATTCATTAACCTGATGCAAACGATGCTCGATTTTTTTCTCTTCCTTATGCTCGATATGCTGCTGTTCAATAACCGGACGCTGATCTTCGTGTTGTTTCAAAGTACTGACGTCCTGGCTTCTTTGCATCATACCGTTAAAATCAATCGGTCTGATTGTCATACAAATCTCTCCTTATAATCCCTAGAGATTCTTAACCGTAACTGCACCGCCTTCTCTTACAAACTGACAAAATGAACGATTGGTCTTTGTTGTAAGACTTACATCGGAAATAGCGATGGTTACTCCGGGGAAAACATCCTTGGTAACCTTCACCTTTGCATCCTTTCCGGTCATAATCTCTTTATTTAGCATTTCATATTCTTCATTCAATGCTTTTAATTCACCCTGCAATCCTTTAAATGCCATGGAAAGCTTCTGAACATATTGCATTTTATCTTCCGGAATCTGAACTCCCGCAGCCATTTTTTCAGAGAAATTCTGTAAAATCGGCTTAATGGAATCCACTTCCTTGCGTTTTGCCTTAATGGCATCGGAAACTTCCATAAAGCGAGCTTTCTTCTTGGGATCCACACCTACTTCCACAGCTGTAGCAGCTCCCATTTCGGATCCAAGGGTATCTACTTCTACCATATTGCCGGCACGCACAACGCCACCTGCAATCATAGCTTTTTTACCATGAACAATAACATTGGTTGTTGCAGAAACTTTACTGTGCAAAATACCTTCCGTCTCAATATAGCCACCGGAAATAACTCTGGCATTCTCAATAAACTTACAAAGAACATTTCCTTTGGCATCCAACACACCCTTGTTGACACCATGAATACCTCGTTTGATTACAATCTGGCCTTCCGAAACAACAATTGCGCCTTCTACAACGCCTTCTACAACCACATCACCTTTTGCCTGAACTTTAAATCCACTCTTCACATTTCCATGAACAAGAACGGATCCTTCATAGGTAATATCTCCTGTAGACGTATCCACATCTGCCGGTATATCTAAAATATCGGATACAAAGACTTTGCCCTGGGTTAAGGTTGCATGTCCCGTTACATCCGAAAAAATTTCATTCTCATCATCAGACAGGGTAATATTATTTCCGAAGGAAAGCTTTGCCTCTTTTACCTGATGCGGCTTCACTTCGGCGCCAAATACATCCGTTCCGATGTCACCCATATCTGCAGGAATTCTCCTTGCCAGGCACTGTCCCTTCTGCACAATGCTGACAGTATTCAGTTCGTGATAGTTAACCGTTCCGTCTTCATTTTTCTTAGGCTTGGTGCTAAGAGAAGTATTAAAGAAATACTCAATCTTTCCATCTTTACCCTGTCTTGCCGGCTGGCCTTTAGCAATCACAATGTCACGGTTATACTCATGATTTGCCAAAAAGCGATTTAACGCTTCCTGATCAACACCATACACTACTTTGTTCTGTCGCAAATGCTCGATGATTTTCCCCTCATCCAACATTGTTCCACCCTCTGATGGTGGAAAAAAACGACAAAACACCAGCATTTTGTCTATGGAAACATTCAAATCAATCTGTTCATCATAAGGACGGAAAGGTGCCGGCCCCACCTTTGATGTGGTTACACCATCCGATTTCTCACAAAGAACAGACAGCTCTTTTACATTGTATTCATTCAACTGGTTTCTTTCGAGATACTCGGTTAAAGATGCCACATCCTGCTTCTTACCGCCTTCATCCGGCGGCATAATCTTAACCAAGGTATTATCTCCCTCTACCACTAACTGTGCATATCCATTCATCCAATAAATCCCCCAATTTTCTAATTATACAACACATCCATGTAATCACCCATACCTTTTTTCATTTTCTGTAATGCTTTGGTATGTAACTGCGAAATACGGGATTCAGAAACCTCTAAAACCAAACTAATTTCCTTTAAAGTCATTTCTTCATAGTAGTAAAAAAGAATAACCTGTTTTTCTTTTTCAGTCAACAGCTCCAAGCTACTTGCCAGAGCCTGCTTCAGTCCTTCCTTCTCTATAGCCATCTCCGGCTCCTGAAAATGACTGTTATGTCTGGCATCCATAACCGGTTCCGGCCCCTGATCCTCAAATTCATTCAGGGAAACCATGTTGGTTACCTTCATCTGATTCTGCCACTCGGAATACTCATCCAGAGTAAGTCCCAACTCCTCTGCTATCTCCCCTTCGCTTGCAGCACGCCCCAACTGATTTTCAAGATTCTTCACTGCTTCATCAATCTTGCGCTGCCTCTGACGAATAGTTCTGGGGATCCAATCCATTTTTCGAATCTGGTCTAAAATAGCCCCACGAATTCTTAAACTGGCATAAGTTTCAAACTTAACCTCTTTTTCAAGGTTAAATTTATCAATCGCATCGATCAGTCCAAAAATTCCGTAACTCACCAGATCTTCATATTCCAAATTACCGCCCAGATACATTCCAAGTCTGCCAGCAACAATCTTTACAAGGGGCGAATATTCTATAATAAGCTGCTCCCTTAACTCTGCGCTTGGCTGCTTTCTATATTGTACCCAGAGCATTTCTTTTTCTTCCGGCTTCATCTAGCGTCCTCCAGGTTTTGTTATTTAAAACGAATCCACTTCCTCTTCATCATTTACCGGATTCACAAGCTTCTCCTGTATAAAACCGGCTTCTTCGGCAACGACTCCATCGGTTTCCTCAATATTCTCAAGTTCCCGCTCTTCTTCAGGTGTCTCTACCGGTGCATCTTCAATCATTTCCTTAAAGTTACGATCTAAGATTACCTTAACCAAAAAGCCGATTATATAAAAGCAAATCATTACCAGAACCAATGTCCACAAAAAGCTTTTCAGCTCATCGCGGTATATGATTCCAAAAATGCAGCGGACAATACCCGCTAAAAGCATACAGATGGATGGAACCGGCTTCGTGTTAATAATGGTTCTGTACTTTTTCTTTTCATCAGCCTGTTCCCCATTCTGATCGCTTAATTTTTCTTTATCTTTTTCATTTTCCTTATCTTTTTCTTTTTCCTTATCACTCATGCCGGTTTCCTCATTTTCCTATTATGTCTTTCATTAAATCTTCTTCACCGGTTTACCTACGGCCTTAATAAGGAATTCACCATTCTCACAGTACAATTCTACTGTACGACCGTAATTTAAACCGGTATCTTCTGCAATTAGACGAATACCCAGCTTTTTCAAGGTTTCCTTCGAGCTTTCCGCGTTCCGGTCACCTACACTACCGATGGTTGAGCCACCGCTCATTTCGAACATCCTTGCTCCTCCGGCAATTTTGGCTACTATACTGCTTTTACGCGCTCCCAGTTTCACCATTTGATTTAAAAGCTCTACAATTCCGGTATCAGCGAACTTTGCAATATTAGAATTATTCTTAATCGCTGTACTGTCTGGCAACATAATATGAGCCAGACCACCAATCTTTGTGGTTGGATCCCATAATGCAATACCAATGCAGGACCCCAATCCAAGGGTAGTAAGAACATCGGGATCGCGAGCTGTTTTTAAATCTGCCATACCTACTTTAATTACTTTACCCATAGACTCTCCCTCTATACTTGAATACCTAACGACGACAAAATCTTTGCATAGGATTCTAAATCCGGCAATAAAATGAAATATCCATCAATCATAACATCATCACCGAACTCGGTCTGAATCAATAATGCATTATCTCCATACTGTCCGAACTGAATTGCCGGAACACTTAAAATAGCCGCCGCCATGTCAATTGCAAGATATGGTACGGATGGAGTGATTGTTAACTGAGTCATAGATGCAAGTGCTGAGAGATAAGAACCTGCAATGATGTTTCCAACTTCTTTTAATGCAGACATTTCAATCTCGTCAAAATGATTGGGATCTCCGCCTTCCTTCATCATCATCTTATTTACCAGGAATCTGGCGGATTCCATCTGCAATAAGAACATCATACTTCCGGAAATATCAGAACCGACCTCCAGATAAATTCCAACGATCTGATTCTCTTCTCCGCCAACAGCACCACCCAGTTCCGGGAAGGATAAAAGCTGTACCTTTGGTACATTCATATCCAGTCTTAACTGAAGCATGGATGCAATAGCGGTAGTTGCATTTCCTGCACCAATATTTCCTATTTCTTTTAATACGTCAAAATAAATATTATTAACATCTTCTAAGCTATAATCTGCCATACTTTCTCCTTTATGCACAACAATAGTGAGACCGGGTGGGTCCCACTATTGTTCTGTTTTTACATACTTTCCTTATCATCAATAATTGCATTCAAATCAAGCAAGGAAATTAACTGGTTGTTATTTTTACCAATTCCCTTAATGAAATCACCTTTTTCATCCTTGGTTTCCGGACTGTAATTATCAATCTCATTCGGACCAAGTTCTACAACTTCTTTTACCTGATCAACTATAATTCCCAAACCACCACGTTCTTCAATCTTCAGAATGATAATTCTGGTGTTGTTATTAAATTCATCATCAGGCAACCCCATTCTTTTACGAACACTCATAACCGGAAGGACTTCACCACGCAGGTTAATAATACCGTTAAAATATTCCTGCGCCTTCGGCACTCTGGTTATACTCTGCATACGAACAATATTATCGATAAAACTAATATCAATGCCGTACTGCTCACTGCCAATTTTTACTACGATATATTGCTTCTTATCCCCATCAAGGGTTGTTAATGCATTTTCTCCTGCCATAACCTTTTCCTCCTACATTAATGTATTCGCATCCAGAATAAGTGCAACTTCACCATCTCCAAGAATGGTAGCACCGCTGATCATCTTGTTATTGTTAATGTAATCGCCCATGGATTTAATAACGATTTCCTGCTGACCCATCAGTCTGTCAACAACGAGGCCGGCAAAATTATCACCCTTACGAACAATTACAACGGTCAGGCTTGTCTTATTCTTCTCAGCTTCCGGATCCTTACGTTCTACATCCAGGATTTCATCAAGACGGATAAGCGGATATACAGATCCACGAACGGTAATAACTTCTTTGGCCTGTACATACTTAATCTCATCTACTTCGATGTTTTCAATATTCTGAATGGATCCTAACGGAATCGCATACTTCTCATCTTCAATCTCAATCATCAAAGCCTGGATAATAGCAAGGGTTAATGGCAAGCGAACAGTAAACTTACTGCCTTCGCCTAAGGTTGTTTTAACCTCTACATCACCACCAAGGGCTTCGATACCGGACTTAACAACATCAAGACCAACGCCTCGTCCGGAAATATCGGAAATCTTCTTAGCCATAGAGAAACTCGGCATAAACAAGAAATCAATAATTTCTTTCTGACTCAAGTTCTCAGCCTGTTCCGGTGTTACCAGACCACGCTCAATGGCTTTTTCCTTAACGGACTGAGTATCAATACCATTACCGTCATCGCCTACTTCGATAATAACGTTGTTACCTTCCTGGAACGCATTCAGAAAAATACGTCCGGTTTCAGGCTTACCACGCTGTGCACGTACATCCGGCATTTCCAAACCATGGTCTGCGGAGTTACGAAGCAAATGCTGCAACGGGTCACCAATCTGGTCAACTACAGTACGGTCAAGTTCTGTCTCCTCACCGGTCATTACCAGTTCCATTGGTTTCTGCAGTGTCTTAGACAAATCACGAATCATACGTGGGAATTTGTTTACAACACTTTCAATCGGAACCATTCGGGCTTTCATTACAGATTCATGAAGTCCTGTGGTAATACGTTCCAGATACTCAATCTGCTCTGTAAAGGACTGGCTGTGAGTAGTATCACCTTCCATATTGGAAATAGATACGATAGAGTTCTTTGCAATAATCAACTCAGATACCTGATTCATTAATGTATCCAGTTTCTCAATATCCACACGGACAGTTCTGCTTGTTACAGGCTTATTACTTGCTGCAGGCTTATTTGTTGCTGCTTTTCCCGCCGGTTTTGCTGCAGGTTTTGCTGCAGGTGCCGGAGCAGGTGGCGCTGCAGCCGGTTTTTCTTCTTCTTTCTTCTCTTCCTGTGGAGCCGGAGCCGCTTTCGCTTCCAAATCAGCTTCTTCAATCTGCTTACCAACTGCTTCTTCAATTTCAGAAACTGTCTTAGCCGCTGCTACCAATTCATCAAACTCGTGCTCAGACTCAATACAAATACTGAAGTCAAATTCAAACTTCTCGTCCTCAATATCCTGGGAAGATGGGTCATAATAGATAATATTTCCCAAATCTTCAATTGCCTTAAATACTAAGAAGGCTCTTGCCGATTTTAACAAGCAATTCTTGTCAATGTATACGGTCATGCCATATACTTTATTGCCGGAAGAAATGGATTTCTTGATGGTTTCCTTATCTTCTTCCGTAACATTTTTAAGGAATTTCATGGCAAAGCCATCTTCTTCCTTCTCTTCTTCTTTAGTTTCTTCTGCCGCAGCCTGTGTTTCACCGCCAGCTGCTGCTCCTCCCTCACCGGGATCGCCACCGTTTAAAATAACGTTCAAGCTGTTTACAATGGCTTCATTCTCTTCCGTTCCTTCATTGGAAGTATTCTTTACGGTATCCAAATAGCCTTCAATCGCATCCAGACACTGGAAAAGAATGTCAATCATGGCACTATTTACTTTAATCTTATCAGAACGAACTTCCTGGAATACATTTTCCATGTCGTGCGTCAGACGCTGCATTCTCTTAAAGCCCATGGTACCTGCCATACCTTTCAAGGAATGGGCCGCACGGAAGATTTCGTTAATAGTGTCTTTGTTGTCCGGTTCCTGTTCAAGCGACATAATACAATCACTCAGATTCTGAATATGCTCACTTGTTTCATCGATAAAAATCTCAAGATACTGACTTACGTCCATACTAGTGTACCCCCACATTCGTAATGATAGTTGATGCTACGTTTTGTAATGGAACTACTTTATTTGAAACGCCAGCTTCTGCTACTGCTCTCGGCATTCCATATACTACACAGGTTGCTTCATCCTGACTGATGGTATACACGGGCTTGCTCTTCAATAGTTTCTTAATACCTTTGCAACCATCTTCACCCATTCCGGTTAATACGACACAAACAATCTCATCGTATCCGCAATTGGTAAGCGAATCATACATCAAATCTGCACATGGCTTCAATCCACCAACTGCCGGGGAATCATCCAAATGAATTGCATGGCTTCCATCGGCTTTCTTCGCTACAGTCAGATGTTTACCTCCAGGTGCAATATAAACATGTCCTTTCTTAAGAACGTCCCCTTCTTCCGCTTCTTTAACAGTAACCTTGGATAATTCGTTCAGGCGATCCGCTAAAGACTTGGTAAAACCAACCGGCATATGCTGTACAAGTACCATAGGTGCATCCATTTCCGCCGGCAAAAGGGGGATAACCTTCTGCAGGGACTGTGGACCACCGGTGGAACAAGCCAATGCCACTAACTTATTACCACTCTTAACTGTGCTGCGTTCTGCTCCAACCACTCCTGTTGTCGGTTTAGCAGTCTGGGTCGCAATCGGGGATGTAATTTGCGGTCGAATGGTTGTTGCCGGCTTTTCTTTAACAGGGGTCTGTCTAGAGAAAAAGCTCTTCGCTCCTCGCTCTTCCTTAACCGGCTGGGGAGTCGGCTTAACGGGTCGTATTGTTTCCGACGTACGAGGGCGTGTCGAACCGCTATCGATATGAAGCGCCACACGAAGCATATTCAGCAAACGACTGGAGAATTCTTCTCCTTTTGCCTCAATAACATTACCCGGTTTGGTTACAAAATCAAATGCTCCCAACTCCAAAGATTCAATAGTTTCCTTGGCGCCTTCCACGGTAAGCGTACTTGCCATAATGACCGTCACTTTGATCCGCTCTTTTTTTAATTTTCTAAGTAATTCCAGACCGTCCATTCGAGGCATGTTGATATCGAGAATAATGGCATCAAACTGACGCATTAAAATCTTCTCATATGCTTCCTGACCATCTCGACTCGTATCCACTACTTCGAAGGAACTATCTGAATTGATTATATCACATATAACCCTTCTCATGAGTGCAGAGTCATCAACAACCATAATATTTTTCTTCATTTTATCATCCCCTTGAGAGTTTTCTGGTTTTTCTTTCCTGTTCAAAGATAAATCGGATTATTTCCTCTCGTTCACTATTGTCAATACACATAAACATTACACGATTCACATACTTCATACGCGTATCTTCGATTGGATCGCAAGATATAACTTTTCCGATCAAATCGAATTTCCGATACTCATTTTCATAGATCGGGATGTCAACTATTATCCGGATATAGCCTCCGGGTATGTTCTTTTCTTTAGATGCAAACCGGATACCTCCTCCACTGATATCCAGAATCACACCACTTTTAACAAGGTTGCCCAATCTGGCTCCCTGTAGTTCTCTACGAAGCTTTATCAATGCCTCATCATCATAATCCTTATTCGGAAGCTCCGCATACATAAAATCAATGAGACATTCGCAACGAAAATATTCTCTTCTCTGGAACTTAACCGGTTGTGTTTTCATTGCTATTCTTAGGTAATAGCGATTCTCGGTCTTATACCGATCAACCACTTCACAGATAGCCATGTACGTCACCTTGTTCTGGAAGAAGAATACCTGATACCGCATTCCATTATGCAGCAATACCAGCTTTCGTTGATAAGTAGGCATATCCACCTCCAAATCCCCATTTGGAAAGACATCCTCAATCATACTGGTATAGCTTATTCCTTCATCATGGAATTCCTCATCGTCCCCCGGGACAGAGGTTATTTCCAATCTGGTCCCAACTTTTAAGAAATCAGCGTCCATAGGTTTCCTCCGTCTATTTCATTTTGTTAACAAAATTAGCAAATAACTGTGCAATCCCTCTTTTCATTTCCATTTGTTCGTGTTTGCCATTAATAAGATTATCCGCCAAAACACGATATGCTTCCGAAGATTTAGCGTTCGGATATAGCATGGTTACCGGCTTCTGTTGACGAATTGCTTTATCAACCGAACTGTCTGCCGGTACAATTCCGATATAATCCAACTCTCCCCCCAAAAACTGTGTCACCACACTGGAAAGTTTATTAAACACCACATCTCCGTCCTCCAAAGAACTTACTTTGTTAGCCAGAACATGTATCATGGTGCGAGTTGGATCAAATAACGGATTCCTATACAATGCCTTCAGCAAAAAGTAGGCATCTGTCAAAGAACTGGGCTCCGGTGTGGTCACTAGCAAAACCTCAGGGCTCGCCAACACAAATTCCATAACACTGTCAGAAATTCCCGCACCGGTATCAATAATAATGACATCCGCCATGTCATCTAAATCCGCCAGATTTTTAATCATAAAACCTATCTGTTGACGATTTAAATTACTGAGTTCCACAATACCGGATCCGCCGGAGATAAACTGAATTCCTTCCGGTCCTTCCGTAATAATCTCACGAATACTTTTCCCTTTAAAAATAATATCACTCAAGTTATATTTCGGCAACGCGCCAAACATAACCTCCACATTAGCCAACCCAAAGTCTGCATCAAAAATAATTACAGACTTTCCCAACTTCCTCAATTCCACAGCAAGATTAACGGTCGTATTGGACTTTCCAACACCGCCTTTTCCACTGGTTACTGTAATAACTCTGGCTTTTCCTGGATTCACTTGATTCTGGCGCTTCACAATATTTCTTAACTGTTGTGCCTGATCCATTCTTAATTACCCCCGAGCAATTTCTTTACAATGCTTTGTGTATCAAATACTTCAATATCATCCGGTACATTCTGTCCGTTTGTCACGTAGGAAATTGCAGAATCCGTATACATCCGCATGTTGTACAGATTTCCATATGCACTGGTTTCATCCAGTTTCGTGAAAACTAATTTATAATCCGTAATCTCACGATATGCATCTGCAATTTCAATCAAATCACGATACTTTGTTGTTGCACTTAATACCAGATATACTTCCTTATCATAACCATCCGGCAATCCCTCGATCAGCTTCTTAGTATCTGCTTTCTGATTCTTATTCTTATGTGAAAATCCGGCAGTATCTACCAAAATCACATCCATATCCTTATAGGCTTCTACCGCCTCAGAAAGATCCTCTACAGAATACACAATTTTTAATGGAGCATCCAAAATATTTGCATAAGTGCGAAGTTGCTCCTCAGCCGCAATTCGATAGGTATCCGCCGTTAAAAGCCCCAGCTTCTTTCCGGCATCAACCTTCATTTTGCTTGCAATCTTTGCAATGGTAGTAGTCTTACCAACTCCGGTAGGTCCGATAAAAAAGATAATCTTCGGTTTACGACCATTTAAATCAATGGGGCTGGCCTGACCAAATTTTAAAATCATCTTCTGGTATACGTTTGAAAGCATGTGATCAATACTCATGCTGCCCTTTAAAGAGCGATCAACTTCATCCACCAGCGAATTGGCATATTTCTCATCAACCTCATTGTCAATCAGGTTGTTATAAATCATTTTAACGATTTTCATATTCTCGTCCTGCTGAGCTTTAATGGCTCTGGACTCTTCCAATGAAAGCTCCGACTCTTCCCTTACCGGAGACAATCTCTGCTCTAACATAGTCTGAAGATTACTCAATCTTTCTTCAAATCCATTATAGTCTTCTCTTGGGACTGCGGTGCTCTTTCTTGGTTCCTGCATAAAAGCACGATCCATCAGCGGTGACTGCATGGGTTCCGGTGCTTTTCTTACCGGAGCTTCGTAATCTCTTCGTACAGCATTTGGATTCACCATAGGATCCGCATTTCCGGTTACTGCTTCAGCTGTTTCCCTTGCCTGTTTTGCTTCCTTCGGTGAAGTATTCTTCAGCAATGCCTGAATATCCTCATTCGCAGAAAGATTAATTTTATTCGTTCCATTCTGCTGTTGCTGCTGTGGAGCACTATTTACCCGATAATCCTTCTCTTCCACTGCCGCTGTCACCTCATAGGTCGGAGATTTGAATCCTTTAAAAAAGCCGCTTGGTTTTAGCTGTCTGACATTCATAATCACACAAGCCGATCCCATCTCCTGTTTTGCTTTTACGGTTGCTTCTTCCTCGGTTTTCCCTATAAACTTCTTGATTGTCATTTTATCCTGTCACCATCCCTACTGACTGTAATTCTACGTTGGAGTCAATTTCATTATAAGAAACCACAATCAGATCTTTAATATAATCTTCCGTCAGTTTCTTAAAATACATTCTTACAATGGGTGAGGTAATTACTATAGGTGCTTTACCGATATTTTCAAGCTTAGCTACCTCTTCCTCCACAGATTTCATAATCTCTTTTGTTCTCTCCGGATCCAATGTAAGATATGCTCCCTGCTCTGTCTGTTTCACAGAGTTCATAATATCCTGCTCAACCTTTGGATCAAGGGTTACCACACTGGTGGTTTCATTTGCAGGGAAGTACTTAGCAGAAATTGATCGTTTCAAACTCTGACGAACATATTCCGTCAAAACATCCGTATCTCTGGATGTTGCTGCGTGATCAGCCAAACATTCAAATATTGTTAAAAGATCCCGGATGGAAATTTGTTCACGCAAAAGATTCTGTAAAACCTTTTGAATTTCTCCCAAGCCCAAAAGTTTCGGTATTAATTCTTCCACCAGTACCGGATTGCTTTCTTTCAAATTGTCCACTAAATTCTGTACATCCTGTCTTGTAAGGAGTTCTGCAATATGCTCCTTAATAACCTCTGTAATATGGGTAGCAATAATGGATGGTGGATCTACAACGGTATAACCAAAGCTTTCAGCTCTTTCACGCTGACTCTCTGTAATCCAGATAGCCGGTAAATGGAAAGAAGGCTCAAAAGTTGGAATACCGGAAATTTCTTCTTCAACATATCCAGGATTCATTGCCATATAATGGTCAAATAAAATCTCACCTTCCGTAACCTGTATACCTTTAATTTTAATAATATACTGGTTGGGATTCAGCTGAATATTATCTCGCAAACGGATGATAGGCACCACTGTACCAAGTTCCAGCGCAACCTGTCTTCTAATCATAATAACACGATCCAGCAAGTCTCCACCCTGGTTCACATCCGCAAGTGGAATGATTCCATAACCAAACTCCAACTCGATTGGGTCCACGGAAAGTAAAGATACCACATTCTCCGGTCGCCTGATTTCGCCGGCTTCCTCTTCCGCTGCTTCAACTTCCTCTTCCACAGCTTCAATCTTACTATTCGTACTTATATTCTTACCGGAGATAAGAAATACTGCTCCGAATATTAAGAACAAAATTGTATTTAACGGGGTTGCAATTCCAAGCAACATCATTGTTGCTCCAACTATGTACATAACTCTCGGAATTCCGAATAGCTGGCGTACCAATATACTGGAAAAATCCGCTTCTTTTGACGCTTTGGTAACCAAAATACCGGTTGATAATGAAATCAGCATGGATGGAATCTGGCTGACCAAACCATCACCAATGGTAAGAATACCGTATTTTTGAATAGCAGACATGGCATCCAATCCAAGGTTTGTCATTCCGAGAACTGTACCACCGATAAGGTTAATCATTGTAATAATAAGACCTGCGGTAGCATCTCCCTTTACGTACTTCGTAGCACCGTCCATGGCTCCGAAAAAGCTGGATTCCTGCTGTATTTTCTCTCGACGTTCTTTTGCCTGTGCATCGGTAATTGCTCCGGTATTCAAGTCGGCATCAATAGCCATCTGTTTACCAGGCATAGCGTCCAATGTAAATCGAGCGGTTACCTCAGCGACACGCTCAGAACCTTTATTGATAACAACAAACTGTACAATAACCAATACGATAAAGACAATAGCTCCGATAACCAGATTGTTTCCACCTACGAACTGACCAAAGGTTGCAACTACGTTACCGGGATTACCGGTGGTAAGAATCAGTCGCGTGGATGAAACGTTTAAGGAAATACGGAAAATCGTGGTAAACAACAGCAATGTCGGGAAAAAGGACATATCCAGTACTTCCTTGACAAACAATGCATTAAATAAAATCATTAATGCCATTCCGATATTAAAGGCAAGCATCACGTCTAAAATAAAATTCGGGATAGGGATAATAAAGAATAAAACCGCTACCAGTAAATATGCCGCAATACCTATGTCTGTCTTCTTCACCCTTTTTCCCTCCTTTCAATGTTTCTTTATGATGCTTCTTTCTTTTGATAAACGAGGGCAAGCACTTCTGCCACTGCCTGATAAAGCTCAGGCGGTACCTGCTCATCTATTTCTACATTGGCATATAGCATCCTCGCCAATGGCTTGTTTTCTACAATTTCTACACCATGTTCCTTTGCGACCTCACGAATCTTCAAAGCAACATAATCCTCACCCTTTGCCACCACAACCGGCGCGCTTGCAATCTTAGTATCATATTTCAACGCTACGGACAAGTGGGTCGGGTTGGTAATTACAACGTCCGCTTCCGGAACGCTCTGCATCATACGCCTTTGAGAAGCTTGTCGCATTACCTGCCTCTGACGACCTTTAATTTCAGGATTTCCTTCGGAATTCTTGAATTCATCTTTCACTTCCTGCTTGGTCATCTTCATATCTTCTTTAAACTTATGTTTTGAATAAAGATAATCCGCGATACCGATAAAAATATAGAAAATCGATATTTTTAATCCGGTATCAATGATAATCTCTCCCACCAGAGCTATAGCCTGCTGTAGATTAATCTCATATAAAATAAACAGTTCATCTGCGTAATCTTTAATGTTCTTATATGCAATAAAGCAAATCAATCCGATTTTCAATACAGACTTAACCAATTCGAACAAGGACTCTTTGGAAATAATCTTCTTAAATCCCTGTAACGGATTTAGTTTGGATAAATTGGGCTTCATGGGTTTAAATGTTACCTTCCACTTCACCTGTATGATGGATACCACAAAGGTAACAACCATACCCACCACAAATACCGGCAAAACCGTTACAAAAATATGATTCATACCATATTGAATCAAATCTTGCGCCTGTCTATTGGTAAATCCACCGATACTGTTATTAACAATATCCGGAATTTTCCTATAAACCTCAAAAAAACTTGCCGTCAGTCCTTCGCCAAGATAAACCAAAAAAACTTTAATAACAAGGAATAAAGACAAAAGCTGCAATGCTGCCGCCAACTCTTTACTTTTGGCTACTTTACCCTCGTCTCTTGCATCCTGTAGCTTCTTGGCAGTTGCCGGCTCGGTTTTCTCTCCTCCCGGTCCGTCTTTCGCAAAAAGCTGCAGGTTATAAGCAATTAAATATCGCGAATTATGACTTCTTTCCTCCATATTCCTACGTCATTCCTTTTATGAATAGTATGGTTAGCGTTTTCATTTCCCGGAAAATGTAATTTGCAATATCCGGCAAAAGGAAAACAGTCAAAAACATAACTCCCAGACCTACCAGAAGCTTAATCTGCATACCAACGGAAAACATATTCAACTGCGGCGCCACCTTTGACAAAATACCAAGAATAACATTCAGAATCATGGTAACCGCAAATACCGGTAAAAAGATACGAAACGCAATAATAAAGGTATCTGTCATAAAACGAACCATGGACTCTAAGAGAAAATCCATGTGGAAATTCACTTTTCCCAAAGGTATAACCGTAAACGAATCGCACAATGCACGTAAAATATAGTGATGCATATTCGTAATAATCAATAACAACAGGACAAAGTAGTTATACATATTGGCAACTACACTAGCCTGCGTCTTGGTCATAGGGTCATACTCCGTCGCCATGGAAAGACCGATATTCATATCAATCAACTTACCGGCCGTCAATATTATGGTATTACACACATTCCCTGCATATCCTATCAGAAGTCCCACCATTACTTCTTTTAAAACAAGAGCGGAATAATCAAAAACACCGGAATAGTTAAGACCTGTTTTCGGCAATAAAACTTGATACAACCACAAGGAAATCAACGCTGAAAACCCGATTTTCACTCTACCCGGTGCACTAGAGATTCCATAAAATGGTGCAACAACCATAAATGAGGTAATCCGCACCAAAATAAGAACAAAATATTCAAATGTAGCTATATTAAAACTATACTGAACCATCCATCAATTCCTACCGTAAGTACGTGCTGATATTACTCCAAAGATTGGTCATGAAATCAGAAACCAGTCCAAACATCCAAGAACCACCAATCAAAATAGTCACAAACACAGCCAAAATTTTCGGCACAAATGTCAACGTCTGTTCCTGAATGGATGTAACGGTCTGAAAAATACTGATTACAAGACCTACTACCAAGGATACAATCAATACTGGTGCGGACGCCAGGATAATGGTATAAATCGCATCTCTTGCTATATCCAGAACCTGTCCTTCTGTAATCATCTTCTATCACACTCCAAATTTTACATAAAGGTCTTTACAATGGATCCAATTACCAAATCCCAACCATCCACTAAGATAAATAACAAAATCTTAAATGGCATGGAAATGGTAGTCGGCGGAAGCATCATCATACCCATAGACATCAATATGGAAGATACTACCATATCAATGACAATGAACGGTACATAAATACAGAATCCCATAATAAATGCGGTTCGAAGCTCACTCAAAATGAAAGCCGGAATTACCAAGCTCATGGGAACCTTATTATAGGCTTCCTCAGTTGTAGGAACATCCACCTTTGAAATATCGCATAAAAGCGCAAGATCCTTTTCCTGAGTTTCCCCATACATAAAATGGCGAATAGGCATACTTCCTTTTTCAAGCGCTTGTTCCTGCGTAATCTCCCCTTTATCAAAAGGCTTGATTGCCGTGTCATTAATTTCCTTAAAAACCGGTGACATAATGAACACCGTAAGGAAAACTGCCAAACCAATCAATACCTGGTTAGGCGGCGCGGTTTGCGTACCAAGTGCCTGTCGCAAGAAATGTAATACAACAATGATTCGTGTGAAGGAGGTCATCATAATTAGAATTGATGGTGCCAACGAAAGAACCGTCAGCACAATCAGAATTCTAACTGTACCGGATAACTCTCCGTTATCATTATTATAAGAAATGTGCAATCCGTTATTGATGTCGTCTTTTGAATCTGCTATATCCGTTGATGCCGACTGATTCGGCACCTTCGTAGGTTCTGTAGGTTTCGTATGTGCATTCGCACTACTAAACATAGGGCATACCATGCTTAAGGTTACAGAGAGGAACAGAAATCCCAGCAGTAGCGATAAACAAACTACTTTTTTCTTAATGTGATTCATTTTCCTTTTTTCCTCTTCACTTTTTCAAGTATTTCTTGAAATCCTTCCTTCAGTTCTGGACTACCTGCATCAGCATATTCCTTCAAATCCGGCAATTCTTCTTTGCTCAATTTGGCGATTGGATGAATTTCATCCTTCCCCACGCCAACAACCAGATATACATCTCCCAGTTCAATTAAACCAATATACTTATTATTGGCTACCCGCAAAGATTCTATCATTCTCATGTTCCTGTTGCCCATCTTCTCTTTCTGATATCCGCCAATAAAACGGGTTGTCAGAGCAGTAATGGCAAGAACAAAGATAAATATTACCAGAACGACCAATAGCTGTATGATATTATCCAAACCTGTAGAACCAATGATCATACACATATTGTATTAACCAATTACTTTTTTCACCGCTTCAAGTACACGATCTGCCTGGAAAGGTTTAACAATGAAATCTTTAGCTCCGGACTGGATAGCTTCGATAACCATTGCCTGCTGACCCATTGCAGAACACATAACAACTGTTGCGTTCGGATCCAATTCACGAATTTTCTTTAATGCCTGAATTCCATCCATCTCCGGCATGGTAATGTCAAGCAAAACTAAATCCGGCTTGGTCTCGCTGAATTTCTCAACTGCGATTTTACCATTTTCTGCTTCCCCGGCAATTGCATAACCGTTCTTGGAAAGGATGTCCTTAATCATCATTCTCATGAAAGCTGCATCATCACAAATCAAAATACTTTTTGCCATTGTTTTCTTCTCTCCTTAATCTCTTGAATTAATTATTATGTTCCTTAATAATATCAGTGATACGTACTCCAAAATTCTCTTCCAGTACTACCACTTCACCTTTAGCAACATACTTTCCATTGACTAAAACATCTATGGATTCACCGGCAATTTTGTTTAATTCAATAATAGTTCCCGGCGTGAACTCTAAAATTTCTTTAATGGACTTACTCGTTCGTCCCAGCTCAACCGTTACCTCAAGCGGCACATCCATAATCAAATCGATGTTTTCCTGCTGCTGTATTGGGTTGAAATCCCCCATAAACGGTGTAAATTGCGCAGGCTGCACATTTACCGGTTGACCCATCATGGATGGATCCATATACGGCATCTGATACATCGGCTGTCCCATCATTGGTTGACCCATCATTGGCTGCCCCATCATCGGTTGACCCATTGGCTGTCCCATCATTGGTTGACCCATCGGCTGTCCCATCGGCTGTCCTGCCTGTGGATCCGGAGCCGCAGCTGCAGCTGCCGGTGCCGGTGCTTCTACAACCTCATCGCCTGCTATATCTACCTCCATATTCTTTGCAATGCTGTTGTACATCTCACGCGCAAAGGAATACGGATAAAGCTGCATAATTGTACTGTCTACTAAATCACCGATTTCCATTCGGAAATTAATGCGAACAAAATTTCCTTTTAAGAAACTATCAATTTCTGTCACATCGGTTTCATCAGACAGGTCAATCAGATCCGCCGATGGCGGGCTGATATCAATCATCTTATTCAGCATGGAAGAAAGGGATGTTGCAGACGAACCCATCATCTGATTCATCGCCTCACTAATTGCACTTAAGTGAAGTTCTCCCAGCTCTCCATCTGTGTTGGTTCCGTCACCACCCATCATCAAATCGGTGATAACCTTAACGTCATGCTCTTTTAAAACCAAAAGGTTACTTCCATCCAAACCTACGGTATATCCAATTCGGATAAATACACATGGTTTCTCATAATTGGAAACTACGTCTTCCCAGGTCGATTCAGAAACAACCGGTGTAGAAATCTCAACTTTTTGGTTAACTAACGAAAACAATGTTGTAGCAGCGGTCCCCATGCTGATATTGGCAATCTCGCCAATGGCATCTTTTTCCTCATCAGTCAAATGCTCTTCCGAACCGGCTGCATCATCGGAATTCGATAATAAAGCATTGATTTCTTCTTGTGATAAAGTTCCGTCCATCGCCTTACTCCTCTCTAATTATTTCTGTAACCTGGACAGCGTACTTATCACCGGATGATCCAGGCAAAGCTTTGAACTTCTCGATATTTCCAACAAAGACTGATAATTCGTCCTCTGCTCCCTTATCCAGCCTGATAATGTCTCCAACTTGAAGACTGATGAAATCATCCACGGAAATAACACTGTTACCCAATACTGCCTTAACAGGCATTGGAGCCTTACTGATAAGACTCTCAATATTTTCTTTGTAGATAATCTCAGATTTGGTCTGAATATTGGAATACCAATATTTCGTGTTCAGCTTATCCATAACATCTTCCAAGGTCAGATACGGTAAACAGATATTCATCAATCCCTCTACTTCTCCAACCTTTATGTTAATGGTTACAATGGCGATCATCTCACTTGGAGATATGATCTGTGCAAACTGCGAGTTGGTTTCTATTCGTTCCAACCGCGGGTGAACATCTATAACATTCTCCCAGGGTTCTCGCAACAGCTCAATTGCGATCGTCATAATTCTCTCTATTATGAGCAACTCAATTTCCGAAAATTCTCTGCTCTTTTCCAGAGGTTCTCCGGGTCCGCCAAGCATTCGGTCAACCATAGCATATCCCAAATTGGTTGCCAGCTCCATGATAATATTACCATTCAGCGGCTCAAAATTGACAATTCCAAGAATAACCGGATTCGATAGAGCGTTACTAAACTCAGAATAGGTAACTGCCTCAGAGTTCATTATCTCTACCTGCACCGTCTTTCTTAAGTACGCCGGCATCGTAGTAGACATCAATCGTCCGTAATGTTCAAATATAATCTCCAGCGTTCTTAAGTGTTCCTTTGAGAACTTGGCTGGTCTGGCGAAATCATAATTCTTGGCTTGTTTTTCCCCGGTATCTTTTATCTCTTCGACATCCAGTTCACCACTTGATAATGCTTGCAGCAAACTGTCTATCTCGTTCTGAGATAAGACCTCTCCCATGTTCTCTCACCACCATTCACTCTAAAATACATATCAGATCTTCCTTCTCTACTGTAACAGCATGGACTTAAATCCAACGGCTACGATAAAGTTGGAATCAAACAGTGCCTGTAAATCTTCCAGAAGATCATCCTGTATCTGTTCAACCACTTCCTGATTTCCAAGTTCTTCCTTGGTATGACTACTTACAGCATTCATCACGTAGTTCATGATGGTGCTTTCCTTAAGATCAGCACTAAATTTACTATAATCCTCATTCTCTTTATCAAGAGCGAGGTATACGGTAACAACTGCAAAATGGTCCTTGCCATCATCACCCTTCTTCAAGGTGATTGTCTGAGTTTCACCGCCATTAATAACCTTCTCTTCCACGTTCTCCATGGATACATTATTCTGTCCAATGGTCTTTCCGGCATTCAGCTCAAGATGAATCGCTTTTGCCACATCTTCAATAAGCTTGTTCGCATTCTTCGTTGCCGGGACAATGGAAAATGCCATAATTGCTGTAAACACCAGGTTAACCATGACCAAAGCCAAAATAAGTACTGCCAAAAGATTCTTCTTCATGTTATCTTGTCCCCTTTGCTATTTCTTTGAATATAAACTGTTATAAACCTTAATCTCAACTCGTCTGTTCTTGGCACGTCCTTTTGCCGTGGAGTTATCCGCAACCGGGACATAAGAGCCTCTTCCTGAGAACTTCAGCAGTGCCGGATTCACATTGGCAACCTGCTTAATATAATCTGCTACAGACATGGCACGGAAGGTTGACAAAACATTGTTGTTCTGATACTTTCCACCATGAAGTGGTACATTATCCGTATGTCCTTCCACTTCAATGATATTTCCTTCATACTTGGAAACAATCTGTGCCATCTTTCGCACTATAGGCTTTGCCGCCTTTTGCAAATCAGCCTGTCCCGATTCAAAAAGCACTCCACCGTTAATTTGCAACTGTACGAACTGCTCATTAAAATCAACTGACACCTGCTCTGCAATTCCTGCCGCCTCTAACTGCTCCTTGATCTCATCTGCCATCTTCTCGGATTCATTATTACCGGCTTCTTCCATCTGCTCTACAAAATCCGCATTGCCCTGAGATTCCTGCTTCTGATCGTCTTCTCCTTCTTCGCCTTCGCCATTATTCATAGCCTCGTTGAAGTATACATCCAAATTTGGAAGCTGACTGATTCCGCTTCCCACCATGGTACCTTCACCAATGCTCTGCCCACTGGGCGGCAAAATTGAGAAACTCTTCTGTAAAGAAACTACCATCTCATTAAATTTCGCCACATCCACGCTGGACATGGAGAAAAGTAATACGAAGAAGCATAACAGCAAATTCATCAAGTCGGAGAAAGTCGCCATCCACGCCGGAGAACCAGCCGGCGCTTCTTCCTGCTTCTGTTTTGCCATTATTCGTCACCTCCGCCTTGACTCATTGCTTCTCTCAACTTCGGTGATAAGAAGGACTTCAGTTTCTCTTCAATAACACGTGGGTTTTCTCCTGCCTGAATTGACAAAAGTCCTTCCACGGTAACTTCCTTCATCATGATCTCTTCTGCGTTCTTAACCTTCAGCTTAGATGCTGTCGGGTTACACAACCAGTTAGCAATCAATGAACCGTACAGTGTTGTTAAAAGCGCTACCGCCATGTTCGGTCCAATCGCAGACGGATCATCCAACATCTTTAACATATTAACCAAACCAATTAAGGTACCAATCATTCCCCATGCAGGACCAAGTTCAGCCCATTTCTCCCACAAGGCAATTACCTTCTTGTGACGTTCTTCAATACAGACCAAATCCGTCTCCAAAATTCCTCGAACCAATTCAGGGTCCGTACCGTCTACAACAAGCATAACGCCTTTCTTAAGGAAAGGATCTTCAATACTGTTAGATGCCTCATCAAGAGCAAGCAATCCTTCCTTTCGGGCTACGTTAGAAAGATCAATAATCATCTTAATAACCGCTCCCGCATCTTCCTTAGATCCTTTAAACGTCAAGGTGATTCCTTTCAAACCATTGACGAAGTCGGGCATCTCATTACAAGCAATACAACCTGCAATGGAACCTCCAATCGTAATAATTACGGATGGTATGTCAATAAAGTTACCAAGTGCTGCGAAACCCTGATCTCCGGATACAATACCGAAAATAACCATCGCTGCACCCATGGCCATACCAATTAAAGAAGCAATATCCATATTAGTACCATTCCTTTGTCTTCTAGTATGTTTATTTACCTATGATTCTATTTGTCAAAAAACAACACACTCCGACACATAAAATCATCTGTATCCATTCTACCAAACTTTTATTTTTTTGTCTACTTTCTTTTCTAGTATTTGGTTACATTCTACCACATCTTGATGAAACAATCCACACGATACAACAAGATACACCAAATTTTAATAATTTATTCTGATTTTTTAGTGTAATTCCGTTTTTTTAACAAAAAGCCCCTCCGGCATACTCCGAAAGGGCTTTCATTTTACTCTTCGCTTCCTAATTTGAATGTAGCTACAAAATCATTAATATTTGCCGCAGATTGTGATACTGTATTCGCACTGTCTGATACATTGCGGCTTTCCTCTGCCACTTCTCCTGCACTTTCCGCAAGATTCTCAACCGTAGCGGTAACCTCCTGCGAACTTGCAGACTGTTCTTCGGAAATAGCCGCAACGCTGCTGGCAATATCATCGATGTCGCCCATCATGCCAATCATACGTTTCATGGATTCACCGGTGAGATCCAGATTCTTAAAGATTTCCACAAAGGTACTCTCCGCAGTCTTCACCGCTTCAGAGCTCTTGCTGATTTCTTCTACACTGGCTGCAGATTTCTCGGAAAGATTGGTAATCTGTCCAATGATATCATTAATAATAGCACTAATCTCACGGCTGGCATCCGCACTGTCGTTTGCCAAAGATCCAATTTCTGTTGCAACAACTGCAAAACCACGTCCGGCTTCACCTGCTCTGGCTGCCTCAATGGATGCATTCAAAGACAACAAGTTGGTCTGTCCGGCAATGGAATTAATCATTTCTACAATTTCAGTAATCTTCTTGGCACTATCCTCAACCGCACCAACAACCTCGTTCATTTCCTGCATTGCAGTTGCAATAGCGTCCATGCTGCTGGTAACAATCTTCATGTCACGCTGACCTTCGCCTGCTTTTTCAACCAAAAGCTTCATGGTCTCGTCGGTATCATTACCTTCTCTGGTTAAATCACTAACCATTCCCGCAAGCTCTGTTGCGTTGGTAGCCAATTCTCCAACCGCTCCGGCCATACCGTCCATAGCGGAACGAATCTGTCCCATGGAATCTGACTGTTCTTTTGCCTGAATACTCATGTTCTCGGAAGAGCTACGGCTATTTACTGCCTCCTCGGACAACTGGCGGGTCTCAATCTTCATGCCGCCAAGTGTTTCTCGCATGTGTTCAATGAACTTCTTCATATTTGCGTTCATTAAACCGATTTCATCATTGCCACCTGCATCGACTTCGATAGAGAAGTCATTATTGGTGATATAGGTAATATTCTGCGTAAGCTTTTTAACCGGTCTGGTAACAATCTTACCAATGAGGAAGGATGTTACAATTGCAATAACTACAACTACTACAGCTGCAAGTCCCCAACAAATCATCTGGAACTGGTTCAAATCTGCAAGGACGTCTTTCTGTTCTACAGAAGAAACCAATGTCCAAGTTGTACCCTCAACCGGCTCAAAATCTACAAAATATGTCTTTCCGCTTTCTTTAATCGTTTCCACCTGCCCTGTTTTATCCAGATTAGCGGAAACAACCTGCAGAAATTTATTGTCTGCATGTTCGGAAACATCCGTACCGTTATATTCCGGATCAAAATAGGACAAAATCGATGTGTTATCCAGTAACATGGTTCCACCTTTTTTCATCGGTTTCAGGGAACCTACTGTTTCTGTAATCTTATCAAGACTCAGGTCAACAGCTGCAACACCGCTTCTGCCATCGCTTAATGTAATGGAACGGCTAATGGTAACAACCATTCCACCGGTAGAATCATCTTTGTACGGCATTCCCAACTGGAATGTATCATGTCCAAGACCTTCTTTGTACCACTCTCTCTCTGTTGCAACCCAACCTGCATCCGGCACCCAACCACTGGCATCATAATACGCCTCCGTTCCAATTGCAAGATACATACCGTTCGGGCAGCTATCTGATAATGACATGGTCTCAGCTTCCAGATAACTGAGAATGTCCTGATCATCTTTAAACTCAAAACGCTCTAATGCGTCTCCAATTTCATCAATTCTTCCAACAAATACATTAATATCCCTGCTGAACTGATTTGCATTCGCCTTTGTTTCCTGTTCCAAAGAACTTTTTGCCAAATCAACGATTAATCCCTTTGCTCTGTTTGAAAGGATAAAAATGATGCATACGATGGAAACTGCTATCATTGGAATTAAAATTCTCAGCAGTTTTCCGGATATTGTACGTCTGGAACGCACAGTCTTCTCTTTTGCCTTCTTTGACATTTGTCATCTCTCCTCCATGATTATTATATTACTTTACTACGCTACAGTATACCATATTTCTTCTGCTTTGGGAAACCTTTTTAGCTATATTCACGTGTAAAATTCGGTATTTTTTTGTATTTCTGCTTTCCATCTTTGCAGGCTCAGCCTGCATCCAATTTCAAATCATGTTTCTATGAACGAAACCGGAAACTATTTTTTATTATGCAGGAAGTAGTCGTCTCTGTTTTTTGTGCTACAATTACAGTAGAAGATGTTATTTCCTGCAGGAAAGGACTTAACATTTCATAACAAAAGAAACAAACTACAAAAGTAACTTAACGCAGACCGTGTCTTCTATCACCAAGAGTCCAAAGCTCGACAAATGTGTGAAGAGACTTCTATCCGACAAACAGGTATTGGCCCGCATTTTGAAACGTGTCACTGTGGAATTCAAGGACGAGGACTTACCTGCTATTATGAAGTCCATTGAAGGCAAACCGCAAATCGAAACAGTTCCGGTTAGTCCGGGACTAACCAATCTTCCACCGGAAGCCACACATCTTCTTGGGGATAATAGGGAAAGTAATATTTCCGGTGAAGGCACCCACTATTTTGACATTAAATTTACTGCAAAATACCTGACAACAAATATGTGGATTTCGGCATACGAATCATTGTAAACGTAGAATCTCAAGACGATTATTATCCCGGATATGATCTTGTTTCCCGTGGCATATTTTATGGAGCAAGACTTCTATCCAGCCAAAGTGGAACAGAATTTGTCGGTGATCATAAAAATCTCCGAAAGGTATATTCCATCTGGATTTGTACCAATCCGCCACAATACGCTGAAAATTCTATTGTAAGCTTTCGTATAAAGCCTGAAATTCTATATGGCAAGATTCCCTCGTCAAAGATCAATGCTATGAAATACGATCTTATGGATGTAGTGCTTGTCTCCATTAGTTCCGACAAATCTACCGAGAAAGATGATTTATGTGGCATGTTGGAAGTATTATTGGACGAACAACTTGACCCCGAGAAAAAGCTTCAAAAACTATCTACAGAATACGGTATGAAGCAAACTTATACGTTATCAAAGGAGGTGTCCGGCATGGGCAGTTACAGTATTGGTATCGCAAAGAAAAATTTAATCAAAGGCTATGATATGGGCCATGAAAAAGGTCGTGAAGAAGGCCGTGAGGAGGGCCGTGAGGAGGGCCGCGATTCCGAGCAAATTGATATTGCAAAAAATCTACTACAGCAAAACTTAACTGATGATTTCATCTTAAACACCGGCATCCTTCCAAAAAACCTTGCCAAAGCCAAAGAACTTCTTGCATCTGAAAAAGAATAACTATATCTTAACAGGGCTGCCGATTTTGGCAGCCCTGTTGTTAACTTGCATTACAGGCTATCGGCGATGTTTGCCTGTTGCTCTCTTTTTCATTTCCGGCTAATCGAGATATTTGCCTGATGCTCCTTTTTTCGTTTCAGGCTAATCCAAATCTTTGCCTAGCGCTCTATTATTCATTTCAGGCTAACCGAACACGTTTGCCTAGAGTAATGTCCGTATAATGGTGTAAATTGAATAATTAAAAATTTTATAGAGCCAAAGGCTCACCTTTAGGTATAATTAAATCACCACAATCAAATTAACCGGAGGTAGAACACAATGGCTCA
>Ga0129307_1000756_pt1 | contig 44919 bp, 43 predicted proteins | sample P1105metagenome_FD_94437 | JGI IMG/M metagenome (GOLD analysis project Ga0129307, IMG submission 94437) | Capybara group fecal microbial communities from Wisconsin, USA - P1105 metagenome | ecosystem: Host-associated > Mammals > Digestive system > Large intestine > Fecal | place: USA: Wisconsin...
CAGTCCATAGTGATTGCCCTCCCTCTGTAGAAGTTGTGTGGTAACTTCATTCTACCACGGGGAGAAAAATCACTATGGATTTTTTACTCAAGTGTCCAACTTGATTTTACAATCAACCGAAAAAGTTTTTATCTTTTATCCTGGCGATGGCTTTGACCTGTTCTCTTGCTGCTTGCGGTGAAAGCGGAACTTCTTCCGGTACGCAGCCTGCCCAATCCAGCCAGCCTGCTCAGTCCTCTCAAGCATCTCAATCCGCTGCCCAGACGAGCGGCGGATATCAGCCGGAAGATCGCATAACATGCTTTGCACCATACAATGTCGGAGGCGGCGTTGACGTTTTTGGACGCGAAATGACCGCTATCCTTTCTTCCACCGGCATCACTGATGTTACTTGGCTTTATGAAAATGTGGGCGGTTCTTCCGGACGTGTCGGCATGACCCAGATTGTCGAACAGCACGACGGTGACGAGACATACATTCTGCCTGCTGCCACTGCCTATTTGACCACGGCATTTTTAGACCCGGAGCTCGGCGGCTACAGCTATAAAGATGTGACGATGCTGTGCAAGCTTTGCAATGATTATCGTGTGTATGTCACTCCCGCCGCTTCCGGTATTAAAACAATGGAAGAACTGATTGAGACCGGTAAGGCTCGTGAACTGGTATCCGCGATTTCCGGCGTTGCCGGCATGGGCGAATACGGAATGGGCGCGTTGTCTCTGGCGGCAGATATTCCTATCCGCTGCGTACCCATGGACGGTTCCAGTGCTGTTACCGCAGCCATTCTCGGTAACCAGGTGGATGTTGCTGTAATGGGAATCGCGGAATGCCTGCCTTATGTGCAAGACGGAACGCTGAACGCTCTGGCGGTCGCAGCGCCCGAACGGCTGGAAGATCTTCCGGATGTGCGGACCACCGCGGAATGCGGCTTGGGAGACCTGATCGTTAATACCTCCCGCGGTTTTATCATGCCTGCTAATGTCAGTGAAGAGTGCAAAGCATATTGGATTGATGTATTCCGTCAGCTCTATGAGTCCCCCGAGTTTGACGACTACTGCAAGAAGAATCTCAATACCAAGGGATGGGCTGAGGGCGATGATTATATCGCAGAAACGGAAGACGAGTTGAATCGTATGCTGGAAGTCTTTGAGAATTACGGAGACTGATTGATCACCCCATAATTCACAGAGGATTCGAGAGGAAGACAGGGCTTTCGTTGTTCAGCGAAAGCCCTGTCTGTTCGAAGCCCGTTAAAATGATTACTCTAACTGCCTGAGCATTTCTTTGATATGGCAGTAGAAACGGAGAATTGCAATGCCTGTTGGAAATCGTATTTTTCCTATGCCGGAGCGGCCCAATCAAGAATTGATCAAATTATTTGAAGGCCTACCTGTGGCAAATATCGACGATAATATGGGGCGGATTTATGGAATCAGCAAAATGATCCGTCCAATGAACCATACGCCATTGCTCGGCGTGGCTTTTACAGTGAAAGCGCCGGCTGGAGATAACTTATTGTTGCATCGAGCGCTGGATTTGGCAGAGCCGGGCGACATTCTCGTAGTGGACGGTGCGGGATATACCGGCCGAGCCCTGTGCGGAGAGCTGATGTTTACATACGCGCAAAGCCGCGGAATCGGCGGCATCGTGGTAGACGGAGCCATTCGGGACTCATATGAAGCATCGGAAATGGATTGGCCCATATATGCAAGAGGCGTAATTGCCGACGGCCCATATAAAAATGGGCCGGGTGAGATCAACGTGCCGGTTTCCATCGGGGGCCGGGTAATTTTCCCTGGAGATATTCTTGTGGGAGACGCCGACGGCATTATCGCGATTCGTCCCAGTGAAGCTGCCGCAGTCGCGGAAGCCGCCCGGCAGCAGCATCAGCGTGAAATGGAGACTCTGCGAAAAACCAGAGAAGGCACTTTAAAGAAAGACTGGGTGCTAAAAACTCTGGAGACTAAATCCTGTGAAGAAATGAAAGTACCTTATAGCGAATTTTAACAAGGGAGAATAGGGGGATCAATATGCAAGAGAAAATGTTAGTGGTGGCTGCGCATATCGGAGATTTCCTGTGGCGCTGCGGCGGCTCCATTGCCAAGTACATTGAAGAAGGCAGTCAGGTAAAGGTTATTATCATTTCTGATGGCCTCCGCGGCGAGGCAAACGACTATTGGAAGCGGGAAGGCGCAAATCAGGAGGAAGCGTTTCAGGTTCGCCGGGGCGAGGCTACCCAAGCCGCCAAAATGCTGGGTGTGACGGATCTGGAGTTTTGGGGCATACAGGATTACCCGATGTCCTTGGGCTGTGTCGAAGTGGAACGCCTGGCTCATATTTATCGGGAATATCGTCCATCCTTCATTGTGACTCACGATGCATACGATGCATTTAATCCGGATCATAATCTGGTATCTGCCACTGTTCGTCAAGCATATGCCGTGGCTTCCGGAGCAGGGTTCCGGGATGGGCTGCCGGTATCGCCCCGCCAGACCCCGATTTTTGGCTTTGAGCCGCACATGACGGAGATTTGCAATTTTCAACCGGTAGTGTACGTGGATGTTACTGATGTATTTGAGAAAAAGCGGGTCGCCATGAAAGTGTTCGCTTCTCAGACTCACATGTATGATACTTATGTGCGAAAGGCGGAAATCCGCGCTGCAGAGGCGCAAAACCGCGGTGGACGAAAAGGATGTAAATACGCTGAGGCTTTCTCTGCATTTCAGCCGTTTGCATCTACCGGCCGTTTTGTCTGGTAAAAGAAAACAGGCATAGGGGCGTGCTGTTCATGGGAGTATGGATTAAGCTCCCCAACATTTTGCTGACATTATTCATAGCAGCCGTATTGGGGCGATTGTTTCAAAAGCTGCACATTCCGGGAGGAATCATTCTTGGCTCCGCTTTTGCAGCTGCAGCTTTAAATGTTTGTACAGATCTTGCGTTTCTCCCTTCTGGTATCCAAAGAATATCTCAAATTGTAGTTGGTGCATTCATCGGTTGCACGATCACAAGAGAGCATCTGAAAAAGCTTCCATCTGTCTGGAAGCCCATTATCTGTGTTTTAGGTAGCTATTTACTTATGAATCTGGTTATGGGAACGATTACATGGAAGCTATCCGGTATTGATTTTCTGACAGCGCTGTTTTGCACATGTCCGGGCGGCCTTAGTGACACCACTCTTGTAGCCATGGATATGGGTGCAGTCGTGACTGAAGTCGTGACCATGCAGATGCTGCGTGTCATATATGGTCTGTCAGTCATTCCGGCAACAATTCAGTTGGCAGATAAAGTCCTCGCTCCGAGATTAGGGCTTTCTCGACGCTGTTATGGGGAAGAAACTTCAGATAATCATGCAAAGACCAGCCAACCGGTCTATACAGTCCTGATAACACTGAGCGTAGCGGCCGTTGGCGGCATGGTAGGGAAACTATCCGGTATTCCGGCTGGTACGCTGCTATTTGCGTTGATCTTTTCCATTTTACTGCGATTAAAGTGGGAAAAAGCAAACCTTCCGCTGTTCATTCGCCGCTGTGCACAGGTCCTCTCCGGCTGCTGTATCGGAATCAGAGTCCGCAGAGAAGAATTGCAGGCTTTACAACAGCTAATCGTTCCGGCGATTTTAATGCTTGTGGCCTATAGCGGTATCTGTGTGCTGGTAGGCATATTAATCGCAAAACATTTTGATATGGACTTGTGCGAAGGCATGCTGTGTTTGGCCCCTGCCAGTCCGTCAGAAATGACATTGCTTGCGGCAGACATGCATATTTCAAATCCCAATCTAATTGTGGTACAGTTATGCCGCCAGATCTCTGCCATCACAGTGTTTCCGCAGGTGTTCCTGCTCTATATTAAATTGATTGGGTGACTGTCCCAATGGAAGTAAAAGAAATGAAATATGAGGTTTGGTTATGAAAAACGAGAGGATTTTGGTAATCAGCGCCCATGCACTGGATTATTTGTGGAGATGCGGTGGGACAATTGCAAAATATACGCGATCTGGCAGTCCGGTAAAAATCATTGATTTAACCTGCGGTGCCCGAGGCGAATCTAATGCTCTGTGGAAAAGGGAATCTGGAATCAACGAGGAACAGATCATTTCTATTCGTCAGGAAGACGCAAGGAAAGCCGCCCGGATCCTGGGTGCGGAAATTCAATTTATGAATTGGCAGGATCACATGATCCAGGCCACGCAAGACCGCATGCTGGAGCTTGCTTACGAAATGGTCACTTATCAGCCAACTATTGTCCTAACGCACTTTACTTCTGATCCTATGAATCCGGATCATCCCATCACAGCCCGAATTACAATTGATGCTTATCGCTGCGCCCAGACCAGCGGTGTATTTCCTGGTATAAAACCCTGTTCGTCACCGAAACTGTATATGTTTGAACCCGCTTATCCGGAAACCGTCGGCTATGTTCCGGACGTCTACATCAATATTTCAGATACCATGAATATTAAAATGGATGCCATGTTATCTGTTGATGCGCAAAGAGAATTGGCGGAATCCTATGATAAGCGCAACGGTTATCGGGGACACTTGGCTGCTAAACTCTCCGGGAATAGAGAAATCCGTTATGCTGAGACTTTCCAGAGATTTAAGCCTTATGTCGGAGACTGCTTTTGTTGATGTTAGCTGCTTTTCTCACGCCATAATAAGAGAGCTGCCGTATTGTTAACTCGAGACAATACGGCAGCTTTTATCGGATTCATAATGATTCCAGAGCCTGTCCGCCACCACGCCGCGAAGCATCATCGGCGAGGTAGAGAGCCGAACCAGGCCCTCACCTGATACGCTAATCGTGCCGCACCCGGGAGGAATCGTAGTTGCTGATGGTGGAGGGAGCGTTATACAGAGCTGCCAGAAGGTATTTCTTGATGTTGCGGACATAGGCGGTATCTTCACGCATACAGTCCATGACATACTGCGCATAAGATCTGTCCAACTTCAAAAGCGGGATTTGACCACCTCCGCCGGATAATCCTCCCCGGCAATGCGGATCATCTTGCGGGTGAGCATCCGGTGTCCACCATCAGCTCCGCGATCTCGTCAAGCAGTTCCCGATTAAGGTGACTGTCTCACCGTAGTCGGCCGCCCAGGAGTTGAAGTGCTGCAAGCCCTACTCCTGCAGGGTGTTCATCTGCTGTCCAGAACAACCCGCTGATGCCTTGCAACTCAGAAAACAGGGTTTCCTCGTTCTTACCGGTAAGCCAACTTATGAAAGACAACAGGAATCGTATTTTTGCCGCATGGATCCGTCAGAGCAAACTGGATATCGTCTGCTTCCTTATTCTAAAAGAGCAGAGGCCATTGGGCACCCCAGTGGCCTCTGCTCCTTTTCATTCTCGGGCCGCTGCCTGGGGCGCCTTATGACGGCTCTCCGTTCTTTCCGGTCAGGCTCGGCCCCGTCAGGTGGACGCGGTGATAATAGAGCAGCGTGAGCACACTGCACAGCACCCATCCCGCCGGATAGCCCATGGCCAGGGGCAGAATCGTATTGCTGATGAAATGGGAGACCATGTAGAGGTAGCACTGCCGGAACAGGACGAACGATCCCAGCATGATCAGCATGGGAGCCCGGCTGTTGCCCGCGCCCCGCAGAGCTCCGGAATAGATCTGATTGACGCAGCAGACCAGATAGAAGGGTGTCAGATGCCGCAGGAACATGGTGCCGTAAGCAATGACCTCCGCCTTGTCATTGAAAAAGGCTACCAGGTAAGGGGCGGACAGCATCACCGCCACGGAAACCACCAGTGTGACCGTCATGGACATCGCCAACGAGGTTCGTACGCCCTTTTGGGCCCGCTCCCTCTGTCCCAAGCCCAGGTTCTGCCCCACAAAAGTAGTTGCGGCCAGGGCCAGCGACTGCATCGGCAGGAAAATCAGCTGATCCACCTTGGTGTAGGCAGTCCAACCGCCCATGCAGTCCGCCCCGAACTGGTTGATATAGGATTGGACAAACACATTGGAAAAGGAGGTCACGGCCATTTGCAGCGCCGCTGGGATGCCCACCCGGATGATCTGCTTCAGAATCTCTCCGTTCAGCCGGATTCTGCGCACCTCCAGATGGACGCAGGAGCCGCTGCGCAGCAAGGTGATGATGGTCAAGCTGGCGGAAATAGCCTGGGCGATGATGGTGGCGTAGGCCACGCCCCGGACGCCCATCTGGAACACAATCACAAAGACCAGGTCCAGCACGGTATTGATCACCGCGGCCGCCACCAGATAGTAAAAGGGCCGTCTGGAGTCGCCCACCGCTCGCAGGATACCCGCGCCCATGTTGTAGAACAGCAGCCCCGCCATCCCGGCGAAATAGATGGTGAGATAGGCGGAGGACTGCCCGAATACCTCCTCCGGCGTCTTCATCAGCCGCAGCATGGTGGGCGTCATCCCGATTCCCAGGGCGGTGAACGCCACCGCCAGCAGCGCGGTCAGCGCGATGGAGGTATGCACCGCGTCCCGCACCTTGTCATAGTCCTTTGCCCCGTAATACTGGGAGATCACCACCCCGGCGCCGCTGGACAGGCCCAGAAATGCGCCGATGAGCATATTGATGATGGGCGTTACCGTCCCCACGGCGGAAAACGCCTCATTGCTGACGTAATTGCCCACCACCCAGGTGTCCACCATGTTGTACAGCTGCTGAAAGATGTTTCCCGCCAGCAGGGGCAGGGCAAATTGGAACAGAAGCCAAAACACATTGCCCTCTGTCATATCCACATCGTGGCGCTTCCCATGGGAAACGCTGTACCCGCTCTCCACTGCTTCACTTCCCCTCTGTCAGCCCGCGGGGCTTTCGCCGCCCCGCTGACTGACTTCTGTTTTCTTAATTTTTATCCATATTCCGCGAACCCCGGCGTGTTCTCCGGGTCCTTCCGCCGCTCAAAACAATTTAAGCTGCTGGGCGGGCCGCTCCCGGCGGACGGCCTCCTCCCGGGCCACGCTGTCCGGCAGATCCCTCAAAAACGGCGAGGGACTGGGCGCAGTGGTCAGGATCAGCTCCTCCTTCGCCCGGGTCATGCCCACATACAGCAGCCGCCGCTCCTCCTCCGGATCCGCAGTCCGCCCCTGGGACTCCAGCGGAAGAACGCCCGTCTTCACGCCGGCCACGAACACCGCCGGAAACTCCAGGCCTTTGGCGGCATGGATGGTCATCAGCCGCACCGCGCCGGACTCCCAGCCCTTCCCGGCGGCCCGGCTGAGATCGGCCTCTCCGCCCAGCGCCGCCGCGATCCACAGGCTCTCCCAATCGCCGTGGAACACCGCCGTGTTCCGCAGCTTCTCCAGCGCCGGGGTACCGCCATAGGACTTCTCCCAGCGCTCCACCAGCTTCCAGGGCTTTTCCTTCTTCACCAGGGGCAGCCACTCCGCCGTCCGGTCCAGCCATGCCTCCAGAGGGCCGCAGCCCCGGACAATCTCCCGCAGGGCCTCCGGGGTAAATTCCGTCAGCTTCCCGCAGGCGGCCCGGGCCTTTTCCGCCGGACCAGCGGGGCAGTTCCACAGCAGCCGCAGGGCGGTCTCCACCGCCGCCCCGTCCCCCGGATATTGAAGGCTGTGGAGGAAGGAGAGCAGGCCCCGCACCGTGTCATCCTCCAGAAAATCCTCCCGCCCGGTGATGACACAGGGGATGTCGTCATGCCGCAGGCACTTTTCGACCAGCTCCAGCTGCCGGTGGGTGCGGCACAGCACCGCGATGTCGGAAAAGGCCCGGGCCTCCTGGTCATAGCCCAGCAGCTCAGCCTCCAGCATATCCACGCCGCCGGTCATGCGGGTGATCTCCTTGGCGATGAAGACACCCTCGGAGAAGTCGTCCCCAGTCCGGACCAGCCGCACCGCCGGGCCGTCCGTCCGGTGGGCTGTCAGATCTCTGGGCCCGCCGGGATTCTTCTCAATCACCGGCAGGGCAGCTTCCAGGATGGGCCGGGCGGAGCGGTAGTTCTCCGTCAGCCGGATGACCCGCGTCTCCGGCACGTCCTCTGTCAGCCGCCGAAAGCAGTCTCCGGCGGCGCCCCGGAAGCCGTAGATGGACTGGTCCGGGTCGCCGATGACGAACAGGCTCTGCCCGCCCCGGCTCCAGGCACGGGTCAGCGCGTACTGGGCGCTGTTGATGTCCTGGAATTCGTCCACCAGCAGATGGCGAAAGCCTTTCCGTCCCGCCGTGTCCAGCTTCAGCGCCTCGGTCAGCAGGTCGTCAAAGTCCAGCGTCCCCAGCGCCTTCAGCCGGGCGCAGTAGTCCTGGTACAGCTCCCCGTCCAGGCCCGTCTCTTCCAGAGAAAAGCCGTTTTTCACCCGGGACACAGATTGCAGCAGCTTTCCGGCGTTTCCCTTCCTGCCCCAGGCACGGAGCGTATCCGCCGCGATCTCCACAGCCTCGCCGTGGCCCAGTAGCTTCACCTCTCCCAGCAGCTCCAGGCAGATGGCGTGGAAGGTCCCGATACGCATCCGGGCCGCCGTCCGTTTGCCCAGCCGGGCCTCCAGACGCTGCCGCATCTCAGCGGCGGCCTGGTTGGTGAAGGTCACGGCGGTGATCTCGTTGGGCTTGACCCCCCGCTCCTCCACCAGATGGGCGATGCGGGCCACCAGGGTCTTGGTCTTGCCGGTGCCGGGGCCGGCCGTCACCGCCACCGTGGGCTCCAGGGCCGTCACCGCCTGCCGCTGGGCCGGATTCAGCTCCTCCTGCCCGGCGGCAGGCTGGTTTTTCTCCGGTGCCTGCTGTTTCATCTCCCGTTTTTTCGGGGGCTTTTTCTCTGGTGACGCCCCCCCGAACAGGGAGATCTGTCCGCTGAGCCGCTCCATCTCCGCCGGGGTCAGCAGGGAGATGACACCGTATTCCCCGTCGAAGCCGGGACGGCGCTCCACCTGCCCCAGCCGCAGACGGCGGATCCCCTCCGCCACACAGGGGCCCGCCGCGGCGGAGATGTCCCCAATGGGCGACTCCCGCAGGATGGTGAACTCCGGCCCCAGCTCCCGGAGCAGCTTTTCGTACAGCTCCAGGGTCTTTTTCCCGGCGGCGGAGCCGCCGGTAGAGGCGGCAATGGCCTCCGGCAGGGGTGCCAAACTCTCAAAGGGCTTGGCCCCCTCCGGCCGGAACCCCGCGGGGCGGTCGGCCAGGGCCTCTACCCGGTGCTCCACACCGATGGTCAGCTTTTTACCACACACCGGACACAGCCCGCCCAGCTCCGCCGTCTCGGCGGGAGTCAGGCAGACGCCGCAGTTCCGGTGTCCGTCCAGGTGGTACTTCCCCTCCTCGGGGAAAAACTCGATGGTGCCGTGAAAGCCCTCTCCGGTGCGGATGGCCCGGACCAGCTCAGGGTAAGAGCAGCCCGTGTCCAGCAGGTTGGCCTCCCGCCCCAGCTTGGCCGGGGAGTGGGCGTCGGAGTTGGACACCAGGGTCAGGCCATCCAAGGCGGAGACCCGCCAATTCATGGGCGGATCCGAGGAGAGCCCCGTCTCCACAGCGTGGATGCAGGGCGTCAGATCGCCGAAGCAGTCCTCTATCCGGTCGAAGCCGGAGAAGGCTCCGAACATAGCGAAGTGGGGCGTCCAGATGTGGGCGGGGATGAACTCCGCCTCCGGGCAGGCCTCCAGGGTCAGCTCCAGCAGATCCCGGCTGTCCAGGCCCAGGATGGGCCGCCCGTCGGAGCGGATGTTGCCGATGGCCTCCAGCCGGGCGGACAGCTCGTCCGCCGACTCCAGGGAGGGGAGCAGAATCAGATTGTGGACTTTCCGGGTCTTGCCGCCGCGCTTATAAATACAGCTGATCTCCCCCGTCACCACAAACCGTGGCGTCTCCCCCGCCGTGTCACAGGGCAGCCGCAGGTCCTCCCGCAGGGTGTAGACTCCCTCCCCGGCGGGAATCAGCTGCTCTTTCAGCTCCGCCCACCAGGCGGGGTGGGTGAAATCCCCGGTGCCGATCAGGCCGATGCCCTTGCGGCGGGCCCACCAGTCCAGATGGGGCGCGTCGCAGTCCCGGCTGGTGGCCCGGGAGAAGCGGGAGTGGATATGGAGATCGGCGATGTACATGAGGGCACCTCTGTCGTAAATAGTCGTTTCTATTATAATCCCTTTTTACCCTGCGGGCAACGGCTATTTCGGTGACGCCTGTCCGCAAATGCTTCCCTTTAAAGGAATCTTAAGGACTTCCCCCGTTGATTGTTAAGGCGTCCTCCCCCTATGATGACTGTATCAGGCAGGTGTTTCCTTTTTGTAACCAAAATTGCCTTGACAAATTGTATGTTTGTGTTAGTGTATTAGTATATGAATACATTAATACATTTTGAAGAATTTTCAATGGGAGCTCCGTTCTATTTCCAGAGGCTCTCAACAGGAGGTGCGTCATGGAAAAAAGCCATACCAAATCGATCCTGCGGACGGTGTCCTTGGGCGGGCTGCTGCTCTGTGTCATCCTGGCCGTTTGGGGCTGGCGGGCGGGCCTGCTGACCTCCCAGGCGGTCATGGAGGCCTTTGTGGCCCGGACGGGTGGGGTGGGCGTCGTCCTGTTCTCCCTGTTCCAGGCGGTGCAGGTTGTGATCCCCATTCTGCCCGGCGGACTGGGCTGTCTGGCGGGTGTGCTGCTGTTCGGCCCGGTGAAGGGCTTTCTGTGCAATTACATCGGCATCTGCGCCGGGTCCATGCTGGCCTTCGCCCTGGCCAGGACCTGCGGACGGCCCCTGCTGCCCCGGCTGTTTTCCCAGTCCACCATTCAGAAGTATGAGAGCTGGACCGACCCGGACAGCCCCTTTGCCAAATGGTTTGCCCTGGCCATCTTTCTGCCGGTGGCGCCGGATGACTTTCTGTGCTACCTGGCGGGCACCACGTCCATGGGATGGCGAACCTTCACCGCCATCATCTGGCTGTGCAAGCCCTTCGCCATCGCCCTGTATTCTTTGGGGCTCACTGTAATCTGGCAGAACCTGCTGTGTCTGCTGTCTTAAAAGGAGGAAATGAAATGTCAGTCTTTTTATACACTGGCGGACTGGGTCTGGTTCGCAAAAGCGGCGTGGGACAGGCCATCCTGCATCAGGAAGCCCTGCTGGAGCAGGCGGGCATCCCCACGGTGGAACGGTGGCGGACGCCCTCCCAGGTCATCCACATCAACACCGTGTTTCCCCGCTCCGTGCTGGCGGCCCTCCGGGCCCGGCTGACCGGGAAAAAGGTGGTCTACTACGGCCATTCCACCATGGAGGACTTCCGCTGCTCCTTCCGGGGCTCCAATCTCCTGGCGCCGTTGTTCCGGCGATGGATTCTGTTCTGCTACAGTCTGGGGGACGTGGTGCTGACTCCCACGGAGTACTCCAAAGCCCTTCTGAAGAGCTATGGCCTCCGGCGGCCCATTCACAGCATCTCCAACGGCATTGACACCGCCTTTTTTGCTCCCAGCGCCGCCCGCGGACGGGCCTTCCGGACAAGGTACGGCCTGGGAAGGGATGAGAAAGTGGTGGTCTCCGTGGGCCACACCATCCAGCGCAAGGGGATTCTGGACTTCATCCAGCTGGCCCGCTGGATGCCGGAGGTCCGGTTTCTCTGGTTCGGCTACACCAATCCGGAACTGCTGCCCCGCGCCGTTCGGGAGGCCATGGAAGACACGCCGGAGAATCTGTCCTTCCCCGGCTTTTTGGAGCGGGAGGCGCTGCGGGATGCCTACTGCGGCACCGACGCCTTCGTGTTCCTCAGCCATGAGGAGACGGAGGGTATCGTGGTTCTGGAGGCCCTGGCCTGCGGCGTACCCACAGTCCTGCGGGACATCCCCGTGTATGACGGCTGGCTGGAGCAGGGCCGGGACGTGTACAAGGTCCGGGATCTGGAGGAGGCAGTGGTGACAGTCTCCGGTCTGCTGCAAAAGACCCTGCCGGATCTGACCGCCGCCGGGCGGGCGGCGGCGGAGCGCCGGAGTTTTCGGGCCGTGGCGGAGCGGCTGCGGGCCATCTACCGGCGGGAGGGCCTGCTGGAGCTGGCGGAGACGCCTGCGATCTCTTCCCGGCGGCCGCCCCTCCCCCACGCCGCAAAGATCGGTCAATAATGCACCGGCCTCCGGGAGCTTCCCGCTCTCCGGAGGCCGGTGTTTTCCGAATCCGCATTGACAGAAACGGAAAAGTCTGCTATTCTGTCAACAAGGTATCGTGCTATTAAGGTAAAGTATTAGCTTGATAGCAGCGTATTTGGAAAGCGAGGTTCCGCTATGTACGAGAGCAAAGTCCGGTCGGAGATGACCGACCATTTATATGACGCCATTTTGTCTCTGGAGACGAAGGAGGACTGTTACCGCTTTTTTGACGATCTGTGCACCGTGGGAGAGATTCAGGTCATGGCCCAGCGGTGGATGGTGGCGAAGATGCTCCACGAGGGGGAGACCTTCAGCGCCATCAATGAAAAGACCGGCGTGTCCTCCGCCACCATCACCCGGGTTCGCCGCTGCCTGGTCTATGGGGCCGACGGCTACGCCCAGGCCATCCAGCGGCTGGAGAAGCAGGGGAAAACGGGCGAAAAGCCTTGAATCTCCCGCCGGGATATGCTACTTTAATATGCGGCCCGCCATCAGGCGGACGCAGCATGACAGAATGTTTTCCTAAAAAGGAGTCAACCGATATGGAAAAAATGAAACCCCGCACCCTCTCCGGCTTTATGGAGCTGCTCCCCGCCCCCCAGCAGCAGATGGAGCGCATGATGGAGATTCTGCGGAAGAACTATGCCCTGTTCGGCTTCACCCCCCTGGACACCCCGGTCATTGAATCCGCCGAGGTGCTGCTGGCCAAGGGCGGCGGCGAGACGGAGAAGCAGATCTACCGCTTCCAGAAGGGCGACAGCGACCTGGCCCTCCGCTTCGATTTGACGGTTCCCCTGGCCAAGTACGTGGCCCTGCACTACAACGAGCTGTCCTTCCCCTTCCGCCGGTTCCAGATCGGCAAGGTCTACCGGGGTGAGCGGGCCCAGCGGGGCCGGTTCCGGGAGTTCTATCAGGCGGACATTGACATCATCGGCGACGGCAAGCTGGACATTGTCAACGACGCCGAGATCCCCAGCATCATCTACCGCACCTTCCGGGACTTCGGCCTGGAGCGGTTCCAGATCCGGGTGAACAACCGGAAGATCCTCAACGGCTTCTACGCCCTGCTGGGTCTGACGGAGAAATCCGGCGACATCATGCGCACGGTGGACAAGCTGGAGAAGATCGGCCCCGACAAGGTCCGGGCCATTCTGGTGGAGGACTTCGCCGTCAGCGAGGCCGACGCCGGTGAGATTCTGAAGTTCATCTCCATCAAGGGCACCAATGAGGAGGTGCTGGCGGCCCTGGCGGATTACCGTGGCCGGAACGAGCTGTTCGACCAGGGCCTCAGCGAGCTGGAGACGGTGACAAAGTACCTGGCCGCCTTCGGCGTCCCGGCGGAGAACTTCGCCGTGGACCTGACCATCGCCCGGGGCCTGGACTACTACACCGGCACCGTCTACGAGACCACCCTGCTGGATCACCCGGAGATCGGCTCCGTCTGCTCCGGCGGCCGGTACGACAACCTGGCCGAGTTCTACACCGACAAGCAGCTGCCCGGCGTGGGCATCTCCATCGGCCTGACCCGGCTGTTCTATGTGCTGGGTGAGCAGGGGCTGCTGAATCCCGATCTGCCCACCGCCCCCGCCGATGTGCTGATTCTGCCCATGAGCGACGATCTGGCCCCCGCCGTGGCCCTGGCCACTTCCCTGCGGAGCGCCGGCATCCGTACCCAGCTGTACAGCGAGCAGAAGAAGTTCAAGCAGAAGATCGGCTACGCCGACAAGCTGGGCATTCCCTATGTGATTTTCCTGGGCGAGGACGAGATCAAGGCGGGTGTGGTGGCCTGCAAGGACATGGCCACCGGCCAGCAGCAGAGTCTCTCCCCTGAAGCCGCCGCGGACTATATCAAGGCGGGCATCGCGGAGAAGAACGCCGGCCACGTCATCCTGGAGAAATAAACGGTCATCTCAAACCGATCAAGAGAGGTGCCAGCCGGATACCAGGTCCGGTTGACTCCTCTCTTTTTCTTTTCGGGACAGCTGCCCCGCCGCCTTGTCCCGCATGCTGCCCATGGTTCCTTTTGTCCGGTGGGGGCAAAAAACAGGAGGGCCGACGCCCCCTCTCTCCTGACAGAAAAGCCGCCCGGGCCCACAGGCCCCGGCGGCTCTTTCTTATTCCATCTTACCAATAGACAATCGTGATTCCCACCATCATGCCCGCGATGACGGCCAGGGCCGGCAGTCTGGACCGCCACAGTCCGAAGGCCTCCGGCAGCAGCTCCCCAAACACCACATACAGCATGGCGCCGGAGGCAAAGCTCAGACTCATGGCCAGGGCCAGTGGACCTATGACACCCAGGCTGTAGCCCAGCAGAGCGCCCAAAATCGTCGGTGCTCCGGTGACAGCGGTGATGACCACAGCCCGCCCTTTGCCCATGCCGCCAGAAATCAGCGGCACCGCCACGGCCATGCCTTCGGGTACATTGTGCAGTCCGATGACCGCCGCCATCACGAAACCGCTTCTGTTCAGCAGCTCCGTCCCGGCGGATTTGGCGAAAGAGGCCCCAATGACCATTCCCTCCGGTACATTGTGCAGGGCAATGGCCGCCGCCATCACCACACCGGCGGTCAGCAGACCGCTCCGGCTCTGCCGCCGTCGATTGGCGGCAGAACTCCGGTCAATGAGGGCGTTCAGCGCCGCAATGACGCCGTATCCCGCCAGAATTCCCGCCATTACAACGAGAAGATAGGACTGCTCCGGGACGTTTTTCGGCTCCATGGCGTCCCGCAGCAGATCAAAGCACACCACGGCGATCATGACCCCGGCGGCGAAACTCAGCATCAGGCTGACCGCTCTCCCGGAGTCCCGCCGCAACAGACAGCCCCCCAGGCCCCCCGCTCCGGTGCCTCCCACACCCGCCAGCGCGGTAATCAGCAGAATTTTCAGCAGAGTCTCCACAGCAGTCCTCCCTAAAAAGCCGCGTTTTTCCAGCTTTTGTACAGAAGCGCCGATGTGCTCTCAAAAATCAAAACCTCTCAGTAAATTAAAATGTACAGCAGCGTGATCACCAGTCCGGTACCGGCGGCCAGCAGGTCGAAGGAGAATGTCTCCGTCACCAGCATCCGGCGAGGCGCTTTGGCATAGGCACCGAAATTCTCTGTCTTTTTTGGTACGAAGATGCCCGGTGCCCGGGTAAAGAGGAGCTTCTCCCCCAGCAGAATCACCCAGTCGCCCAGAGAGGCGGCGATGCGGGCACACACGGCTCCCAGGAAGGACAGTGTCCGCAGAACGGGCCGGTACAGCAGATTCTCCAGATCCAGCCATTGGGGCCACAGGTTGGGATAGACAATTCCCTCCGCCGTTCGCCGCCGCAGCAGCCCCCGCACGATCAGCAGATACACCGCCGCGCCGATGGCCAGGGAGATACAGGAGCCCTTCAGATTGGTCCAGGTGAAATAGTGGACGCTATGGCCGTGTCCGGCAAGCAGGAACTCCGACGCCCACTCCGCGATGTGCTCCATGGTGAAATTAGGCGTCAGCCCCAGCAGCATCATCACCGTGGCGCCGGTGGTCAGCGCCGCCCTGGTGGGCCGGGACATATACTCCTGGACGCCCAGGAGATGGTCAGCGGGCCGGGGCTCCACAAAAATGCACACGAACAGCTTGGTCATATAGGCCGCCGTCAGGCCGCCGGAGATCAGAAACAGCCACTCCACCGCCTGGAACACGGCGGCAGACTGTCCCAGATGGTTCAACTCGTGGATGTACTCCACGATGCCCTCATGGAGCAGGGTCTTACTGACGTAGCCGGAGAAGCCCGGCACGCCCGCGATGGACGCCGCCCCAATGAAGAATACGGTCTTCAGCCAAGGTTTATTCCTTCCCCAGCCCCGGATCTCGTTCAGATCCAGGGAGTGGTGGTTGCCGATGTACACCACGCCGGCGGCCACGAACAACACCAGCTTGATGAGGGAGTGGTTCAGCATGTGGAGCACGGTGCCCCAGGCCGCCAGGGCGTTTTCCTTTCCCAGATATCCCTGCATGGCCACGCCCAGCAGAATAAACCCGATCTGAGACATGGAGGAGCAGGCCAGCGTCCGCTTCAGATCGATGGAGAACAGGGCCAGCACCGCGCCCAGCACCATGGTGACGGTGCCCAGCGCCAGAATGATGGCGTTCCAGGTTCCGTCGGCCCACAGTAAATACCGGGCCACCACCAGCACGCCGAAGACGCCGCTCTTGGTCAGAATGCCGGAAAGCAGGGCCGAGGCGGGCGCCGGGGCCACGGGATGGGCCTTGGGCAGCCAGATATGCAGGGGGAACATGCCCGCCTTGGCGCCGAAGCCGGTGAGGCAGCACAATCCCGCCGCCAGCAGCATGGGCCGCTGTTCCGCGGGCAGGGAGGCCGCCAACGCGGCTACCTCGTCAAACTGCAGGGTTCCGAACATCCGCCACAGCAAAAACAGCCCCACCAGCAGCACCATGCCGCCGAACACGGCAATGGCCAGATAGGTCTGACTTGCCCGCAAGGCGCCGGGAGTCTCCGGCCACGCCACCCATACATAGGAGGTGAAGCTCATGACCTCGAAGAACACGAACAGGGTGAACAGATCGTCCGCCAAAAACACGCCCATCAGCGCGCCCAGGGTCAGCAGCCAGAACAGGTAAAACCGGTTGACAAACTCCGTTCCCTCAAAGTAGACGGGACAGGGCAGGGACGCCATGGCCCACAAAAACGCCGCCACAATGGCCAGCAGGCTGTGAAAGCTGCCAGACGCAAAGCGCAGGCCCAGGCCGCAGACCCCCGGCAGGGAGACCGTGCCCGGAAACGCCACCAGCAGCAGAGCCGCCGCCAAAACCGCCGCCGGCAGTGCCTGGATGTACGCGTCCCGCCATGCCCGGTTCCGGTTTCTCAGGGGATAGATGGGAAAACTGCCCAGGATGGGGACAAACACCAAAAACAGCAGCAAAAACTGACTCATGTCTCTCCCCCCTTATACGATTCCCAGCGACACCATCTGCAGAAAATGAATGATGGTGTTGGAGCAAAGCGCCAGAACAACTCCCAGAGCCGTCAGCAGCGCCAGCGGCACGGTCATCATGCGCCCCGGATCGTGGATGGTCTCCAGGGCCTCCATGTCCAGCTGTCCCACCGGGAAGTAGCCCCGGACGATGACCGTCATCAGGTACAGCGTGGTCAGCAGGGTGGACAGGATCAGGGCCGCGATGCCCAGATAGGCCAGGGACTCCCCCGTGTCCACGGCGGCCTCCGCGATCATCCACTTTCCCGCGAAGCCGCCCAGGGGCGGCAGGCCGATGAGGGCCAGGGAGGACACGGTAAACGCGCCGAACACCACAGGCATCCGGCTGCCCATTCCCTCCAGCTCATAGACGTACTCCCGCCCGGCCTTGACGATAATGGCGCCCGCGCAGGCGAACAGAGTGATCTTGATGACGGCGTGGTAGACCATGTGGGTCAGGCCGCCGGCCAGGCCGCCGGGCGTCATCAGCGTCAGGGAAAATAGGATATAGGACAGGTTGCTGACGGTGGAAAAGGCCAGGCGGCGCTTCAAATGGGGCGTCCGCAGAGCCCGGGCGGAGCCGTAGATGATGGTGACGATGGTGGCCGTCATCACCACGGTCTGGGCATAGGTGCCCCGCAGGAAGTCGGCGCCGAAGCCATAGTAGATCAGCCGGGCCACGGCAAACGCGCCCGCCTTCACCACCGCCACCGCGTGGAGCAGGGCGCTGACCGGCGTGGGGGCCACGGAGGCGTCCGGCAGCCAGCCATGAAAGGGGAAGATGGCCGCCTTGACGCCGAATCCGAAAAAGGCGCAGATGAACACCACCAGCAGGGTATTCTCCGCCCCCACCGTTTTAGCGGCATCCAGAATGCCTCCGTAGGTAAAATCGAGAGAGGAGGAGTAGTTCAGCAAAAACACAATGCCGATAAAGGCGAAGGACGCGCCGGAGATGGAGTATACCAGATATTTCCGTCCGGCGTATTGAGCCTTCTCGTCCATGGCGTGCATCACCAGAGGCAGGGTGGACAGGGTCATCAGCTCATAGAAGAAGTACATGGACAAAAAGTCCTGGGAAAAGGCAATGCCGTTGACCACGCCGAAGGAGATGAGCCAGAAGCCAAAGAACCGATTCTCCTGCCCCTCATGCTCCATGTACAGAATGGAGTACACCGTGATCAGGGGCCACAGCACCGCCACGATGGTGCCGTAGACCATGGACAGACCGTCGATCTTCAAAGAGATGGACAGCCAGGTGGAGAAGCTCACCAGCACGCAGGTCAGGGCGTCTCCCCCCAGCCGGTAGGACAGCAGAATACCCGTCAGGGAGAAAGCGGTGGTCAGCAGCACGGACGCCATCAGGAAAAGGTTCCGGTGCCGCCGTCCGGCGGGCCGTAAGATCAGCATCACCGCACCGGCAAGGATGGGAAACAGGATTGGAAGAGCGAGGATATGATGCACGGCGGCACCTCCTTTACAGTGTATTTCTCGAAAAACAGACTCAGAAGATCAGCCCGCACAGGGCCTCCACCGGCCTCAGCAGCAGGCCCGGGAAAATTCCCAGCGCCATGGCCAGCACGGCGAAAATCAGCATGGGCACGGTCATGCCCCGGCCCACCTCCTTGATCTCGGCAATGAAGTCCGCGCCGGGGAAGAAGCCGTCAGCCACGATGGGCAGCAGATACCCCGCCGTCAGCAGCGCTGACAGAATCAGCACCGCCACGCCGGCAGCTCCCACCCAGGAGATGGAGCTCTCCAGCGCCGCCGAGGCCAGATACCATTTGCTGACAAACCCGCTCATAGGCGGAATGCCGATGAGGGACAACGCCGCCAGGGTGAAGCACCAGGTGGTCACCGGCATCCGGCGGCCGATGCCCCGCAGCTGGTCCACCCGGCTGAAATTGGTAGACAGGATGATGGCGCCGGCGGCCAGAAACAGCGTGTCCTTTGCCAGGGCGTGGAACACCATCTGCAGCAGAGCGCCCTTCACGCCGTCCGCCGTCAGCAGAAGCAGACCGAACAGCACATAGGACACCTGACTGACGGTGGAATAGGCCAGCCGCTTTTTGAACTGCTGCTCCCGCAGTGCCAGCATAGACCCCACGAACACCGTGCACAGGGCCAGGCAGATCAGCGCCTTCTGGGCCCAGGAACCCGCCAGAAACTTCGGTCCGAACATATAGTAGGTCACCCGGATGATGGCCAGCACGCCGCCCTTGGTGATGACGCCGGAGAGCACGGCGGAGGCCGGTGCCGGCGCCACAGGGTGGGCCGCCGGGAGCCAGGACTGCATGGGCATCATGCCCGCCTTGGCGCCGAAGCCCACCACCATCAAAAACCACACCGCCAGCAGCAGCTCCCGGTGCTGGGAAGCCAGGATGGGATTCAGGATTCCGCCCGCCACGAAATCGGGCAGCGCCTCATAGTAGGCCAGCACGAAGAAGCCCGCCAGGGCCATGCCGGCGCCGAACACAGAGTACCCCAGATACTGGAACCCCGCCCGGCGGGCCGCCGGTGTCCCGTTGTGCAGCACCAGGGGCATGGTCAGCATGGACATCATCTCAAAGAACATGTACATGGTGATGAAATTCCGGGCCATGGCCAGCCCCATCAGGATGCCCTGGGTCATGGTGTAGATGCTCAGGAACTTCCGCTCTCCCCCGGCGTGCTTCAGATAGGGGAAGGAAAACACCGCCACCGGGAGCCAGATCAGTGCAACCAGCGCCATGAAGAACTTGGCCAGGCCGTCGTTCTGCAGGCTCAGCCGCAGAGCCCCCTGGATGGTCATCAGCTCCACTGTCTGCTCCGGCAGGAGGCACAGCAGCACCGCCAGAGCCGCGGTGACACCGGCGATGCACAGCACCATGCGGTTGCGTATCTGTTCATTTTTCTGCCGGAACACAAAGATTCCGCCGATGACAGGTATCAAAATGGGCAGAATCAGCAGCATGGCGCACCTCCTTCAAGTGATATTGGTCAATTTACTTCAGCAGGGACAGACCCAGATTCAGGACATCCATCACAGGATGATACAGAATTCCCAGCACCACCACGCCGATGATCAGGGCTGCTGCGGCAGCAATGAAAAGCCGGTCAACCGCCCGCTCCTCATCCGCGGTATGCTCCCGCACCTCCGCTTTCAGCTCCTCCGGCGCGATGCCCCAGATGGACAGCACCGCCGGCACATAATACAGGGCGTTGAGCAGGGTGGACAGGGCGATCACCAGCAGCACCGCTGCCATCCGTCCCGTGTGCAAGGACGCCGTGGCGAAATAGAGCTTGGAGACAAATCCGCCGAACAGGGGGATGCCGATCATGGACAGGGCGCCCACGGTGAAGCCCACGCCGGCCACCACGTCCCGGTAGGCGCTGCCCCGCAGGTTTTTCAGGCTGTGGTGGTGGGCGCTGACGGCACTGAGCCGCCCGGCGCAGAGAAACAGCAGGGGCTTGCAGCAGGCGTGAACCAGAATGTGGAAGCAGGAGGCCGCCAAACCGGCGGTGGTACCCAGTCCCAGGCCCATGAAGATATAGCCGATCTGGGCCACGGAGGAGTAGGCCAGCATCCGTTTGATGTGGTGCTCCCGCATGGCCGCCAGAGAGCCCATCACCATTCCCATCAGACCGGCGGCCAGCAGAATGTTGGTGATGCCGATCTCCATCAGCAGCTCCAGGGAAAACACACGAACCATCAGCACGATGAGCAGGGCGATGTAGCCCTTCAGCACCAGGCCGGACAAAATGGCGGAGGAAGCCGCCGTGGCGCCACCGTGGGCGTCGGGCAGCCACATATGGAAGGGGAACATGGCGCTCTTGACGCCCAGGCCCGCCGTCATCAGCCCCAGGGCCACCGTCAGGGGGATCTCATATTTCCCGGTCTCCGCCAGCCGGGCCACCGATTCCGCCAGGGGAGACATCAGCAGATGTCCGGTGACACTGTTCAGAATCACCAGTCCCAGCAGAAACATGCTGGAACCCAGCAGGCTCATAAAGAGATACCGCAGCGTGGCGATCAGGTTGGTCCCTGTGTCCTTGGCCATCACCAGGGCGCAGGCGGCGATGGTGCTGATCTCAATGAACACATAGCCGGTGAACACGTCAGTGGTATAGGTCAGCGACAGCAGAGACGCCAGCACCATGTCAGCCATGGTGAAATACATGGGCTGCCTGGATGGTTCCACATCCCGAAACAGATCCCGGGCTCCCCCCAGCAGGGACAATCCCATCACCGAGGAGAATACCATGGCCATCAGCGCCTGCCAGGGTCCCGCCTGAATGGCGTTGCCGAAGGGCGCCTGGAACCTGCCCATGGTATAGGTGAAGCTCAGCTGGTTGATAAAGGTGTAGGCCAGCACCGCGGCGGACAGGAAAAAGTCTGCGGCGCAGATCCCCAGCGTCAAGCCCCAGGCAATCCGGCCTCTGCGAAGCGCGGCGGACAGGATGCCCCCCACAATGGCCAGAAAGATACAGAAAAAGGGGAAGTTCTCCACAAAAGGCCGCATCAGTCGACCTCCTTCTTCGCCCGCTCCATCAGCTCATCCAGCTCAATGGTGCCGTAGCGCTTGTAGATGCGCTGGATCAGGGCCAGGGAAAAGGCGGTAATGCTGACGGACACCACAATCCCCGTGAGCACCAGACCGCTGGGGATGGGGTTGATGTACTGGGCGGCGTCCACCGCGCCCTCGCCCACAATGGGGGCCGTGCTGCCCTCCACATAGCCCAGGGAGGCCAGCAGCAAAAACACGGCAGAATCCATGATGTTGAATCCCACCACTTTTTTGATCAGGTTCTTCTGCACCATCACATTGAGAAGGCCGATGCCGAACAAGATGGCGGCCGTGATGGAAAAGCGGTTGATCATAAGCGTCTCAAGCATCGCTGGCATCCTCCTTCCAAATCTCATATCAATTTCCAATCAAAATACAGCTTATTGCAGTTTCATTCCACGGCTGCTGCCGTGGATGCCAAAATCCATTGGGATTTTTGGAGGATTGGTGTGGAACAACTTCGCCGGCACCGTCTTTTGGAGGTGTCCCGCCAGCATAGCTGCCGGAAAGAAAATCAGGCTTGATTTTCATTGGCGAATCGTATCAGATCTCTCCCCGGGAAAACAGCGCGTAGAAGCCATAGATCGTACAGGCCACCACCAGGCCCACCGCCAGGTCAATAGGCATCATAAAGGACATGCCGTACTCCAGTCCGTTGGCACCCATGAAGATGTAAAAGCCGTACAGTCCGGCGTACAGCAGCAGTCCGAAGGTCCGGACCGCCGCGAAGACGCGGCCGTTGAAAAAACGCTGAATACGCTCCGGCCCGAAGGCGCCGGAGTAGAGAATCAGCCCACACCCCAGGATGGTGCCGCCGGAGAAACCGCCGCCCGGCGACTCCTCTCCGTGAACAAGCACATAGACGGCGAACAGGAAAATAAACGGGATCAGAAGCCGGGCCGCCTGCCGCAGGATAACATCAGGCTGCGTCCGCTGGATATTCTCCTCCAGCTTTCGCTTCCGCTTCTCCTCCTCCCCGTCTGTCTCGTTCTGTCCCCGCAGCAGCATCATCACGCAGGATACCGCCAGGAACAGTACGCAGCTCTCCCCCAGGGTGTCAAAGCCCCGGTAGCTGAGGATCATGCCCGTGACCACATTGCTGGCGCCGGTCTCCTCATAGGCGTATTCCAGATAGTGCTCCGACACCTCATTGTTGGTGGGGTTGTTCGGGTTTCCGAAATCCGGCATGATAATCACCACAGACAACAACACACACAGCAGCAGAGCGCAGATCAGGATGGCCGCCAGGGGATAGCGGTTCAAAAACCGCCGCAGGCGATGCCGCTCCCGCAGCTCATGTTCCTCATCTGTGCGCCGGGGCAGATTGATGTGGCGCCGTTCCATAACGAACAGTGTCCGGTCCTTGGGTTCCCGCTCTCCGTTGACCCAGGATACAAACTGCTTCCTCCAGTTTTTCTCGCTTTTCGGCTCACTCATCCCTTGTTCCTTTCAGCGCGTGGATCTTCTTCAGTGTCAGGAAAAACAGGATGCTGCTGATACCGGCGCCAACAGCCGCCTCCGTAATGGCCAGATCCGGGCTTTGGAGTAGGCTCCACAGCACCGCCATAATCAGGGAAAAGGCCATATAGATGATCACCGTGGTCAGCAGGCGGCGGCTCAGGGGCGCCGCCACCGCCGTGACGACCAACCCCAGCAGCAGAATGATCTCCAATATTTTCATCGCTTTTCCTCCCTGCACTCGGCGTGGATATCCGGGATGGTCAAAACCTCCATCTCCGCGATCAAGTGGCTGGCCACAGGGCTGGTCAGCCACAGAAATACCAAAATCAGCAATGTCTTGGCGGCGGGCAGCGACCACCCGTGCAGGAACACCAACCCGGCCAGAATACAGAAGATCCCCAAGGCGTCCCCCACGGCGGCGGCGTGCATCCGGTTCAGCACATAGTCAAACCGGAACAGTCCCAGTACCGCGGAGAAAAAGACGAACAGGCCAAAGAGGAAAAGCGCCAGACCAATTACCGTTATGATGTTAAATACCATGCCGCTTTCCTCCTTTCTCCCGGTTCTTCATTCTCCGCCGCTTCTGCCGCAGCGTCACCATCCGGGACAGGATCACCACGGTCAAAAAGCTCATCAGCGCGTAAATCAGTGCCACATCCACCAGAAAGTCCTCTTTCATATACACCGACAGCACAACGATGATGGCCACCACCAGGGTGTTGATCACATTGACGGCGATGATGCGGTCTGTAAACCGGGGTCCCAGCACCGCCCGGATCAGCGCCGCGAAGATCAGCAGCGCCAGTATGATGGCTCCCATGAGCAGTATCAAGTTTTTTGCCTGTTCCATGGTTCCCGCCTCCTTTGGGCCGTCCGGTTTCTCAATTCTTCTCCAGCTCCCGCAGCCGCCGCTGGAACTGGCTGTCCTCAATACCCTCCGCCAGGGAGCGGTCCAGGGCGTGGACATACAGATGCCCCTCCTGGTCCTGCACCGTGATGGTACCGGCGGTCAGGGTGATGGAGTCTCCCAGCGCAGCCCGGGCCTGGTCACTCTGCAGATTCGTGTCAAACCGCACCAGCAGCGGCTCCATCCGCCGTCCCTTGGTGTAAATCAGCTTCATCACCACAAAGCCGGCCTTCAGCATCTCCCAGATGAGATACCCCAGATAGCTTATTGTCCTCCACAGCCGCCGTGGACTCAGCGGCCCCTGGGATGGCCCATAGCCCATGATCTGCCGGCAGAACAGATACAGAAGGGCGGCCATCAAGAAACCTGTCAGGCAGGTGCTCCAGGAGACCTCTCCGGCCAACAGGATCCAGGTGAGAAAAAACAGTATGAACATGGCGGTCTCCTTTCTCCGGTGCCTGCCGGTTTATCACTTTACAGTATCACGGAATCTATTTCACAAAAAAAGACACCGCAGGCGACCGCGCAGCGCATGGCGGTACAAAGTACCGGGCGCACGATCTGATATCGGTGTCTGGAAAGAAACGGGAAAACCAGGCGTTTTCAGCCGATGTCCCTTTACTTTGCTATTCTCCCGGGGCAGAAGCATCGAACCATGTAAACCCACCGAACTCCTGTCCCGTTCAAATATTGTAAAGAATCCCGAAATACTTGTCAACCGTTCCTTCAAAAAAAGCGTTTCCGCCTGGGAAGGAAAATAGGACGAAATTTTGTTTAGACTTTTGTGCATTCTGTCATTTTTTCAGTAATCTTTTCCAGAATTTCCACCTCCCTCCAATTTCCCGTTCTGATGTGTCGCGGCGCCGCATAGTCTTTTGCAGAGGACGTGATACGTCCCGGAAATTGGCGTGCCGCTCGCCGAAAGCGGCGGCCGCGGCACACAGGAAAAACCTCCATATACAAGGTTTGATGCTCCATGGAACGCCGCGGCACATGGAGGTTTACCATGACGATCCATGTGGTACAAGCAGGAGAGACCCTCTCTTCCATTGCCGCCCTGTACGGAGTCGATCCGACCCGGCTGATGAGCGACAATGAGGTTCCCCCGGACGGCTCCCTGGCCGTGGGACAAACCCTGGTGGTCCGCTTTCCCCGTCAGGTCCATGCCGTGGCTCCCGGTGAAACACTGTATTCCATCGCGGAGGTCTACGGCATCACGGTGCGGCGGCTGTGGCAGAACAACTGGACGCTGGGCGGCAAGGCAGACCTGTATCCGGGACAGGTGCTGGTCGTCTCCTATTTTGATGAGATCATCGGTACCGGCACTTTCAATGGCTACGCCTATCCCTTCATTGACCGGCAGCTGCTGGACGCGGTGCTGCCCTATCAGAGCACCCTGACGCCCTTTACCTACGGTATCACCGCCGCCGGCGGCCTGCTACCGCTGGACGACGACGCCCTGCTGGCCGCCGCCAGGGCCCATGGCGTCCGGCCGGTGATGCATCTGTCCACCTATACTGAGAACGACCAGTTCGACTCGGAGCGAGCGGCCCTGGTGCTGACGGACACGGAGATTCAGAACGGCCTGCTGCTGGAAATCCAGCGCACCATGCGCCAAAAGGGGTTCGCCGGACTGGATGTGGACTTTGAGTTTCTGCCGGCGGCCCTGGCGGATGACTACGCCGCCTTTCTCTCCCGGTTGCAGCGGATTCTGGGCTCTCAGGGCTATTTCGTCTGGGCGGCCCTCGCCCCCAAGACCAGCCCCGACCAGCCCGGCCTTCTCTACGAGGGCCACAACTACGCCAAGGTCGGCGCGGCGGTGGACGCCGTGCTGCTGATGACCTATGAGTGGGGCTATACCTACGGTCCGCCCATGGCAGTGGCGCCGCTTCCCAATGTCCGGGCAGTGCTGGACTACGCGGTGACGGAGATCCCACCCGCCAAGATCCTGCTGGGCGTCCCCAACTACGGCTACGACTGGCCCCTTCCTTTTGTCCAGGGCACCACCCGGGCCCGGTCCATCTCCAATCAGGAGGCCGTCCGTCTGGCCATCCGCTACGGTGTGGCCATCCAGTATGACGATACCGCCCAGTCCCCCTTCTTCCACTACACCGACGACAACGGCACCATCCACGAGGTCTGGTTTGAGGACGCCCGCAGCATGGAGGCCAAGCTGCGGCTCATCGCCGAGTACGGCTTCAAGGGCGCCGGCTTCTGGAACCTCATGCGCCCCTCCTCCCAGACCTGGCTGACCCTGGCGTCCCTGTACGACATTCTCTGACAAAAATTTTCTGGCTTTTTCCGTGTGGTTTCGCTTCCGGCGTTGTAATATAGAATAGAACAACATCAAAGGAGGCTCCGCCATGAAGCTCCGCCCCCGTCAAATCGCCGCCATTGTGACCACCCTGCTGTTCCTGTCCGGCGCCTATCTGCTGTACCGGGGAGATTTCGTCTCCCTCCGCACGGAGGAGCAGCAGGTCCAGGCCATCATCGACTACGCCTCGGCGGACCCGGAAAATCCGGACTCCCTGCGGATGCGGGTGGTCCTCCACCCGGTGGTCCAGTTTGACCAGACCTTCGGGGACCGCCGCATCCTGGTGTTCACCGACAGCGAGACCGGCGGCCTGCTGGGCCGCATCCAGTTCCGCCGGGGGACCTTCGGCGGCTGGCAGCCCCTCAGCGCCTTCTACACCGTGGGGCCGGTCCTGCAGAGTACGTCCATCCGTGACCGGGACATCCGGGTGGTCTACGCCGTGGACTGTCCCCCGGAGATCGCCCATTACAAGGTCCAGGCCAATTTGAACAACGACACCTCCCTCATGGCCGAGGGCGACGTGACGGAGGCGAAGTTCTTCCACGTCTACGAGACGGACCGGAACTACTTCCCCGCCGTCTGGCTCTTTGATCAGGAGGGCAATCAATTGGACGACAGCCTCTACCTCTCCTCCAACCAGGACTATCCCTCCCCCAGCATCGGCTCGGCGGAGATCAACGCGGTCTACTGGTTCTGCGCCATCCTTCTGGGAATCGGCTGGCTCATCGTCAAATACCTCTGGGACGATGGAAAGCCCCGGCCTCACACCAAAAGCACCTGAAAACAGCCGCCCTTCCGGGCGGCTGTTTCATCTTTTTCTCCCGTCCGCGCCTGCGGCGCGCCGGACGGAGCCATTAATAAAGTCAGTATGCTTCATTTTCCCGTGGCTCGGTTCGTTTTCCTCCGCTCCGCCACAGGAAAAATCCCAACGCGGCGCCCAAATCGTTTAACATCAGATCGTCCACATCACAGCACCCCAGTGTCAAAATCAGCTGTCCAAATTCCACCAGCGCCACCAGTGCCGTGACAGCCATCAGGCACCACCCAAACCGCTCCGCCCGCCGCCACAGCCGGGGCAGAAACCACCCCAACGGCAGAAACGTCCCCACATTTCCCAGCAGCTGAATCACGGCGGTTTTCCGGGTCTCCGCCGCCCACAGGCCGCTCCAGAACTCCCGGACAGTCCGCAGGGGTACCAGATTCACGGCCGCCGTTCCCGGCGTCCGCCGGAGGAACAACAGCCAGACCATTCCGGCGCAGTATAGGGCAAATCCCAGCCACAGTCCCCGCCGTCTCCAGTTCATGCGCAGTTCTCCTTGAACATTCATGATAAAGCATCCTGTTGTTATGTGAACAGAATTGTGGAAAACTTGGTGAAAAGTGTGGAAAGGCACCGACTTTTCAGGTTTTCTCACCCGTGGGATACCAGCCACGCAGACAGATTCCAGCTCTCCCACCGACCGCACTCCTCGGCCGCGTCCAGCTTCCGGTCGGCCATCACCACCCCCAGAGGCATCTCCCCGTAGGAATCAAAACCGGGCTGACCATAGTAACCGCTGCCCGTCCCCGGATCCAGGCGCTCCAGCTGGTGCAGGGCGTCATAGGACAGCTCCCAGGCCAGATATCCCACATCCACGGTCTGACTCTGCCCGCTGAGATACCGGTCCACCTGATCCTTCGCCGCCAGATAGTCCACCGGCACGCAGTTGATCAGCAGCCATCCCGCCACTGCCGCCGGGAACGCCATCCGCCAGAACCGGAAATCCGGCCTGACGGCCTTCCACAGCGCCGCCGTCAGGAAAATCGCCATCATCCCCATGCCCCAGTAGGTCATCAGCCGCTTGAAGCTGAGACCGTAGGCGGAAACATACAGGCTCATGCGCCAGCAGGCGGACACCAGCAGGGCCAGACTCTCCGCCGCCAGCAGGCCGGACAGTCCCCGCACCGCCGTCCAGCACCGGCCCTCCCGGCGGCTGCGGCCCAGTGCTGTCATGGCGGCCAGCAGATTCACCGCCGTCACCCCCACCATCTGGAAGAAGCCGCTGCGGGCCCACTCGGCGTAAGAAATTCCCTTCTCCGCCAGATAGGCCTCTCCGCCCAGGATACCGGTAAGCTGCACCGCCAGGAACAGGGCGTACATGCCGCACAGCGCCGCCAGCGCGATGGCAAAGGCCACGCCGTCCCGGTCCCCGGACTTCTCCTCGGGTGCTTTTTTCAGCGGTTCCGGTCGCTTCAGCCGGTATAAAAGCCCGAAGGCGAAGGGCGTGATGACCAAGGCCATGCACAGCTTCATTCCGCCGGTGGTAAAGTGCTCCCGGCAGAAGGTGAGAAAGTCCTCGGTCAGCGCGGCGAACAGGGCGTCCGCCCCGGCCAGCACCGGCAGCAGCACCGCCACCAGCGCCAGGGCGGCGCAGCAGCCCAGCAGGACGGCCACCGTCCGTTTCCGCTCTCCGCCCTTTCCCCGGCTCAACACGGCCCCGGCAGCCCCCAGATTTCCAAAGAGTCCCTGAAACAGCAGCGTCAGCCGCTCCCGCAGCATGGCGGGCCGCCACCAGGGCAGGGTTCCCTCCGACGCCGCCAGCGCCTGCAGCGGAACCAGCACCAGCAGCGCCCCCAGGTTCCACAGCCGGAAGGCCCAGCTGGAGGTCAGGGCAAAGGTCAGCCCCAGAAAGAGATTCACCGCCAACAGGGCCCGGCTCTCCCCGGCCCGCAGCCAGTCCCGCCCCAGATAGGCCCGCAGCAGGCCGTACCAGGCCATCACCAGCACCGTGATGCCCAGCCCCGGCTGGTAGAACAGCACGGTGTCCACCATCAGCAGACAAAACAGTCCGGTCAGCCCCAGGAACCCCCGGTCTTTTCTGGTGATTTCCCAGCTTTTTTCCTGTTTTTTGGCGCACTGATTCAGTCCCGGCGCCTGCGGGACATTTTCCTTGTTCTCCATATTCGATTCTCCTTATATGCTGTCCGCTCTCAGCGGACAGAAAATTTCATCCGATCAGCCGTTCCCAGCAGGTTACGCTTCCTCGTCCGGCACAAACTCCAGAATATCCCCCGGCTGACAGTCCAAGGCGGCACAGATGGCCTCCAGTGTGGAGAAGCGGACGGCTTTGGCCTTGTTGTTTTTCAGAATGGACAGGTTGGCCAAAGTGATGTCCACCTTGGCCGCCAGTTCGCTGAGGCTCATCTTTCGCTTCGCCATCATCACGTCCAGGTTGACAACGATCATATCCGCCCCTCCTCAAATGGTCAGGTCATTCTCCGCCTTCATCTCCGCCGCCTGCCGGAACAGGGCGGACATGATCAGGCACAGCAGTCCGGCCATGGCGAAGATGGGCACAAACAGGGCGTTGTAGCTGGTCAAAGGCCGGGCGGACTGGTAGTAACAGACGCTCCAGATCACCCGCACCAGAGCCGCGCCGGAGATGAGAAAGGCACAGACAGCGGCCCGCCGCAGGCTGACGGCGTTCTCCGCCGCGAAGGGCTCTCCCCGCAAAATGGTGTCCAGCACCCGCCGCCCCTGCCACAGCACCACCGCGGTGCAGCAGCCGGAAAACAGCAGGAACAGCGCCAGCATCAGATCATACGCGTTCTTCCAGACCCAAATCCAGGAGAGAACACTGGCGCAGATGCCGGCCATAACAATATCGTCCTCCCCCGGAAAAAAGATTCCTCCCAGGTACGACTGGATTCCCCCCAACAGATTGTGGCTGTTGGACATGACGGCGACGGGAACCAGATAAAGCGCGATCAGGTTGCACACAAAGGTGATGCTCACCAGCACCTTTAAAACCCTGGCGATTTTCTGTACGGAAGCTCCTTGCATAGCCTCTCCTCCTTTTACCAGCATCCTATCACAAGCAATATTGTTTGTCAACTAATATTTATTGATAAACAATAAATTTATATTGAAATTCAGTCTTATTCTCTTGACTCCCGCCGCGATTTGAAAAAGCAAGGCGGCGGCTCTGCCGAGCCGCCGCCTTGCTTTATTAGAGAAAGGAGAGGGAAAATGTGTATGCAATCCAAACGTTTCCGTTTGACGCATTCAATATACCGAACCATCCGAAAAAAGTCAACGGCTCCCGGGCATCCTTCACAAATTGTTTACAACCCGAGGGATTTCTCCATATTTCTCTCTTTTTTTCCACTTTGTCATTCTTTTGTTGCTCTTTTTGCAAAACGGCGCATTATAATATGATAATAGACAAACTCCGACAGAAAGGGACTTCTTTTATGCGCCGTTTTACCGCTCTGCTGCTCTCTCTATTGCTACTCTCCTCCCTGGCCGCCTGTGGCTCCTCCGGCGGCAGCCAAAGCTCCATGGAAGCCGGGTCCTCCTCAGTGGGGGGAGAACCCAGTCAGTCCGGGGCGTCCTCCTCTCAGGCGGAGCCGGAAACGCCGCCGGAGCCGGAGCCCTACGAGATCTCAGACCCCACCGTCATGCCGGAGGGCGGCGTCCGGGGCGGCGTGGCCTACGCGGCCTATGACGGCGTGGTGGAGCACCTGTTCTTCCACCCCGTGGTGGCCTATCCGGAGCTGGCCTTTGACGGGGATTACAAATCCGACGGCATCGACGACTGGATGGTCACCGCCGGGGAATATTGGAAAATCCTCCAAAGCGTCTATGAAAAGGGATACGTCCTGGTGGACATCAACGACTGCTGGAGCGAGCAGACCAGCGAGGCCGGGGAAACCCGGATGGTGAAGAACACCCTGTATCTGCCGGAGGGCAAACAGCCCCTGATCCTCTCCTATGACGATGTGAACTACTACCAGTACATGCTGGAGAATGGCTTCACATATAAATTGATCATCGGCGAGGACGGTAAGCTCTGGTCCTGGGGCCTGGATCCCGATGGAAACGAGGTCACCAGCCGGGATCTGGACGCCGTCACCATTCTGGACAAATTCGTGGAGGAGCACCCGGATTTCTCCCCCTTCGGCGCCAAGGGCTGCCTGAGCCTGACGGGCTATGAGGGCATCCTGGGCTACCGCACCCAAACGGACTCGGAGAACTGGACGGCGGAGCGAGAGGCCAACCGCCAGAAGGAGATTGAGGCGGTGCGCCCCATCATCGCCGAACTGAAGCGCACCGGCTGGACCTTCGGCAGCCACACCTGGGGCCACATCAGCCTGAATACCCGCACCTACGAGACCGTCACCGCCGACATGCAGAAGTGGTTCGACGAGGTTGGTTCCCTGGTGGGGGACACCCAGGTGCTGTTCTATCCCTTCGGCGGCCGGCTGGACGGAGACGATGTGAAGCAGTCCGGCCCCGCCTTCCGGTGGATGCAGGAACAGGGCTTCCGCATCTTCTGCTCCGTGGGCATCGAGTCCTGGTCCAAGTGCAAGGACGATATCAGCGCCGTCATCTGCGACCGGCTCCATCCCGACGGCACCACTCTCCGCTCCGCCAAGTCCCGGGAGCGGTATATGAAGTTCTATGACGCCAAAGACATCATCGACCTGGAAGCCCGCCCCCAGCGGGAAGTGGGCTGGATGACGTAAGGGCGCGTCCCTACTTCTTCGCGCCGCGCCCGCTTTGCCGGGCTGCTCCGCGAAATAACAGAAACAGGAGGAATCTGCATGACCCTTGATAAGCTGAAAGCCTTGGCCGTGTCCATGCTGGACCGGGCCTACTGCCCCTATTCCCACTTCCCCGTAGGCGCCGCCCTGGAGTGCGCCGACGGCACGGTCTACACCGGCTGCAACGTGGAAAACGCCGTCTATCCCGCCGGCATCTGCGCCGAACGCAACGCCATCTTCCACGCCGTGGCGGAGGGGCACACTGATTTCACCCGCATCGTCATCGCCGGGCGCAGCCAGGACTACTGCGTTCCCTGCGGCATCTGCCGTCAGGTCATGCAGGAGTTCGCCCCGGACCTGGAGGTCATCTGCCTGAACGGCAGGGGCGAGGCCAAGTCCTTTGCCCTGCAGGAGCTGCTGCCCTATGGCTTCGACAACCGGTGGCTTGCCCATGAATAAGGAGGAGCTGCTGTACCGTCTGCGGGCGGATAAATCATACGACGCCGCCGTCCTGCGGATAGGAGAGGCGGATTATGGCTGCGAGGAGCTGCCTGACGGCGCTCAGGAGCGGGTATGGCTCCTGCTCCTGCTGCCCGACGGCTCTGAGTGCTCCATGGAGCGCCCCGGCCCCCTGGTGGACCGGCTGGGTCTGACGGAGGGTGCCCTCTGCCGTCTGTCGGATCTGGAGGGGTGAGCCGCCGGTCCCGCGATCCATACAGAAAAAACCTGCCCTGGATGTGGAATTCCAGGGCAGGTCTCTCTTTATCCTGATATGGGCCTTTACCGGCGGCCTCCGCCGCCGAAGCCGCCCCCACGGCCTCCGCCGCCCCCGAAGGAACCGCCGCCGAAGCCGCCGCCAAAGCCACGGCCTCCTCCGCCTCCGAAGGAGCCTCCGCCGAAAGAGCCGCCGCCAAAGCCGCCCCGGCCGCTGCCTCCGCCAAAGCTGCCGCCCCCGAAGGAACCACCGAAGCTGCCACCCCGTCCTCCGCCGAAGCTGCCGGAGGAGGGCCGGGAGGAGCCGCCGCTTCTGGGGGGTGTGCGGGGCGGAGTTCTGGGCGGTGTACCGCCGGGCCCTCCGCCGCTGGGCGGCCGGGGACCACGGGGAGGCGGACGCCTGGGAGGCCGGGGCCTCCACCAGCTGTGTCCCCAGAACACGGGGTAATACCGCACCGTGGGAATTCCCATGCCGGGCCGCAGGTACCGCCTGCGGTACCGGGACCAGCGGATGGCGTCCAGCACCATCCAGATTACCAGCAGCACGATCAGCAGCGTGATGAACCGTCCCAGCAGAGCCCCCAGCCCCAGTTCCACCGTTCCGGTGGTCTGGGTGGCATAGCCGCCGCTGATGGAGGAGTAGTTCTCCCGCACAGCGGGGATGTAGTTCTCCTTCACCGTCACACCGTACCCGTCGGCCAGATAATCCACCAGGGCGTCAAATACCTTTTTCACACCCTGATCGTACTTTCCAGCCACAAAGTCGCTCTCCAGATTGGAGTTGACAATGCTGACGATGGAGCCGCCCTCGCCGGAGCTGAAGCCGCTGCCATAGCCGGTGTAATAATCGCCGCCGGGCTGTCCGTTGTAGTAATTGTCCAGGGCAAGCACCAGCAGAATGCCGTTGTTTCGCTCGGCGGACCCCACGCCCAGCCGGTTGAACTCGATCTCCGTATAGTCGGCGATGTCCGTACTGCCGGTGGTGGAGATGACCTCAATGGCGATCTGGGCGCCGGTCTGGGCAAACAGGGAGGCGTTCATAGCGTCAATGTGATCACAGGTGTCGGCGCTGAGAACTCCCTCCGTGTCATAGACATAGGTATAGCTGCCCGTGATGGCGGTGGACGCCTGGCCGGTGTCTGCCGGCTTTTTCGCCTGGCCGATGGCCACGCTGGCCACAATGGCCAGCACCAGCGCCACCGCCGCCACAGAGCGTTTTTGGAAAAATTTCATAGCAGTCCCTCAATCAAGCCGTGGGTACGGACCCCCGGCGTTTCACCATGCGGTTTCTCAGTTGTGCAGCTCCATCAGCTTCTGCTTCAGCTCGCCCTCGATCTTGCCCAGCTCGGCTTCGGCCTCTTTCCGCTTCTGAGCGCCCTCCCGCTGGATGTTCAGCACCTCGTCCAGAGTGGAGATCAGCTGCTCGTTGGTGTGCTTCAGCGTCTCGATATCCACGATGCTGCGCTCCGCCTCCTTAGCGGTCTGGACGGTACCCATCTTCAGCATGTCGGCGTTCTTCTTCAGCAGCTCGTTGGTCATCTCCGTAACCGCGGACTGGGCGGCGGTGGCCTGCCGGCTGTGCTCTAAGCCCAGGGCCAGCACCATCTGACTCTTCCACAGGGGGATGGTGTTCACCAGGGAGGACTGGATCTTCTCCACCATCAGCGTGTCGTTGTTCTGCAGCAGGCGGGTCTGGGGACCCATCTGGATGGAGATCATTCTGGTCAGCTCCAGGTCGTGGAGCTTCTTCTCGAACCGCTCGCACATCTGCACCTTGTCGTTGTAGGCCTGGGCGTCCTCCTGGGCGCCGGTCTGCTCCGCCCGTGCCTTCAGGGAGGGCAGCTCATTGGCCCGCACATCCTCCAGCTTCTTCTTGCCCGCCAGGATGTACATGGTCAGCTCCTTGTAGTACTTCAGGTTCAGCTCATACATCTGGTCAAACATGGCCACGTCCTTCATCAGCGTCACCTGATGCTGCTCCAGCTCCCGGGCGATCTTGTCCACGTTGGTCTCCACCTTGGAGTACTGCGCCTTCATGGTCTCCAGCTTGTTGCCGGTCTTTTTGAATTTGCCGAAAAAGCCCTTCTTCTCCTCTTCCTCGCCGAAGCCCTTCAACTCCACCACCAGCTCGCTGAGGGACTTGCCGATCTCCCCCAGGTCCTTGGTGCGGACGGAGTTCAGGGCGTTTTCAGAGAAGCCCGCTACATTCTTCTGGGCGGCGGCGCCGTATTGCAGGATCATGTTGGAATCGGAGATGTCAATCTTCTTGGAGAATTCCTCCACCGCCTTTTTCTCCGCGTCGCTGAGCAGGTTCTCATCCATATTCACAGGAGGCGCCTCCGGCTTGGCGGGCTCCGCCACGGGGGCGGCGTGGGTGGAAATGGAGGGCTCCAGGGTCAGCTCAGGCACGGCATTGGCAGCGGCGGCCTGGGGCTCCAGGGTCAGCTCGGGAATATTGTTCTCACTCATGGTTCGTTCCTCCTAAAAGTATATGGTCAGGATTTCTTGTCTGTATCGCAGGTCACGCACAGGTGCCGCTTGGTGTCCCTCTCTCTCACAGCTCCAGCTTGATGCCGCTGTCATCTTTCGGAGAAGTCTCCGCTTTCAGGGGCTGGTCCGTCAACCCCTCCCGGGCCATCATGTTCTCCAGCACGGTGATGTCCGTGGAGATGTCCAGAGCCTCGTCGCCGTAGAGGGAGTCCAGCTGCTTTTCAAAGGCGGAGACGATGGTGCGCATCATGCCCTCCACCTTCCGCTTGGTGGCGTCCACGTTCTCGCCGGAGATGCCGGCGGAGCTGGCCCGGTCGTAGGCGTTGAGCAGCTTCAGCGTAGTGGGCAGGTAGTAGTCCATGAACTTGCGGATCCGGGGCAGCTTTTTGGGGTCCCGCTTCACCTCATCAAAGATCTTGGCGGACACCTGCTCCAGCCGGACGATGTCGGCGGAGATCCCCTCGTCGGCGATGTTGTCGTCCAGCCGCTTCATCTCCGCGATGGCCAGCCGTCCGTCCTTCAGCATCTTGTCCAGCTCAGCATTGCCGGTGGATTCCTCCTGCTTTTTGGTCTCAGCCGCCTTCTTCGTCTCCGGTGCGCCGGTATTCCGGCACAGCAGGCTGACCAGCAGAAACACCACTACGGACGCCACAGCCACCAGAACATAGTGAACAGACCGGTACAGGGGGAACAGCAGAGCGTATGCCAGCCATACCACCGCGGCGGCGTAAAAGGGCGCCACGGGCTTGCGATCAGTCATAGGGGAAACCTCCTTGCCTCTTGACAATTTCATAAGTACATTTATTATACAGCCCTTTCCCGACAGGGTCAAGAAAAAGGCTTGTGAAACGCCCCCGCATTTCACAAGCCGAATTTTCCCGTCACCGGGTCCTGAAACAGCGGCAGCGCCGGGGGACGGAAGGTGCACCACACAAAGGCGAACAGCAGGCCCCACAGCACCGCCAGTCCCAAAATCTGCTGCCAGCCGCTGCCCAGCGCCCCCCGCCGCAGCAGCCGGAAGTCCAGCCAGAACAGAAGGCCGTCCGCCAGGAAGAAGATCAGGATATCCACCCACACGGACTGGATGCCGAAAGCCCCGGTGTAGGTGTAGTACATCACCGGGATGGCCAATGTTCCCAGGACCGCCGTCACGGCCCGCACCGCCGCCAGGTTGGGATACCGCTGTCCCAAGGCGCAGACCTGCACCACGGTAAACAAAAACACCGGCACCACCAGCAGCTTCATATGCTCCCAGATGGACTCGTTGACGGCGGAGACCACCGCCGTCCAGACAAACGGCGCCCATTCATGGAGAAAGTGCAGCGCCGTCCCCGCCGCGCCTGCCCACAGGAAGCCCGCCAGTTCCCAAATAAACAGCCGTTTTCTCATGCCCGCACCTCCAACGCCAAAGCCGCGGCCCCCGGGCCGCGGCTTCAGTTTATGCAGGTTCTCTCCGGCCTATCCCCGGGATTTTACCGGTAAGTCGGAACCAGGACGGCGGGCAGGCTGTCCGTCACCTCAAAGGAGGCGCCGGGCAGCGTCTCCACGTCCCCGGAGCAGAACAGCTCCAAAAACCGCTCCACGCTGCTGACATTGGGCAGGCCGTATGGCGTGTGCCGGTAGTGCATGGGCACCACGCACCGGGCCGCGATCCGCCGGGCCGTCTCCTTGGCCTCCTCTGGCCCGATGGTGTAGACGCCGCCCACGGGGATCAGAAGCACATCCACTTTTCCGATGGCCCCCACCTGTTCCTCGGACAGCAGATGGCCCAGGTCTCCCAGATGGCAGACCGTGTACCCGCCGGCGGTGAAGGTCCGAATGGTGTTGGTGCCCCGCAGAGCGCCCTTCTCTCCGTCGTGGAAGGAGGCGATCTTCCCCACGGTGAAGGGGCTCTCCCGCCCGGGCAGCAGCGTCACGCCCTCCCGGTAGTTGTGGTCGTAGTGCTCATGGCTGCAGCAGACGGCGTGGGCCTCCGCCCGCAGGGGCGGATAGCCTGCCACGCCCTCGTAGGGGTCCGTGATGATCCGGTAGCCGTCCTGCTCGATCAGAAAGCAGGAGTGGCCCAGCCAGGTGATGGTCATAGCGCCTCATTCCTTTCCAATTTCTCGCTGTCATTTTCCTCAGAGCTCTGTCTAAAAGCAGGTGGCCAGGGAGAAATGGCAGTATTCATATGGTTCACCATCGCTGTTCGCGCAGTTTCCGGCTCCCGCCTTATCACCGCTTCCGCCACCGCGCCATGCTCCAGCAGCGTTTGCTTCAGCAGTCCCGGACGGCGCAGGGATGCCAAGGCAAAGTGATTGATACGGTCCCGGTAGTTTTCAATGATCCGTTCTAATTCCTCGTTTCCCAGCCGGTGCAGCAGCAAGTTATGAAACGCACGGTCAACCTCCAGGAACTTTGTCGCACCCAGTCCTTGCTTCACTATCTGCTCCTGCAGCTCCAGATTCAGCCGCAGTTGGGCGTAAAACGGAGCATCCTCCGGTTCCCGGCATTGCAGAGCCAGCTGGAAACAACAATATCCTTCAATGGCGCACCGAATTTGATAGAGCTCTAAAATCTGTTTTTGGGACATTGCCTTGACGCGAAATCCCCGGCTGGGCAGATTTTCCACCAATCCCTCCTGGGCCAGCTTCTGCAGCGCGTCCCGCACAGGAGTTCTAGACATTTGCAGCAGATTTGTAATCGCATTCAGTGAATAGGTCTTACCGGGCTCAAAAACACCGCTTTTTATTTGCTGTTCCAAATACTGATAAGCCTCATCCTGCAAAAAAAGATGTGGCTGAGCCATGGCGTCCCCTCCTCATGTTTCGAAGTAATTTCAGTATACCGGTCTTTTGATCCTCTGTCAAATGTTCAACAAGAGCACATCTATGGTTCCGTTTTCTCTTGACAACAGTTATGGGACATGGTACATTAAAAACAAACCAATATACCGGTACGCAAGATGTCTTTTTATAAATCTCGCCGCAAATTTCCAGTGAAATTTTCTTTCACAAAACAGAATGGAGGATTTTTACGATGTACAATGCTCCCATCACCCCCTCCCGCTTCGGTTCCAGGGCCATGACAGAGGAAGAAGTCCAAGAATTTCTGAAACATATCCGCTATGGAACCCTCAGCTACATCGGTGATGAAGGTTGGCCGGATTCCCGCGTTTTCAATTTTGGCCTGCTCAATGGCAATTTCTATTTCCACTCCCATAAAGTCCGCGGCGAAAAACTGCCGTTCATCTCCGGTGGACAGAAGGCCTGCATCAGCTTCTATGAGCCCTCTCCCGACGTGGGCCTGATGCGGTATTGCCAGCATCGCAGCGTTTTGGTCTACGGCACCGTTGAGCGGATCGACAATCAGCCCGCCTGCCATGAGGAAGCCATGGACGGTCTGCGGCAGATGTGCTTTGACGGCGGAACGCCCTTTAAGGCCAGTCCCGAGAAGTTTGAGATCTTCAGCAAAACCTGCTCCATTTTCCGGCTGACTCCGGTATATTCGGTGGGTAAGCTCACCATTTTTACCTCCCTGCCGGAGATGTCTTACCTGGAGCAGCAGCATTACAAGCTGATGCCAAAACCGGAATGACCCAGCCGGGCTTCTCTATTTCCCCCAAATGATTAAGGAACCAAGCCGGAGGCAGAAAATCCTGCTCCGGCTTGGTTTTTATCGCTCTTACGGAAGTCGGACGATCTTTTCGACAGCGCTCACTTATTTTCCGTCCTCTTTCCGCTCCGGCGCGGCGTTTTCCCTCATGTCTGCCGTCCGTTGATCCCGCTTTCTTTTTTTGACGCGCCGCACCCAAAGGATGACCAGGCAAGCCACCGCCGCCAGCAGCACCAGCCACACCCAGCCGTAGGCCAGGGCGATCAGCAATCCCTGGATGCCGCTGATGAAGCCCTTCCAGCCGGAGGTGAAGGCCGTGCCCAGCCGGGCGCCGAAGCCGGAAGCGGGTTCCTCAGTGTCAGAGAGCCGGTAGACCTCCTCCAGATCCAGCCGCACCGTGGAGTAGCCCACCTGGGAGTCATAGTAGCGCAGCTCCCCGGACAGGGAGTCGATCTGCTGCTCCGTGTCGGAGATGGCGCTCTCGATGGTGATGATGTCCTCCATGTCCTCCGCCTGGGCCAGCAGGGCCTGCAGCCGCTCCAGTTTGGTCTGCTGGGTCTTCAGCCGTCCGGCGGTGTCGTAGTAGTACTCGCTGACGTCCTCGCAGGAGGAGGACTGCCAGGTCACATGGCACAGCTCCCCCACCTGGGTCAAAAACGTCTGGAAGTTCTCCGCAGGCACCCGAACGGTATAAGAGCCGTGGCGGTAGCCGCTGCCATAATCCCCCACGCTGCTGTCCTGGAACCAGCCGCCGCACTGCTCCACCAGCGCTGTCAGGCCGGAGACGGCCTCATCGAACGCCTGGGTCTCCAGATTCACATCAGCGGTGTAGATCCGCTTGGCCTCCTGGTTCTGTCCGCCGGACTCCTGAACTGTGGCCTGGGGCGCGGTGCCGCCGGAGGTGCTGAAGCTGTCACCCCTGGCCGTCTCCACGGTCTCCCCCGCAGCCATGTCCGCCGCCATGGAGGCGGTGGAGTTCCCGGCGGCACTGCCGCAGCCGCCCAGCAGCAAAGCCGCCGCCATCCACACACTCAGACATACCAGTACTCTTTTTTTCATTATGAAGCCTCCTCTCAAATCCAATCCTCTGTCTCTATAGACGCAAAAAGGAGGAAAAAGTTCCCTGCATTTCAAAAACTTTTCCTGTCCGGTTGCGTTTTTTCTCCCCAGGCGTTAAAATGGTAAAGCCAATTACGTCCCGGTTCCGGGACACTTATTTCATAATATGGAGGAATTCACCGTGACATATCAGGAAATTCTGGCCGCCGCCCGCACCTGCTCCGGCCCCTACTGCAAGGTCTGTCCCGTCTGCAACGGCCTGGCCTGCAAGAACACCGTCCCCGGCCCCGGCGCCAAGGGCATCGGCACCGGCGCCATCCGCAACTACCAGAAGTGGCAGGAGCTGTGCGTCAACATGGACACTATCTGCGAGAACAAGCCCGTGGATACCACCTTTGAGTTCTTCGGCCAGACCTTCGCCCTGCCCGTGTTCGCCGCCCCCGTGGGCGCCATGCAGCTGCACTACGGCGACAAGTACGACGACCTGACCTACAACGACATTCTGGTCTCCGCCTGCGCCGAGGCCGGCATCGCCGCCTTCACCGGCGATGGAACCAATCCCGCCGTGGTGGAGGGCGCTGTGAAGGCCATCGCCAAGAACCACGGCCACGGCGTGCCCACCATCAAGCCCTGGGATATGAACACTCTGCAGGCCAAGATGGATCTGGCCAAATCCGCCGATCCCTTCGCCATCGCCATGGACATCGACGCCGCCGGTCTGCCCTTCCTGAAGAATCTGACGCCTCCCGCCGGCAGCAAAACCGTCTCCGAGCTGAAGGAGATCGCCGCCATGGCCGGCAAGCCCTTTATCCTGAAGGGCATCATGACCGTCCGGGGCGCTCAGAAGGCCCTGGAAGCCGGCGCCGCCGGCATCGTAGTCTCTAACCACGGCGGCCGTGTGCTGGACCAGTGCCCCGCCACCGCCGAGGTCCTGCCGGAGATCGCGGACGCCGTGGGAGGCAAGCTGGCCATTCTGGTGGACGGTGGCATCCGCACCGGCATGGATGTATTCAAGGCCCTGGCCCTGGGCGCTGACGGTGTCCTCATCGGCCGTCCCTTCGTCACCATGGTCTACGGCGGCGCCGCCGAGGGCGTGAAGGTCTTTGTGGAGAAGCTGAAAGCCGAGTTGGCGGACACCATGGCCATGTGCGGTGCCCACTCCCTCAGCGACATCGACCGCTCCATGATCTTCAGCAAGTAACCCAAGTAACCGTATTTGTAAAAATTCCCCTGACGGTTTCGTCAGGGGAATTTTTTATGATTCTCCGCCACTCTCCAGCTCCAGCCGGACGGCCTCCCAGGGCCGTTTGCGGAGGATCAGCTGCCACTCCACCCGCTCCGGCGGTGTAAAATACATGGAGGAGCAGCCGCCGAATAGCCTGCCCTTCTCCTTTCCCACGCCGGTGAAGAAAACGGCCGTGGGGCCGTCCGCCCCGCCGATGACGCCAACGGACGCGGCGGAGACCGCTCCGCCCGCCGGACGGTTCACGCTCTCCGGCAGCCGCCGGGGCTGATCTCCCCGGCCGCGATCCTGGAGGAACACCTTCCCCTCCGGCAGCTCCGGCGACGCCGTACAGGAGACGGTCTCGTACCACCGGGGCCACTCCCAGCCCTCCGGCATCCGGGCCAAATGCTCCTCCGGGAACTGCTGCCGCTCCACCTCCAGTACCGTCAAAACATGCCGTGTCCCGGTGACGGGATGGGTAAACGGGACGGTCTTTCCCGTCTCCGCCGTGAAGGCGGGGCCGGGGATCTCCATCTCCTCCGGCATCAGGGTCAGCCTCATAGTCCCCAGAGAGGCGGGCCGCCGCTTCGTGCCCCAGGGGAAGCACATCCGGCGGAACACCCAAGCCCGCTCCGGGTCCAAATGATAGTGCTCCAGCACCCGGCGGGCCTCCTTCCCGTTTTTCTCCCCCTCCGGCGGCTGGGGATACCATGCGGTGCCGCAGCCGTGCTTGAGCCGCAGGGTCCGGCCATTCACCTCAATCTCGCCCCGCAGATCCACATTCATGGGAAGGGATTCCGAGATCCGCTGCCGGGTCTCCTCGTCCTCCGCCGCCGTCCATTCCTCCAGCCAGATTTTCATCTGCTCTCCCGACACGGACAGGCAGACGTCCAGCACCAGTCCCTTGCCGCAGAGATACGCCGCCGGGATCAGGCCCTCCGCCGTTCCCCAGGGGAACGTCTTTCCCACTGGGATCTCTTTTCCGGGCCTGTCCTTGCCGTGATGGCCCCAGAAGTTCCCGTCATAGTATACCTCCCAGGGCTTTTCCTCCGGCTTCGCCCCAGCCTCCCCCACCAGTTCCCGGTATTCCCGGGAGAATCGCAGGCGGCTGGAATCAAAGCCTCCCTGCAGCTCATGAAGATACTTCCAAGGGTTCTCCATAGGCGTCAACCCCAGGCCCGCCAGGGTGTCCAGCGCTGCCCGCCGCTTTTCATCCGGCGGGTCCTGCCGCAAAAACTTCTCAAAGGACTCCGGACCGTCAAAGAGATGCGCCTGCTGTGCCGCTCCGGCGCCGCCGCAGGCCAGGAGCAGCCGCAGAAAGTCCCGGAAGTCAGCGGCCAGGGGCCGAACCTCCCGTCCCGGCTGTTCCATGGGCTCCACGGCGAACACCATGTCCCCGAAGCCCCGGATGAAGCAGTAGTGGACACCGTCCACCCCCTCCCAGCCGATGACCTCCGCCCCCAGGGGCGTGCAGGGATAGCCGCTCTCCGCTTCCCCGGGATCCAGGCCCAGGGCGGCGCTGTCGAAGTCCAGCGCCCTGTACCGCTCGTACCAGGTCATGTTGGTTCCTCCATTCTCCGGCGGAAGTCCGCCGCCATCCACTCCTTCGTCCGGGGCTCATCGTGGCCTGTCAGGGCCCACTGGAAGTCCAGGGGCTCCAGTACCCGCCACAGCGCCGCAAGGCCCTCCCGGTCCTCCACCCAGTCGCCCCGCGCCAGCTTCAAACACCAGGCATCCCCCAGAAACACCGCCCGCTCCGACGGTAGCCACATCATCACGCAGTCCTCACAGTGGGGACTGGGGATGGTCCGCAGCACCGCCCCGCAGCCCCCCAGGTCCAGCTCCAGAGTGCCCCCAAAGGACACATCCGCCCGCCGGACGCGGATGGCGGCGGGATCCGGATACTCCAGCCGCAGATGAGGCTCGGAGAACTCCCGCAGCCCGTCGGCCTCCATGTATTCCAGCAGACCCGCTTCGCCCCAGGAGATTTCGCTGTAGCGGCGGAGATATTCCGCCGTGGCCTGTCCGGTGATGACCGGGACATTCAGATCGTTCATGCCAAAGGTGTGATCCCAGTGGCGGTGGGTGACGGCCACGGCGTCCGGCCCGGGCAGGCCCAGCGCCGCCAATTCCCGCAGGAACTGCCCGGCATGGGCGGGAGAGTTTCCCCCGTCCAGCATCAGGCAGCGGCGGTCTCCCCGCAGGAATCCCAGGGTGGGCCGGTCGGTCTCCGGCATATGGGGCAGATAGAAAAGCCGCTCCGTCAGCTGTATCATGGTCAGAACCCCCCGTTTTTTCTCCATGATACCCCGTCCCGCCATGTTTTGCAAGGCGCACCACCGATTCGCCGTTGCGGAAATTCCCTGCCCATGCTATGAGATCAAGCTCAGAAAAGAGCTTTCCTTCCGGTGCGCCGGTCAGAAGCGTTTTGTTCGGTTGGACGCCTTGGGAGAAAACTATTCCAAAGACATTCTGATCGCTGTACTCAAAGGAGACCGGCAGCACACGCCCCGCGAGAAAAAAGGGATCACCCAGGAACCGAAAAAGGTGAATCTGCTGGTCAATATTCAGGCCAAACTCTCCGAAGGAAGAGGCGCTGGCTATGCTTATGCTTTAGGCAAGGATAACGATGGAGACGGAGAACCGGATGCATTCATTTATGGTCCGCCGGGAGCAGAACAGGCATACTGGCTGTTGCTGAGAGCAGATGTGGAAGCGGGATATGATGTATCCGGGCTGACCAGGGATCAGATTACATTAAACGGCATCAACAAAGCGGTTGACTACGGAGAGAATTTCGACGCCAGTATCGGATGCGGGTTTGTACTGCCCAGCTTAACAGCAGACGACACCGACCCCGCAGTCTCCACCGTGACCGTCAACGGCAGCTATGCTTCGGCAACAGGCGCCGGAGAATATGAAGAAGGGGACATTGTAACGCTGGACGCCGGCAGTAGAAGCGGCTATACCTTCAGCGGCTGGACATCGGACGATATCACCATTCCCAATGCCAACGATGCGGACACCAGCTTTGTCATGCCGGCAAAGAATGTAACCGTAACAGCAACCTGGACCTCAACCGGCGGCGGAAGCGCAAGTGCTCCGACCTATTCTGTAACAATTCCGGAAAAAATTGAAAACGGCACTGTGACCATAAGCCCGAAAAGGGCCTCCGCAGGTACAGAGGTGACTGTTACGGTGACACCGGATCAGGGCTGCATTCTGAAAAATCTTGTGATCACCGATGAGAACGGCAAAGAGATCAAACGAACCGACAAGGGCAGCGGCAAGTACGCCTTCACCATGCCCGCCAGCAAGGTCACGGTAAAGGCCGCCTTTGCTGAAATCGAGGCTGAGAATCCTTTCGTGGACGTGGACAATGGTGCCTACTACCACGACGCGGTGCTGTGGGCCGCCGAAAATGGTATCACCGGCGGTACTTCCGCCGCCGCTTTCTCTCCCAACGCCACCTGCACCCGCGCCCAGATCGTGACCTTCCTGTGGCGCGCGCAGAAGACCCCCGCCGCTGACCTTGTACAGGATCTCGCCCTCGTCGGGATCGTCGGCGTAAACCCCCAGCTCCGAGAGGGCGTAGCTTCCCGGGGCCTCCGCCGCCGCCAGCGTGGCGGGGATGACGGCGGTGTTCCCGCTCCGGGTGGGGGAATTCACCTCCAATGTCTGGCACGGGCCGGACAGGGCGGCCGCCGTTGTCTGGGTCTGGCCGCTGCCGGCCACCACCCGGGAGATGGTCAGCACAGACCCAGCCGCCAGCTTGGCGGAAAGCGCCAGGCCCCTGGTCGTAAAGTATCCTTGCATGTCCAAATCTGCTTCAGCTCCTTTGTTCAGTTGGCCGCCTCCCCGGCCGGGAGGGGCGGCTTTTCTCCATCCTATGGAATCCGCCTGTCTCCGGCACGGGAAACAGTTCTCAAAACGCCCCCCGAACCCGTTTCCCCGGGATGGCGCGAAGCGGCTTCCCGGACGGGGCGGGGAACGGTTTTCCAGCCGGCAAATTTGCCGAAATGCCTTTCCAACTCCCAACAATTGTGCTATATTGTAAGGAAAAGCGGCTTTCTGTC
>Ga0129307_1000757_pt1 | contig 44898 bp, 36 predicted proteins | sample P1105metagenome_FD_94437 | JGI IMG/M metagenome (GOLD analysis project Ga0129307, IMG submission 94437) | Capybara group fecal microbial communities from Wisconsin, USA - P1105 metagenome | ecosystem: Host-associated > Mammals > Digestive system > Large intestine > Fecal | place: USA: Wisconsin...
CCAATCCATAGATGATTGCATTCCTCAGCTTAAGGAAATAGCCGAAGAACAACTAAAACTATTGGCGGCATAACGCCAAATGGGACCTAAAGGTAATTTACACACAAAAAAGGACTTGACCGAGTTTGGAGAGTGTGGCTTACGGTTTTAGAAAAAGCACACCGGAGAGCGTCAGCCATAAAGTCGTTTAACAGTTTTGTGGCTTTCACTTTTTGGGAATTCATGTTTTGAGCGGTCAGCCAGAAAAGCATTTGGGAAAAGTGGCTGTCAAAATTGCAGAAAGCAGGGAACGAAGAGAATATGAACATCATTTTTGACAAAATTTGTATCCGCAATGCGGTCGCTTCCGACTGTGGGCAGCTGGCGGCATGGTGGAATGACGGAAAGGTTATGGTGCATGCGGGCTTTCCGAAGGGAATCGCAACGAAGGGGAGAAACGCAGCCAGTCGCAACAAAATTCAACGATAGGTTGAATATACTCAAAAAAGATTCGATTGCTTTTCACGGGAAAGGCGTATAAAATGGCAGTTGTAGACAAATGCGGAAAACGCAAAATAGCAAATACTCAATTAACAGTTAAGGAGAAATGATGATAGGAAAGCAGATAAAATATTTCAGACAGCAGAAACAGATAAAACAGGAAGAGCTGGCGGAATACCTTGGGGTATCCTATCAGGCGGTGTCAAAATGGGAAACCGGGCAGAGCAACCCGGATATAACCTTACTTCCGCAGATTTCCGCCTTTTTCGGAACCAGCATTGATGAATTGTTTGAGATGCCGTATGAAGAACAGATGCAGCGCATTGAAAATATGATTTGCAATGAGCATAGCATAAAAGCGGCGACCTTTGATGCGGCGGTGGATTTTCTGGAAAAGTGCTTAAAAGCCGATCCGAAGGATATCCGGGCGCTGAATAACCTTACGGATTTGTATAATCACAGGGCAAGGAGGGATCACGAGCTTGCCTCCGATTATGCGAAGAAAGCCATGGAACTGGATCCCAATGCAAAAGAAGGCTGGGTGGGTTTTCTGGAAGCAAACAACGGCGTGTGCGGGGATGAGTGGTATGATAATCATTTTGAAGTGATACGGTATTTTGAAGGATTTCTGAGGAAAAATCCGGGAAATTTCTGGGGCTTATACGGCATACTGGAAAATCTCATCGCGGACGACAGATACGAGGAGGCGCTGCCCTATATCGAAGAACTCAGGAAAAGCAGGAAGGACTATCAGCACCTTTTGTATCTGGGGGACGTTGCTTTTGGCAAGGGGAATTTAGCGGAGGCAAAAAGCTACTGGGAACAGATGGTAAAAGACTATCCGGAGAGCTGGCAGGCAGTCTGCTGCCTGGGCGATGGGTACGCAAAGTTGGGAATGCCGGAGGAAGCAGCGAAGATGTATCAGAAATCCTATGACATGCAGGAAAAACCAAGGATTGGGGAAGGCCTTTGCTCGCTGGCACAGCTTTATGAACAGACAAAGCAATATGGAAAAGCCATGAAAGCATATAAAAGCCTTATCGAGAATTTCAAGGAGGACTATGGCATTACCGAAGGAGAAATAGTGGAGCGGTATAAACGGGAAATAGCCAGAATAAGGGGGCTGAAATGAAAAAATATATAGGATTGTTCGCCCGGATGGATGCGGTTGATACGTATATCGTCATGGCGCTGAAGCTGGTTTTGGCGTTGCTTTTCAGCGTGGAGACGCTGATTACGGCAGAACTTATTAACAGTATTATACAGAGCCTTTCCGGAAAAAGCGCAGGCAGCTTTTCTGTATATGCGGCAGGGGTAGTCGGCTTCTGGCTGCTGGAAAGAGCATTTGCCTATCTGGAAAATGAATATTCCGCGCGGCTAAAAAAAGCATCGGAAAATTATCTGGAAAGGCATTTTATCGAAAAAAAGAGTGTCATATCCTACGAGGAATTCGAGAAGGTGGAAATCCAGGAGCTGATAAACCGAGTAACAGGGAATGCAGATGAGAAATTCCGGGGATTTTTTGAAAATGCAATCTATCTTCTGGGGATAGCGTTAAAGATTACAGGGCTACTCTGCCTGCTGGCCTATAAAAACATGGTGGCGGGAATGGTTTTGCTGCTTTTAATTTTGCTTTATTTTTATCTTTCGGCGAAAAGCGGGAAGGAGAACTATGATGCATTTGAGGAGTCCGGCGAAAAATTCCGGCGGGCAGACTACTATAAAAGCGTCATGAACGACCGGAGATGTGCGGCGGAACGAACGCTGTTTGACGCGGGGGACTATTTTTGCAAAAAGTGGTTTGCAACATTTGAGGAAGGGATGCAGATCGAGCTGCGGGCATTGTGGAAACTTTTTTTCCGGACGGAAGCCGGAAACACGGTGGCCACGGTGTTCGTAGGTCTGATAGCGGGAATTTTGGTGCTTACCATGTCCGGCGGATACATTACCATCGGCTTTTTAATTGCTTTTATAAAAAACATGGCGGGCTTTATGGATACCGTTTCCTGGGATTTATCGCAAAAAGTCAGCGCCTATGTGGAAGGTGTCCGGTTTCTGAAAGACTATGAGGCGTTTGAGGCGATTCCCCGGGATGCGGCGAAGGAGGAAGAGAAGACGGAGATTTTAGCGGTAACAGACATTACCTTTCGCGATGTATGTTTTTCCTATCCGGGGTGCAGGGAAAAGATTCTGGAGCACCTGTCGTTTACATTGGATAACAGCCGCCATTATGCACTGGTGGGGGAAAACGGTTCGGGAAAAAGCACTATATTGAAGCTTTTGATGGGATTTTATGAGGACTATACCGGGGAGATCCTGATAAACGGAATCAATATCCGGGAGATTTCAAAAGAGAGCTTAAGGAGGCTGTTTTCCTATGTTCCACAGGAAGTTACCAGATACGAGGTAAGGCTGGATGAATATCTGGGCTGTAAGGATGGGGGTAGGAAGCAGGAAATATTGGAAAAGCTGGGACTGACCCTTCCTTCCGATAACAGCAACCCGCTTCTGGGAAAGATAGAGGAGGAGGGAATTGACCTTTCCGGAGGACAATGGCAGCTGCTGGCGATTGCGCGGGCAATGCTGGAAAAAAGAGAGGTTTATATTTTGGATGAGCCGACGGCAGCCATCGATCCGGTCCGCGAGGCGCAGGTTTATCGCATTTTTAACGCCCTGATGAAGCAGAAGCCGGCACTGATGATTACCCACAGACTTGGAGCGGCCAGAATGGCGGATAAAATTATTGTACTGAAAAATGGCAGGGTGTGGGAGATGGGAAGTCACAAGCAGCTTATGAAGAAAAAAGAGGTTTACTATCAAATGTTTGAGACACAAAAGCAGTGGTACACTGCAGACGGGGGAGAGAAGCGATGCGAAACAATATAATTGTAAAATCCTTCCGGGCGCTTTTTACAGCCGACAGAGTCCTGTTTGTAATCAGCTACGGACTTACCTTTATGCAGGGCGTGACCAGAGTGCTTCCTATTATAACGATTCAGCTTTTATTTGATGCGTTGGCGGACATTGGGAAGCCGGGAGGACAGGGAAAGGGAATGCTGTGCCTGTTACTTTTTACCGGCTCCAGGATCATCAAGCACCTGATCAGTCTGGCTACGAATTACACCTATGAAAAATATGATCTGGTTGCCGGAAGGGGCATGAAGAAAAATGTGAATGAAAAGGTAGTACATGCACCGGCAATCTGTTTTGAAAATACGGAGTTTCTCGAAAAGGTCAATAAGGCGGATCGGGGGACGGACAGTATCCGGCGTTTTATTGATGTGTGGATGATGGTGCTGCTTTTGTACGTGCCGGAGGTGGCGACGGTGCTTGTTTATTTGTACAAGGCAAACCCCTGGCTTCTTTTGGTGCTGCTTCCCATCATCCTTCCGTCGGCGGTGGTAATCCGTCTGCAGGAAAAAGAATTTGCCAGACAGGAGGAAAATTGTGCAAATCTAAGCAGAAAATTAGGCATATACCATCGTCTTTTATTTGATGTCCGGAGCATTATGGAAACACAGGTGGCAGGCTACAAAGAATTATTAAAGAAAAAAGCCTTTGCCTGTATTGCGGAAAAGGCGGAATGGGAATACCGTTATGATCGCACGGGAAACAGGCTGGAAAATATAGAAAAACTGACAATTCTCGCAGGAAGGATACTGATATTCGGGATTCTTGTAATCTGCACGCAAAAAGGAATGGTCAGCATCGGTGTATTTGCGGCGTTATTGTCTTCGCTGGATGAATTGTTTGCCATTGTGGAAGAAATTCTTTCGGCGGCGACCCAGGGCGTTTCGGAATCCCTTGAAAAAATCCGGAACTATTTTGGGATGATAGAGGATCAATCCCATGTGCGGCAGGGAGACAGGGAGTTGGAAAGGATCGACGATATTGTCTTTCAAAACGTCGGTTTCCAGTATCCCGGAAGCAATCAACCGGCTATCCGAAATATGACGCTGAAAATAAAACGTGGCGAGCATATTGCGGTGGTGGGTGAAAACGGCTCCGGAAAGTCTACCTTTGTAAAATTGTTATGCGGACTGTATCCCTGTACCACCGGTACCGTGCAGATAAACGGGGAGAATATTTCCGGGTATTCCGATAGGACCGTATATGATAAATTTACCGCAGTATTCCAGCAGTTTGGAAAATATGCCATGACGGTAAAAGAAAATATCATCCTTGCTTCTCCGGAAAATACGGTTCGATACCAAAAACTTCTCCGGGAAACCGGTTTCGGAGTGCCGGGGACGAAAACAAACGCCGTGCTGTCCAGAGAATACGGCGGAGTGGACCTTTCCGGCGGGCAGTGGCAGAAAATCGCCATCTGCCGCGCCCGGTATAAGGACGGGGAGGTCTATCTGCTGGATGAGCCCACCTCTGCCATTGACCCAAAGGAAGAAAAGAAACTCTATGATTTATTTGATGACATGACACGAGGGAAGACCTCCATTGTTGTAACGCACCGCATGAGTGCAGCGAGATTGGCGTCTGGCATCCTTGTTTTGCGAAAAGGGGAGGTTTGCGGATACGGTACACATGAAGAATTGCTGAAAACTTGCGAGGAATACCGCAGACTATGGAATTCCCAGGCGCAGATGTATGCGTGATATAACAGCCGCAGGTGACATGATATAGAAGAAACTTGCCATTTTCTGACAGGTATAGTATTCTATAAATAATATAGAAAACCTAGAGGAGGAAAGAAAATGGGACTTTATATTGCAATTGGTGTAGCGGTGCTTTTATTATTATGGGTAATTGCAACCTATAACAAGCTGGTGCGCGGAAAGAACAAAGTAGAAGAAGCTTTTTCTACCATGGATGTGTACATGAAGAAGCGTTTTGATTTAATCCCGAACCTGGTTGAAACTGTAAAAGGGTATGCAAAACACGAAAGTGAAACATTGGAAAAAGTTATCGCAGCCAGAAATGCAGCGGGTAGCTCCAAGAATATGGAAGAGCGTATGCAGAACGAGGCAGCAGTAAGCGGTGCGCTGCGTAACATTTTTGCATTGGCAGAAAGCTATCCGGATTTGAAGGCGAACGAGAACTTTATGGATTTGCAGGGACAGCTTCAGACAGTGGAGGAAGACATTGCAAACTCCAGAAAATTCTACAATGCGGTTGTGCGTAACTTCAACAACATGGTAATGGTATTTCCGGGCAATATTATCGCGGGAGCATTCCACTTCGAGAAACAGCCGATGTTTGAAGTTGCCGATGCAGCAGAGCGTGAGAATGTGAAGGTGAGCTTTTAATGAGGAAGATGAAAAGAATTCTTGCTACCTGTATGCTGCTGGTTTTGTTGTTGATTCCGGCAACAATGGTACAGGCAGAGAATTGGCAGGACTCCAATCCGGATGACTATGTAACCAAAGAATTTAATGTTTCCGTAACCTTTGACAAGGCACACGTGGCAACGGTCACCGAGGTAATTAAGGTGGATTTCCGAAAGCAGCATCACGGAATTACAAGAAACATTCCCAATGCCAAGGACAAAACCTACGAAGTTAAGAATATCTCGGTAGATAAGTATAAATCTGAGATCGAGAGTAACGACAATAACACGATTATCCGAATTGGTGACGGAGATGTTTATCTTTCCGGAGATCAGACCTTTACCATTCATTATCAGATTGAGTATTTCAAGGATGATAATTCCAAGGCAGATTTCCTGGCACAGAATATGCTTCCAACCGAGTGGGATACCTCCATTCGGAAGGCAAAGCTTACCTTAACCATGCCGGAGGAGATTGACTGGTCACAGTTTTATATCTATGCCGGAAAGTACGGCAGTGATGATGCAGCAGCATGGCAGGAGAAATTTACGGCAGTTGCGGATGAGACCACCTTGGAAATGAAAGGTAAAAAGCTGCCCAAGGGCTATGGTGTAACCCTTCGTGATACAGCACTTCCGGAGGGCTATTGGTCCGATACCCGAAGCTTTATGGATGCCCATAAGGGATCCGTTACCACAATTTATATCGTTGCTGTTGTTACAGCCCTGGTTGCGGCATTTTTGTGGTTTGCCTTTGGTCGTGATGATAAAATTGTAGAAACCGTAGAGTTTTATCCGCCGGAGAACATGACTCCGCCGGAGGTTGGATATGCCTTAGATGAAGAGCTGGAGGATTCGGAAATGATGACCCTCATTTTCTATCTGGCGAATAAGGGCTATCTGTCCATTGAGAAAAAGAAGAAAAACTTCATGTTCCATAAGGAAAAGGAACCGGATCAAAGCGAGCCGGAATTTGTAAAGACCTTCATGAAGGGATTGTTTAAGAAAAAAGATGTGGTAAACACAGCCAATGTGCCCACATCCTTCCATGATCCTTTCTTGAAGTCTAAGGACAAAGTAATCGAAGTTTACAAAGAAAAGTTTGGCGAAGTATTTGAGGCAAACTCTTATATCAGCCGATTTGCTTGTATTTTACTTACAGCCATTAACGTGGCGGTGCTTTGTATTACCATGGATGGGCTGGATGGATTATATCTGGCGGTTTTCCCGGCAATAGCATTTTTTTATGGATATGTGCGGGCATGGAAGGGCTATGACCTTGTGAGCACCAAAAATGGTAAGGGACTGATGAAAATAATAACCGGTGCGTTAATCTATGTGGCCGGAACCGGCGTCCTGGTGTGGCTGTACGACAACTATCCGTCAAAGAATCATTTAATGGCTTATATGATTGCCCAGGTGGTGATTTTTGCCTTTTCCCTGATTATGCAGAAACGTTCCAAAAAGAGCGTGGAGCTTGCGGGTAAGTTGTATGGATTCCGTACATTTATCAAGGAAGCGGAATACGACAAGTTGGTTGAATTGTGCGATGAGGATCCGGAGTATTTCTATCACATCCTGCCATACGCGGCAGTGTTGGGATTGGAAACAACCTGGACCAAGCATTTTGAAAAGATTAAAATACCGCAGCCTTGTTGGTATCGTTCCGAGGAGGCGGCATTCCTATACTCCACTATGTGGTGCCATGACATGATGAAGTCCTGCACCAAGGCGGCGGTTCCGTCATCTCCATCGGGAGGAAGTTCCGGTGGATTCTCCGGAGGCTTTTCCGGTGGCGGCTTCTCCGGCGGTGGCGGCGGAGGAGGCGGCGGTGGTGCATGGTAATTGCATACCGTCCGTTAACCCAGACAGAATAAGGATAAAAGCGCTGTACAGCCAGACTGTGCGGCGCTTTTTTTGCTACATCAGGGCACAATTTTTTCACAGATTGCGACTAGAATAAAACGTAAGGTAAATTTTTGAGGAGGGTACTATCATGCACAAAACGAGAGCAACAGCCCTTGTTAAGCGGCTTGCAGCAGTTGGGGGTGCGCTGGCACTAGTCTTAAGTAGCGCGTTTTTCCCTATGTCTGCATGTGCAGCAGAAAAAGAGCAGAGTCTTGCAGTAGATCCCATGAACACAAGTGAGGGATATTCTGCAGTTTTATATGATAACACCAACGGTCTTCCTACGTCAGAGGCAAATGCCATAGCAGAGACGGCGGAAGGCTTTATTTGGATTGGAAGCTACAGTGGTTTGATTCGCTACGATGGTAATACCTTTGAGCGAATGGATTCCACCACCGGTATTTCCAGTGTGGTAAGCCTTTTTGTGGACAGCAAGGATCGTCTGTGGGTGGGAACCAACGACAGCGGAGTTGCGGTAATGGATCGGGGAGAAACCCGGATGTTTGGTAAAAAAGACGGCTTGAAGGCTGCCTCCATCCGTTCCATTATGGAAGACGAGAAGGGAAACATTTTTGTGGGAACGACCCAGGGTGTTGCCCGGTTTAATAAAAACATGAAGTTAAAGGAGTTAAAGAATCCGCAGATTGAGGAACGGTACATCTTGGAACTTCAAATGGGCGCAGATGGCGTGATTTACGGACTGACCAACTCGGATGAAATTTTTACCATTGAAAATGGGGAAGTAACGGCAGTTTGGGACATGACCAATGCCGGCGTGGGAAATGTAATTGCCATGTATCCGGACCCGAAGCATGCAGGATATTTTTACCTGGGAAATAACAGCTCGGAAATTTTCTACGGAAAATGGGACAATGGTTTTGTGCAGGAAAAAGAAGTGAGTGTAGCACCGCTTTCCTATATCAAAAATATTAAAATGATAGGCAATCAGCTTTTTGTTTGCGCGGATAATGGAATCGGCATTATAGAAGAACACAAGAAGCGCATTTTAAAGAATGTTCCGCTGAATAATTCCATTGACCATGTTATGGCGGACTATGAGGGAAACTTGTGGTTTACCTCCTCCCGACAGGGTGTCATGAAAATCGTGCCAAACCAGTTTGTCAACGTGTATGAGGAATACAAGCTGCCAACGGCGGTGGTAAATTCCACCTGTAAGCTGGAAAATCGGCTTTTTATCGGAACCGATACAGGACTGGTTGTAATCGATGAAGAGGGTGTTGTAAAGAACCTTCCGGTAAAAGAGGTAAAAACCGCCTCCGGTAAGGTTTTGGCACGCAATACGAATCTGGTTTCTTATTTGGAGGGTGTACGAATTCGTTCGGTAATTCGGGACAGTAGGAAGCGCCTTTGGTTTTCCACCTACGGCGGCATGGGTTTATTGCGGTATGACGGAGAAAAAGTGCTGTGTTTTACCATGGAGGACGGACTGCCTTCGGACCGTATGCGAACCGTGTTTGAGAGAAAGGATCACAGCATGCTTCTTGCCTGTACCGGTGGAGCCGTGATTATTGAAGGGGACGAAATCAAGCACATCTACAATGAAACCAACGGCATGAACAATACGGAGATTTTGACTGCCATTGAAGCGGAAAACGGTGACTTGATTTTGGGCTCGGACGGCGACGGTATTTACATTTTGTCACCAACCAACAAAATGACTCACTTAAACGTGGGCGATGGTTTAAATTCCGATGTGGTTATGCGAATTAAAAAAGATGTGAAGCGGGACATTTTCTGGATTGTTACCAGTAACTCCATTGCTTATATGACCGCGGATTATAAGGTGACTACCATTCAGAAGTTCCCCTATTCCAATAACTTCGATTTGTATGAGAACAGCCGGGAAGAAATGTGGATTTTAAGCAGTAACGGAATTTATGTAATTCCGGCGAAGAAACTTATTGCCAACGGAGAGATTGAACCGGTATTTTATAATAAGGATAACGGGCTTCCCTGCATTGCCACGGCGAATTCTTACAGTGATGTTTCGGAGGACGGAGATTTGTATATTTCCGGAACCACCGGGGTGGCACGAGTGAATATCGAAAACATTTTTGAAACTGTCAATAATGTAAAAATGGCAGTTCCCTTTGCAGACGCAGATGGAAAGAGGGTATACCCTGATAAAGACGGAAAAATTACCATCACCTCCGATGTAAAACGACTTACGGTGTATAGCTATGTATATACCTATTCTCTGATGAATCCCCAAGTAACCTATTACCTGGATGGTTTTGAATCCAAGAAAAATACCATGAGTCGCAGCGATTTAAAACCGGTGGATTACACCAACTTAAAGGGTGGAAAATACAAATTCGTCATGCGGTTAAAGGATTCCATGGGACGGGGAGAAAGGGAACTAACAGTTACCATTGTAAAGAAAAAAAGTATTTGGGAAATGACCTGGTTCCGGATCCTTCAATTTGTGGCTTTTATGGCTGTAATAGCCATTATTGTGCAGTACTACTTCCATAGGAAAACCAAGGCTCTTTATAAGAAGCAGCAGGAAAACAAATTATTCATTCGAGAGATGGCAGAGGCTTTTGCGCGAACCGTCGATATGAAGGATAAATACACCAACGGTCATTCCACCAGAGTGGCGGAATACACGGTGCTTTTGGCAAAAGAGCTGGGCTACGATGAAGAAACGGTGGATAAGTATTACTATATTGCGCTTTTGCACGATATCGGAAAAATCGGAGTGCCATCCACAGTCCTTAATAAAAACGGCAAATTGACGGATGAAGAATTTGCCATTATCAAATCTCATTCGGCAAAAGGATACCAGGCGTTGAAGGATATCAGCATTATGCCGGATCTTGCCATTGGCGCCGGCGCTCATCATGAGCGACCGGACGGAAACGGCTATCCCAAAGGCTTAAAGGGAGATGAGATTCCGAGAGTTGCGCAGGTTATTGCTGTGGCGGATACCTTTGATGCCATGTATTCAGACCGTCCCTACCGGAAACGGATGAATTTTGAAAAAGCGGTATCCATTATTAAAGAGGTGGCAGGTACCCAGCTGGCTCCGGATGTGGTTGACGCCTTTCTGCGACTGGTGGAAAAAGGCTGCTTCCGGCTGCCGGATGATGACGGAGGCGGAACCATGGAGGATATTGACAATATCCACAGGAAGCAGCAAAGTGAGTAGCAGGCTTACAGTTCAATAATTTCATCAAACAGGGCAAGAAACTCCGGAGAGTCCTGATGCGAAATCGCAATGACGGTTTTTTCTCTGGATGACAATAATGTGGATTCAATTTTTTGAGCAGTTTGCCGGTCAAGACCGGTGGTAAATTCATCCGCAAAAATCCACGGAAAGTCATGCAGGAAAATTCTGGCTAAGGCGATGCGTTGAAGTTCGCCTCCGGAGAAATTGTTTCCGGATTCCGTAAGGATGGTGCAAAGCCCTTCCGGGAAGGCTGTCGGACTCATTGGCAGACTGGCAAGGCGGAGGGCGTGGAAGATTTCTTCATCGGAAAAAGTCTGATATAGACATAAATTATCCCGAAGCGTTCCGGTGAAGATATAGTTTTGCTGTGTTAAGACTCCAATCTGCTCAAAAAAGTCTGCAGAATCCCAGTCCTGCAAAGGGGTTTTTCCATTGACAAGAATCTGGCCGGAATGGAGGGATAGCTGTTTGCACAGTAAACGTAAAAGAGTGGTTTTTCCACAGCCGCTTTTTCCGCGGATCAGATAGTGCTTGCCTTCTTCAAATGTTAAAGAAAAAGGATGAAAAACAGGTTGACATCCGTCCGGATACTGAAAGGAAAGGTCTTCTATCTTAAATGAGGATATCTTTCCTTTTTTGTTTCCGGTTACAGAAGGAAGCGGCTCCAGGTAAGGCAGCAGGCGTTCCCTAACCGGTTGGGAGGATTTTAGCTGCGCATAAGTACCGGGAATCACCATCAGGGGGGAAATCATTTTTCCCACCAGTTGACCGGAGGCAATGACAAAACCTGCGGTCAAACGACCATAGATAGTCAAACCGACAGCAGCGGCCATGATGATAACGGTACAGCTTAATCCAACAAACTCCGCCAGACAGGATTTTTTCAGCAGCTCCTTTTGCTGGACATACTTAGCATTTCCAAGCTCTGTGTTGCGTAAATCAAAATCACCGGCCACAAAAGTCGTGACCTGATATAAGGAAAACAGCGGGAAGCAGGAAAGCTTCTCCTTTAAAAATACAGAAAAGCATTCTTTGGATTCTGCAAACTTCTGCATACCGGTCTGAATTTTTCCGTTTCCTGCGTTCATGACAACTACGGTGATAATGGACATGATCAGCATAACGAAAAACATAATGGGATCGGTGAAAATCACGGCAACGCACACAATTACCAGCTGACAGATATGCTCAAACAAAGTTAGAACGGCTTTAAAATAATTTTCTTCTATCAATTCACAATCGCTCAAAAAGAGGTTCAGGTATTCCCCGGAATTGTGCTTCTGAAAATCCTCCACGGAAAACGAAAAAATTTTACGGAAAAGAAAGCTGCGTAACCCACAGCTTTTTTCTTTTAGTAAAGCATTGTGGACACAGCCCTTAATAAAGGCAAGACTGATGCTGATAAGGAGAAAACCGAGGATAAACAGGGTCTGCAAAGTCAGGTGATGCAGATCTTTTTTCAGAACCAAATCCACAAGGTCCGCAAGCAGGAAAGCAAACCAGGTGCCGAGAAGGCAGGAGAGAAACGTTAAAAACAGGTAAAAAAGGGTTTTTTTGCTTTGAATGTTTATTTTCATGACCGACTCCTTTCTAAATAAACCGTTATTGATACTATTAGTGTAACGTAGAGTCTTGCAGTTGGGTAACAATGGAGCGTTGATTTTTTTCGCATGCGGGTGTCAGATGCAAATAAATTTTCATTTTCCCGTCCTTGTGGTAGAATGAAGGTAGAAAACGAGGAGGGGAATATCATGGAAATCGGAACCCGCATTTTACAATTACGAAAACAAAAAGGAATTACTCAGCAGCAGTTGGCGGAGTATCTTTCCGTTCTTCCCCAGACAGTGTCCCGTTGGGAAGCCGGCGGAGGAACTCCGGATGTTATGCTTTTACCCAAGGTGGCTACCTTTTTTGGGGTAACGATGGACGAACTGTTTGGTATGCACGATATGGAGAGAATCCAGCAGATGGTGCTCCGGTATTCGGTGCTGCGGGATGAAAAAAGCTATGAGGATGCCATGCATGCGGTTTTAACCGGCATGGAGCTGGCAAAGGCAGAGGGCAGAGAAGATGACAGACTGCGGTTTAAAGCGGATCTGATGCATCTGTACTTGCAAAAAAGCAGACAGGCATTAAAAGAGGCAGATAAAATCGCGGATCAGTTAATAGAAGAGACGGAGGAAGCGACGAATCCTCTGCATCTGGCAGTGCGTCTGCAGAAAATGCAGTTTGATATGCAAAATGGAAAGGCAGCAAAACGCCTGCGGGAGTCCAGAAAGGCATTTGAGGAACATCCCGACATGGAGACCCTGCAGATTTACTTCTGGGCCTTGAAAGAGTCCGGACAGGGGGCAGAAGTTCTGCGGCAGCAGGAACACCCCTTTGTAAAACAGATGTTGAAAGGAACGGATGAGAATGCAAAGCTGGTATGGGAGATTCTTTTCTATGGTGCGGCGCAGGAAGAGGATGTAGCCTTCTTTGAAGAGCATTTTTCAGAGTACGAAAACCTAACGAAAAATCTTGCAAATTCTAAAAAGTCTGTGAACGGAGAAGGCGAAAGCAACTGCTTACAGATTCGATTTTTGATGGCCTGCCTGTTCAAAGAAGAAGGCATGCAGGAAAAGGTAGAGGCTCTAAAGCCTGTGTTACTGCGGGAAGCAGAGGTTTTGAAGAGCCGGGAAATGTTGTATAACCATTATGTTGATCAGATTCAGGCGTTGTAAAAAGGCGCTTTTAACCCCATCACCCCCGATGGCAGCAGGGCTTGTCACCGGGGGTGATTGCTGTTATAGTAAAATAGATATTTAGCAAGAAAGGAACGGCAGGGGAGCGTCATGGAATTTGAAGTTTACTACTATGAGAATTACAGTCATGCACCGGCGTACAAAGATAACCCGCGCTACATTATGGCGCAGGATGATGTGTTTGAATTTTTAACAGAAGTTGCGGAAAAAGAGCCATACAGTCTGGCAGTGGAAAACTGCATGAAAAAAGAACTCTTAGAGCAGCTGATTCACATTGGGGTGTTGCGGGAAAAAGATGGCATGATTGGATTTGATGCCCCTGTTTTTGTGGAGGCGGATAATGAGAATCTGCAGTTTTTGTCCCAGAAGGCGGCGCTGAAGATTGTAGATGCCTTAGCGCTTCGGATTGGAAGGTTAAAGCAGCTTGTAGGGGCGCTGAATAATGAGGTTCCCGACAAATTAAATCTCTATCATTTGTTGTGCGGTCAGATTTTTGACGGCTATATGTTTGATTATCTGGAAAAGGAAGGCGTGGTGACTACTTCCAAGCTCCATCCTTCGGGGCTGGATTATCTGATTATTCTTTACGAAAAATCCATGAAGCTGGAAAAGTACAGTAATGGTCTGCTGTGTTCCTACAATCGTCTGGCAACGGATAAGGGTGTGTTTTCCTCTTTTGGAGATGCCAACGGAAATCGTAGGGATTTTTACCGGTATATGCGACTGCAGGAAAGCGGTAAGTTAAGCGAAGAACAGAAGAAAATCTGCCTTCCGGATCGGGACATACTGGCAGAGCAGTTCGAGCGGCTGTTAGAAGGCGAAGGGGTTGCGGAAACCTATAAGAATATATTTGACTATTTCGGGTATACAAAGGACGGCGTTCCCTGTGTGCCAATTTACGATGCGGAAGCCCGCTTTGTGGTGCTGGAAATGTTTGAAACCATCCTCCCGGTGGTAAAGGAGCCGATTTTAGACGCCTTAAATCAGATTCATTCCTGTAAGGAACTGTTGTCTAACCGGCATGAGGTTCCCACGGCGGACATTGCCAACGAAATGTATCACTTGATTTTCGGCGAGGTGAACGAGCAGCTGGTGCGCAGAAGATTCGTGGAGCGCCCGCCCTATCGGGAGGGAGAGGGACGCTATCTGAAATGTTATGAGCGAGCATAAAACGGCGGTGCTTTGGCACCGTCTTTTTTTCGGTGTGAAGAATTTAAGAAAACGAAAAGCACAGTATGAGACAGAAGGGAACGTGTGGCGCCTGCTGTGGAAGAAATTACGTACGAATCGTGGAAACCGTGTTGTTTGTAGGTAAGACGAAAAAGTGCGTTTCATAAAATCACCTACGAGACAGAGGAATTCATCGTTTAGTGGGTAAGGAAAAAAAGTGTGTTTTCGATTCTTACATACGGAGATTGCAATATGGAAACATTAGTAGGTAAGGGGAGAGGGAAAAAGCGCATGTCAAACGTTGTATGGGTGAATGAGGCTGGGAAAATGAGAGGATTCGGGTTTTTTGTTACCTACGACAGGCGGCAATAAGTCGATTGGTAGGTATTGTTAAGAAACCGTTTTTCTTTTGCTACCGACGAAGAGGCGTGACAGATGATTTAGTAGGTAAATCTGCTGATTTGAAGCGATACGGGCAGGGAAAATAAAAAAATGAAATATGAAAAATAAAAATCTCCGGCAGGAGTGTCTAATAGATAGAAAGGGGCGAGAGAGGAGACGAAATGAAGGATCAGGAATTTATGGACAGAATAGAACCGATGCGAAAAAAGCTATACGCCGTGGCTTATCCCTATTTTGGAAGTGAAAGCATGGCTGTGGATGCGGTAGATGAAGCCATCTATAAAGGTTTTTTGAAAAAGCGGCAATTAAGAAAGCCGGAATTTTTCGAGACCTGGCTGGTGCGGATTTTAATAAATGTTTGCAATAGCAAATATCAGCACTATAAGAAGCAGGTGGGTATGGAAGAATTGCCGGAGGATGCAAGCCCTTCGGAGATAGAGAACCTTCCGCTAAAAGAGGCAATCCGGAAGTTACCGGAAAAATATAGGGAAGTGATTCTTTTAAAATTTTTCGGTGGATATACCCTGGCGGAAATCGCGGAATTAACGGACAGTCCCCAGGGAACTGTGGCAACAAGAATGCGGAAAGCACTGGAACTACTGCGAATGGAGGTGGCAGAATGAATCGATTGGAAGAATTGAATCAGATGAAGATGGAAATAGAAACAATGCCGGAGGAAATGCAAATGCCAACGTTAAAAGCGAGGGTGAAGAAAAGAGTTTGGCGTCACCGTGCTCTGGTAGCGGTGCGAAATGTAATGATTACCCTGGTGGCGCTCATGGGAGGACTTACCATCGGAGTGAATACGTCGGAAAGTTTTGCCGATTCCGTAAAAAGCATTCCGGTACTAAATAAGTTGGCAGCAGCGGTGAATTTCTCCGGTGGTTACGAAGATGCGGTTCGTGAGGAATATGTAACCAAGATTGGCAAGGTGGTAAAAACAAAATACGGAGATGTGGTACTTTCTTATGCCATGTCGGATGACAGCACGCTGGTAATGTTTTTTGGAGGAGATTGGGAAAAGAAACATCGGGATCTTATGCTTTCCAAATTGATTGATGCTGATACCGGTAAGGAAATTAGATGGAGCGGTTGTACTAGCGCACTGGGAGAAAAGGAAAAATCCTGGAAGGTGCTGGATCCCTGTTGGAGAGAGTACCATAAGCATGTTACAGCGGAATTGGAGCTTAGCAAATGGGACGGTAAGAAGGGAGAGCATAAGGTATTAGAGACGGTAAGCTTTACCTTTACCACCGATAAGAAGCTGAAATCCAAAGAATTTACAGTGAAGAAAGAATTTGAAGCAAATGGTTTTTCCTATCGTATTGAAAAGGTAACCATGTACCCCTTGTCCACCAGAGTAGAAGTGATCTGCCTGGATGACATTGGAACAGATGCGGAACAGACCTTGGGAATGAAGTTTTCTCTTGTGGGAAAAAACGAAAGCCGAAGTGTTATTGAGCATAATGGAGGAACCGTGTTGGGTGAAACCATCGAACCGGGACATTATATCTATTATCTGGAAAGTGGTTACTACATGATGGACTCCGGTGAGGTAACCTTATGCCTTGACGAAATAGATCAGTTGCCAAAAGAGCAAAAGGAAGTTATCTACGACAGCAAAAAGAAAACTCTTACAGATGGCAAAGGCGAGCTGAAAGACATTAAGGTTATTAAAGAAAGTAAGAACCGTGGCGGCGAGAAGCCCTTTGAGGATGGAACAAAAGGAAAATGGCTGACGGTGGAGGTGCCGGATGGAATTATTCGGAATGTTTTCTCCTATGCGAAAAAACCGGATGGAACCTTGGGAGATATTGAACATTGGTGCGGAGAGAGTGATAGCCACTACGAATCCTTCCCTATAGCAGAGGATTGGCGTGACGAGGATGGAAAAATCTGCTTGATTCGCAACTATCCGGAATATATAATAAAAACGGATATCAAAATACCGTTGAAGAAATAAAGGAGACTATAATGAAACCGGAAATAACCCTGATTCCTTATTATCCTGACGTGAAAACGACTCTGCCATGGTATCAGGACATTACCCTTGTGAAGCAGATTGATAATAAGGAAGAGCCCTATGACGAAGAATTACTAAATCGCATGTACAATTATCTAAATACCCGGGGAGCCCTTTTTTACATCGGCTACAATGGGAAGCTGGTGGGAGATATTTGCATCCAGGACAGCCACGAGGTAAGTATTGTTATTTGTAAGGAATATCAGAATCTTCATATAGGAAGAAGGGCTATGGAGCTACTGAAAAAGGTGGCAATAGAAAGAGGCCATGACCGGATGACGGCACAGATTTACAGCTTTAATGATCAGAGTCGAAAGATGTTTACCCATTTCGGATTCCAACAGGTGACAGAGGAATTTTTTACCTATCCCCTGAAGGATTACAGTGATGTGAAGATTGAGACGGAAGACGTGATTTTGAAAAAAGCGAAACAGGAAGATTATTTCGATATTTGGCAAAATCTTTGGAGCCACCCGGAATCAACGAAATATATGCTTTGGAAGCCCAGCTTTACCGAGGAAGAGGCAAAAGAGCGAATAGAGCGTACCATCAAATTTCAGGCAAAGGAAAAATATGCGCTTTTTGCCTATGAAAAGAAAAGCGGCAAGGCAATGGGATTTGCCAACATGCAGGAAGTGGGCAGAGGAACCTATACGGAGCAGGGAATCGCGTTGGGACCGGATTTTGTGGGGAAAGGTTACGGAAAGCAGATTTTAAATGCTCTGGTGGAAAGAGCGTTTGCAGACGGAGGTCAGGAGTTCTGGTCCATGTGCCGGGTCCAAAACATTGCTTCCCACAAAGTGCAGATGGCCTGTGGTTTTACCACAGATCACTATGGGGAGGAGGAAACAGATTCCCGGACGGGAGAAAAATTCATCCGAGAATATAATGTGCGCCGAAAACCGGAGTAGGCTATAAAAATTAGGAAATCGTACAGAAGGATACAAATGAAGATGCAAGTAAAAAATACAAAACAGAATAAGACATATTTGGCAGCAGGTATAGGGATACTATGCCTGCTGCTTTTTGCGATTTTTTTAGGCTGCAGCGGAGCGAGCGAGGCAGCGCAGAAGAAGTTCACTTACGAATACGGCGTTTTCTTAAATGCAGAACCAAAGGACATTCCACGCATGAAGGATTACCGAATCATCGTATTGGATGCTCAGTATTATTCCAAAAAGAACATAACGAAATTAAAAAAGGCGGGACACACAGTTCTTTCCTATATCAACTTAGGTTCGATTGAAGAATTTCGTCCCTATTACAAAGACTACGAGGATCTGACCCTTTCTGTCTATGAGAACTGGGAGGACGAGCGCTGGGTGGATGTAACAAAAAAGCGTTGGCAGAATTTTGTGGGCAAAACCCTGGCGAACCGGCTCTTGAAAAAAGGAGTGGACGGATTTTTTGTGGACAATACGGATGTGTATTATCACTATAAAACAAAGGCGGTTTTTAAAGGCGTAACCAATATTTTGAAGAAATTGAAGAAAAAAGGCTATGTACTTATTAACGGCGGGGATACCTATGTAAAAGCCTATGGGAAGAAATATAAGACTCTCAAACCGATACTAAGCGGTGTCAACCAGGAAACGATTTTTTCGGCGGTTGACTGGGAGAATGACCGAGAACTCATTGCCAATGACGATGAAAATCGCCGTTACTTTAAGTCTTACGTGAAGTTCGTAAAGTCCTTTAAGAAGGATGTTTACCTACTGGAATATACGAAAGATAAGTCTCTTATTAAGAAGATAAAAAGCTACTGCCGGAAGAACAAGTTTAAGTATTACATTACGGATACTTTGGATTTAACGGTGCCCTAGCTTGACAGCTCCGATTAGATTGAGTACAATTTAAGAGGAAGGAGTTAAAAGAATGGGAAATAAATATGATGTTTTAAAATTGGAAAATCAGGTGTGCTTTCCCTTATATGCCTGTTCCAAGGAAGTGGTGAGAAGATATAAGCCGTTTTTGGACGAACTGGATTTGACCTACACCCAGTACATTGTGATGCTGGTTCTGTGGGAGCATCGCGCATTAAGTGCGAAGGATTTGGGTGAGTATCTGTATCTGGATTCCGGTACCCTGACTCCGGTGCTAAAAACCCTGGAGAAAAAAGGCTATCTTACCAGACAGCGCAGCAAAGAAGATGAAAGAGTGTTGATGGTAGAGATTACGGAAAAGGGAATGGCGCTGCGAGAAGAGGCGGTAGGAGTTCCGCTGAAAATGGGACAGTGCGTGAACCTCACCAATGAGGAGGCGAAAGAGTTATATCGTCTGTTATATAAGATGTTACAGGAAATGCCCTAGTTTTGAATGAATAATTTGAAATATACCTAAAGTTCACAGAAAAATACGAATTAAATCGTTGCTCATTGACATATTTCGTGTAAACTTAAATTATAGAAGCGAAGAGGGGGATGACCGACATGAGTACATTCAATTTGACCAAAGACCAAATCGACGAGTTAAGCGAAATCGCGAACATCAGCATGGGAAATGCAGCAACGAACTTAAGCCTCATGGTAAACCAGCGCGTTGACATCACCACCCCGATATTTAGTATTATTAATCGTAGTGAAGCATTGGATGATTATGAGAAAACCTGTATTTTCGTTCAGGTGCATTACGTGAAGGGGTTAAGCGGTAACAATGTCTTCATTTTGAAGGATAAAGACGTATTGTGTTTAACAGATTTAATGATGGGAGGAACCGGTGAGAATATTTCCGGGGAAGTAACAGACCTTCATCTTTCGGCAATATCCGAAGCTATGAACCAGATGATGGGACGTTCTGCAACCTCCATGTCAGAGATGTTAGGTGAGCCGGTGGATATTTCCACTCCGGTTTTAAATGCCATTGACGTAGATTCTGTTAAGAACTTTGAGAAGATGTTTGAATCACAGCTTGATAAATTCGTAAAGATTTCCTTCCGAATGAGTGTGGGAAATATTCTGGATTCTACCATGGTACAGCTCTATCCGGTACAGTTTGCGGAAGAGATGTGCAGGAAGTTCAACTTGAACAAGAAAGAGAATTAACAAAAAGCCGGCAGGTCGATTGACCTGCCGGTTGTTTTTACATTGCATCAATGCGACTGTGCACATAGTGCAGAATTTCTTCGATAGTCTTGTCCAGTCCCAATCTGGAGCTGTTAATGCAAAGATCGTAGGTTCTGGAATCACCCCACTTGCCGGAACAGTGAGAGTTGTGATAATACTTACGATACTTGTCTGTCTTCTTCATCTTAGTAAGGGCATCCTCCTCGGATAGATTGAAGTTCTTCATAACACGTTTCATCTTCCAATCCGGGTCTGCCAAAATGAAAAGGTTAATAAGGTTCGGCTGATCCTTTAAAACTTCCTCGGCACAACGTCCCAATACAACGAAAGAATTACCCTCTTTAGCTTTTTCTCTTAAAAATGAAAACTGCATTTCTGCAAGAACCTGCTCCGGGGAGTTGGTCTCGCCGCGAACGGTACGGGAAAACAAAACTCTACGGGGTTTCTCATTGTGTTCTGCCAGATACTCGTGAGGAATACCCCTTTCATCACATAACTCCTCCAAAATGTTCTTGTCGTAGAGCGGAATATCCAAATCTCTGGCGATTGCCTCAGCTACAAAGATACCCCCGCTGCCAAATTCACGTCCAACGGTAATAATAACTTGTTTATCCATAAATCTCGCCTCCAGTGTGTAAGGGTCAGACATCTGTCGGTAACGATTATACACTGACCGCTCACATTAAGAATTGTATATACATTATAACAAATATACACACATAAGGCAAGGGAAGGAAGAAAAATTAATATGGAAACTTTATGAAAGAAATGGTATACTGTAACAGGAAACTTGTCGATAATAAAGATGTGAAAAAAGATTGATATTAGCTTGAATCCTAAAAAACCTATTGACAGATATGGTCTAAGCTGTTAGACTAACATTAGGTCGAACGCGTTAGACTTTTATAGGAGGAAGCTATGGAAACACCGAAAGTATTTGAAAGTGAGTATCGTTTTTGCTTGCTTCTGTGGGAACATGAACCCATCAGAAGTACCGAACTGGTGAAGCTTTGTGCTGAAGAACTGGGTTGGAAGAAGGCAACTACCTATACCGTAATCAAACGGTTGGCGGAACGTGGCATTCTTAAGAACGAGAATACCATAGTGACGAGCCTTGTTTCAAAGAGTGAAGTTCAGTCAGCAGAGATTGATGAACTGGTGGAACGTACCTTTGAAGGAAGCGTTCCGGCATTCGTAGCGGCTTTTACCAAGAGAAAGGACTTAGGAAAGGACGAACTCGCAAAGATTCGTGAGATGCTTGATTCTTACACGGAGGACTAATCATGAATAAGCTTTTTCTTGAACTTGTGAACATGAGTCTTACGGCCGGCATACTGATTGTAGTTGTGGCCTTGGCTCGTCATTTGTTACGGAAAGCGCCTAAGAATGTGAATTATATTTTGTGGGCTATGGTGGCAGTCCGATTGGTTTGCCCCTTCACCATAGAGAGTAGTTTTAGCCTGGTACCCAGCCAGATCGGTAAGGTATCTACCAGACAGGTTGAGAGTTCTTTCTTTGGGAAATTGGGAATTACCACGAACCATTTTATGGTTCTTTGGATTGCCGGTACACTGATTATGCTGGGATACAGCACATTGCAGTATGCCAGGCTGTATGCAAGAATGTGTACCGCCATACGTTTAAGAGATGATGTATGGCAGAGTGAATATGTGATTACACCATTTGTATTTGGAATTCGTAATCCCAGAATTTATGTGCCATATACCATCAGTGATGAACAGTTACAGATGGTCGTTGCCCATGAGCACGCTCATTTGCGACAAGGGGATCACATTATCAAGCTGATCGCATTTGTGATACTGTCGGTCTATTGGTTTAACCCGCTGGTGTGGGTTGCCTACATACTCCTGTGCAGGGATATTGAAGTTGCCTGTGATGAACGTGTAGTGAAACACATGTCCAGACGGGAACGGAAGATCTATTCGGAAGCGTTGCTTTCTTTAAGCGTTTCCGGGAAATCCATTGCAGCCTGCCCGGTTTGTTTCGGAGAGGTAGGAGTGAAAATGCGTATCAAGAAGATCCTAAGTTACGAGAACTCCTCTCTGTTCAGACGAGCAGAAGCTGCGATAGCCTGTTTTCTGGTAGCGATTTGTTTCCTCTCCAATCCGGAGGCAGCAGTCGTAAAGAACAAACTTTTACCTTTACCGTTACCGGGGAAATGGGAAGCAGCAAAGGAAACCTTGAAAAAGCAGGAAAGCAATGCCTCTGAAAGCGCCGGAGATCATAAGCTGGCAGAGGAAAAAGATACTTCCACACAAGAAGTAGTACATGAGCCGGAGCCGGAAACGGTAGCGTCGAAGGCGAAACCGGAGCCGGAGAAGACCAAGAAGCCATCCGGACAGGATCGTTCAGAGAACAAGAGGGTTAAAGATTCTGAAGAAGATTCAAACACCTCAAAGCCTGATCAGGAACAGGATGACGTAAAGGAAAACCATCCGGAGAATGTTCCGGAGGAAACACCGGGGAACACAGTGGAAGAGTACACACCATCTGAAGAGGATCTTGCGGAAGAAGAAGGAGATGTAAGTCTCGTTGGTAAGCAGGATGATTCAGATGAGGAATCAGAAGAATCTTTGGAGAACCTTACCGAAGACGAAGAACCTACCGTTCAGGAACCTGAGGTAGAAGAACCCGAGGTGGAAGGATCCGAAGAAAGTCTATAATGCAAAGTAAGAGTGTCAAGAGGGACTGTCCCTTTTGACACTTTTTTCGCTTGCGAGAAATCGGAAAACGTGAGAAAATAAAAGGGAGACTAGGAGGGTTAAAATGGAAATAAAAGATTTGCTTGATCAGGTAAAGAAGGGAAGTCTGTCTGTAGAGGAAGCAGAAGGCATATTGAGAAAGCGCCCCTTTGAAGAAATGGGGTATGCAAAGCTGGATGGACAGCGAGAGTTAAGAACCGGTTTTGCAGAAGTTGTTTTTTGCCAAGGAAAGGCTGATGAGCATCTTTTGTCTATCTATAAGCGATTATATGAAATGGACGGACGGGTATTCGGTACTCGGGCATCCAAACATCAATACGAATGGATAAGAGAATGCTTTCCGCAGGTAAAATATGATGAAGTATCGAGAATTTTACGAATCGATGCACCGGGAGATGAAGAGCGGAAGCTGGAGGGCTGTATTGCAGTATGTACAGCGGGAACCGCAGATATTCCGGTGGCAGAGGAAGCGGCTCAGACTATAGAATATTTTGGCAGCAAGGCTGTCAGAATTTATGACGTGGGGGTAAGCGGTATACACCGTTTGTTATCCCGGGTGGACGTAATTCAGGAAGCCAATTGCGTGGTCACCATTGCAGGCATGGAAGGTGCCCTTGCCAGTGTAATCGGGGGACTGGTAAATAAGCCGGTGATTGCAGTGCCTACATCCGTGGGCTATGGCGCTAATTTTGGCGGATTATCCGCATTAATGACAATGATTAATTCTTGTGCCAATGGCATAGCAGCAGTAAATATAGATAATGGATATGGGGCCGGCTACATGGCAACTCAGATTAACCGGTTGGCCGTAGGAGGGAACACACATGAGTAGAACATTATATTTGGAATGCTTCTCCGGCATCAGCGGCGATATGACAGTGGCGGCGTTGCTGGATTTGGGAGCAGATGAGAAGGTATTGGAAAAAGCGCTTAACTCCATACCGGCAGAAGGCTTTACCACGAAAATCAGCCGGAAGAGCTTGTCCGGCATTGATGCTTGCGACTTTGCAGTGAATCTGGATGAAGTTCATGAGAATCACGATCATGATATGGACTATCTCTTCGGGGATGGCGGTGAGCACAGTCATCACCATGAACATGAGCATAGCCACGAACATGAACACAGCCACGATCATGGGCATGAGCATGAGCATCATCACCATCATGAACATCGGAATCTTCCGGAAATCTTCCATATATTAGACCATGTGGACATGACCGAGGGAGCGAGAGCTCTGGCAAAGAAGATTTTTACCGTGATTGCTGAGGCGGAGTCCAAGGCCCACGGATTGCCGGTGGAAGAAGTGCATTTTCACGAAGTGGGGGCTATTGATTCCATCGTGGATATCGTTGCTATGGCAGTGTGCTACGATAATCTTGGAATTACCAAGACCATCACGAGTAAGTTATACGAGGGACGTGGTTTTGTGCGCTGCCAGCATGGAGAAATTCCCATTCCGGTACCGGCGGTGTCCAACATTGTCAGCGCTTATCACATTCCGCTGCATTTTACGGAGCGGGAAGCAGAGCTGGTTACACCTACGGGAGCGGCTATTGTGGCGGCAATTTCTTCATTAGAGCCCCTACCGGAAGAATTTGTGGTGGAAAGAGTAGGAATCGGTGCGGGCAAACGTGCCTATAAAAGACCGAGTATGGTTCGCGCCATGCTGATTAAGGAAGGCGCGCAGGAAAGCCTTACCACGGATGAGATTGTAAAAATCGAAACCAACGTGGATGACTGTAGCGGTGAGCAGTTGGGATACTTGATGGACAAGCTTTTGGAAGCAGGAGCAAGGGATGTCTATTACACCCCTATATATATGAAGAAAAACCGTCCGGCGGTGATGGTAAGCATATTATGTGAGCCGAAGCGCAAGGATGAACTTTGCGAGCTTTTATTTAAAGAAACCACTACCATCGGCGTGCGGTTTGAAACCATGCAGCGGCAGGTGCTTTTGCGGGAAGAGAAACAGGTAGAAACACCCTATGGAACCTTGAAGGTGAAGGAAGTAACTTTGCCGGACGGAAGCAAAAGACAGTATCCGGAGTACGAAAGTATCAAGGAACTATGCGAGAAAAATAAAGTAAGTTACGGAGAAATTTATCATGTTGTTAAAGCTTAAAGAATATATGAAGGAATACGCCGGTAAACCTATGGCAGTTGCTTTTTCCGGCGGAGTAGACAGTGTACTTGTGCTAAAAGCGGCGCTTTTGGCGGCAGGAGAAACGAAGCAACCGGTGCATGCCATTTGCATACAGTCGGCATTAACCCCGGGGAAAGAATCGGAGGAAGCTGAAGAGACGGCAACCAAGTTGGGGGCGTTTTTTCATAAGCTGTCGATTGACGAATTTGAAGGAGCTGGGATTTTGGAAAATCCACCGGACCGGTGCTATTTGTGTAAGCGCTACCTGTTTCAGCAGGTGAAAGCGCTGGCCGCAGAAAACGGCGCAGAGGTGGTGTTTGACGGAACCAATGCCGATGACCTTACGGTTTATCGTCCCGGTAAGAGGGCGTTAAAGGAGCTTCAGATTAAGAGCCCCTTAGCAGAGCTGGGCATTACAAAAGCGCAGGTGCGGAAGACATTGGAAGAAGAAGGTATTTCTGTTTTTTCCAAACCATCGGCACCTTGTCTTGCCACCCGTTTTCCATACGGAACCCACTTAACCAGAGAGAAGCTGGCGACGGTGGAGCAGGCAGAGGAATACATTAAAACTTTTGTCACCGGCAATGTGCGTGTTCGGGTGCATGAGGATATTGCCAGAATCGAAGTAGACGAGGATCGTCAGGGAATTTTGGTGGTTCACAGCCGGGAGATTACAGAGAAGTTAAGGGAATTGGGATACGAATACGTGACCATGGATTTGGCTGGATTTGAAAGTGGAAGCATGGACCGAAAGATTGACAAATAGGATTAGGAGAGAAAAATGAAAATCATGGTAGTAGACGGCCAGGGCGGTCGTATCGGAAGTATGTTTCTGGAGAAATGGATGAAAACAGGAGCGCAGGAGCATACAGTAGTTGCCATTGGAACCAACAGTGCGGCAACGACTTCGATGTTGAAGGCGGCAGGGTGTCCGGGAGCCACAGGGGAGAACCCAGTGCTGGTAAATGCCCGGGATGCGGATATTATTGTTGGACCTATCGGCATTATTGCGACAGATTCCCTGTTGGGGGAAGTGACTCCGAAGATGGCGGCAGCAATAGCGGGAAGCCCTGCAAAGAAGATTTTGATTCCTATGAACAATTGCGATCATATTGTAATGGGAGTGGGAGACCAGAAGCTGGCTGCTTTGATTGATGAAGCGGTGGAACGCATCGTAAAGATGGGTGAGGAAAGAAAATAATTAAGAGATAGATAGATACAATGGAGCAAGAGGTGAAGAGCAATATGAAGCGAACCATGTTGTTGGTGGACGATTGTGCGGATCACAGAGGAAAAATAAAAAGAATTTTTGAAGAGGAATTTCTGATTCTGGAATGCGGAACCGGTGAGGATGTGAAAGACTTCCTGATGGGTAATACCAAAGTGGATGTTGTCTATGTCTGGGTAGAAGCTAAGGAGTATGACGGCTACCGGATGCTGGAGCGGTTTGGAAGTCTTCATGCCCTAAAGGATGCGGTAGTTGTGGCGGCTCTGTCTGCGTACTGTCCGGAGAAAGAAAACAAAGCATTTTCTCTGGGAGCGGAAGAGGTGGTATTTGAACCGATTAACGAAGAAGGTCTGAAGTATCGAATTGATTTATTGGTCAAACGTTGTATCAACATCCGGCAGGAAGTGGAGAATACGGTAGAAGCGCTGAAAAACCACGTGCAGTATGATGATGTTACCGGTTTGGGAAATCGTGCGGAGTTTTACCGACAGGCCAGAAGCTTCTTTATGAAGAATCACGACCACGAATGTGTGGTAGGTGTTTGGAATGTGGATCGTTTTAAAGTAGTTAACGAGCTTTACGGTAGCGCCAAAGGCGATATGGTTCTGGCGGCATTGGGAAGAAAGCTTCGAGGTCTTATCGGAACCAACGGATATTATGCTCGGTCAGAGGCGGATAAGTTTCTGTTTTGTACCAGTAAAGACTATCTGGAATCTATTTTACCTCAGATGGAAGAGGCCCTAGCGGGGCAGGGAAACTGGAATCCATTGGACTACACGGTGCAGCTTCATATGGGTGTATATGTGGTGGAAAGTCCTTTGATGCCGGTGGGAAATATGTGCGACCGGGCGGATATGGCGCTGAATACCATTAAGGGAAATTATATTGAGCGATATGCTTTTTACAGCGAGGAATTGCGAGATGCAATTTTAAGCGAGCAGGAGCTGGTAAGCGAGATGGACAGTGCCCTGAAGACGGAGCAGTTTGTAGTATTGTTGCAGCCTATTGTGGACACGGTTACCAAGAAGACCATCAGTGCAGAGGCTCTGATTCGTTGGGTTCATCCCGCCAAGGGAGTTATCAGCCCGGCGGTATTTATTCCTATATTTGAGAAGAACGGGTTTATTGCCAAGCTGGATTTATTTGTATGCGAACAAGTATGCAAATATCAGAAGGCGAGATTGGAATCCGGCGAACCGGTAGTGCCTATTTCGGTGAACATCTCCAGAGTACACTTTTACAAACCGGACTTTGTGCGGGAAATTCTGCAGATGACCAAGTACTATGACATTGACCATTCCCTGATTAAGATTGAAATCACAGAAGGGGCTTACGAAGATAAGCCAAAGGAAATGATAGAGGCAATTCGAGAGTATCAGCATCATGATTTTAAGGTTATGATGGATGATTTTGGAAGTGGATATTCTTCCTTAAATACCTTGAAGGATTTCAATGTGGATATTTTAAAGATAGACATGAAGTTCATCAGCGATTTAGAGACCTCGGATCGTGCTGGAAACATTCTGTTTTCCATTTTCCAGATGGCAAAAGCGCTGAGAATGGAAACCGTGGCAGAAGGCGTAGAGACAAGAGCTCAGTATGAGCTTTTGGCGGGAATGGGATGCGACAGCATTCAGGGATATTTATTCTCAAGGCCCATTTCTCAGGAAGAGTTCCGAACCCGAATGTTGGAGGAGGACCGTCGAGAATTTGAAGAGCCCCACAAGAAGCATCAGCGAACCATACTGGTGGTGGATGACCATTTAGTGGAGCGGGAGCTGATTAAGAAAATGATTGGAGACCATTACAATGTAATGGAAGCAGAGGATGGCGAAGAGGCTTTAGATATTTTAAAACGGAATTTCAACGCTGTCAGTTTGGTGGTAGCAGATATACAGATGCCGAGAATGGGCGGGCTGGAGCTTTTAAAACACATGAATTCCGCAATGTATCTGAAGAAAATACCGGTGATTATGGTGACCGCCTACGGTGAACGGGAGAATGAAGAAGAAGCTTTAAGCCGTGGCGCACTGGAGATTATTACCAAGCCTTACGATGCGCGGCTTGTACAAAAGCGTATCGAAAACATCCTAAAGATCTCCGAAACGGAAATGAAGTTAAAACATCTCAAGGAATTATGGGAGCGTGCAGGAGAACCGAAAGAAAACATGGGAGGCATAGTATGACATATCAGGAAGCAGAGAAGAAATGTAAAGAGGCAGGACAACTGCATTTATTGAAGTTTTATGAGGAATTAGATGACGAAGGAAAACATCGTCTGATAAAAGAGATAGAGTTAACGGATTTTGACATGATCAAGCGAGCAGATGGCCAGGAGCAGGGAAGAGGAAAGATTACTCCCATTAAGGCCATGACCAGAGAGGAAATCTGGGAAAATGAAGATCAGTATCGCAAAGTCGGTCTGGAGGCCATTCGCAAAGGTGAAGTGGCAGCAGTGCTTTTAGCAGGTGGTATGGGAACCCGTCTGGGATCCGATAATCCAAAGGGAATGTACGATATCGGTATTACCAAAGAAGTGTACATTTTCCAGAGACTGATTGAGAACCTGATGGATGTGGTAAGAGCGGCAGACCGTTATATCCATCTGTTTATTATGACCAGTGACAAAAACCATGAAACCACCATGGATTTCTTCGAGGAAAAAGAGTGCTTTGGTTACAAACGGGAATATATCCACTTTTTCAAACAGGATATGGCGCCGGCAACGGATTTTGACGGAAAGATTCTGTTAGAGAAGAAAGACAAGCTGGCTACATCCCCTAACGGTAACGGAGGATGGTTCGGCTCCCTTTATAATAGCGGACTGGATTTTTGCATCCATGAGGAAGGCATTAAATGGTTAAATGTTTTTGCGGTAGATAACGTGCTTCAGAGAATGGCAGATCCGGTATTTGTGGGAGCTACCATTGCAGGAGAGTATGTATCCGGTTCCAAGGTGATCCGTAAGGTAACACCGGAGGAGAAGGTGGGAACCATTTGTTTAGAGGATGGACGCCCATCCATCGTAGAGTACTACGAATTAACGGATGAGTTAAAAGATGCCAAGGATGAAAAGGGCGAACCGGCATATAATTTCGGCGTTATTTTAAACTACCTGTTTAGAGTGGACGCCCTGGAACAGATTTTAACCTCTCCTCTTACCCTTCATGTGGTAGATAAGAAAATCCCTTGCATCAACGAGGAGGGACAGGAGGTACATCCGGAAACACCAAACGGTCATAAGTATGAGACCTTGATTCTGGATATGGTACATTTAATGGAGAATAACCTTCCTTTCGAAATTGAAAGGGAAAAAGAATTTGCGCCAATTAAGAACAAGACCGGTGTGGATTCTGTAGAAAGCGCAAGAGAACTTTGTAAGAAAAACGGAATTCAGTTATAAAAGGTCGGCAGTAGGCATACAATACTACTAACTAGCGTTAAGGACAAAACAGTGACCGAGTTAGGGGTAGTATTGGCAATTATGCTTGCATCAGGCGGGCGCAAAAAGCGGGGCGGTCTTCAAACCACGGGAGAAGGAGAAACATCCCCCGTCCGGAATATCACAGCAGAAGAAGCAAGACGTTATATGGAACATCACAGCGGGTATGCTTTGGTGGATGTGCGGATGCCTGAGGAATATGGGGCGGGTCACATTCCGGGAGCCATGAATATTCCGTTGGAAACCATAGTGGATGAGGAACCGGCTGGACTGCCGGACCATAAACAGGTAATCCTTGTTTATTGCCACGGCGGAGCCAGAAGTGCCAAGGCAGCCATGCGGCTTGCCGGGATGGGATATACCGGGATTTATTGCTTCGGAGGGATGGATACCTGGAAAGGAAGCATTGTAAAATAGAAAAACAGGAAAGAAGAACATGAACGAAGAATTAAAGTTTTTAGAGCACATGAACCGGATTGCCCGGATAGGAAAAGAAAACGGCGGAAAGATAACCCGAGGGGAAATAGAGAAAGAACTTTCTTTTTCCCTCAACGAAGCCCAATGGGAAGTGATGGGAGAATTTTTGTTTAGCCGTCAGGTACGTTTGGAGGGATATGAACCAACGAACGCAGTAGAGAAGCCGGACTACGTTTTTGACCAGGATGAATTGAATTTCATGCGTTACTATGAGGCGGATATTCGAGACATACCCCGCATAAGCGATGAAAAGATGGAGGAATTACTGAAAAAAGTGGTCCGGGGACAGATGGAAGCATCCGAGGCCTACCAAGCTATTTTGCCAAAGATTTATGAAGAGGCAAAAAGCTATGCTGATGGAAGAGAACCTTTAGGAGATCTGGTGCAGGAAGCGAATTTAAGCATTTTTACCTGGCTGACAGGAATTCAGTCGGAAACAGGATTGATGGAAGACTTCCGTAAGGAAATCAGTCTTGCCATTGGTGGTTTACTGGCAGAAGGTGAGGATCGGGATCAGGAGAGCCATAAGCTGGTAGACAAACTGAATCAGCTTGTGGAAGCAGTGGAAGCGCTAAAAGCGCAGAATGCCGCATATACTATAGAAGATATTTCGGAATTTTTGGATATTTCCATTCCGGAAATAGAACGGCTTTTGAAAATAGCAGGGGAATAAAGCCCCTAAAATGGAATTGAGGCAAAGAACATTCGGGGGGAAAGCCCGCGGGGTAGTTCTTTGCCTTTCATAGTTTGACAATTTTTTCTGTTCTCCGTCGTGTTATACCCACTGCCAATCCCGAAGCTTTTTGCCGGCTTTTAAAGCCTCGGCTTCGGCAGCGGCCTGCTCCTGAGCTAATTGTTCAGCACGTTCCTGAGCAATTCGCTCATTTGCAAGTTTCAGTTCCAAATCACTTGCATCCATGAATTTGCGAGCATAGATCTCCTGACCGGTATTTTGAATCAGTCTGGCAATAGAGGCAATTCTGCCGTTGGACCAGCCTAGATCATATCCTGCTTCATATCCATTTTCGTAGTAAACATCTTTAAGTTCTTTTAGATATCGAATTTCCAGGGCTTCGGTGGATCTCATTTTCAAGTCACTCCTTCATGTATTTTAAATATAGAAATAAAATAGGGTGGAAGGTGTTTCTCATAAATTTTGTGTGTAAGGTGTGGAAACACATAATGTGTATCTTCTCTCCCCCAAATGCGTTTGATTATGGAACTGATCCATAACAATTTGTATAATATCACAGAAAATACACAGATTCAACAACTTTGTGATAAATTCGTGAAGAATATTTCGACAAGATTCGTCAAACCGATTTTAAGCTTGCCGGGAATCCGCCATTCTGTTACAATATATAGGAAAGCAAATCTGCTTTCATCTATGCAGGGGCCCTGCATCATGTCCGCGTATCCGCGGGTGAATCGATACATTAAATAACAGTGAATTGGTTGCATTATTGCTTTCTTACGTAGTATTATAGTACGTAGATATAACCTGAGTGTTGGAGCCTTTCGCTGTTGGTGTTAAATGAATGCTAACAATAAAAGAAAGGAGAAAAATGATAATGGGGGATACGATTATGAGCATTATTGTTTATATCAATTGGGATGATGAAGCAAAAGTCTATATTGCATTATGCGACGAAATCGGCCTTGCTTTAGAAGCAGATTCGTATGACGAGTTGATAAATCGTGCCAAAGATGCAATCCCGGAGTTGCTGGAACTTAATCATATTCAAGGGTGTTCCAATATCTGTTTTCTGACGGCTGAGCGTCGGGTGGATTGCGCATAATGTCGAAAAACTATAATAAAGAAATAGTAAAGCTCGTTAAAGAAAATGGGTGTACATTTATCAGACATGGAAAGGGAGACCATGACATATGGTTTAGCCCAATTACAAATCGAAACTTCACCGTTGATGGGAATATTAAATCAAAACAACTTGCGAATGCTGTTTTGCGACAAAGTGGCGTAAAGTATCATTTTTAAGTCCATAGTAGAAAGAAGACTGTCCTCAGTGACAGCCTTCCAATCTAACAAAAATCGAAAGCAACTCAGCTTTCATCTATGCAGGGCCCCTGCATCTCATATCCGTGTATCCGCGGATGAATCAAATCATTAAGCTTAATGGAATTCTATTAAAAACACAAAAAACATGCTATAATTAGGGAGAGGAGAGAGTTACAATAGGGACGAAAGATATTGCAAGTAAAGAACTAATCAGCATAAATCGGATATTTGCTGATATCATTAACGGCTATGTTTACAAGGGGGAGCAGAAGGTGCGGCCGGAAGCGCTGAGCGATTATCGGACCCACGTGGCGTATCGTTCCGACAGCGGAGTATTACATGATCAGGACAGAGATGTATCAAAGCTACTGAGCGGAGAAGTGGGACTCCAGATGTCGTTAATCAATATGGAGAACCAAACCGGAATAGAAGAGAAAATGCCCATGCGTATTATAGGATATGACGGAGCATCCTATCGCCAACAACTCACAAGGGAGTGGGGAGAAAAAGAAAGTATTCCGGTCATAACCTTTGTGTTATATTTTGGAACCGAGAAGGAGTGGAAGGAAAAGCTGGCATTAAGTGATATGTTTCATGTGCCGGAAGAGTACCGCCCGTTCTTCAAAGACTACGACATTAATGTGATTAATGTGGCGTGGCTGCCGGACGAGGTAATAGAGCGGTTTCAATCGGACTTTAAAATCTTGGCAAAATGCTTGAAGCATCGAAGATTACACCCAGACGAACCGTTTATGGATGAACAAAAGATGGAATACGCCAGGGAACTGTTGCAAATGCTGACAGAGGTGACCGGTGACAGAGATTTTGTAGAAAATTATGTTGATGATAATGGAAAGGAGGCAAAAACCATGGCAGAAGTATTTACAGGAAAGAGACAATGCGAAATCCGTGCTCAGAAAGAAGGCATACAACAGGGCCTAAAGCAAGGACTAGAACAAGGACTAGAACAAGGACTAGAACAAGGACTAGAACAAGGTTTAGAACAAGGCGTATCTCAGGAGCGACTACGTTTAATTACCAAGTTGATAAACAAGGGCATGCCTGAAGAATTCATCTTATCCATGGAATACACTCCGGAGGAAATTACAAAGGCAAAAGAGCAAATGAAGAATCAATAGTCAACAATATTCACACCCGGAAGGCTGTTCTTAGCGACAGCCTTCCAATCTAACAAAAACCGAAAGCAAATCAGCTTTCATCTATGCAGGGCCCCTGCATCTCATATCCGTGTATCCGCGGATGAATCAAAATATTAAGCTTAGTGGAATTCTATTAAAAACACAAAAAACATGCTATAATTAGGGAGAGGAGAGAGTTACAATAGGGACAAAAGATATTGCTAGTAAAGAATTAATCAGCATAAACCGGATATTTGCTGACATTATTAACGGCTATGTATACAAAGGGAAACAAAAAGTGCTGCCGGAAGCGCTGAGCGATTACCGGACGCACGTGGCATATCGCTCCGATAGAGGAGTTTTGCATGATCAGGATCGAGATGTATCAAAACTGCTGAGCGGAGAAGTGGGACTCCAGATGTCGTTAATCAATATGGAGAACCAAACCGGAATAGAAGAGAAAATGCCCATGCGTATTATAGGATATGATGGAGCATCCTATCGCCAACAACTCACAAGGGAGTGGGGAGAAAAAGAAAGTATTCCGGTCAGATTTTAAGATTTTGGCAAAATGCCTGAAACATCGAAGATTACACCCAGGCGAGCCGTTTATGGATGAACAAAAGATGGAATACGCCAGGGAACTTTTGCAAATGCTGACAGAGGTAACCGGCGACAGAGATTTTGTAGAAAATTATGTTGATGATAATGGAAAGGAGGCAAAAAACATGGCAGAAGTTTTTACAGGGAAGAGGCAATGTGAAATACGTGCTCAGAAAGAAGGTATACAACAGGGCCTGAAGCAAGGAATAGAACAAGGGCTAGAACAAGGTTTAGAACAAGGCGTATCTCAGGAACGACTACGTTTAATCACCAAGTTGATAAGCAAGGGCATGCCTGAAGAATTCATCTTATCCATGGAATACACTCCGGAGGAAATTGCAAAAGCAAAAGAACAAATGCAGAATCAATAATCAACAATATTCACACAGGGAAGGCTGGCCTCAGTGACAGCCTTCCAATCTAACAAAAATCGAAAGCAACTCAGCTTTCATCTATGCAGGGGCCCTGCATCTTATCCGCGTATTCGCGGATAAATCAAAATATTAAGCTTAGCTGGGAACTATATAAGACATGTAGGACAATACCTATGACTATATAAAGATAAAAGAGAAGCAGTCGAGGTACCACTTTGAAGGAGCTATCCTGCATATGATAGGAGGCTTGGGGGTGATTTGGTGTTTGAATTTACCTCAAAGGTAAAATACTGGCTTGACGAAGGGGGACGCTTATGCTAACATAAATTTACCCCAAAGGTAAATGCGAAAGAGGGGGCGATGACTTGAATATAACGTATAAGAATAATAAAATTAAAAAGGTTTGCACGGATGCAAGAACTGCGGAGAAGACTTATGGTCGAGAAATGGCTGATGAAATCCAAATAGCAAATATTTTGGAGATTGTCGATTACCATTAAAGGTCAAGTTGGAAAAATCAAGGAGGGATTACTATGGTGAGAAGTCGTAGCTATATTGCAACGCCACCTGGGGCGACGATAAAAGAACAGTTGAGCGACAGAGGTATGAGCCAGAAGGAATTTGCAGCCAGGATGGATATGTCTGAGAAACACATCAGTAGGCTTGTTAATGGTGATGTGCAGCTTACACCGGAAACAGCAGTTAGGTTGGAGATGGTTTTAGGCGTCCCGGCAAGTTTCTGGAATAATCTCGAGGCAATCTACAGAGAGAAGATTGTTAAGGCTGGAGTCGAAAACGCGATGGATGCCGATATTGAATTGGCCCAGCAGTTTCCATATAGCGAGATGGCAAAATTCGGATGGATTCCTGAAGCGAGAGAAGTTAAGGAGAAGGTTATCAACCTTAGAAAATTCTTTGGGGTGGTGGAGCTTTCACTCTTAGGAAGCGAGCAGATTACTAGAATTGCATGCAGACGACTGGCAATCACAGAAAAGAGCGATCTAGCTTTGATGGCCTGGGCGCAGGAGGCAAAGATTAAGGCACAAGGTATCCAAACAGCACCAATTAATATAAAAGCGTTGATTTCCCTAATGCCAGAGATGCGAAAAATGACAGTGCTTAAGCCTGAGGAATTCTGCCCTCGAATAATAACACGTCTCGCAGATTGTGGGATAGCGATAGTATTTCTACCACATCTTAAAGGCTCATTCCTTCAGGGGGCTTCGTTTATGGACGGAAATAAGATTGTTGTCGGACTTACGGCAAGAGGGAAAGATGCAGATAGGTTTTGGTTCAGTTTATTTCACGAACTTGCCCATATTGCACTTGGACATGTGTCGTTGCCACTTGGTACGTCCGCAGATGAAGAGAAGGCGGCTGACGAGTGGGCTGGTGATATATTGATAGCATCTGAGGATTTTGAGATTTTTAGAAGAGGTAGAGATTATTCGGAGAGCAGTGTACTTCAATTCGCAAAAGCACAAGGAATTGCTCCGGGGATAGTAGTTGGTCGAATGCAGTTGGAGGGGATGATTAAGTATAGCGCAATGAATAAGCTAAAAGAGAAATATGAAATAGCAGTATGAAAAACCATCCGTGAGCAATCCGTGTCGGAAGTTTGTAAGTCGATTTGATTAGACCACAAAAAAGAGATTGGTTTAAGAAATTAGACCACAAGGAGAACAAAAAAACTACAAAATAACTGGAAAAATATACAGACAATAAAGAGAATAAAAAGTAAATAGAGTAAATATGGATGAAAAAACAGAAAATAATTTTACCCTAGCACATTGACGAAGAAAATGTGCTAGGCGAAAACCCAGTAAAATCAAGGGTTTGCGGGTTTATGTGGACAAATTGTGAACAAATAGTGAAATGATAAAAAAAGGAAAAAAAAGGCTTGCAAACCGCAGAAAGAACGGTATAATGAATGTATGTGGAGCAGTTTATGTTCGGAATCTGGTAGCTGGATGTGAATTGTTGACACAAAATAATGAATTATAATGAAGGAGGAATGCTTACATGCGTACAAGCATAAGCAAGAAGTTACTGGCAGGCGCTTTGTCAGTAATGATGGTATTAAGCTTATTCGCTGGAGTTCCAGCAAATAAAGCTCAGGCTGCAAGCTATTCTTTGAAACAGAAGAACGGCCTTACCAAGATGTACTCCGGTTCCACTTACAGCTATAATGTAAATGGTGTGGAAAAAGGACAGTATATCAAAATTTCTAGAAACTATACATCTACAAAGGTAACCGCAAAAGAAAACGGCAAAACCAAAACACTGAAAGCCGGCAAAAAAGGTTCCCTTAAGTTAAACGGTACAGGCAAACAGCTTACTTTTAAAGCAACCCTTGCTGCAAAAGACAACATTTATACCAACAAAGTAACCGTTAAGGTTTACAGCAAAGCTGGAAAAGTTGTAAAGACTTTAACCAAGAGCGCTAAGGTATATAAGAAAACAACTGCTGTTACATTAGACAAAACAGAAGCAACCTTAAAGGTTGGCGAAACTGCTACTTTAACAGCAACCAAAACACCTGCAAAATGCACCAGATCCATCACATGGGCAACCAGCGATGCATCCGTTGCAACTGTTGAAGGCGGTGTTGTTACAGCAGTAGCTCCTGGTACAGCAACAATTACTGCGAAATCCGGTGCTAAGACTGCTACAGCAACTATTACTGTAGAAGCAAAAGAAGCAGAGTTGGTTGACTTAAAGGTTACTGGTTCCAAGAAATTAACTGCAACCTTATCCGCTACAGCAGAAGTTGCTGCTGCAGATCTTGTAGTTAAAAAAGGTACTGTAACCCTTACACCAGCAGATGTTACTGTTGATGGAACAAATGTAGTAATTACACTCGCTTCCAAACTTTCTAAAGATACATATTCTGTAACATACAAAGAGAAGACTCTTTCTGTAGAAGCAGAAGATGAGAAATTAGTTGAGTTTAAGACTGTAGGTACTGCACTTGCGCAGGCGGCAAATGATGCTATTACTCCTAACGCTGATGTGGCTCTCGATGGTGATAATGCTACTGTAAATGCTACCATCAATTATCAGGCATTAAACCAGTATGGCGAACCAATGAACGCTAACATCTTAAGCGTTACCTCTACTTTTGGAGGCGCAGCAAACTATACAGAACCGACTGCCAAGAAAGATGGTACTATCTATGTTTATAACATTGCAGCAGCTCTCGGTATCGTTGGTACAGAAGGAAACATTATCATTGTTTCTAAAGATGGTGTAAGCAGTACCTGCAAGGTTACCATGTCTGAAACAGCTAAAGTAAAAGAGATTAAACTTGCTGGTATTTGGAGCAAGACCGGAAATGCATATGTGGATGCTATCCCAGCAGAAAAAGCTGCAACAAACTTTGCTTTAGTAATCGATGCATATGACCAGTATGAAAGACCAATTACAAACCTTGCTATGTTAGAGCAGACAATTAGCCAGGCACAGGTTATGACTAATGTTAAAGTTGTTGATATCGGAGCTGGCAAGCTTGACAAAACTCAGAGCTTTGAAACTGTTGAAGTTAACGGTGTAGAAAAAATTGCATTAAAACTTGAGCATAGCACAGGTAGCGTTGCAAAAGCTGGTACTTTACAGGTGATTGTAGTTGGTGATCGTTTCGGTTCTGTAATGAACGAAACTGTTAAAGTTGAGCAGATCGATTTAATCAAGTCTTTCACTTTTGCTGCAACAGATACTATCTACAACAAGAGCAAAAACGTATTAAGCTACAGCGCTACAAGCGCATCTGGAAAAGAAGTTACTGATTACGATACATTAAAGAAATTAGTAGAATTCGGTGCTACAGATGCTATTGAATGGGCTAGAAACACAGATGGTACTGCAAAACTTGTTTACAAGCCGAATGTAAACAGTGGAGCAGGACAGACATTAGATGCAACAAACGAAAATATGAAACAGAGCACTATTCTTTCCGCTACAGCAACCTGCAACGCAGGAATTAGTGCTGGTGATCAGATTGTTGTACCAAAGACCTTCACTGTATACGAAGAAAAGAAGGTTGTGGGCCTTGTAAAATACACCGGTGCAACAGCTTCCGCAGACGCAGATGTAGAAATTTACAAATCATATTTCGTATATGAAGATCAGTACGGAAACAGCATTGACTCTACAGAAGCAGCTGCTTATTCCGCAATTCGTTTCGATTATGAAGCAACAAAAGCTGGAGTACGAGTTGACCTTGCTGAAGGTGTTGACGCAGCAGCAGATGTTGTAACAACAATCACCCAGGCAGATGTTGATAAGTTATATATCAGTATTGCAGATCAGTCTGACGATAATGGTGGTGACTTCGATAAGAGTAAAGCTCAGTTAACATTAACTTTCGCTGAAACCAATGCAAAACATGCATCTAACCTTACTGCAACATGCAGATTATGGGAGAAGAAAGTAGCCGTTGGCGATCCTAAATCTGGCGTTGTAGAAGCGAACTTCAAAGTTACTGGAACAGTTAATGGCAAAAAGATTGTTATCCCAACAGCTAACTACACTATCGTTAATGATACTTACGAGGCAATTACTTCAAGCGAATATGCTAAAGATTCTAAGCTTGTAAAGAAGGCAACTGTAACTATCAATGTTGTCCTTGCTGATCCGGAAGATGGAACAGAGTACACTGAGACTCTGACCTGCGACTATGAATATAGTGCAGCTCCATCTTATGCAAAAGCAATTTACAGCTATACTGATTTAGAAGGTGTTACCCCAGTTGAACTGAGCGAAGGTGACATCGAAACAGATACCATCACTACAGCAAAATTGTCCGAGGCATTTACTGTACTTGACCAGTATCAGGCTCCGTTTGATACAAAACTTGCTCTTTCCATCAGCTTTGGAGAGAAATGTGATAACTTTGAGGTTAAGAATCCTAATACCACAAAAGCAACTATTACAAATGTTACTTTTGTAGATGGTGCTGAATTCACCGTAACAGCAAGCGTTGCTAATGCAAATGGTTTGACTGCTACTCAGGACTTCAAACTTGTTGCAGGTCCAGCATATGCAGGTGGCACTCCAACAGCAACAATTGAAACACCAACAAGCGGTGTTGTTACTTTCGCTAAAGGGACGGGTTCTGCAAATGCATACTATATCGTTTTAGAAGGTGCAGCAGAAGCGCCGACAGCAGCATACATCAAAGAACACGGTAGCAACATTACAGCAGGTTTAACTTTGACAGTTGCAGATCACAACAAAAAGCTTTATCTTGTAGCTGACGATTCTCAGGGTCTGTTCTCTAGTGTTGTCACAAAGACAATTACTGCGGAAAATGATCCAAGCAACAACTTTGAGTTGAACTAAAACAATAATTAAGAGCCCCACCGGTTTAACTGGTGGGGTTTTTTGATGTTTGCAATGCTTTCTACCGAAAATCCTCTGCGGATGACCTGAGCCGTTGCAACTGATACCTACTTTAGTTATTGAATGAAACTTTCGCAAACCGGACATTTGCCCCTAGACATTCTACACCTAATATGTTAATATAGTAAGGCAGTGCCAAAGAGTTATGAAAAAGTTGCCATAAATATTGTGGCTATGTACGGGAGAAAACTTTTTTGGCACTGTTTTGTACTCAAAAGAGTGCTTTTTGTCTATTTTTCTAAGAAAATACAGTCGATAGTATAGATATTCTTTTTACAAATCATTGAGTTTCCAGTGACATTACGTTATGATAAAAGTATATAAAATGCACGGGAGGTAAATCAAAATGAAGAGACACTTACAGCACACCCCAAAGATTATGGTTTCAGCATTATTGGTACTAGTGATGATTTTTTCCTGTTTTAGCTGCGCGGAAGCTAAGACTAAGATTAAAAGCAAATCCGTTACGTTAAACGCGTCGAAAGCAACGCTTTTTGTGGGAAATATTATTACATTGTCCGCCACCATGAAACCGGCGAATTCCACGGATACTCTCCGTTGGTATAGTAGCGATGAAACTGTTGCCACCGTAAACAAATACGGCGTTGTGACCGGCCTTAGCGAAGGCGAGGCTATCATTACCGTCAAAACCAGCAGCAAGAAAACCGCGGTCTGTGAAATCACCGTGGAAAAAGCTCTTTCCTCCGCTGATATCCAGCAAATGATAGCAAATAACACCATGTCAAAAGAAGATGTTCTTCAGCTAATCCTTCAGCAAGGAAGTGCCACCCAAACAGATGCGGGTCCGGTTACCCTTATGAAGAGCCAGAATCTGCCGATGCTCATTAGTGATCCGTCAAAGACCGGAATCATTGGGTCCATTACGAGCATGACCGTTACTAAACGTCCGATGACGTCCTCTTATCTTGTGAATAGTGAATATCATTTTCTGCCCTATCGATATGAAGTTATTATGACTTCAACCGTGAATATCATTACCGACGCACAGAAGAGCACCCATTATATAGAGCTCAACCTTGGCGCGCCCAATGTGACTGCTAAGATCGATCAGTCTCGCGAGCTTTTAAGCTCTGTATATACCGGAAATACGTTTACGGAGATTGTTGTTTTCTATTCTGCTTACAACATCGACGAGTTCTTCGTTGAGAGCGCAAAATGGGTTAGTAAATAGGCTTTTGGGAAAATTATTTTAAGTTAGAACTCGATTTTACAGAGGAAAAAGTGTTTGCTTAAGAAAGCATAAGAATAACCGGACAGTGATGAGAATTCAAGCTGTCCGGTTTTAATATTATGGCTTCTTGCCGGCCATATTACAATTATCTTCGCACATACCCGACCTGTACAGCAAGGGTATAAAAATTAACTGAAAAAACTCCTTAAGCATTTTGCTTAAGGAGTTTTTTCATAAATTTAATTAGTTTCCGTTGCCGGTCACAGTAATAGTTCCGGTGATTTCCACTCCGGTCTTAAATGTATAATTTTCAATAGTAGCGGTCACAGTATAAGTTCCGTCATGTGTTGCATTGTACTCAGGATTTGACGTTGTTCCCCAAATAAGGGATAAACCTGTATGGGTTTCGCCGTCAAGAGTCTTAACATCGGCTGTTGCACTGAAACCATCATTTGATAATGCGTCAGCAAGAGTGGTCTGTGCATTTGTAGCTGCGCATGCACTGTCTGCTAATGCTGTAAAGCTAACAATTTGTCTCTGAGCCGCAGTATATTTTATATCTGTTGCACCAATATCTGCATAATTTTCAGCGTCTGTCTTAGCTTCACCATTAGCCTCAACAGCATCTGCTAAACCTGTCAAAGCTGACTTTTTATCAGTTGCAGTAGTGTACTTTTCAGTTGTGCCGTCTAAATCTTCAACTGCTGCCTTGTATGCAGCAATTCCAGCCTCGTAATTAGCCATTGCTGTTGATCTAACATTTGTTCTAACAGTTACAGCTACAGCTGCATCCGCATGAGCGTATCCTGCTACACATACTCCATCAACGCTACCAGAGGTTGCTTCAAATTTGTTTGCGCCCTGTTTTACTCCGAAGGTGGTTGTTGCTTTAATCTGTGTTCCACCCATAGTAAACTTGGTGTTTTCCATTGGCATACCGTACTGGTCTGCAATATAGAATTCGCACTCGCCTTCAGCACCAAGTGATGCATGTGTACCGTCGAACATTAATACTCCGTCGACAATCTTGTAGCTCTTGCCATCAGCTACATCAACACTTGCGTTTGCAGTGAAGTCGTAGGTATATCCACCATATGTTACGGTGAATGCCATTGCTGTAGCTACCGGTGTTTCATTGCTGTAATTGATTGTTGTCTTTGCAACTTCTTTACCACCTGCATAAACCTTAACGTCAGCAGTTCCCTTGTTTACTTCTTTGGAAACAACTTGTGGTACTTCATTCTGATCTGCAGTGATAACTCCGTCATCGGTACAAACAAGACCTTTGTTTACGGATGCGGTAAACTCACTTCCGCCTACTAATTCTACAGAATCTCCTTCACCGTCAAAACCGTAAACAACAACTGTTGCTTCGTCATCCCAAATACCATCTACAACATTGTAAAGGTTTGCTTCGGATTCATCAATTTCTGCTTCGTATCTATCATAGATACCATTTTTGTTAAGTTCTACTGTCTTAATCTTATAGTCTTTGCTATCAAGTTTTATAACTTTCTTTTCAGAAGCATCCCACATGTAGAGGTTTGCTGTATAAATTTTTCCGGATTCTACTGCTGTTCCGTCTGTTGCGCCGTCTCCCAAGTTACCGGTTCTTGTGGTATTCATAAGATTAGCATCCTGATACAAACTCCAGTAATATTTATCGTTTGCTGTATTAGAGGTCTCTGCAGCTGTAATGACGTCTGCATCTGTCTTGCCGGCGGGAACTGTTGTAATCTGTTCGATTGCCCAACCAGTTGTTGTTTTAGCGCGCTCTCCATCGGAATCAACTACGTAAAGGTTAGAAGCAAAATTATACTCTTCACCATTTCTTACATATCCAGTACTCTTCTTGGAGCTCTGGAGAGTTGAACGGAATGCGGAGATAGTTGCATCTGCAGCAATGTTGAGAGTTTTTGTTTCAACTTTTGGTGTTGCAGTGCTGATTGTTAATACAGCATTAGCAGTCTGTGTTGTAGATGCCGGTGAATAATAGAACTGAACAGTCTTTTTGCCATAGTTTACAGTGAAAGAAAGTTTTCCACTGGAAACTGCTAAGCTAGATACTGTATTGCTCATTCCATTTTTATCACCAAGAGAAATCTTGTCGTAGTGTGTATTTGCTGCGGCAACGGTTTCTACCTGATTATCAGTTCCTTTAAATCCAACCTCTGTAAAGAGATCATACAAATCAACAGGCTCACCATACTGGTCAGTTGCTGTTACGGTTAATGCTTTGGTTTTGCTACCTGTTAAGGAAGGAACGGATACATTCATGGTATCGATATATGGATTATCTTCTACTGTGAACGTTCCTGTGGTAGAAAGTCCGCCAATACCAGCAAGAGTAATGGTTCCTTTTCCTGGGATGGAAGTATTTTTCGCATCAAGCACCATAACGATAGTTCCATCGTCGAGAGTATCAAAATACTCATGTGTATCGTTTGCCAGTCCGTCTGCTACACCTGCTCCACCGTAAGCTCCGTCATTTGCATCCGGATTTACGAAAAGAGTCTTAGCTTTTACTGCAGCATTTAATTTCTTTGCAGATAATTTGTTTCCGTACTGATCTTCAGCTGCTGTGAGTTTCAGATAATAGGTTCCTTTACGGAAGTTATCTAATGTTACTCTCTTGCCCTGAAGGTTTGTTGTCTTTGTACACTTGTTGTCAAATTCAGCAAAGGTAAGTTTGCTTACATAAGAAGTATTGGAAACAGTGAGTTCGCCCTGTCCCTGAACGGTAGTTGTTCCGTTCTGATAGATAGCAGTCATAGTAACTTTATCATTAATCTGGAATGGAATGGAACCACCTCTAATGATAGTATATGTTTTTGTTTTGCTATCATATCCGGTTGTAAATGTATCGTTACCAATTTTATTTCTGTTGTCTAAAAGTTCAGCATCTGTTGCTACTGCGATAGATGGATAAACCTTAAGGTTGGAGCCAAGATCGAATTCCTGCTCAAACTGATCCATACCGGTGATAGTAGCCTGTGCTACATAGAAATTGGTGTTAGATGCAAGAATCAGTTCTTTGGAGAAAGCAATCTTTGTTAATTTTGCAGTTTCACAAACAACATCAGCTTTCACAGGAGCTTTTCCTTTGTCTGCAGGAGTTACTGTTACAGTATAGGTTGCATCCTTGAGGTTTGCTGCTGTAGTGATTTCGATAGTCTTTCCATCAGCGCTTGCTGCGTAGGTCATTGTTACGGAAGAAGAACCTTCTGTAAGGGTAACAGTATCGCCAGTTGCGAGTGCATCACCGTAAGTAACAACGATTTTCTTTCCAGCAGTCTGTGTTGCTGTTAAGGAACCTTCTTTTGCTGCAACTGCTTCAGAATCAGCAGATGTTGCAGTAGATTCATTTTCGCCCTTTACAGTTACACTAATTACTTTGCCAAGGTCTTCAGATTTAACAACATATGTTGCAGCGGTTGCACCTTCAACCTCAACTCCGCCAACTTTCCACTGATATGTTACGTTAGTAGCATCAGCCGGTGTTACGTTAGCAGTAAGGGTATCTCCAACGTGTGGTGTAGTGTTGCTTAATGCTACACTCTCTACAGCTTTTGCTGCTTTAACCTGAGTCTTAACCTTTACAGATTTAACGATTCTCTTAACAAGTTTGTTAGATTTTGCATTGTAAATTCTAACAGTAAACTTACCGGTGTAGTTTTCTTTCTTCTCAGAGAACTTAACCTTTAAGGTAAGGTTCTTTCCAGTACCGTTAACCTTTGTTTTAGCGGTAAGCTTTTTCTTATTATATTTTACAGTTTCGCCAGTTACGTTTCTCTGAACTTTTACGTACTGGGATTTCTTAACACCTTTGATCTTGTAGGTGTAAGTCTTTCCAGCTTTAACAGTTTTATAACCTGTTACGCTGTACTTGCTAGCAG
>Ga0129307_1000758_pt1 | contig 44862 bp, 28 predicted proteins | sample P1105metagenome_FD_94437 | JGI IMG/M metagenome (GOLD analysis project Ga0129307, IMG submission 94437) | Capybara group fecal microbial communities from Wisconsin, USA - P1105 metagenome | ecosystem: Host-associated > Mammals > Digestive system > Large intestine > Fecal | place: USA: Wisconsin...
GCCGAGGCATACGACGCGCTGCTTGCGCGCGGGCTGTCGCAGGAGACGCTGGACGGAATCTTCTACCGGAACGCGCTGGAATTCTTCCGAAGGAATCTTCCATAATTTGCGCGCAAAAGGGACGAAAGCACATTGCTTTCGTCCCTTTCCTCACATTTGGAACCGCGCACGGCAGGGTCGTTACGCCTGATAGCTCTTCAGGAACTGTCTGGTGCGCTCCTGCGTCGGGTTGACGAGCACCTCGTTCGGGTCGCCCTGCTCGACGATCACGCCGCCGTCCATGAAGATCACGCGGTCGCTGACCGCGCGGGCAAAGTCCATCTCGTGGGTGACGATGACCATGGTCATCTTCTCCTCGGCGAGCTGGCGGATGACGCGCAGCACCTCGCCGGTCAGCTCCGGGTCGAGCGCGCTGGTCGGCTCGTCGAAGAACAGGATCTCCGGCTTCATCGCCAGCGCCCGGGCGATGGACACGCGCTGCTGCTGTCCGCCGGAGAGCTGGCAGGGGTAGGCGTCCCCCTTCTCCGCGAGGCCGAGCTTCGCAAGCAGGTTTTTCGCCGTCTCGGCGACCTCGTCCTTGTCGCGCTTCTGCACGCGCAGCGGCGCGTCGGTGACGTTCTGCCAGACGCTCCGGTGCGGGAAGAGGTTAAACTGCTGGAACACCAGCCCGAACGCCGCGCGGAAGGGGTTCAGATCCTTCACATAGACCGCTTTGCCGTTCTCGTCGTTCTGCGCCGCCTTCTTGCCCATGTAGATGATCTCGCCCGCGTCCAGCGTTTCCAGGAAGGTCGCGCAGCGCAGGAGGGTCGATTTGCCGGAGCCGGAGGGCCCGATGACGGAAACGACCTCGCCCTCGTCCACCGTCATGGAGATATCATGCAGGACGCCCAGCTCGTCAAAGCTCTTTTTCGCGTGGTTGATGGTCAATACGTTCATGCTCCGCCTCCTTACTGATAGTACGACAGCGCTTTTTCAATGCGCTCCATGCCGAATGCGACGACATAGTTGGCGACGAAGTAGAACACGCCCGCGATGACGAACGGCATGAACGACGTCTGCGACGCCGCGATCTGCTTGGCGATGGAGAAGATCTCGTTGTACGCCAGCGTGAACGCCATCGACGTGTCCTTGACCAGCGTGATGACCTCGTTCGTCACCGCCGGGATCACGCGCTTGACCACCTGCGGCAGAATGATGTGGAAGAAGGTCTGGGATTTCGTATAGCCCAGCACCTCCGCCGCCTCGTACTGCCCGGCGGGGATGGACTCGATGCCGCCGCGGTAGATCTCCGCGAAGTACGCGGCGTAGTTGAACACGAAGGCAAGGATGATCGCCGTGAAGCGGTAGCCGCGGATCGACGCGCCCCAGAGGTAGTACGGGCCGAAGTACCACACCAGCAGCTGGAGCATCAGCGGCGTGCCGCGCATGATGGCGATGTAGACCCGCACGAGCAGGCTGATGGGGCGGAAGCGGAGATTGAGCCACGGCACAGTGAACGTGAGTCGGCTGTTGCGCCCGAAATACACCAGAAAGCCCAGCGGCAGCGAGCCGAGGAGCGTCAGCGAGAAGATGGCGAAGGTGCGCAGGATGCCGACCGACATCGTGGAGAGCATGGTGGAAAATGTCATCGTATCACCTCACAGAGTTCGGCGCGCCGAGACAGCATTCCCGGCGCGCCGTGAAACAGGGTCAGATTTACTTCGCGTCGTTCGCGATCAGGAACGAACCCGCCGTCATATCGATGGCAATGGCGTCGATGGCGCCCGCCTTGAGGTCGTTGAACGCGATGGTGTAGGTCTCATAGACCTGCAGATCGCCGAAGGTCGCGGCGAGATCCGCCTGGGAATCCTCCAGCATATCCATGGCGGAGGTGGCGGTCTGCACGCCGACGATCTTGCCGTTCAGATCGGCGAGGGTCTTGATGTCGGAGTCAGCCGGGACCATGATGCCCTGCGTGTTGGCGGAATAGGTGATGCCCCAGCAGTAATCGTCCTCACGGCCTTCCTTGGTGAAGCCGGACCAGATGCAATCGCAGCTGCCCGCGTTGAGCTCCATGTCCTTAGCGTCCCAGTTGAACGGAACGGGCTCATAGCCCCAGCCCATGTAGGCCGCAACAGCCTCCGCCAGCTCGACGTCGAAGCCACCGACGGTGCCGTCGTCCTGCAGATAGGAGTAGGGCGGATAGTCGAGGTCAAAGCCGTGCTTGAAGGTATAGGAGCTGTCGCCGGAGCCTTCCGCCGCGATCTCGCTGTCGCTGATGTCCTCCGCCTTGAGGCAGAGATAGTCCTTGATGTCGGGATAGTTCTCGGCGATCTTGTCATAGGTGCCGTTCTTGACCAGCGCCTTGACCGCCGCGGTGACCTGCTCCATCAGGGCGTTGTCGCCCTTGCGGAAGCCAATGGCATAGGACTCGACGCCGAGGTTCTCGTCGAGGAACTTGTAGCCGGCGGCGGCCGGTTCGGCAGCGGGCTCGGCGGCCGGTGCGGGCTCGGCGGGGCTGGCGGTTTCGCTGCTTGCGGCGGGAGCCGCGGGCTCCGTGGCGGCGGGCTTGCTGCCGCAGGCTGCCAGAGACAATACGAGCATCAGGCACAGCGCCAGACTCATCCATCTTTTCATCGTTTCAATCCTCCGTAAATTTCTTACTTCCGTCCGGTCCCCGCACAGGAAGCGCGCGTGATCCGAACTTATATTGTAATGTAGCAGGATTTTACCATATTACCGTGATAAAGCAATTGTCGAACCAGACAAATCCAACCTTGTTGCGCGCAAAAATCTTGGTCAATACGCAGATTCCTTTCCAATTACGTCAAATGATGTGGACCGGCGTCGCTCCGGACGGTGCAAAAGCACCGAAAAACGTGCAGTTTCTGCACTCCGCAGGGTTTGTGCCGGCGAAGAGACGAAAAAAACGCCCGCTTGCGCGGGCGTTTTTTTCGTTATTCGCTTGTATCGTCCTTGCCGTTCATGCGGTCCAGCGCGGCGCGATAGCCGTCCGCGCCGTAATGGAGGCATTTATTGACGCGCGTGATCGTCGTCGAAGATACGCTGATCCGCTCGGAGATGCTGGAAAAGGTGCTGCCGTTGTACAGCTCCTCGGCGACCTGAAAGCGCTGGCTCATGGCGATGATCTCGCCGAAGGTGCACAAGTCGTCGAAAAAGCGGTAGCACTCCTCCTTGTTTTTGAGGGAAAGGATCGCGTCAAACAGGCGGTCGGTTTCCTTCGACCTCATTTTGCTCTCGTACACTCCGCCGTCCTCCGCCGCGCTCACTTCTTTTTGGCTTCCTCTTTGAGCATCGCCTCGATCTTCTGCCGGTCCTTGGGCGCAAGCTCGTCCGTCTTGCCGGAGAAGAAATCCTCGATCACGCCCAGATGGACGCCGGTTTTGTAGTTGATTTTATAGTTGATGACGCCCAGTTGTTCCTTCAGGCTGCGCATTTGCTGATTATCCATCGTTTGCTCCTTCCTCAAGCTCACTCGACCTCGATCTGCTTGATGTTCATCTCGTTCCCCTGCTGCAGCCAGGTGTTGCCGCTGCCGCAATGGGGACAGGTCCTGCCGAACTGCACGGTGGGATAGGTCTTTTTGCAATCGTCGCACCAGGTCACGGCGGGGATCGTCTCACACAGAAGCTTCGCCCCGTCGAAGAGCGGGAACTTCTTCGTGTACCAGTTCCAGTAGTCGTACAGGTAGGACGTGACGATGCCGGAGACCTCTCCGAATTCCAGCGTCACGGAGCAGACCTTTTCGACCCGGTTCTCCTCTGCGATCCGCGTGACCTGCTTGACCACATAGTTTACCAAACCAAGCTCGTGCATTACTTCTTCGCCGACTTCTTTTTCAGGATCTTGACGCTGCGCTTCGCGGCGTAGGCGCCCATCGCCTTGAACTTGTCCTCGGCAGGAACCATCTTGGAGTAGGCGTCGCCCATGCTGCGCACCAGATGGATGGCGTCAAACTTGCACTGGACGGTGCACATACCGCAGCCGAGGCACTTGTTCGTGTCCACGACGCTGCGTCCGCAGCTCAGGCAGCGGGACGCCTCGCTCTTGATCTGCTCCTCGGTGAAGATCAGGTGCTCGTCGCGCATGGTGCGCACCTTGGCGGCGTCCACGCCCTTGACCGCGCGGCCCGGCTTCTTGTACGCATCGACGGGCAGGACGACATCGTCCTTGTCCAGCGGCGTGAAGTGGCGGGTGTTGCGGTGGATGGTGAGGGACTGGCCCTCATTGACGAAGCGGTGCAGCGAAACCGCGCCCTCGCGTCCCATCGCCAGCGCGTCCACGACGAACTTCTGGCCGGAGTAGGCGTCGCCGCCGACAAAGATGTCCGGCTCGGCGGTCTGGAGCGTAACGGGGTCCGCCTTGGCGGTGCCGTTGCGGTTGAACTCGACCTTCGTCCCCTTGAGAAGCTCCTTCCAGTCCGCCTTCTGGCCGATGCAGTAGAGGACGGTCGTACAGGTCTCGGACGTCGTCTCGTTGTCGTCGAATTTCGGGTCGAAGCGGCCCTCGGCGTTCTTGACGGACAGGCATTTGCGGAACTTGATCCCCGCGCACTTGCCGTTCTCGGTCACGATCTCAGTCTGGCCCCAGCCGTCGTGGATCACGACGCCGTCCGCCTTGCACAGCTCCTGATCCTCCTCGCCCATGGGCATATCCGCATAAGCCTCGAGGCAGTAGAGCTGCACGCTCTCCGCGCCCTGACGGATGGCGGTGCGCGCCACGTCCGCGCCGATGTTGCCGCCGCCGATGACGACGACGTTGCCGCTCAGCGGCTTCGCCGTTCCGGAGTTGACGCTCTTGATGTAGTCCACGCCCGGCATGACGCCCTCGGCGTCCTCGCCGGGAATGCCCAGCTTGCCGCCATACTGCAGACCGACGGCGACGAAGAAGCCCTTGAAGCCCTCGTCGCGGAGCTGCTGGATCGTCACGTCCTTGCCGACCTCGACGCCGCAGCGGAACTGCACGCCCATCTCGCGCAGGATGTCGATCTCGGCGTTGACGACGTCCTTCTCAAGGCGGAAGCTGGGGATGCCCGTGACCATCATGCCGCCGGGGACGGCGTCCTTCTCGAATACGACGGGGGAATAGCCCTCGATGGCGAGGAAGTAGGCGCAGGAGAGGCCGGCGGGGCCGGAGCCGATGACGGCGATCTTCTGCTCGAACGGCTCGCGCGTGCAGGAGACCATGGGCGGGACGTAGCGGTGCTCGGCGTTCATGTCCTGCGCGGCGATGAACTGCTTGATATCGTCGATGGCGAGCGCCTCGTCCACCGTGCCGCGGGTGCACTCATCCTCGCAGTACTTGCGGCAGATCGCGCCGCAGACTGCCGGGAAGGGGTTGTCCTTCTTAATGAGCTCCAGCGCCTCACGGTACTTGCCCTCGCTGGCGAGCTTGATATAGCCCTGAATGGCGATGTGCAGCGGGCACGCCGCCTTGCAGGGCGCGGTGCCGGTAGGCCAGGTCTGGATGACGCCGTTTTCGTTCTTGTAGTTCCAGTTCCACTTGTCCTCGCCCCAGACGGTGTCGTCGGGCAGTTCGGCCTTGGGATACTCGATCTCGCCGTGCTTCGTGCAGAGCTTCTGGCCGAGGCGCACCGCGCCCGCGGGGCAGACCTCGACGCACTTGCCGCAGGCGACGCACTTCTCGGGATCGACCTCGGAGGTGTAGGCGGAGCGGGACATATTGGGGGTGTTGAACAGCTGGGAGGTGCGCAGCGCGTTGCACACGCCCACCGCGCAGTTGCACAGGCCGAAGATCTTGTTCTCGCCGTCGATGTTGGTGATCTGGTGGACGTAGCCCTTCTCCTCCGCCTTGCGGAGGATCTCCATCGCCTCGTCGTAGCTGATGTCGTGGCCCATGCCGGTCTCGCGGCAGTAGTCCGCGAAATCGCCGACGCCGATGCACCAGTACTGCTCGATGTCGCCGGAGCCCTCGCCGCGGATGCGCTGCTGCTTGCGGCAGGAGCAGATGCCCACGCCGATCTGGCCCTCGTACTTCTTGAGCCAGTGGGACAGGTGCTCGATCGGGAGCGACTCGCAGTTGGCGGGGATCGCCTGCTCGACGGGGATGACGTGCATACCGATGCCGCCGCCTCCCGGCGGCACCATTTGCGTGATGCCCGCAAGCGGCAGATAGGTCATGCGCTCGAAGAAGTCCGCGACCTGCGGCGTGACCGGGGAGATCTCCGGCCGCATGGTCATGATCTCGGCGCTGCCCGGCACGAACATATCCAGCACCCAGCGCTTTTCGTGGTTGGGGTTCTTGCCGTCGAGGTTCTCGAAGTGCCACTCGACAAGGCTCGCCTGGCACAGCGCCTCAAGCGTCAGCTCCAGACGCTCGTCCTCGAAGCCGCTGAGCTTTTTGAGCTGGGCGAAGGTCTTGGGCTTGCGTTTGCCCATCAGCAGCGCCACGTCAAGGCAGTCGTCGGCGACCTCCTTGCCATAGCGGCGCTCGGCGTATTGCAGACCGCAGTCGATCCCCCAGTACTCCGGGGCTTCCGTTGACATCTTCTCCAGTCCGAGCAGGATCTCCTTTCGGTCGGTGATGATCTTGCCGAGCTTGAAGATCTTTTCGTCTCGGGTCAGTTGCGCCATAGGGCAGCTCCTCCTTTTTCAAATAGTCCAATGTGATCTGTATGGTTTGATTTTATCATGCCGGCGGCCATATCGTCAAGTGCCCGTCGCTCAGCGAAGCACCCACGAAAGGCCGCGATCCAGATATTCGTTCCAGAACGTCCAGTTGTGTCCGCCGGGGCCGTCCTCATAGCGGAAGTCCGCCTTCTGCTCCGTGAGGAACCTGTGGAACTCCTGATTCGACGGATGGAGCGAATCCTCCGTGCCGATGGCGAGGTAGATTGACGGGATGTCCCGCCCCTCCGCCTTGAGCTTTTTGTACTGCCACTCGGGGTTGCGGTCGGACTCCAGCAGCTTCGCGGGATCACCGAACACGTCGCGGATCATCTCGTGCGGGACGACGCCCTCCTCCTTGCCCTCCGCCATGGCGTGGATGCGCAGCGCGGAGGACAGGGCGATGGCGGCACAGAAGCGGTCGGGGAAGCTCAGCGCCGTATGCAGCGTGCCGTAGCCGCCCATGGACAGCCCGCCGATGATCGTGTCCTCACGCTTGCCGCAGTAGCCGAAGACCTTGTTGACATAGTCGGGGAACTCCTCGCCAACGTAAGTGCCCCAGTTGCCGCCGGGGTAGCCGCGGTCGAGGTAGAAGTTGTTGCCCGCCGTGGGCATGAACACCGCGAGGTTGTACTGGATCGCCATCTCCTGCGCCACGCCGCCGAACAGCCAGTCGGTGTCCGTGCCGGTCAGGCCGTGGAGGAGGATCAGACTCTTGGTGGGACGGTCATAGTGGCGCAGGTCCTTGACCTCCGCCATCTCGACGTCGTTGGGCAGCACGAAGGCGAAGTTCGCGTGCTGCATGATGCTCTGCGCGTGGAATTCCATTCTGCCGCTTGCCATATCTCGTTTTCCTCGCTTCCTTATATATTACAATATATTACATCTTGAACGCCACAAACGACTGCGGCGCGAGCTGCAGCGCGCCGTCCTTCGCTTTGCCGCTGCCGACGGCGAAGATCACCTCTCCGCCCGACACGTCCACGTCCGCCGACGCCTCGCGCGCGGCGGGATTGACGGCCAGCAGCAGCGCGCCGCGCCGATAGACGAACGCGCCGCCCTTCTCCGCGCTGACGATCTCGAGGTTCGCGTTGTCGCGCAGGTCGTCCTCCCCGCTCCGCAGGGCGGTCAGCGAGCGGACGAAGTGCAGCAGCGAGTCGTCCTCCGCCTCCTGCGCCGCCACGGTGGGCGCGTCCGGCGCGGGGTCGACGGGCAGGTACAGCTCCTCCGCCGGAGCGGTGGAAAAGCCGAGGTTGCGCCCGCCGTCCCACTGCATCGGCGTACGCGAGCCGGTGCGGAAGTAGCCGCCCTCCTTCGTGGGCAGCTCCTGATAGCGCATACCGATCTCGTCGCCGTAGTAGAGGAAGGGCGTGCCCGGCATAGTGAAGAGGAACGCGTAGGCGAGGCGCAGCTCCCGCTCGCTGAGGTTGTAGGCGGGGCGCACCGTGTCGTGGTTGCAGGTGATGAGCGAGATGCAGCCCTTGTCCTTCGTCGCCTCGTACTCGGGCAGATAGCGCTCGAGGAAGCGGTTCACGTCGCCGTCCCCCGCCGCGCGGAAGTAGCTGTCGTCCGGCTTCGCGGGGTTCTTGCGGTCATAGTCGCGCATCAGGGTCGAATAGCCCGTCCACGGGTCGTTGAGGCAGAACGACGCGTCGAACCCGCAGGAGAGCGCGAGGTGCGGGCGGCTCCACTCCGCGACCAGCGCCGCGTCGGGGTACTCGGCGTCGAGCATGGCGCGCACGTCGCGCCAGACCGCGCTCGTGGCGCTCTTGTTCTCGTCGTCGAACTTGACGAGAGAGTCCGCCATGTCCACGCGGAACCCGTCGCAGCCGCGCTCCAGCCAGAAGCGCATCACGTCCTTCATCGCCTCGCGCGTCGCGCGCGCGGCGTCGGAACCCGCGGCCTGCTGCCACGGCTTGTCGGGGTGCGCGAAACCGTAGTTCAGGGCGGGCTGGCATTTGAAGAAGTTCAGCACGTACACGCCGTCGCGCTCGCTCTCGCCCGCGACGTAGTTCAGCCCGCCGCAGCCCTCAAAGCAGAAGTCGGACCAGATATAGCGGTCGCTGTACTCGTTCGCCTCCGCCCTTTTGCTGGCGAGGAACCACGCGTGCTCCTCGGAGGTGTGCCCCGGCACGAGGTCGAGGATGACGCGAAGATCGCGCCTGTGCGCCTCGCCGAACAGGCGGCAGAGGTCGCTGTTTGTGCCGTAGCGCGGCGCGACCTTTTTGTAGTCGCGCACGTCGTAGCCGGCGTCCTTGAAGGGCGAGTCGAAGCAGGGGTTGAGCCAGATGGCGTTGCAGCCGAGGCTCTTGACATAGTCCAGCTTCTCAATAACGCCGTTGAGGTCGCCGACGCCGTCGCCGTTGGTGTCGTAAAACGATTGGGGGTAGATTTCATAGAAGATCGCGTCCTTGATCCATGTCGCCGCCATAAACTTGTCCTCCTGTCAATCTTTCGTCGTGCCGCAGCCCGCGTAGCGGACCGGCAGGCGAATGTCCGTGCCCGCTGCGCGACGCTCCTCGCTCAGCAGCAGCTCAACCGCCGTGCGCGCCATCTCCGCCACGGGCTGCACGATGGTCGAGCAGTCGTATTGCTTTGTGGCGTAGTTGACGACGCCGTCGTAGCCGATGATCTGCACGTCCTCCGGCACGCGCACACCGCGCGTCTCCAGATGGCTGCGCACGCGCACGGCAAGCCAGTCCGAGGTGCAGAACACGCCGTCGAAGTCGGCGTGAGCGCCGGCGGTATGCTCGTCGATATAGCGGTAGAAGCCCGCCTCGGTCTCGCTGTCGCGCAGCACGAGCGAGGCGCAGTCCACGCCGCGCGCGGCGCATTCGTCCAGAAAACCGGCGCCGCGCTTGTGCGGCTCGCCCGGAATGTCCGAACTGATCTGGAACAGCAGCGGCCTCCGGCAGCCCAGCTCCAGCAGCTTCTGCGCCGCGATCTGCCCGCCGCGGTAATTGTCCGAGGAAACGCAGGGCAGCCCCGGCGCAAAGCGGCGGTCGATCGTCACGATCGGCAGGTCGAACTCCTCCTCGATGTCGGGGCTGTAGGTCAGCGCGATCACGCCGTCCGCCTTGTTCTGGCGCACCATGACAAAGCTCTGGCGCTCCACCGCCGCGTCAAAATTGGTGATCATCAGGATGCAGCGTTTGCCGCGCTCCCTCAGGCAGGCGATGGTCTCGTCCGCCAGCGAGGCGAAAAACGGGTGCCGCAGCGAAGGAAGCACCAGCGCCACACAGTTTGTCCGGTTGGTTTTTAGTCCGCGGGCATAGCTGTTGACCGTATAGCCGAGGCTCTTTGCCGCTGCCTGCACGCGGGTGCGGTAGCTCTCGCCGACGGGGATGCCGTTTATCACCTTCGACACCGTCCCCAGCGAAACGCCCGCCAGCTTCGCCACGTCCTTCATGGTCGGCGTCGAATGATTTCGTTTCATCATGCTGTTTTTCCCCTTTCCGAGGGTATTCCGAAACTATCTTCAGCAATTATAGCAACGCTTTTTGAAAAAGAAAAGGCTGATTGTATAACGTTTCAAGCTTTTAGTCTTATCGCCAAAAAGCCGTTGTCAAAATTGTCCATTCTTGCCAAACTTCTTTTTACATCCCATTTCTAACTGTTCAACAGTTGACAGGGTTTCGCGGGTATGATAAAAATATTACGGTCTGGTAAAACGTTTCATTGAATCTGTCTCCGGTTTCTTGTCAAGATGAAGCCATGCGGAGGATGGGCGCGATTTACGGGACAAACTTTATTGAATTTTAGGAAGGAAGCACAACATGAAAAAAACACTCGCATTGATGCTCGCTCTCGTTATGGTCCTCGCCCTCGCCGCCTGCGGCGGTAAGAGCGGCGGCAGTGGGAGCAGCTCCTCCGCAACTCTGACCATCTTCAACTCCAAGATGGAGATCCAGAGCCAGATGGAAGAGATGGCTAAGAAGTACTCCCAGGAAAAGGGCGTTGCCGTTGAGGTCTACTACTCCAGCGACACCGTCGCCGCGCACATGGCGACCCGTTACGCCTCCAACGATCCCTATGTCCTCGCCATGGTCGACGCCAAGGACATCTACTCCCTCGGCGCCGAGCACGCCGTCGATCTGAGCGGTGAGAAGTGGGTCGGCGACACCACGCAGGCGATCTCCGTCGGCGGCAAGGTCCTCGGCTTCCCCGTCTGCGTCGAGGCGCGCGGCATCCTCTACAACGGCGACGCCATCAAGGCTGCCACCGGCAAGGATTTCGATCCCAGCACCATCAAGACCACCGCTGATTTCCAGAAGCTCATCGACGAGATCGTCGCCGGCGGCATGACGCTGCCCGTCGGTCTGCAGAAGGAAGACTGGTCTCTCGGTGCGCACTTCCTGCAGGAGGTCTATGAGCTGCACGACGATCCCGATGCGTTCATCGCCGGCATCAAGGACGGCAGCATCAAGGTTGCCGACGACAAGGTCTTTAACTCCCTGATGGATACCTTTGATGTGCTCAAGGCTTACAACTACGCCAAGGACGCCCCCATCTCCGCGGAGCGTGAGGTCACCGAGATGATGCTCGCCGAAGCCAACCTGTGCTTCAAGTTCGGCGGCAACTGGGATTGGTCCAACATGGTCGGCACCAACTACACCGAGCACCTCGGCATGATGCCCGTCCCCAGCGATCTGGACGGCTATAACACCAAGCTCGTCGGCGGCGGCTCCAAGTACTTCTTCATCGACAACACCGTTTCCGCCGAGCAGCAGCAGGCTGCCAAGGACTTCCTGAACTGGCTCGTCTATGAGGCCGACGGTCAGGACTTCCTGGTCAACCAGTGCGCGCTCGTTCCTGCCTTCTCCAACATCACGCTGTCGGTCTCCGATCCTCTCGGCGCTTCTGTCAAGTCCTATGCTGACAAGGGCGCCCTGGTCGGCAACTACAACTACGCTCCCGACGACCACTATGCCAAGTTGGGCGCTTCCTTCCAGAAGTACCTCGCCGGTGAGATCGACCGCGCGGGCTTCGCGGATGAGATCACCGCTTACTGGGCGACTGCCGAGGTCGGCGCGCACTAATCCAACATTGACATAGGAAAGGGCAGTTCCTCTGCCCTTTCCTATCAAACAATTTTAGGAGGGGGAGGTCTATGAAGCAAAACACGCTTTCCTACAAAATCAAGCAATACTTTATGTTCGCAGGCCCCGGCACCATCCTGTTCTTCTGCGTCGTGATCGTCCCGTTCATCTACGGTCTGTATCTGACGTTTACGAGCTGGGACGGCGTCTCCTCGACCAAGCCCTGGGTCGGACTTTCCAACTACGCCGCCGCCTTTGCCGATAAGGACTACTGGGCGGCGCTGGGCCGCACCGCGATCTATTCCGTTTTCGCGGTCGTGCTCATCAACATTCTTGCGTTCTTCCTCGCGTACCTGGTCACCAGCGGCGTGAAGGGCCAGAACTTCTTCCGTTCCGGCTTCTTCGTTCCGAACCTGATCGGCGGCATCGTCCTCGGTTATGTTTGGAAGTTCGTGTTCAACCGCGCGTTCGTCGCTCTGGGCAGCGCCATCGCCGGCGGAACCGCTCCTTCCCTGCTCTCCACGCCCAACGGCGCGATGTTCTGCCTGATCGTCGTGTCGGTGTGGCAGTACGCGGGCTACATGATGCTGATCTACGTCGCCGGCTTTATGAGCGTCTCCGAGGACGTGAAGGAAGCCTCCAGCATCGACGGCTGCACCGCTTCGCAGACCATGTGGAACGTCACCGTTCCCCTGATGCGCGCGAGCTTCGTGCAGTGCCTGTTCCTGAGCATCACCCGCTGCTTCGTTGTGTACGACGTGAACCTGTCGTTGACCAAGGGCGAGCCGTTCGGCTCCTCCGTCATGGCGGCGATGCACGTTTACAACCAGGCGTTCACCTACAAGAACTACGGCCTCGGCCAGGCGGAAGCGCTGATCCTCTTCGTGGTCTGCGCCATCGTCGGCGTCACGCAGGTCATGATCGGTAAGAAAGGAGAGGTGGAAGCGTAATGACGGAAAACGAAAAGGCTGCGCGTCAAAAGAAAATTTCCCACATCATTATGTGGATTGTTCTTCTCGTGCTCTTCATCTGCTTCATCACGCCGTTCCTGCTGGTCATCATCAACGTCTTCAAAACCAAGGCGGACATCACGGCGAACCCGCTCGCGCTGATCGGCGCCCACGGCTTCACGCTGAAGAACTTCCCCGAGGCCATGAAGAAGATGAACTTTTGGACGGTGTTCGGCAACTCCGCCATCATCACCATTTGCTCGACGATCCTGACCATCGCGGTTTCGTCCACGGCGGCGTTCGTCATCGTGCGCAACCAGAAGTGGAAGTTCTGCACGTTCATCTTCTCGCTGATGATCGCCTCGATGGTCATTCCGTTCCAGGTCCTGATGGTTCCTCTGGTCTCCGTCTACGGCGGTACGCTGGGCGTGCTGAACCATCGCCTCACGCTGATCCTGATGCACGTCGGCTTCTCCGTGTCCATGGCGATGTTCATGTTCCACGGCGCGATCCGCACGAACATCCCGCTTGAGCTGGAAGAGGCCGCCACCATCGACGGCTGCTCCCGCTGGCAGACCTACTGGAAGATCGTCTTCCCGCTGCTCAAGCCGACGGTCGCCACCGTCGCCATCATCAACGCGATGGCGTACTGGAACGACTACCTGCTCCCCAGCCTCGTGCTGACGAAGAAGGAGCTCTACACCATCCCCATCGCGACCCAGGCGTTCTACGGCACCTACTCGACCGATATCGGCCTCGTCATGGCGGCTCTGCTGCTGGCGATGCTGCCGATCCTGATCCTGTATGTGTTCCTGCAGCGCTACATCGTGCAAGGCGTTACCGCCGGCGCGGTCAAGGGCTGATATCCCCCGTACGCTTCCGTTCCCCGTCCCCGCTCCTCGGGGGCGGGGAACGATTTGTTTCGCCTGCCTCTGCCGGGGCAAGCGCGAAATACGGCTGAAAGGAGGTTCCCCCCATGTGGAACCGCATTTTTGACATGGAAAACCCGGTCATGCGGGCGCTCGGCGCGATCTGCGACCTGCTGGTGCTGAACCTGCTGACCATGCTCTGCTCCCTTCCCGTCGTGACCGCCGGGGCAGCGCTGACCGCGCTGGACGACGTGACGCTGCGCATCGTGCGCCGCGAGGAGGGCGGCGTGGTCAAGGACTATTTTCGCGCATTCCGCTCCAATCTCAAAAAAGGCGCCGCGCTGGGGCTGCTGTTCCTGCTGGCCGCCGCCGTGTTCTACATCGACTACCTTGTCGCCGCCGCGTTGGCGCCCATGCTGCGCGTTGCGGTCGTTGCCGCCGCGCTGATCGTCGGCGCAGTCGCGCTCTACGCGTTCGCCCTGCTTGCGCGCTATGAAAACACGCTGATTCAAACGCTCAAAAACGCCGCGTCGCTGTCCGTCGCCTACTTCCCCCGCACGCTGGGGCTGCTGGTGTTCACCGTTGCGCTGTGGCTGGTATGCCTGCATTTCTTTCAGATCGCCTTGCCCATCCTGCTGATGTTCGGGCTGTCCCTGCCCGCCTACATCGGAGCGATGCTGTTTGACGGCATCTTTCAAAATCTTGAGAACGAAAATAAGGAAGAAGATCGATGAGTATTCTTTTTGACGATACGCAAAACACCATCACGCTTCACACACGCCGCACGACCTATCAGATGCAGCTCGCGCCCACGGGCCATCTTCTGCATCTCTATTACGGCGCGCGCGTGGACAGCGGCTGCTTCGACTACCGCATCCTGCCCCGCGACTGCGGCTTTTCGCCCAACCCCCACGAGCTGCGCGGCGGCGACCGCACGTTTTCGCTCGACACGCTGCCGCAGGAGTACAGCGGCGCGTTCACCGGCGACTATCGGCTCAGCAGCGTCCTCCCCGTCGCGGCAAACGGCGCGATGGGCGCGGATCTGCGCTATGTGCGCCACGAGATCGAGCAGGGCAAGTACGCGCTCGGCCGTCTCCCCGCCGCCTTTGCGCGCGGGAACGAGGCGGAGACGCTGCGCGTCGTTCTGAGCGACACTGCGACGAAGCTGACCGTCGAGCTGCTGTACGGCGTCTACGAGGACGGCGACGTCATCACGCGCGCGGCGCGCCTCATCAACGAGGGCAGCGCGCCGCTCCGCCTGGAGAAGGCGGCGTCCGTCTGCCTCGACCTGCCCTTCGGAGACTGGGAGCTGCTGCACTTCCATGGGCGGCACTGCATGGAGCGCGCGCCGGAGCGCGTGCCGCTGATGACCGGCGTGCAAAGCGTCGGCTCCAAGCGCGGGATGTCCAGCCACCATCACAACCCCTTCGTCATCCTCTGCGCGAGCGATGCGGGCGAGGAGCACGGCGCTTGTTACGGCGTGATGCCGGTCTGGTCGGGGAACCACAAAACCGAGATCGAGGTCGATCAGACGGGCGCGACGCGCGTCGTCAGCGGCGTGAACGACGAGGGCTTTTCGTGGACGCTCGCGGCGGGCGAGAGCTTTGAGGCTCCCGAAACGATGCTTGCCTTCACGGAGGACGGGCTGGGCGCGCTCTCGCGGCTCTATCACCGCTTTATCAACGCCAACCTCTGCCGCAGCCGCTTCGTCGGCAAGCCGCGCCCCGTGCTGCTGAACAACTGGGAGGCAACGTACTTCGACTTCGACGCGGACAGGCTGCTCGCCCTTGCGCGGGAGGCGAAGGCGCTGGGCGCCGACCTGCTGGTGCTGGACGACGGCTGGTTCGGCGACCGTCATGACGACAACCGTGCGCTGGGCGACTGGTTCGTCAACGAACGCAAGCTCCCCGGCGGGCTGAAGCCGATCGTTTCGGCGGTCAACGCTCTTGGGTTGAAGTTCGGCATCTGGATCGAGCCGGAGATGGTCAGCGAGGATTCCGAGCTCTACCGCGCCCATCCCGACTGGGCGCTGACCGTTCCGGGCCGCGCGCCGACGATGGGGCGCAACCAGCTTGTGCTGGACATGGGACGCGCCGAGGTCGTGGAGCATCTCTACGGCGTGCTGTCCGCGCTCCTGCGCGAGAACGGCGTCGAGTACGTCAAGTGGGACATGAACCGCGGCCTTGCCGACGTGTACAGCGCCGCCCTGCCGCCGGAGCGTCAGGGCGAGGCGTCGTTCCGCTATGTTCTGGGGATGTACGACCTGCTCCGCCGTCTGACCGAGGACTTCCCCGACGTGCGCTTCGAGGGCTGCGCCGGCGGCGGCGGGCGCTTCGACGCGGGGATGCTCGCCTATGTTCCGCAGATCTGGTGCAGCGACGACAGCGACGCCATCGAGCGCCTCGTCATCCAGCGCGGCACGTCCTACGGCTACCCCGCCGCGACGATGGGCGCGCACGTCTCCGCCTGCCCGAACCACCAGACCGGACGCACGACGCCGCTCGGCACCCGCGCGGTCGTGGCGATGCAGGGCACGTTCGGCTACGAGCTCGACCCGGGCAAGCTCAGCGCGGCGGAGAAGGACGAAATCCGCGCCCAGATCAAACGCTTCCGCCGTCTGGACGCTCTGCTGCACTTCGGCGAGCTGTACCGTCTCGCGTCGAACGAGCGCTTTACCGCGTGGGCGACGGTCGCGCCGGACGGCGGCGAGGCGCTGGTCAGCGTGGTCGTGACCCATCCGGAGGCGAATCCCCGTCCGCTGCACATCGATGTGCGCGGGCTCGATCCCGACGCGGACTATGTGCTCGCGGAGCAGGCGTTCTTCGGCTGCGTCACGCCGCCCGCCGACCGTCCGCTCGGCGGCTTCGATCCGCAGCGGCGCTATTCCGGCGCGGCGCTGCTCCGCGGCGGCTGGACGCTCCCCGCCCTCTCCGGCGATTATCCCTCCGCGCAGCTTCATTTCAAAAAGGTGTGATCCGATCCACAGCTCCGCTGTTCAAATCCGAACAGCGGAGCTGATTTTGTATGGATTCTTTGCGTTGCCAAGCCCGTGCGTTTCATATATAATTGGGAAAGAATCATTCTCCACGGAGATAAAATTTGATTTAGGAGGCGCGATCATGAACATGCTGAAGCTGGCCGACGGCCTTTGGTGGAACGGTATCCTCGACCCCGACCTTCGCGTATTCGACATCGTCATGCACACGGAATTCGGCACGACCTACAACTCCTACGTCCTCAAGGGAAGCGAGAAAACCGCGCTCTTTGAGACGAACAAGCTGAAATTCTGGGAGCAGTACGAGAAGAACATCGAAGCGGTCACGCCCATTGAGAGCATCGACTACGTCGTGATGAACCACACCGAGCCGGATCACGCCGGAGCCATCGAAAAGGTGCTCGAACGCAATCCGCGCGCCGTGGTGGTGGGCACCTCCACCGCGCTGAGCTTCCTCAAGGAGATCATCAACCACGACTTCAACTCCCGCGCCGTACAGGACGGCGACACGCTGTCCCTCGGCGGCAAGACCCTGCGTTTCCTGATCCTGCCCCAGCTTCACTGGCCCGACACGATGTACACCTACGTCGAGGAGGACGGCGTGCTGTTCACCTGCGACAGCTTCGGCAGCCACTACAGCTGCCCGGGCATCCTGCGCAGCGCCGTCACCGACGAGGAGGGCTATCTGCGCGCGACGAAGTACTACTTCGACAACATCATCGGGCCGTTCCGCCACCCGTTCATGAACGACGCGCTGGAGCGCATCAAGGATCTCAAGCTCAACATGATCTGCACCGGCCACGGCCCCGTGCACGACTGCCGCATTGACGAGATCCTCGCCCTCTACCGCGAGTGGTGCGCCGTGCCCGCTCCGCGCGAGAAGAAGCTGGTCGTCATCCCCTACGTCAACGCCTACGGCTACACCGGCGAGCTGGCGCGGCGCATCGGCGCGGGCATCGCGGACGCCTGCGGCGACAAGGCGGAGATCCATTACTACGACATGGTCACGGCCGACGCGCAAGCGGTGGGCGCGGAGCTGGGCGCGTGCGACGCCTTCCTGCTCGGCTCGCCCACCATCCTCGGCGAGGCGCTCTCCCCCATCTACAGCCTGACGCTGGGGATGTTCCCGCCCGTCCACGGCGGCAAGCTCGCCAGCGCGTTCGGCAGCTACGGCTGGAGCGGCGAGGGCGTACCGCACCTCATCGAGCGTCTGCGCCAGCTGCGTATGGACGTGCCCGACGAGGGCTTCCGCGTCCGGCTCCAGCCCAGCGAGACCCAACTGCTCGACGCATACGAGTACGGCTTCGGCTTCGGCTGCAAGCTGATGAAGGGCAAGCCCGAGGTCAAGAAGCTCGGCGGCAAGGGCGCGCGCACGCTGATGAAGTGCCTCGTCTGCGGCGCGGTGTTCGACGCTTCGATGGACACCTGTCCCGTCTGCGGCGTGGGCAGCGACAAGTTCGTGCCCGTGGAGGACACCGGCACCGATTTCCGCAAGGACACGGAGGAGACCTTCGTCATCCTCGGCGGCGGGCCGGGCGCGCACTACGCCGCCGAGGCGATCCGCGAACGCAACGCCACGGCGACGATCAAGCTGGTCACGGCGGAGGCGCACCTGCCCTACAACCGCCCGATGCTGACCAAGGTGCTGCTGCAAGACCTCGCGGGCGACCGCCTCGCCATCGAGAACCGCGCATGGTACGACGAGCGGAACATCGAGCTGCTGTTCAATACCACGGTGCAGAGCATCGACACGGCGACGAAGACCGTCGCCACCGACAAGGGCGAGATCGCCTACGACAAGCTGATCTACGCCCTCGGCGCGCGCTGCTTCGTCGTACCCATCCCGGGCGCGGACAAGGCGCACGTCGTCTCCATCCGCTCGGTAGCGGACTGCGAGGAGGCGCAGCAAATCGCGAAGGGCGCGAAGAAAGCCGTCGTCATCGGCGGCGGCGTCATGGGTCTCGAGAGCGGCTGGGAGCTCAAGAAGGGCGGACTCGACGTGACGGTGCTCGAAACCGCGCCGGGTCTCCTGCCGCGCCAGCTCGACGACGCGGCGTCGGCGATGCTGCAGGCCGCCTGTGAGAAGGCGGGCGTCCACGTCGTCACCGGCGCGAAGATCGCCGAGATCGCGGACGACGCCGTGGCGCTTGCCGACGGTACGCGCTATGAGGCGGGGCTGGTCGTCATGTCCACGGGTATGCGCGGCAACATTGCCGTCGCGCAGGCGGCGGGCATCGAGACGAACATCCTCGTCAAGATCGACGGCCACTGCGCCACCAGCGCGCCGGACGTCTGGGCGTGCGGCGATTGCACGGAGTTTGGCGGCGCGCCGCATGGCTTCTGGTCGCAGGCGGCGGAGACCGGACGCGCGGCGGGCGCGAACGCCGCGGGCGAGGCGATCACCTTCCGCCCCTACGGCAGCGCCATGTCCATCAACGCCATGGATACCTCGATCTTCGCCCTCGGCACCAACGGCAAGGCGGGACCCGACACGCTGGAGCCGAACCTCCGCACGGTGGAGATCCGCGACGAGCAGCGCGGCAACTATGAGAAGTACTACTTCCGCAAGAGCCGCCTCGCGGGCGTCATCCTCATCGGCGACACGTCGAAGATGACCGAGATGACCAAGGCGATCGAAGAGGGCAAAAAGTTCTCCGAGCTTTTCTGAGTTTCACGACAAAAGGCTCCACGCTTTCGCGTGGAGCCTTTTTCTATGCGTTATTTATTCGTCGCTTCGCCCGTTGCAGAGATAGACGGCCGCAAGGAAGCCGGGGCCGCAGTGCGCGCCGATCACCACGCCCAGCGAGGTGATCTCGATCTCGGCGATCCCGGGGCGCATCGCTTCCAGTTCGTTTTTCAGGTACTCCGCGTCGGCGAGGCAGTCGGCGTGGAGCAGCGTGATCCGCACGTCCGCCGTGTCCATATCCGCGATATCGCGCAGGACGCCGTCGCGGATCTCGTGGATCGCCGTCGCGCGGCCGCGCACCTTTTTGAGTACCTCCAGCGTTCCGGCGTCCGGTACGTAAATGATGGGCTTGATCTGGAGCATCGCACCCACCAGAGCGGAGGCGTTGGACACGCGCCCTCCCGCCTTGAGGTACTTGAGATCGTTGACGGTGAAGCGGTGGGCGACCTTCAGCTTGTTCTCTTCGCCCCAGGCGATCAGCTCGTCGTAGCCCATGCCCTGCTCCATGCGGCGCACCATCTCCTTGACCAGAACGCCAAGGCCGCCGGAAATGCAGCGCGTGTCCATGATGTAGAACCGGCGCACGGGATACTCCTTGCGGATCATCTCCCCCGCTTCCAGGCAGTTCTGATACGAGGCGGACATCTTCTGCGACATATCCAGGAAAATGACGTCCTTGCCGCTGTCCATCAGCTCCTTGAAGAAGTCGTAGTAGACGAACTCGTTGATCATGGAGGTCTTGAGCACGTCGCCCGCACGCATTCCGGCAAACGCCGCCGCGCGGCTCTCCTCACGGCAATCGTCCTCCCGCAGCTCGTCGTCATTGACGGTGTAGGTGTAGGAGATGAACGGGATATGATGCTCGTCCAACCACGCGCACGGCAGGTCCGCCGTGGACGCGGTGGCGATGATGTAATCGGACATAATTTCTCTTCCAATCTAAAAGATCAATAATCGTGAAGAACATTTTATCATAGTTCTGTCGGAATGCAAGAGATATCCACAGGAAAAACAGCTCCGCTTACACGGAGCTGTTTTGTTAAAATCCGCCAAATTACCGCCTCTCCCGCCGGTCGCGCTCCCATTATCGGAGGCGCATCAGGCGGGTCACAGCTTGTGGAACGTCGGCTCCATGCGCTCGAAGGTGCAGAAAAAGCGGAAGCCCAGCTCGTCGCGGAGGATGGCGGTCGCCTCGTCAAAGTTTCCGGTCACGCGCTCGGGACGGTGCCCGTCGCTGCCGATGGTGACGATCTCCCCGCCGAGGTCGCGGTACAGCCGCCAGATGCCGCGGCAGGGCTGGATGTCCTTGAGCTGATAGCGCCAGCTTCCGGTGTTCAGTTCGATCCCCTTGCCCTTGTCGATGGCGGTGCGCAGGATCTCCGCGATCAGGTCGCGGTTCTTCTCGAACGGCCACTCCCCCGCCGGATCATAGCGGCGCATCACGTCCAGATGCGCCAGCACGGCATAGTGGTCGAAGTCCCGCGCGACGGCAAGCAGCTCCTCAAAATAGCGCCGGTTGTACTCCTCCTGCGAGCAGCTTGCCTGGAAATCCGGCGGGTAAAACTCCAGATCGTCCACCTGATGCACGCTGAGCAGCGCGAAATCCAGCCGGTCACGATAGCGCTCAAACAGCGCGTTGTACTGCGGGATCGTGTGGCGCTGCACGCCGAACTCCAGCCCCGTACGCAGCGTGATGCGGCCGGCGTACTGCGCGCGCAGCTCATCCAGTCTTGCGAAGTAGCGCGGATAGTCCGCGTTGTGGCAGGGGCGGCCGTCCATCGTTTTCGTCGGCAGCGGATCGTCCCAGTCCCGCATGACGCCGTAATCCACGTGCTCGGTGAAGCACATGAGGTCCAGCCCCAGTTCGACGCCGCGCTGCACCTGCGTCTCCATCGGGGTATGGCTGTCAAAGCTGAAATCGCTGTGGACGTGTTGATCCGCTCTCATATCGAATCCTTCCTCTTTTCCGAAACTGTATGACATTATAGCCTCCGCCGCTCCCGCCGTCAATCAGCCGACAAAACAAAAGACCGGCTCACGCCGGTCCTTTGTTTTGTCCTGATTTATTCCTCGTTCTGCTCGTCCTGCTTCTCTTCGCAGGTCTCGCACTCTTCGCCGAGGATCTCCTCGATCGTGCCGTCCGCCTTGACAAGCTCGAAGCGGCAGTTGAAGCCGAACTTCGCCACAACGCCCGCGATCGCCGCGGAGATCAGCACCGCGGGACCGGCCAGAATGCCCAGCACGCCGCCGGCAATACCCGCGTTCACGGGGATGTTCGCCAGCTCTTCCTCGCCGCGCAGGATGCGGATGCGGTTGACGTTGCCCTTCTGTACGGCGGCCTTGATCTTCTCGACCAGCGCGTTGAGCTTCTCGTTCACGTCAATGTTGACGCCGTTATCCTTCTCGATGGCAATGATGGCGTCCACGACGCTGCCGTTCGCGCTCTCCAGCGCGATCTTCGCCTCTTCGTAGGTGCAGCCGGTGCGCTCGCGCACCTGATCGACCATTTCCAGCGTGATTTCCATGTGGTATATCCTCCTTATCAATTGGTGAAAGCGGATCGTTTGCTCGCTTGCTTTGGTGATACTATAACAGGGAATTGTTTCCCAATCATCACTAAATTATGAACGGGCCGTAAACTTGGAAAAATGATCCGCCGTCTCGTCTTGCATTTTCACAGCGATGCGGTACAATGGAAAAAACGGCAAGGAGCAGGGAAATATGGATGCGAGACAACTGTTGATCGGTATGGAAGCCGCCGGGCGCGAGGCGGGGCGCATCATGCGCGAGGCGGAGAACATCCGCGCAAGCGTCACCGCCAAGGCCGGGCACGGCAACTTTGTCACCGCGTACGACAAGCGCGTGCAGGCATATCTGTCCGACGCGCTGGGCGCGCTGCTGCCCGAGGCGCGGTTCATCGGCGAGGAGGACGGCGCGGACGCCTTCACCGACGACGACCGTCACGGCTACGCGTTTTGCGTCGATCCCATCGACGGCACGACCAACTTTCTCACGGGCTTTCGCCCGTCCGTCGTTTCCATCGCGCTGCTGAAGGACGGCGCGCCGTTTCTCGCGGCGGTCTGCAACCCCTATGACGAGCTCATGCTCACCGCGATCCGCGGCGAAGGCGCGCGCTGCAACGGCGAGCCCATCCATTCGCTGGATCTGCCGCTTCGTGACAGCCTTGTCCTCTTCGGCACCGCCGCGTACAACCCGGAGCTGGCGGAGCGCACCTTCGCTCTCTGCGCGGATTATCTCAGACGCGGCATTGATCTGCGGCGCACCGGCTCGGCGGCGTGGGATCTGTGCAACATGGCGCTCGGCACGGTGGGCCTGTTCTTCGAGATGCGGCTCCAGCTCTGGGACTATGCCGCCGCGGGGCTGATCGCCATGGAGGCGGGCTGCCGCCTGACCGATCTGGACGGCAGGCCGCTGACGTGGGACGGTCCCAGCTCCATCCTCTGCGCGTCGCAGGGCGTCGCCAAGGAGGACTACCTCCCCCGCGCGTGAAACATTTCATACTTTCTTTACATTCTGCTTGATACTTTTTTAACAATTACTCTGTATTGTTATACTCGCAAGAGACAAGTGCTTCTTCCTTTTTCATCCTCCTTAAAGCAGGGCTGACAGCGTGGCTGTCAGTCCTTTGCTTTTTTATCCAAAAAAAGCAAAGGAAACAGTTCCCTTTTTGGAAAAAGCATGGTAGTATAGAGATGAAATGGTGCGCGGAGCGCGCGATTAAGGAAAGATTGAGAGGAGAGCGGATATGGCAGATCAGAAGGAACTGGCAGCGCAGGCCCCTGAGGAGGAGAAGGCCGTAAAGAAAACGGCGAAAAAGGCCCCCGCAAAGAAGGAACCCGCAAAAAAAGCTCCCGCGAAGAAGGCGGCGGCGAAGAAGCCCGCCGCGAAGAAAGCACCCGCGCCCGAGGTTGTTGAGCCGGTCGAAGCCCCCGCAGTCGAGGCTGTGCCGGAGGAGCCCGCGATGCCGGAGCCGCGCCGCAGCGTGGCGTTCATCGGCTCGGAGTGCTATCCCTTCGTCAAGACCGGCGGTCTGGGCGACGTGATGTACGCTCTGCCCAAGGCGCTGACGAAGCAGAACTGCGACGTCAAGGTCATCCTGCCGCGCTACAAGTGCATCCCCGAGAAGTATCAGGAGAAGATGGTCTATCGCGGCGAGTTCATGATGGATCTCTGCGCGGACGGACGCCAGTATTACGTCGGCATCATGGAGTACGTCTGGGACGGCGTGGTCTATGACTTCATCGACAACGAGGAGTTCTTCGGCTGGGGCAACCCCTACACCAACTTGGTCGACGACATTCCCAAGTTCTGCTTCTTTGCCAAGGCGGCGCTGGCGGCGCTGAACTACCTCAACTGGGTGCCCGACATCATCCACTGCCACGACTGGCAGGCGGCGCTGGTGCCTGTGTTCCAGCAGGCGATGTTCGGCGGCTCGCCCGTGGCGAGCGCCAAGAGCGTCCTGACCATCCACAACCTTCGTTTCCAGGGCATCTACAACATCGAGACGCTCAAATACTGGACCAACCTGCCCGACGCGCTGTTCGATTACGCGGTGCTGCAGCAGGATTGGGTGGACGCGAATATGCTCAAGGCCGGCCTGAGCTACGCCAGCATGATCACCACCGTCAGCAACACCTATGCCGGCGAGATCCAGACCCCCTTCTTCGGCGAGAATCTGGACGCGCATCTGCGTTATCACAACCACAAGCTGCGCGGCATCGTCAACGGCATCGACTGCGACATCTGGAACGCCAAGACGGACAAGCTGCTTGCCGCCAACTACGACGCGAGCGACGCGCTGACCGAAAAGCGCAAGAACAAGCGCGCCCTGCAGGAGCAGCTCGGTCTCGAGGTGGACGACAGCAAGATGGTCATCGGCCTGATCTCCCGCCTGACCAACCAGAAGGGCCTCGACCTCATCAACGCCATCATGCCGCAGCTCATGGACGGCAACACGCAGGTCGTCGTGCTGGGCACGGGCGACGCGATGTATGAGGACGCCTTCCGCTATTACGAGAACGCGTACAAGGGCAGCGTCTGCTCCAACATCATGTACGACGAGGGACGCGCGCACATGATCTACGCCGGCTCGGACGCGCTGCTGGTGCCGAGCCTGTTCGAGCCCTGCGGCCTGACCCAGCTCATCGCCATGCGCTACGGCACGGTGCCCATCGTGCGCGAGACCGGCGGCCTCAAGGATACCGTCGAGCCGTACAACGAGTTCGAGAACCGCGGCAACGGCTTCACCTTCGACCGCTACGAGGACGGCCTCCTGCTTGACGCCTGCAACCGCGCCAAGACGCTGTACTTCACCGATCGCGGCCGTTGGGACGAGATGGTGGTGCGCGACATGAACAAGGACGTCTCCTGGGACAGCTCCGCGATCCAGTACCGCAACCTGTATCTCGAGCTGAAGCCGTAAGGCAAAACGCGACATAGCAATCAAGCCCTCCCGCATAGTCTTGAGCAATCAACTGTGTGGGAGGGCTTTCATTATGCCAACTTGGTTCCTGATCCTCAGGCGGCGCCATATCGCGCTGCTCTGCGCGGCGGCGGTAAGCGCCGCCGTCTTTGCCGCGGTCAACCTCGCGCCCGCGGCGGTAAGCGCCGCCGCGACACAGCGGCAGCTTCCGATCTACTGCGTCGAACGGGACCAGAAGGTCTGCGCCATCTCATTCGACGCGGCATGGGGTGACGTCAGACTGCGGCGACGTTCCGCAAGCCGTCCGGAAACGATTCGTCGCGGAGGATAACGGAGCACGCCACACATCAGCAAGACATCATATCGCCGCAGCGGGAGGACATATTTCCTTCCGCCGCGGCATATTTATGGGACGCCACAGAAAGGGGGACGCGCCCATGACAAGCACAGAGCCGGTCTATCGGGCGGCCGCGTACTGCCGCCTTTCCCGCGAGGACGGCGACAAGCCGGAGAGCGACTCGATCGTCAACCAGCAGCGGCTCATCGAGGACTACTGCGCGCAGCGCCCGGATCTTGCGCTCGCCGCGGTCTACGCCGACGACGGCGCAACGGGGACTAACTTCGACCGCCCGCAGTTCCGCCGGATGCTCGACGCCATCGAGGCAGGGCGGCTCAACTGCGTGGTCGTCAAGGATCTCTCCCGCTTCGGGCGGGACTACATCGACATGGGCTACTTTCTGGAGCGTCTGTTCCCGCAAAAGGGCGTCCGCTTTGTGGCGATCAACGACGGCGTGGACAGCCTGAACGGCCCCTATGACATGATGCTGCCGCTCAAGAACGTCTTCAACGCGCAGTACGCCAAGGACATCTCCGGCAAGGTGCGCAGCGCGTTCCGCACAAAGCAGCAGCGCGGCGAGTTCTGCGGCGCGTTCGCCTGCTACGGCTATCAGAAGAACCCCGCGAACAAGAACCACCTCATCGTCGATCCCGTCGCCGCGGAGGTCGTTCGCCGCATCTTCCGAATGGCGGCGGATGGCGTCGGGCAGGTCAGCATCGCAAAGGCGCTCAACAGCGAGCACATCCCCTGCCCCAGCGAGTACAAGCGCATGATGGGCAGCCGCTATGTCAACGCCGCGCGCCTTGGACAGACCTGCTACTGGACGTATGCGACCATACACAAGATCCTGCGCAACGAGACGTACCTCGGCAGCATGGTCGCCAACCGCGCCGTCCGCGCCGTCATGCACGGCAAGGCGAAGGCCGTCGACCGGAGCGAATGGATCGTCGTCGAAAACCGGCACGAGGCGATCATCTCCCGCGCGCTGTGGGACAGCGTGCAGGCGGTCAACGCCAGGCACACGCGTCCGACGGATTTCACGGGGAACGTCGCGCTGTTCGCGGGTTTCCTCCGCTGCGGCGACTGCGGCCGCTCGCTGACCAAAACGACGTGGCGCGGGCGCACGACCTATTCGTGCGGCTCGTACCACCGCTACGGCTTCACCGCCTGCACCAGCCACTACACCCGCGAGGACGAGCTTGCCGCCGTCGTGCTTGACGACCTCAACCGCATCGTCGCCGGCGTCGGTAGCCTCGGCGAGCTGGCGGAGCACGCGCGGACGAGCGCGCCGCGTCCCGACGGCGGCGCACGCGAGCAGTTGATCGCAGCGCGCGAACGGATCCGGCGGCTCAGGCGCGGCGCGTATGAGGACTACCGCGACGCGCTGCTCAACCGTGAGGACTACCTGCTCTTCAAGTCCGACTACGACGCGCAGGAGACCGCTCTGGACGGTCAGCTTGCGTGTCTCGAGAAGCACGCCGCGTCCGACGTGTCTCCCCGACGAACGTGGACCGACGAGCTGATCCGGAACGGCGTGCTGACGGCGCTCGACCGCGCAACGCTCTCGCAGGCGGTGGAAGTCATCCGCGTGTTCGAGGGCAGGCGCGTGGAGATCGTGTACCGCTTCTCCCCCGATTTGCGGCCGCTTCTGGAGCATTGCGCAACAAAAGAGGGCTTCGGCTGAACCGAAGCCCTCTTTTGTCTTGGTTTTGCCTGATTTTCGCTTACTTGTTGAAGCAACGATACAGGAAGGTCACGATCTGCGCACGCGTGCAAACGTCGTTCGGGGAGAACGTCGTGCCGTTGCCCGTGCCGTTCGTGATGCCGTTCTCGACAGCCCAGCCGACAGCGCCGGCGTAATAGCTGTCCGCGGGAACATCCGTGAAGGTGCTGGTCCCGGCCTCCGCCTTCTCGTAGCGGAAGAGGAAGGTCACGATCTGCGCGCGGCTGCACTTCTCGTTCGGGGAGAAGGTCGTGCCGTCGCCGGTACCCTTCGTGATGCCGTTGGCAACCGCCCAGGCGACCGCCTTGGCATAGTAGCTGTCCGCGGAAACGTCCGTAAACTGGCTGGTCGGCTCGATCTCGGGCGAACCGGCGGCACGATAGAGGAAGGTGACCGCCTCGGCGCGCGTGCACGCATTGTCGGGAGAGAAGGTCGTTGCGCTCGTGCCGGTGGTAATGCCGTTCTCGACCGCCCAATCCACGGCCTTGGCATAGTAGCTGTTCGCGGGAACGTCAACGAACTTCGGCGCCGTATCCTTCTCGAAGGTCGGGGTGACGGTGACCGTGCCGCTCTCCGGCATCTTGAAGGTGTAGCTTCCGTCAGCATTCTTGCTGGTGGGGATGACGTTGCCATTCTCGTCCTTCACGACAATGGACGCCAGCTTGTAGCCCTCGTTCGCCTTCGGGATGATGGTGACCTTGTCGCCGGCCTTCGCCTTGGCGTCGGAGAACTCCAGCGTGCCGTTTGCAACGCCGTCGGAAACGACGACCGTGTCGGGAACCACGACGACCGCGCCGCCACCGCCGCCGACAACAGCCGGGGTGCTGGGCTTCACCGCAACAGAGGTGTAAATTTTGGTTTCCTCATCCTGCTCAAGCTCGAACTTGCTGCCGGCCGTGAGGATGTCCTTAGGCGGATCATACGTCGAGCCCTCCGGCACAGCCAGCTTGAAGCTGACCGCCTTGTTGACCGTCGCTCTGATCGTCGAATCGCTCTCGAAGTTCGCCGGGTCGTTCATGACCACGATCGTATCGCCGTCTTCAAGGGCGTCGACCGCCTCCTGCAGCGTGGCGTAGGGCGTGTCGCCGATCATGAAGTTCGCGGACTTGGTGCTGAACTCGAACTCGGAGAGGCCGTACTTGGAGACGAAAGACAGGATTCCGTCCATAACCTCCTTGATATACTGGTACGTCTTAATGCGGCCGTTCGCCATTTCGTGCCTGTGGGTGATGTAAACCTTCGTTCCACTCTCAAAGGGAACAGGGATCTTCAGCGGAACGGGATCGTTGACCGGAAGCGGGAGCTTTTCGGTCGTTTCCTTTTCATTCACGCCGTCAGTCGCAACGACCTGGTATTGCGCCGAGATATCATAGGAAAATCTGGTCCCTTCGTCTGTCGAAACCACGTCAATCAGCGCCGCCGTCAGCTCCGTTCTGATCTTGACCTTGAAGTCATCGGCAGTCTGATCGATCTCATCATCCTTTGTCGCTTCCTTCTGCGCCTCGGTGATCTCGCCGTTCTTGTCCGCAGCGACCTTGTTCGCAGCATTGATGATACCGTTCATGTTGGTATCTTCACCGCTTACCGACACGCCGCCGGCAGCAGCGGTAACCACCGCCTGCTCAGCAACATTCGCGATAACAACGTCGCCGGTATCAACGACAGCATCCTGCGGCGGGACGACCTCGGCAACAGCCAGCGGGATGTCAACGGTGACGCTGTTCGTCTTCGTAACAGTATAGTTGCCGCTGTTCAAGGTCGCGGTGTAGTCCACGCGCTTTCCTTCGCCCGGATCGGGTGTTACATAACCGTCCGCAAGCTCAAGCGTGATCGTAACATCATCGCCCGGGATGAGCCCGCTGACCGTGCCGCCGGAAAGCTTAACGCCATTGTCATACATCGCCGTCACACCGCTGATCGTAACAGGCTTCGGAGCGATAAAGAACGAGGTCGCCGGCTCGCCATCGCGTTCATAGTTCTCACTGCTCAGGCCCGTAACCTTCGCGGTATAACTCAACTCATCGGGATTGACATCTTTCTTCGCACCGCTTACGATCGCCGTGACGGTCTCGCCCTTCACCGCGTTGGTGATGGTGGCAGTGGGCGCCTGCAACTTGCCGTTGTAGGTAAAGGTCGTGGTGCTCCACTTCACGTTGTCGTTGCTGACAGTGATCGGCGCGATGTTCGCGGTAAGTCCCAGTTTATCGTTTGTCTTGCTCCAGTCGATCGCGTAGCCGCTCGGCACCGTCGCGCCGTAGAGCTCGACCACCTTGACCGTTCCGGCGTTCGCATCGACGAATCTCGCCTTCAGATTGCTGATCGTCACATCGACCGACTCACCGCCGCTCTTCTTGACAACCAGATCGCTCGCCGTGACGGTCGCGTCGGTCTTGCCGTCGTAGGTCTTGTCAGATACGTCAATTTCGCCGCTCTCAATATAGATCAGCGTTTCCGAAATGCTCGCCGTGGCGGTCTTCTGGCTGCCCGTGCCGATCGTGTAGTTGGGCGCATTCACGCCGGTCAGCTTACAGGTGAGATTGACCGTCTTGTTGTCGCCCTTATCCGCGTTGGCAAACTCGCCGGTCGCATCCAGTTCAACCGTGTCATCGCCGACGAGGCCGTCCAGCACAGCCCTGGTCAGATCCAGCGTCGCAGCGGTATTGCCGTCGTACTCCTTGTTGTTGGCGGTGATGCCGGAAATGGTCAGCGCCTTCGCTGTGATCTTGAATTCGACTTCTTTCTCAAGCCCCTCGAAGTTATCACCGGCCAGAACCGTGGCAATCATCTTGTATGTGCCGACGGTCGTAGGCATTTTCGCGACAGGCGCGCCAAAGACGCCGTCCTCGCTCTTCGACCAGGTAAGGTTGACCTTGCCGTATTTCGACACCGCCGCGGGCTTCGCGGGCGTGCCGTACGTCCAATCATTGATCGTGGGCTTCGTCATCCACTCGTTGGCCACCTTGGCGATCTTGACCTCATTCGGGGCGGGCTTATTTCTCAGCGCCGCGTCCGCGGTGTAGTAGTTGGCGCTCTGCTTGCCCGTGAGCGTGATGCCGGTGACGTTGACCTTCGCAGTGCCGGCGTTCGCGCTCGTCCAGGTGAAAGTACCCGTCGCCTTGACGTCGTCGCTGCCGATCACGCCGGCCACCGCAAGCGTACCCTCGCCGGCCGTCGTGCCGTCGTAGGTCTTTGCCGCCACGGAGCTGACGCTTACATCCAGCTTCTTCGGGGCGATTGCCTGCGCATTGCCCGTTCCATCGGCGTAGGTGCTGTAAGCGGGAATGTTGCTCCACGCCTCGACAACGCTGTAGTTCGTGTTGTCGCACGCGGCGTTGGTCAGCTTCACGGTCTTCGTTCCGGCATTCGCGCTCGTCCAAGTCGCGGTGCCGGTGACAACCGCCGTGTCCGTGCCGACCAGAGCGCTCTCGTCGAAGAGGATCGTCGTCTCGCCCTCGACATCGGTATCGCCGCTGTAGGTCTTGGGCGGAACAATGGCGCCGATCACCGTGAGCGCCTTCGCTCCAACGGTGTAGTCCTTGCTTTTCGCGTCAGGCAGCGCATAGTTCTTGTTGCTCAGATCGGTCGCGGTCGCGGTGTGCTTGCCGGCGGTCTGGACATCGCCGCCGGTGACGGTGACCGTGCACGTGTCGCCCTGCTTCAGATTGGTAACCTTCGCTTCGACGTTGACCGTATCGCCGTAGGTAAGGTTGTCCGTGCCGAACCACTGCAGCGCGGCGGTCTTCGGCTTGATGGTCAGCGTGGCGGTCGCTTCGCCCACTCTGCCGGGCAGGCTGTCCGTCACAACCTCGTCCTCGTACTTCGCCTTGACCGTGTACTCGCCGACCTCCGTGGGCTTCGCCGTGCCGGAATACTCCGTGTCGTTGATGCCCGTGTAGGTGATTGTCCAGCCGTCCCTCTTCGCATTGGCGATGCTGATGCTGGGCGTGACAGTATAGGAGGTGCCGTAGGTGGGGTTCGGATTGCTGATCGCAAGCGTGATCTTACCGCTGAAATCCTTCTTGTCCTGATACTTGAACGTCAGCGTGACTTCCTTCTGCGCATAGTTCTTGCTGCTGACGGTGAGCTTCAGGCTCTCGTCATAGTCGCTCTCAGACCTTGCAAGCGCCGAACCGGCAGGGATCGTAATGGTCAGCTCCGAGCCGTTTTGTACGTAGCGTCCCTCCAGTCCGGAGCTGGGCTCGCTGATGACATAGCTCGTATCGCCCGGTCTCATGGAGCTGCCCTGCGCGGCGTAGGTGGGCAGCGCGATCTTGTAGACCTCAGCCTCAGTTGCAGACGCAGAGGCGGAAGACTTAAGCGTGATGGGCAGCGACACCGTGGTGAGCGCGACGTCCTTCTGCGTGATGCCGTTCTCCGCCGTGCCATCGTAGGACGTGTCGGAAAGCTCGTAGTTCTTGTTCACGTCGGCGTTGGTCAGCTTGATGCCGCTGACCGTAAACGTCTTGGTGCCAGCGTCCGCGGAAGTCCACGCATAGGTCGCCTCCGCGACGGGGGTCTCGCCCGTGATATTGCCAGACCAAGTGATCGTGCAGTTCGCCTTGTCGATGGTCGTCTTACCGTCGTACTCCTTGCTCGGGACGGTGACGGACGCGACGCTCAGCTCAACCTGCTCGATGGTATAGCTTGTGGTTTTGCCGCTGGGCAGCTTGTAGTTGCTGTTGCTCAGAGCGGTCGCGGTCGCGGTGTAGGTTCCCGCATTCGTCTTGTCGCCGCCGGTGACGGTGACCGTGCACACATCGTCGGAGACCAGGTTGCCGACGGTCGCGGTGACGTCGGACGCCTTGCCGTTATAGGCGCGCGTGTCCGTGCCGGACCACTGCAGCGTGGCGGTGCGCTGTGCGATCGACCACTTGAACGTCAGATTCTTAGTGGTGGAATCCGCCCACATATAGTTGTCTTTCAGCGCGACCGTCGCGGTGTAGCTGCCGGCATCCTTGCCCGTGTTGCCCGTGATGGTCATCTTTTCCGCGTCGAAGCCGGTCGGGGTAACCGTCTTCTGCGTGCCGTCGTACACAAACGACGTCGCATCGAGCGCGGTGGGCTTCGTCAGCTTTTGCTTCGTGATGGTGAAGTCCTTCGACGCTTCGGTGAAGGTGTAGTTGCTGTCTTCCTTCGGCGTGATCTTCGCGGTGGCAGTGCCGACGTTGGTGTTGTTCTCATAGCTGACCGTGTAGTCGCTGTCGGTAACGGGATGGCCGGAAACGGCATTCTTCCACGTGACCTTCAAGGTCGGCTCGATCGCCGAGCCGGTGTATTCGCGGGAGGAGATCGCACCGATCGTCGGCGTCACGGTGCGCTTGCCGACGGTGACCGTGCCATCGGACACGGGAACGTTGTACTCGTCGTTCTTGAACTTCACGGCGTAGTGATACTCGCCCGCGTCGGGCAGCGCGTCCATATTGACCGCCGCGCCGTCCTTGTCATATTCGACGACGAAGCTGCCGATCACTTCGGCTCCGTCAAGCTCGGCTTTGCCGCCGCTGACCGTGACCAACTGCGCCCAGGCGTCGCCATAGGTCGGGTTGGTCTTGACCGTGACCGTGGGCTGCTGCGTGATATCGATATCGACGACCTTGAACGTGGTGGAGGCGTTCAGAGCGTCCTTATCCGCAGACATGGTGAAGCTCAAGGTTTTGATCGCAGCCTTCTGCTCATCGTTCGCGCCGTAGAGAACCTTCACGGTATTTTCGCTCTTGGTGACAAAAGCGTTATCGGAAGGAGTAAGCGTCCAAGTGAAATCAGACGCGGAGACCGCGTAATCCTCACCGAACTGGTCCTTGCCCTGAACCGTGAACGTTTCCGGCTTTTGCTTGTCCGTGCTCGTCGGGAAGGTCAGCGTCGCGGGACCGCTGACCTCGATCGAGGTCAGAACGGACGCCTCGCGCGTCACGGTGACCTTGTTCGCCGCCGTACCGGGAACGGCGTCGGCACCCTCGCCGAACGTCGCGGTGATGGTCAGCTCGGCGGATTTGCCCTTGGCGATCTTGTTCTTGGCGGCGGAGTAAACCACGACCTTGCCGCCATCGAGCTTGATCTCGGTATCGGCAAAACTGACGGAACTGCCGTCGATGGTCGCGGTGAAGGACAGCGTCGCCTTGTCGTCGGTCGCATCGCCGTACTGATCGTAAACGGTCGCTGTGAACGTCTGCGTACCCGACTTCTCGCCGGAAGCGGCGAACCCGATGGTTTCCGCCTCTGCCGAATCGCAGGTAACCACAACGCTCGTCGCCTTCGAGTCTTCGCGCGTGATGACGAAGCTGCCCTGCTTGGTGGTATCGCCCCTCTGGGCGGAGAAGCCGACGGTCAGCTTGTTTTCGGTGAAGTCGTTCGCCTTGGCGCCGGAGGACACGATGATCGCTTTGCCCGACGCCGCCAGGGACACGCCCTTCAGGCCGGTGCTGGTCAGCGCGTAGGTGACGCCCTCGGTGATCGGATCGCCAAACTGGTCGACTGCCGCGAGAGCGACGGTGGCGGTGGCGTCGCCCATGGGAAGGGCGATCTCCTCCACGTCCTCACCATCCGCCTTTGCCACGACGCTTGTAAACGCAGAGTCCGCGCGCTCGACGGTCAGGGTGGCGGCGGCGGTTTTCATCGTCTCGCCTTCGCCCTGCGCGGCGATGATCACATAGACGCCCGCCTTTGCCTTGGCGACAACGGTGATGAGACCGGCATCGCTGATGGTCACGCCGCAAGTCTCTTTGTCAATGTACGCGGGCGGCTCGAAGTCCCACGCCACGCTGTTTGTCATCGGCGTGGTCATGGCGGAGAACGCTTCCGCCTGAACTGTCTGCGCGTCGGCAGTACCGCCGGCAACGTTGACGGTCAGCTTGTCCGTGGGGTCTTCGTCCTGCAGTGTGACGGTCGTCAACTGCGGCGCGACGCCGTTGATGGAAGCAGTCAGCGTTGCGGTGATATCCGGCGTATACTGCTGCGTACTATTTGTCTCATCTCTATAGCCGATCTTCGCTTTGGTCGATGCGTCTTGCGAAAGCCAGAACAGCTTCGCGCCGTCAGCACTCTCGACGCCGGAATTGACCCGAAAGACAAACTTATACAGTGCAGTAGTCTCATAGTCCTCAAACGTCGAATTCTCGCTATGCGATCCGCCGGTAATGATGCTCTCGCCGTCGGACTGCAGGTTATAAGTCTTGGTGCTCCAGTCCTCAATCAGCGTATCATCTACAGACGCTCCTCCGCCAAAGCCAGACTTTTTCTTCAATTCGCTTTGAAACGAAACAACATCCGAGTCGAAATTAAGAGTCACTTGATACTCTGATATGCTCAATGCGTCCGTGCCCAGCGTGAGCAGAACGTACTCGTCAGGGGAAAGCGTTTCGTCCGCACCGACCTCAGCCCCCTGTGTGAGACCGCTGTCAGGCGAACCGGTCAACCGATTCATCGTAAGCGTAAAGCTCGCTTCATTGTCAGCCGCAAATGCCGGGATGTACATGCAGCTCAACAGCAGTGCACACGACAATACAAGTGCGAGCGCCTTTTTTATCGTTTTCATTGTTTCCTCCTCCTCACTCAAATGATGTGATCCGTTTTACGACGTAGTCCAAGATACGCGATGCATCGCTGACGTCGACCGTTCCATCCTTTGTCACATCCGCCGCCAGAAAGTCATTGTCCTTCAGAATAACTCGTTTTACCACATGATCCAGTATCGCCGAAGCGTCGCTGACGTCGATCTCATCATCACCGTTCACATCGCCCGGCGTGTAGGTCGCAACTTCCCGAATCAGCTCCGCGCCGATATCCGGCGTGTACTGCGCCGTGTTCCCAGTCTCATCTCTGTAGCCGAGCTTTGCCCTTGTGTCGGTATCCTCCGTGAGCCATGCAAGCATCGCGCCGGTCGCATCCGTCGCGTCAGGCCGCACTTGGAACGCAAAACGGATCAGAGCAGTAGTCCCATAATCCTCAAATGTCGCATTCTCGCTGTGCGCACCACCGGTAATAATGCTTTTGCCGTCGGACTGCAGGTTATAAGTCTTGGTGCTCCACTCCTCAGTCAGCGTGTCATTAAAAGACGCGCCTTTATTAAATCCCGACTTCGGACCCAAGCCGCTCTGGTAAGCAAGAAACTCGCCGTTAAAGTTTATGGTCACTTGATACTCTGACACGCACATTGCATCTGTACCGAGCGTCAGAAGCACATATTCGCCGGTCCTGAGCTTGCTCTCCGCTCCGATCTCACCGCCAACCGTGAAACCGCTGTCAGGCGAGCCGGTCAGCTTGTTCATTGTCAGCGTAAACTCCACGCCGTCAATGCCGCAATATGCCTCGGCTCTGATGTTTGGCGTATACTGGACCACAGCGTTTGCCGAGTCTCTGTAGCCAATTTTCGCTTTGGTTTCGGAATCCTGAGAAAGCCAGAACAGCTTCGCTTTTTTCACATTGGCTGCGCTGGTTTTGACCCGAAAAACGAATTCATACAGTGCAGTAGTCTCATAGTCCTCAAACGTCGAATTCTCGCTATGCGATCCGCCGGTAATGATGCTCTCGCCGTTGGACTGCAGGTTATAAGTCTTGGTGCTCCAGTCCTCAATCAGCGTATCGTTTACAGACGCTCCTCCGTTAAAGCCCGACTTTTTATTCAATCCGCTTTGAAACGAAACAACATCCGAGTCGAAATTAAGAGTCACTTGATACTCCGATATGCTCGATGCGTCCGTGCCCAGCGTGAGCAGAACGTACTCGTCAAGAGAAAGCTCGTCGTCTGCGCCGACCTCGTCACCAATGGTGAAACCAGCATCCGGCGATCCGCTCAGCCGGTTCATCGTGAGCGTAAAACTCGCCTCCTCGTCTGCAGCAAATGCCGGAATGTACATGCAGCTCAGCAGCAGCGCGCACGACAGCGCCAATGCGAGTGTCTTTCTGAGCGTATTCATCGTTTCCACCTCACTCAAATGACGTAATCCGTTTTACGACGTAGTCCAGAATACGCGAAGCGTCGCTGACGTCGACCGTTCCATCCTTCGTTACATCCGCCGCCAAAAAGTCATTGCCCGTTAGAGTGATGCGCTTTACCACGTGATCTAGGATGCGCGAAGCGTCGCTGACGTCAGTTGCTTCATCACCATTCACGTCGCCCAGCGTATAGGCGGGAGCCGCCTCATACCAGCGGTATGTTCCAACCAGCGTGCGGCTCTGTATGCCTGTGCTGGCGTCGCTCGAAAGATAGATGTAATAGGTCTTTTTGATGTCGAAATCCTTCTGATATACCGTGAAGGTGACGCCATCGTCGTCCGCGGCCTTCTGGTCGATGTACTCCACCGTGGCGTCCGTGATTTCTGCGCCGCTCGTGAGCTCAGTGTTCGTCACCAAAATGACGTACTGGTTGTCCTGCGTCGCCGCATCATAGCAAACGTCGAGCTTGACCGTCTCGTTGTAGATGCTGACCCCGTCAACCGTGATCGTCTCGGTAACCGCTGTGCCATCCGCCTTGTAGTAGCTGAAGCTCAACGCACTCGCATAGTCATCCTCCGCGACAACATCGCACAGGCCGGCTTCGCTCTCCGCAAATGCGCTCACGCACAGCAGCGCGGACAGAGCAAACATCAGCAGCAGGGGTTTAATGATTCTTTTCATGTTTGTCCCTCCTATTATGATTGTTTATCCATATAACCGACCAGTATCTTGGCCAGCTGCGCTCTGGTTGCCGTTTCCTCGGGACCGAGAACGTTGGCGCTCATGCCGTTGATGATCCCGTTGTAATACGCCCAGTACATCGCCGGCTTCGCCCAGGATGCGATGGCGGCGCTGTCGGTGAACGCCTTGTCGTACTCCGCCGCGAACATCAGCTCCATGCCGCTCGGGCTGCCCGCGTAGCCGAAGAGGATCTTCATCGCCTCCTGCCGCGTCAGGCTGTCCTTCGGGGCGAAGCCGCTGCCCTTGCCGTTGACGTAGCCCTTTTCATACGCCCACGCGACCGCCTTGGCGTAGTAGTCCTTCTCCGTCACGTCGGAGAAGGGGCTTGCGCCGCTCGGCTCGGGCTTGCCCGCCATGCGCCAGAGTACCAGCACATAATCGCCGCGGGAAATGTCCTTGTTGGGCAGGAAGTTGCCCTTGTCGTCGCCGCTAAACAAGCCGCGCTCCGCCGCCTTGACGATCCACGCCTCGCCCCAATGCCCGACGGCGTCGGGGAAGACGGCCGCTGTACCGCCCGCCGCTCCTTCGACCGGCGTGGTCTGCGCGGTCGACGTCGCGGGCGTGGTCGACGACGCGGAGGTGGTCGGAGTTGAACTGCTTGTGAATTTTGCGTTCTGAACAGAATACGAAATTGCCTGACGATTTGTGTCTGTCAGCACAATTTCTTCAAGGGAAAAATTGAACTCTCTGACATCCTTCTTCGCTAAAAAATGATACTCCGCAATGATTCCTTCCCCGGACATTGCTTCAGCCGAAGCTGCTGCAACAATTGCGCCGGTATCAGCCACCGGGTTTGTAGCGGAAATCGCAACGCTGTACGGTTTTTTCAATTCCGCACTCACGCACTCCATAATATCACGGTCGAACGCAAGCGTAAACTGCAGCGCCGCGAGCCCCGGGTTCCCGCTGATCTCCACCGTGACGGTGAACTCCTCTCCGGCCTTCGGGATCGTCGACGGTGTCTTGACCGTGAGCGTCGTTCCCGCGGCGAACGCCGTCGTCAGCAGCGACAGCGCAAGCGCAAGAGCCAGCCCCAGACTCAGCACTCTTCTTTTCATATATCACCCTCCTGTTTGTCGCTCCACGCGATCCTATCCGTCAGAAGCCGTGCGGATCGTTACCGTTCCGTCGCCATTGTCGCTCCACGCTCCGCCGCCAACGACCTCGACGACGCTGCCGTCCCCGGGGTAATTGTCCGCCGGGCAGGTGAGCGATGCGCCTTCGGTCAGCACGATGCGGCCGTCGCCTTCGATCCTGTCTCCGATCCTCAAGGCAACATTTCCGAGGGTCAGCGTGTGATCCTGCACGTTCAAAACTTCAAAGGAAAGGGTCTCCATCCGCTCCGCCTCATATGTGATATCGTCGCTGAGCTCGCACTCCTCGACCTGCGGCAGAGCGTCGTTCCGGTTCTGCGCCGCGGCTGCGGCAAAGCCGTCGTTATCCCCGACGAGCACATAGAAGGCGATCTCGCCCTCGCCGAGGATCTGAGCCGGAGGATCCAGCTCCAACGCGGTGTACGTTCCGGTCCGGTCGTCGAAGTCCTGCACCTCGATCAGATAGACCTTTCCGCTGTTCGCAACAGTACCTCTCTCCTCGAAGTCTATGTCCACATAGTTGCGCAGCGTTGCGCCCTCCGCCACGGTCACCGTCCCGCTGACCACAAAGCGGGAGAAATGGATGCCGTTCTCATCAAACCAGACGCCGTTCTCCTCAAACGCTCCCGTCGAAAGCTCCAGCGTGCCGTTGACCAGCAGCTCGCCTTCGTTGTACAGCGCGGGCATCCAGCCTTCCGTCTCCGGGTCGTCCGTCAGCGTGACCTTGCCGTTGACGACGAGGCTGCCGCCGGGCTGATTGTACAGGTCGCTGTCATAGACGTTCAGCGTGCCGTTGACCGTGAAGCCGCTGTTGTTGTGGAAGCCCTCTCTGCCGGAGGCGATCCGGATGGACATCGCGCCGTTGACGGTGAGGCTGCCGCCGTTGTTGCTCGTGTCGGTCACGATCAGTTCCGCGCCCTCTGCCACGGTCACGCTGCCGCCTCTGAGTTCAAGCGTTCCGACGGTCAGCGTTCCGCTCTGCACGGTCAGCGTCGCGTCGCCGAAGGCGACCAGCCGCGCAAAGCTTGCGTCAGTGCTGGACACAATGCGCCCATCATCCGCAATGATACATTGATTATAACCATCTCGCGCGGCATTGTCAAAGCCATTTTGGGTGTAAACCACCGCGCGGAAGTCCACTTTTTCGCCAATTTGCACGAACACGTCCTGTTTTACCAACGTGCCGTCCGCCTTCTCGGCAACAAAGCAGACGACGTAGCCGTTGGCGGTCACGTTTTCCACGCCGAGCACGCCCTCGCGATGGTCTTCGATCTCGTTGATGTACGCGCCATCCTCGCTGATCACGAGGGCGCCGCCGCCCGTGATCGTGCCCATGTTGATGAGGGTGCCCTCGACCCTGACAACGCACCCCTCGGGCACCGTCAGCGTCACGTCCTTTTTCACGACCAGGCTGACGTTTTCGGGTACGATCACATCGCCGTCGAGCGTCAGGTCGCGCGTCAGGGCGATCTCCTGCCTGCCGGAATTCAGCATGGCCTGCAGCTCTTCCGCCGAATTGCCGGCATATTCGCCGAGGAAGATGCTGTATTGCAGACATCCGTAGACAAGCTCGTCCGCCTCGCCGTTGCTGAGGATATCCTCCTCGTCCTTGCCCTCCAGCGCGATGCTTGCCGGCAAAGCCGCTTCGCCGTCATTCTTGAGTATGCGCCAGACCCCGGCGAGGATCTCAATCGCCTCGCCGTAGGACAGATGATCGTCCCCGGACTGACCGTTCAGATAATCGTCCGCCTCATGGCGCTCCCATGCTTCGAGCAGATTAAGCAGCCTGTCCTTAAAATCGTTGCGGTTTGCCGGTCTTTCCCAATCCAGAGGCGGCGGGGTCAGCGTCAGCGTCGCGCCGGGCAGCGCCAGCGTCAGCGTCACTTTTGCCGCGTTCTCCCGGTCGAACCACAGTTTGTCCTTCTGTCCGCGCAGCTCGACGACATGCTCGTTGTCCTCCCATCTGCTTTTGAGCGAGAAGTCGAGCGGCTCGTCGTTCAGCGTCAGTTCGATATCGTCCTCCGAGAGGAAGTCGCTGTTCAGGCGGAGCTGGACGATGCACCCGTCCCAGTCTCCGAGCTGTACGAAGTTGACGCCGCAGCCGTCGACGTAGGCGCTGACCTCGTGAGTGCAGACGTTGACGTTCGCCCCGCTCTTTACCTTCGTCGCGTCGAAACTCACGCCGTTGTTCGCGTTGAAGGTCATGCCCTTCACATTCCAGAACTGCACCCAGCTGTAATCCGACGGAATAAACGTGATCTCGCCGGAGCAGGAGTTGTCGAAGTCCACGCGGAACGGCAGGGTCTCGTCGGAGACGACCTCGAGGCCGCACGCGAACGAGCAGTTGCGGAACAGAAGTTCGCCGCCCCAGTCGTCGCCTTCGTTCGTGTTTTCACCGTAAGTCAGCGTGACCTTGCCGAGGAAGCGCTTCGCCATGATCTCATTGGAGTCGGCGGGCTCGCCGTTCATCGTGTAGCGCTCGCCGTGCTCCCCACGGTTGAGCACGATGGCGACGGCTCCCTCGACGTCGGCCTGCGGAAGCTGTCCGACGAACTGATCGTACAGGCTGTCCTTGCCGCCCTGGTCGAGGCCGTATTCATCCCTCCGCGGGTCGTGCTCCACGCCGTTTTCATCGAGCCATCCGTCATAGAATCTGATCTCATCCGCACTCTTGCCCATCTTGACGAGCACCGCGGTGAACAGCGCCTTGGCGTCGCCCCAGCGGATGACTTCGCCCGGGTCGTTGTAACGGTCGCAGATGCGGGAACCCTCGCCGTTCGGCAGCAGGCGCAGCGCAAACGCAACGCAGCCCCGCCACTCGCGTCCGGCCCATTCTCCAAACGTCCTGTCGTTCCAGATGCTCTCAAGCAGCGCCACGTTCGCGGCGTCCACGTTCTCGTCGGGCTTCAGATACTGCGCGACCGTGAAACCGTCGAAAGCCAGTTCTTCTTGATCGTTCCTTTGCAGCCATTCCAGCAGTCTTTCGCCGAGCTCGCCCAGACTCACCGGGCGCTCCCAGTTGCGCAGCACCGGATCGAAGACCAGCGTGACGCCGTCCATCGTCAGACGCACCTGCGTGCCGTATATGCTGTCGCCGTTGAGCGGGTACCAGCGGTCGTCCTCCTCGCTCCAGCCGTATTCGGAATTGCTGAACGACACGCCTTCTCCGTGCTCGTTCCGCTCCAGTTCATTCGTAATATTCGTCCAGCCGCCGTTTTCGTCGCGCCACTGGTACACCGACGCCCCCTCGTAGCCATCGGGCACGTCGATGCGCACGTCGCGGTCATCCCACTGCGCCGCGGGACGCTCGATCCGCTCGCCGTTGACGCGGAGGTCGATCCCCCAGTCGCCCGGAATTTCAAGCGTCTGCCCCTCGGCAAGGGTGAGGTAGTGGTTGCACCAGTTGTCCGGGTTGGAATCGTAATCCGCGACCAAGCGGCTGCCGTCGGTAAGCACGAGGCCGGAAACGTCCACAATGCCGCGGAGATAGAAGTCGGTCTCAGCCTTTCCGCTGACCGTCAGCGTCTTTGCGAGGCTCTCCTGCTGCCTGCCGTCGTCGTAGTTGCAGCCCAAGGCGGTCGTGCGGCAGGTCGCGCCGTACAGGACGTTCTCTTTCTCCGTCTTGTTGTACTCCCAATCGGGGGTATAGTTCACGCAGACGTTGTACTCATCGGAGGCGCTGTATTCGACGCCGTTAAGCGTGACCGTACCGCCGCTCATATTGACGCCCACGCGGGCGCTGTTCGTCGTGATCTCCAATCCGTCGGCTCTCTCCAGACCGATGGCGTCCCAGTAGAAGAGGCGTTCAAATTCGTCCCGATACTCCTCGCCGTCGAGCTGCGGCTGCGTCTTGCCCATCAGCGCTTTGCGCGCCGAAGCGTCGGATTCGCTCTCGGTCACCGTCACCGAGCCGGTGCATCTGTTGTGGAAGTTGATGGTAAAGCGGCCGTAGTAAACTGTTTTCCCCTGCTCGTCCATGCCCTTCGTCGGCGGCGCTTCGATGGTTACGCCCTGGGGGAAGGCGCAGTTGCGCAGATCGATCCGGCAGCCGAACGCGCTTTCGTCGATCACAAGGGTCATCGCTTTTGTGAACAGGTATCCCGACAGATTGGCGTCGATCCGGTTCTCCTCCGTATCCTCCGCATTGTCCGGCAGCGCATACATCCAGCCGTCGTCCGCGCGCTTGACGGTGATCGTCTCGTACTCACGCGGCTCAAGATCTGCCGCGCTCAGCCCCGGCAGCTCCCGCTCAAACGCGCCGAGCATCTGATCGATCTCTCTAATCTGGAACGCTTCGTTCTCGCCGTGCCACTCCTTGCCCTGCTCGTTGATCAGCTTGACGCTGTCGGGCAGCGACGTATGCTCGTCGTCGCTCCACGCCGCAACGTAGACGCTCTCCAAAATGGCCTTTGCCGTTCCGTAGCGCAGATCGTCCCACGCGTTCCAGTAATGCGTCGCGTCAGCGGTCCATTCGTTATCTTCCGTCGGGCGGGTCAGATCGCCATACTTCACCGCGAAGGCGAAGTCGTCAAGCCTCTCGCGGTTCTCGCCCTCATTCCATTCGCTCTCGACCGCGGCCCTGTCTTCGTTCGTCACCGCGGCGAGCGTTTTACCGATCATGCCGCGCACATTGGCGGCAAAGTCGGCGATCGCCATCTGTCCCTCTTTGTACATGAGGGTGTCGTAGGTCACAGTGACGCCGCCCTTCAGGTTAAGCACCAGCCCGACCTGATAGGGATCCCGGATCCAATCCGGGTCGTCCGCCGCGTTGATGTTGACCTCGCCGCCCGAGTTGATGTTGTAGCTGTATCGTTCGACGTCTGTCTTGGTGAAGATCGGCTCGTCATCGAATTCCGGCTCCTCGGTCTCCTCGTTCCACCGGCCGGGATAGATGGCAAAATCGGTCACATTCTCCTCAAAGTCGCTCAGCGGCATGCCCGTATAGACGCCGTAGGGCTCTTCATAGCTGAAGACGTGCGCGTTTCCGAGATGGACGCCGTTGATCTCCAGATTGGCGTTGCGCACATGGTCAAACACAACGTCGGCGCCTTGCTCGAAGGTGCAGTTGTTGAACGCGAAAAGGCGGTCGCCCACGCCGCCTTCCACTCTGACGGTCAGCGGTTCGGAGAAGGTCACGCCCTCGATGGCGTCATAGCAGACCGCGCCGCTGCCTGCATCCGCATACACGCCCCCGTCGTCCGAGCGGATCGTCAGGTTCGTGGCGGACGCCAGAGCGCTCGACGTGATCTTTCTGAGGTAGGCGTTCACATCCTGATAAAAGCTGCCGTCCCACCATCCGTTTTCGTCGTCCTGGTTCGAGCGGTGTTCGTTGCTGTAAAGCGTGATCCCGGGATACGCCTCGCTCTCCACCGCGTCGCTGAATGCGAACTTCTCGGGCGCATCGTCGCCGTTCACCGCCCTCCAGATGGCATACAGCATACCCGCCGCCATGTCCTCCGTCACCAGCGGGTCATAGCCGTTTTCCTCGGTCATGACGTCCAGCGTCAGCGCGTTGCAGCCGAAGAGGACATCATAGCCGTTGAGACGCCAGCTTGCGTCACGGAGCCGCCAATCGTCAGACTGGCGCAGATCCGCGAAAAAGTCGCCCAGCGAATCATAGTTCATGTCGTTCTCGTGCAGGATGCGGTCAATGATCGCCCGGCCCGTGTCGGTCGTCGCCCAGTTGTCTTCACCCTCGTCCCGCGGAACAGCATTGGAGCCGCCGAAAAATTCGCCCACGATCTGAGCAAACCCGTTCATGTCATGCGGAACATAGAACTTGCCCCATGTCCCGTTCATGCCCCCGATGCGGCGGCTCCAGTCGCCGACGTTGAGGCTGCCGTAAGCATACAAAACGCCGCCGAGGGCGATCCTGCAGCTCCCGTCGGAGTTCATATCATTGATAAACAGCTCGGCGCCCGGCTCAATGACCAGCTCCGTGCCCTGCGGGATCGCAAGCATCTGGCCGCTCAGATCCAGCCATACGCCCTGCGGGACGAGGTATGCCCCGTCCTTCCCACCGGCCAGCTCGATTGCCCTGATCTGCGGCGAGCCGCTTTCGGCGTTCAGTTCCATCGCCTTGATGGTTTGTTCTGCCTGCGGCGCGGCGACGTTGTCGCTCGCGGTGATCATCTTTCCGCTCTTGTCATAGAGGGCGACGATCCCCTTGCTGCTCTCGCCGGTGCCGACGCTGACGGTCTCTTTCCCCAGCTCCAGATAAAGCCCCAGCGCCGTCGCGTCGAACAGCGACAGCGCCATTGCCAGTGTCAGGGCAACGGAAAGAACCCGCTTCAGTTTTTTCATTGCTGCGCACCTCTTTTCATGGCCGATATCATCGACTCAGTTTTCTGCTCTTGTCCAAAAAAGTACAAATCATAGCTGTTTATATAATAAAACTGCTCATGTCAAAAGTCAATTGCTTTCCTCGTGACGCCGGTTTTCGATGCCGTTCCGCCGCAGCGCGAAATGTCCGGCGTCAACAGGAAAGCGATCCACCCTATCCCGACGCGGGAGCGGCGTAGCGCCGCTCCCGCGTTCTTTTGCCTTTGGGGCGCTCCGGACAGTTCTGTCCGGAGCGCCGTTTTGTCTCTGCGACGCCGCTCAATCGAGCTCCAGCGCCTTGCAGAGCGGTTTCCATGTCGTCCGGTCGACGAGGTACACCTTCACCGTGCAGAGCGCGATGCTTCTGCCGAAGCGCAGCTCGAGCGTATCCTCAGCGTGTGCGCCGATGCTTGCCGCGGCGGTCGTCATGCCGAGATACTTGCCCGCTCCGTCGTAGAGCGCGCCGATCAGCGTCATGTTTTCGGCGGCCGCGTCGGCGTAATTGCCGACCCTTGCCGTAACCGTTCCGCCGGTCTCGGAGGTGATCTCCGCGCTGCGTACGCGCTGATCGTCAAGCGCCGGGATCGTGAACGGCACGCGCGGGTTGACGCCGTTCTGGATGTAGATGGTCCCGTCGCTGACGTCTCTTGCGATCACGCTGCCGCTTGCGATCTGCTCGCCGCCGTCCGCCGCCGTCCACGCCGTGAAGCCGTCCGCGAGGGTCAGCGTCTCGGTCGCCTTGTTGTAGGCGACGCCGTCCGACTCGGCGATCGTAAACGTGTTGGTGGCGAAGCCGCCGTTGTAGTTGCCGCTCTCGGCGATGACGGCCTTGATCGTGTAGCTGCCCGCCGCCGTGGGTACGGTCTGGCTGTACGCATCGTCGGAGGCGTCCGCCGTCTTGTACCAATACGTCACCACGCCGTCGCCGCTGTTGCCGTCGATGCTCGGCACACTTGCGATCTCGCTGTACGTCCAGCCGGTGAGGCTCACCGTCGGCGCGATATCAGCCTTGGCGATCGTGAAGTCCGCCGTCGCGCTTGCGGCGTTGTAGTTCGCCGTCGCCGCGATCTCAGCCTTCACCGTGTACTCGCCCGCGTTGCTCGGGAC
>Ga0129307_1000759_pt1 | contig 44816 bp, 35 predicted proteins | sample P1105metagenome_FD_94437 | JGI IMG/M metagenome (GOLD analysis project Ga0129307, IMG submission 94437) | Capybara group fecal microbial communities from Wisconsin, USA - P1105 metagenome | ecosystem: Host-associated > Mammals > Digestive system > Large intestine > Fecal | place: USA: Wisconsin...
CTTTAATATTATTCAAAAAGAAAATATTTCTCTTGTTATATGTCGACAATTAAGTACGTTTGATTTTCAACATATTTTTGTGACGACGCATATTTCGGATTTAAATTCTATATCTTTGCAGTCGAAGGAACAGTCTTATGTTTTCCCTCTCTACCTTTACCCTACCGAAGGTGAAGAACAACTCGGCGAAACCCGCAAGCCCAATCTAGACGAGAAAATTTGGCACAAGATCGACGCCTGCCTAGATTCTTCGACTCCGTTCCCTTCGGCAAGCTCAGGGAACTACGCTCAGAATGACAATTCGCATATTACAACTCCTGAACAGATTTTCGATTACATCTACGGCGTTCTCCATACGCCATCCTATCGTGAAAAATACAAGGAATTCTTGAAAATTGATTTTCCTCGTATTCCTTACCCAGAAAACAAGGAAGATTTCGAACGCATCGTTTCCATCGGCAATAAACTCCGCAAATTGCATCTGATGGAAGAAATTCCACCACAGGCAACATCTTTCGACATCGAAGGCGACAATGCCGTAAGTGAGATTCGTTTTGAAAAGGAGATTCCCGACCAAGTCGGGGATGACATTGGCGGGAAAGTCTACATTAACAAGACTCAATATTTCGGCAACGTCCCTGAACTAGCCTGGAACTTCTACATCGGCGGTTATCAACCCGCACAAAAGTGGCTCAAGGACCGCAAAAACCGTACCCTTACTTACGATGACATCTCGCATTACCGCAAAATCATCGCCATCCTTATCAAGACTCACAAGTTGATGCAAGAATTAGATGAAGAATAGCCCGGGGCGTTGCGGGGGCGGCGTCTGAGCCCCTGCTTGAAGGGGTAGCGGAAGATACGGCTAGATGGCGGGTCGTGGCCCGCCATGACGACGTAGCAGGAGCGAGGGGAAGGCTTTCCCCTTTCATATAAGCGCCTTTTTCGTGAGCATTTCTAGTAACTAGTAACTAGTAACTATCAACTATTAGCTATCTTTGTGCCCATTATGGAAACTCGTTACAATTCTAAAGATGTGGAAGCCCGATGGCATAAGACCTGGGCTGAGAATAACAGTTTTGCACCCAGCGGAAAGGGCGAACCGTTCTCGGTCGTGATTCCGCCCCCGAACGTTACCGGCGCGCTCCATTTGGGACATGCGCTGAACGATACGCTCCAGGACATTTTGGTACGCTACCGCCGCAAGACGGGCCGCGACACGCTGTGGATTCCGGGTACGGACCACGCCGGTATCGCCACGCAGGCAGTTGTCGAAAAGCGCCTTTTCCAGGACGAACACAAGACCCGCCACGACATCGGCCGCGACGCGCTGGTGGAACGCATCTGGAAATGGAAGGACGAATACGAAGCCCGCATCACGAAGCAGCTCAAGAGCCTGGGCGTTAGCTGCGACTGGAGCCGCCAGCGCTTCACGCTGGACCCGGTCTGCGCAAAGGCCGTGCGTCACGCCTTCTTCAACCTGTTCAAGAAGGGCCTGATTTACCGTGGCAAGCGCCTGGTGAACTGGGATACCAAGCTCCAGACCGCCGTTGCCGACGACGAAATCTACTACGAACACGTGAAGGGCCACTTCTGGACATTCAAGTATCCTCTGGCCGACGGTTCGGGATTTATCCCCGTTTCTACGACCCGTCCGGAAACGATTATGGGCGATACCGCCCTCGCCGTGCACCCGAACGACGAACGCTACGCGCAGTTCATCGGCAAGACCCTGAAGGTGCCCTTCGTTGACCGCGAAATTCCGGTGATTGCCGACGCTATCTTGGTGGACAAGGACTTCGGTACGGGTTCCGTGAAGGTTACCCCGGCTCATGACCCCAACGACTATGCGACGGGGCTCCGTCACAAGCTCCCGATGATCAACATCATGAACGACGACGGCAGCCTGAACGAGAACGCCGGCAAGTTCCAGGGTCTGAAGGGACAGGCCGCACGCGACGCCGTGGTGGCCGGTCTCGAAGAACTCGGACTTTTGATCAAGGTGGAAGACCACGAAATGGACGTGGGCCACTCCGACCGTTCCAAGACTGTGATTGAGCCGTACCTCAGCGACCAGTGGTTCGTGAAGATGGACGTGCTCGCCGAAAACGCGATGAACGCCGTGAAGTCGGGCGAAATCAAGATTATCCCCGAACGTTACGCCAACAAGTACCTGGACTGGCTCGCCGAAAAGCGCGACTGGTGCATCAGCCGTCAGCTCTGGTGGGGTCACCGCATTCCTATCTGGCACACCGACGCTAGCGAAGACGAACTGAAGGCCGCATTTGCCGGCCGCGACGACATCTACTTCTACAAGGCCGAAAACGGCGGTTACCTGGTGTGCAGCCAGGAAGAAGACCTGAAGTCCGACGCCGTTCCGGGTCGCGTGCTCAAGCAGGAAGAAGACGTGCTCGACACGTGGTTCTCCAGTGGACTCTGGCCGCACTCCACCATGGGCTGGCCGGAAAACACCGACACGCTCAAGCGCTACTACCCCACCAGCGTGCTCGTGACTAGCCGCGACATCATTACGCTGTGGGTCGCCCGCATGGTGCTCTTTAGCCAGGAAAACATGGGCACGGTTCCGTTCCACACGGTGTACATCCACCCGAAGATCCTCGACGGCAATGGCCAGACCATGAGCAAGTCCAAGGGCAACGGCGTGGACCCGATGGATATCGAAGAGAAGTACGGTACCGACGCTCTGCGCTTCGTGATGGCAAGCCTTTGCACCGACAACCAGGACGTGCGCCTGCCGGTGAAGAAGGAAAAGCAGCCGGATGGCCGCGAAATCAACACCAGCGAAAAGTTCGAAATCGGCCGTAACTTCAGCAACAAGCTGTGGAACGCCTGCCGCTTCCTTTACCCGCAGCTCGAACAGGCCGGTGCGCTTGCCGCCGAACTCCCGATGGACAAGAGCTTGTTCGCCCTGGAAGACAAGTGGATTCTTAGCCGCCTGCAGACGACCATCAAGGACGCCACCCGCATGCTCGAAGAATACCACTTCGCCGAACTCGCCGGGTTCCTGTACCGCTTCGTGTGGGATGATGTCTGCTCCAGCTATCTCGAGATTAAGAAGGCAGTGATCAACAGCGAAACGCTCACCGCCGAAAAGAAGAACGCAATGGCTATTCTCAGCTACGTGCTGAAGAACGTGCTCGACCTGTTGCACCCGGTGATGCCGTTCATTACCGAAGAGCTCAACAGCATCCTGTTCCAGGGCAGCGAAATGGTGATCAGCCGCGCATGGCCCAAGGCCGACGAATCACTCATTGACGCCAAGATCGAAGCCGCATTCGACCAGGCATTTGCCGTGGTAGAAAGCGTGCGTGGCGTGCGTGGCCGCTACAACGTGAGCCCCGCCACCAAGCTCAGCGCCGTGGTGAGTGTGGACGATGCCGCGACGGAAGCAAGCGTGAAGGACTGCATGGCAATCATCACCGAGCTTTCGGGTCTCTCTGACCTGAGCGTCGCCGTGAAGGCCGCCAAGCCGAAGTTCAGCGCCAGCGCCGTGGTGCCCGGTGGCGAACTCTACATTCCGCTGGAAGGTATCCTCGACCCGGCTGCAGAAATCGCCCGCCTCGAAAAGGAAATCGAGAAGGCCAAGGCATTCGCCGCTTCGATTGAGAAAAAGCTTTCTAACCAAAAGTTTGTCAGCGGTGCCCCCGAAGCGGTAGTCAACGCTGAACGAGTAAAGTTGGCTACACAGCAAGATATCATTGCCAAAAATGAAGCTGCTCTTAAAGAGTTGAAGTAAAGGAGATCCCCGCCTTCGCGGGGATGACATTCTGGATAATTAAAAAGAGATGCCCCCACATGGAGCACCTCTTTTTGCATATTCGACGGTTTGCGGGCCCTACAACCCTAGCGTCTTTTCGAATTCGGCCAGCAACTTGCGGCCCTGTTCCCATTCGCCCAGGTTGGAGTCGGCGTTGATGTGCCCGAGGCATCCCACATCCACGAACATAGAGCCCCAGGCATCTGCAAACTGGCGGGCCCGTTCTATGGACACGTAAATGTCGTTTTCGCTGGCCACAACGCAACTGGGCACGGGCAATTTTTGCAGGGGTACAGGCGCAAAATCTTTTGCGATGTCAAGCTTATCCACATCGGCAGGCGCTACAAGAAAAACCGCCTTGACGTTGTCGGGGACTCCGCCTTTTGCCGCCTTCTCCAAAAGCCAGTGGACCGTTGTGACCACCCCCAGGCTGTGAGACACGAGAATGGTATCCGTTTTCAGACCTGCCACAGTCTCGTCAAGGGCCGACACCCAATCCGCCTTTAAGGGATGGTCCCAGCTGCGCTGATAGACACGGCTTGCGTCGGGCAGACTCTTTGCCCAATAGGTTTGCCAGTGGGTAGGTCCAGAATTGCTGTATCCGGGGACAATCAGGTAATGCATAGCCTCACCTCGCCATCACAGAGTTCGGCAACCGCCGCACGATGGGTTACCAGAATCACGGTTTTGTCCTTAAAATTATCAAAAAGTCGCTGAAACAGGGTCCGTTCCGTAGGTTCGTCCAACGCCGAGCTGATTTCGTCCAGCAACAAGACGCTCCCGGGCCGCAGGAGTCCGCGGGCCACAGCAATGCGCTGTGCCTGGCCTTCGCTTAGCCCCATGCCCCGCTCCCCCAGTTCCGTGTCCAGACCGTGGGGCAGATCGAACACAAATTCCGCACAGGCCACCTGCAGCACATGCCGCAGTTCCTCTTCGGTAGCATCCGGTTTGGCCAACTGCAAATTGTACCGAACCGTCCCGCTCATGAGGGTATTCCCCTGGGGAACATAGACAAAGTAATCGCATGTATTTGCTGAAACAGGCTGTTCAAAAACACTCGCTGAGCCGCAGGAGTCCGTAAAATAAACAAGCACGCGGCCTTCCCGAGGTTCCACAAGCCCAAGCATCAGGCGGAACAGCGTCGTCTTGCCGGCACCTGTCGTGCCCATGATGGCGGTCTTGCTTCCGGGCTTAAAGTCGTGAGTGTAATTCCGGACGGCATCGTGGTCGGCAGTGGCGTAACGGAAGCTGACATTTTCCAGACGGACGCCCAGGCCAGATGAGCCTTCGGGCACGTTTTTTGCGCCGTCCGAAGCATCACCCATCGCACCCTTCAAAGAGCCTTCCGCGCCATTGACCGAACCGTCGCCCTGCAGTTCCTGCAGGCGGTCAATACTTGCTGTGGCGTGAATCAGGCGGGGCGCGTTGTTCAATATCGAGAGGATTGGCCCCTGAATCTGCCCCACCAGCTGCAAGAAAGAGGTCATGACGCCAAAGGTGATGGTGCCGTTACGGAGCCCGAGGCCTCCCCACACAAAGGCCAACAGGTAGCCAAGCCCAAAAGCACCGCCAAAGGCCAGCCGAGAAATCACAGAAAATCGGGTCTGCCGCACCACGTCGTGATGGAGGGTGCGCTGCATGGAATCCAGCCGCTCCGAAACCCAGGGGGCGCTTCCCAGACTCCGGAGCACGGCATTGTTCTCTACGCCCTCCTGCACATGCATCTGGATACGGCTCTCCCCTTCGCGGATCTTGAGGGTCATTTTCCGCAGGCGGTAAGAGACGAACTTGCCAAACACAAGGGCCAGCGGCGTCAAGAGGACAAGAGCCCAGGCGAGCCGCGGGTCAAACCAGCGAAGCATCAAGAATGCCCCCAGAAGCTGTATCGCCGTCACCATCATCTGGGGGATTTTCGCCGTAGCCACTTCGCTTACCAGCTCCACGTCCTTGGAAAAACGGGAGGTCACGTCGCCCGAAAGGAGTTCCTTTTCGCTGTAGAGCTTACGGGTAAACAGCCGCCCGAACATGGAGAGCCGAAGCGCGTTGGACTGCCGGATGGTAGCCACCGACGTGAGGTAGTAATACACCTGGCGAAGCACCACGTTCCCCACCACCGTAAGCACCAGCAGGCCCACCATACGGGCCACATCCTGGTCAGAACCGTTCTTGATGGTATCGTCGATAAAGCGTTTGCTCAGCCACACCATGGCAAGGCCGAGGGAAACCTGCAGGGTTCCCACCGCCACGCGAAGGGCCACGTTCAGGCGAACTCCGCGGATACTTTGCCATAGCCACGAGAGGTAATTCATTCCAGCACGTTCACCTTCTGCCAGCTTTCTACAATGGCCTGCACGTCGGAGAGGGCCCGGTCGCGCTCCACCTCGTATTCCCCGCAGAGGGCGTCTGTCAGCGTTTCTACCGTGAAATCCCCCTGCTTAACGGCAGCACTCCAGAGAAACGCCGCCGTCTCGTTCAAGCACAAGAGCTTGCCGAAATCGAGAGCCCCGATGCCCTCGCCCATAATCACCTGCTCGCCGCAGACTTCCCGCAGCACAAAACCGTTCTTGATACGCATAAATCGCCTCTTTTTGTTTAAAATAGATTATTTGAGCCGAACACGTAAAGGGGTGTGAAGTCCAACCCCCGACTTGCACACTTCAACAAGTGTTGGCGAAAACTGTATGAACCCCTCCCACCTCCATCGCTTCGATACAGAGTCGGTCGAGGATGACGCAGGGCGGGAGAATATATAAAATACACAGATGAGCACCGGATTGTCAAAAAAGGACCATCCGGTTTGCTATATTTGGCCCGCTATGGTCGAAGAGGGTCTTGAATCAAGCGTGCCAAACGAACCTGCCCTGGTGCAGGTCCTCGAGGGCGTGCGCACCCTGGAGCCACACCCGAGGCTCCCAGATTTCGATTTCGAGAGTCTGAAGGACTATTCCCGCATATTGCCCGCCATGCTGCCGAACTTTCCGGACTTTTGCCCCGCCGGCAATTTCCGCAAGAGCTACGCCGACGAGCTCACCTCCTGCACGGATTTTCTTTCGGGCTACGAGGATTTCAAGACCTTCACGGAACATTTCAGGGCCTACAACTTCAAGACCTTCCTGATGGAAGGGGAAAACCTGAAACTTTTCCACAAGGCGCCCTGGCACTGGAGTTTCCAGCAAGAGAAAGACGGGGCCATCATCCAGTCGGGGCTTGCGGTAGCGGGACTCATGGGAGCCCTGTGCTGCATTTCGCCGGGGAACTTTTCGTGGCACCACTACACGGTGCGTTACCTGCACCTTTCGCTCCTCACGGCATTCCACCTGGTGCGCAAGGGCTGCATTTACCCGCAGATTTTCTGGGTCCAGCGGGACACCGCACAGATGCGCTGGCTCCCCACCACCTTCATTCCCGAAATCAAGGCGCTGGTGGACCAGCTGGAACAGAAGGCCCCCGAAAAGTTCGCCTTCACCGCCAGGGACGAGGAATACCTGGAAATCGACTCCCCCGCCCTCCACGTGCTTTCGCTGTTTATCGGGGCACTGCTCCGTTTTGCCCGGACCTACAAGCGGCCGATCAAGTCCAACCACGGAAACCTGCTGAGCTTTTTCTTTGACGGGGTTTCCGGAAAACTGGGGGCCAGCGGGCATGCCATTCCCGAAAAAATCCGGCAGTGGTTCTCGGTGTTCGGGCATTTCGACCTGCGGAGCCAGATTCTTTTCAAGGCGTGGGAGTCCGGCGATGACGTGTCCCTGGAAGTCTTTGTAGATGGAGCGCGCCTTGCGACCCTATTCCAGACAAACGATTCCAGGCTCGTGCCCCTACAGAAAATCCTCTACGGGGTAGCGGAATTTTTCAAGCCGCTAGAAGCCTACCTGGACAGCCGGGGCGAAACTCCCGTAGTCATGCAGGGGGCAAAGCTGCTCCAGTTTTTGCAGGACTGCCTCAAGAAACTCGAGATTATGGGAATCCGCACGGAGATTCCCGAAAAGCTCTTGCACATCAACAAGCCCAAGGCCAAGATGCGGCTCCAGGGAAGCATGAGTTTCGGGATGTTCTCCGCTGGAGACCTGCTGGACTTTGACTGGCAGGTGGCCCTGGGCGACGAGCAGATTTCGCCCCAGGAGTTTCTAGAACTGGCCGCACAGGCAGACGGTCTGTTAAAGTACAAGTCGGAATACATCGAGATTTCGGCCCAGGACATCGAAGAAATCAAGAAGCAGGTGGAAGCCCCCAAGGAGCAGGCCCAGACCACACAGTCCAAGCTGGTGCAGGCGGCCCTTACCGGCGATTGCGACGGCGTGCCCATCACCCTGACCGAAGAGACCAAGGCCCAGATTGACGCTTGGCGGGGCGAGACAGAAATCCCGCTACCCGAAGGCCTGAACGCCACGCTACGCCCCTACCAGAAGCGGGGCTACTCCTGGATGTACAAGAACCTGGAAATCGGTTTCGGCTGTATCTTGGCAGACGACATGGGCCTCGGCAAGACCCTCCAGGTTATCGCCTACCTGCTGAAAATCAAGGAAGAAGGAAAACTCCAGGAGCACAAGGCCCTGGTGGTAATGCCCGCGGGCCTGCTGTGCAACTGGCAGGTAGAAGTCAAGAAGTTCGCCCCCGCCCTCACCTTCACCGCCTACCACGGCGGAAACCGGGACCTGCAAAAGTTCAACTCCGACATTTTGCTCACCACCTACGCCACCTTCCGCAAGGATTTTGAGATTTTGAAAGCGGCCACCTGGCATGCGGTAGTCATCGACGAGGCCCAGAACATCAAGAACGCGGACAGCGACCAGAGCAAGCTTTTGCGCAGCCTGCAGGCCCCCGTGAAAATCGCCATGAGTGGCACTCCTGTGGAAAACCGCCTTATGGAATTCTGGACCATCATGGACTTTGCGAACCGGGGGTTCTTCCCAAGCGCCCAGGAATTCCGTGAAAAGTACGAGACGCCCATCCAGAAGAACGGCGACAAGGTGGCGGCAGAAACCTTCAAGAAGATTACCGCACCCTTCATGCTCCGCCGACTCAAGACGGACAAGAACATCATCAGCGACCTGCCCGACAAGATTATCCAGAACGAATACGCCGAACTGACGGCCACCCAGGCAGCCCTTTACAAGCAGACCCTGGACAAGTTCATGGCCATGCTGGAAGAAGAAAAGCAGTTGGCCGAAATTTCGCAGGATTCCCACGGGCTATTCAAGCGGAAGGGGCTCATCTTGCAGATGATACTTGCCCTCAAGCAGATCTGCAACCATCCCGCCACGTTCTTGAAGGGGTTAGACGAGAGACGAGAGGCGAGAGACGAGAGAGATGATGCTGAAAATCGTCATCCTGAGCACGCCAGTGCGAAGGATCCAGGCCAGATTCTCACCTCCGGCAAGCTCCAGATGCTCCTGGACCTGCTCACCTCCATCCAGGAACAGGGCGAAAAGACCCTCATCTTCACCCAGTTCGCCGAAATGGGATTTTTGCTGAAGGAATCCATCGAAAAGGAACTGGGCATTTCCGTAGATTTCTATCACGGGGGCTGCAGTCAGACCCAGCGAAAGAACATGGTGGACTCGTTCCAGCAAGACCCCGAATCCAAGGTGCTCATTCTTTCTTTAAAAGCGGGCGGCACGGGCCTGAACCTCACCGCCGCATCCCAGGTCATCCATTACGACCTGTGGTGGAACCCCGCCATCGAGGCCCAGGCCACCGACCGGGCCTTCCGCATTGGCCAGACCCGAAACGTGCAGGTCCACCGGTTCATCACCAAGGGAACCTTCGAAGAAAAAATTAACGCCCTCCTGGAAACCAAGAAGGCGATTGCCGAAATGACGGTGAGCGCAGGAGAGACCTGGCTTGCGGACCTGAGCGACAGCGAGCTTTCCCAGGTGTTCCGGCTAGACAGCGCAGAAAAACCGGCAGGCTAGGCCACGGGCTAAACTACTCCGCCGGTAAGATAATCTCGATGTGGCGAGTGCTCACGTTCAAGAAGTGGGTGCGGAACAGGTCCTTTTCGGTCTTGTCGCTGACCTTCACCTGGGTCACGGCGATAAAGTCCTTGTTCTCGCGGATATAGTCGGTAAGGCGTTCGTCACGGAGGGTGTCGATTTCGCCGGTGATGATAAAACTGTCTGTCCAGATTTTTACGAGCATACCCTAAATATAACGATTTTTTCAAATGAAAGCAAAAAAAAGTGTTTTTTTGTTGCTTTTTGAGGTTTCTAAAGGTATTTTTTCAAAAAATGCATCTAGATCCTAATCTCTAGATCCTAGCCCCTACAAGGAGACTATCATGGCTGCAAAAAAGAAACAAGCGATTTCGACGATTCCGGGCAAGATGATTTACCACAACATGGACTTTATCGACAGCGACAGTGGCCGCCCCATCAGGATTATCGCCGAATTCATGGCTCCCAACCAGATTTTCCAGCAGGAAGGTGTCCAGAACACCATCGTGTTCTTCGGTTCGGCCCGCACGCTGCCCATGGCAGAAATCAAAAAACGCATGAAGGGCTGCAAGGACAAAAAAGAACTAGCCCGCCTTAAACGTCTGGAAACCGTAGCGGAATACTACGACGCCGCCCACGAACTGGGTGCAAAAATAGGCCGCTGGGCCAACAAGCAGCACAAGGGTTTTGCCATCATGACCGGCGGCGGCCCGGGCATCATGGAAGCGGGCAACCGTGGCGCCAACGACGTAGGAACTTCTTCCGTCGGCCTCAACATCAGGCTCCCCTTCGAGCAGCACCCCAACCCCTATATCGACGACAAACTGAACCTGCAGTTCCGCTACTTCTTTATCCGTAAGTACTGGTTCATGAAGTTGGCCAGGGCCATGGTGGTGTTCCCCGGCGGTTTTGGCACCCTGGACGAGATGTTCGAAATCCTCACCCTCATCCAAACCAAAAAATACGGTGACCGCATGCCCGTGGTCATTTTCGGCAGCAAGTACTGGAACAAGGTTCTCAACTGGAACTATCTGGCCGAAACGGGAATGATCGACAAGGAAGATCTCAAGCTGTTCCACTTCTGCGACACGGTAGATGACGCCTACAACGTGATTACCAAAGCCTTGGAAAAGACGATGGAATAAGAAATTTCAGAATTCGGATTTCGGATTTCAGAATTATTTAAAATGCAACTCTGAATTCTGAACTCTGAATTCCGAATTAGCTATCTTTGGACGCATGCTCAGGAACATCCTTGCCGAGACCTTGGACAGAGTGTCAAGAAACCTGGCACTCCGGCCACATTACACCATGGAAGAATACCAAAGGTGGTTCGACCAGAACCCGGAATTCTTGCACAGCGGAGCCATGGAAAAAATCGAGCTGGTGGAACCCCTCACCCTAGAGGGCACCAACAACCTTTACCGGGCAAATTTCTGGATTGAGCATCCCGGTTACAACGACCATTTTGGCGAGCGGGAAATCGTCGTAAAAATCTGCAAGTTCTGGGCGGCACCGGGCAAGAACAGGCTCCACCGTCTGAACATGCTCCTGAGCGCATTCCAAGACGAAATCCGCATCAACAACCTGATCCGCGCCACCAACATCGAAGGCGTGGTCCAGAGCTTTGGCGGAGGCCTCGCCGGCAGGCACCCCTACCTAAAGATGGAATTCATCAAGGGCTGCTCCTTGGACAAGATGTTCAAGACAAAGCTCACCGACGACGAGATCCTCCATCGCATCGCCCAGATTGCCTACCTGGCCAACACCATCAGCCAGCTGCACTACTACCAGGTCATCCACAAGGACTTGAAGCCCAAGAACCTGCTCTTGTGCCAAAATCCCTTGCACAAGAACAACCACAAGATTCTCATCTGCGATTTCGGTTACGCCCAGGCGAAACTGCGAGAGACGGTGAACGAGTACGGCGGGCAGCTCACGCCCTGCTACAGTGCCCCGGAGCAGGCTATCATGGGAGAGAACCTTTCGTCTTCGGTGGATTATTTCAGTTTCGGCATCATCGTCCACGAATACCTTACCGGCGAAAAACTGTTCCCACGGGCCATGGACATCTTTACCGAAGACGGTTACCGTATTACGGACCGCTACCTGGAATACCTGAAGACAGGCAGGGAAAACAAGTTCCAGGACCCAAGATTCCCGGAGCTTTCGGAATGGATCGATCGGCTCACCATTTTTGACAGTTTCGAGCGGATGCAAAGCTGCCCAAACCTTTTCGAAATTGCGCACAAATTAAGGGAAAAGGTCAACGCCCTGGGTTATCGGGACGTGAACACCGACTTCTTGTGGAACCAGCTCAGGGAATACAACAGGTAGTGTCATGGGAGACATTTTGAACAGCGTCAAGGATTTTTTGAAAGGACTCAAGGTCCACCACTATATCGTTTTCGGACTGGTGATTGCCATCGGCATATTCAACGTCGTCACCGCCCTTTCGCCGCAAATCAAGCAGAAACAGCGGGAATCCAACATCGAGAAAACCTTTGACCAGTGGTGGGAAGAGGAAGGAGCCAAGCAGTTCGAATCTGTTGGCCTCAAGGCCGACGAAAAGACCCGAAACGAAGAATTCGAGCAGTTCCGTGAACGCTACCTGAAAGAGAACGGCGCCCTGGTGGTAGAAGACCGCGTAGAACAGATGAAAAAGGAATTCCGGGAATGGTGGGAAATCAAGGGCGGCAAGGAAGAGTTCATCAAGGAGCATAACTACTATCCTAAAGAAAACGATTTTGTCCGCGAACAGAACAAGTGGATCAAGGCTTACACCGACAAGCACCTGCGCTACCGTCTGGCCTTTGTGCCCGCCGAAGAAGAATACGACCGGCTTTTGACCAGCTGGATTCTTTTTCCGGGGGTGTTGAGCTTCTTGCTGTTCGCGGGATTCTTCTGCTTCGCCTACTACAGGCTTTCAGACCGGTGGGGCGTGGCGGTTGCATCCTGCATTGCAGCAGGACTTGTCCTCGTTGGCGGATTTTTCGTATCTCTCTTTACGGCAACGTCCTTCTTTGACCACTACGCGGTGGAGCGGTACATGGGCGCAAGTGTTGCCCTGTGCTTTATGCTGGGAGCGGTAGCGTTCCCGCCTTCTAACGACAAGGTCTCGGCACTCACAAAAGGGATTGCCATCGCAGGTGTTGCCCTGGATGTTCTGGTGAACTTCGCGCTGAATGGCGGCATTTTTGGCGCCGTGGGCATTGCAAGCCTTGTTGCCTTCGGGCTCGGCGCCTTGGCCGGATGCAAGATTCCCCGCAGGCTCAAGACTATCCAAGAGCATCAGGCCGACGCCCTGGCAGAGCGACTTAAGAAAAACGCGGCGGCAAACCCGATGGCCGCACGAAAAGCTCGGAACAGGGCCCTCATAGACCAAGGACTGGACGAGGCCAACAAGGCCCACTACGAAGCCGCTCAACGGACGCTGAGCCAGGCAATGAACGCCCTCTTGCAGGAACACCCCGTCGATTCCCCCGCCATCAAGAAACTTGCGGACCTGATGACCAGCCCCAGCGTGTTTATCGAGGTTCCCAGCGCCCAGTGGCTGGAATGGGGTGAAACGGCCAAATCCAAGACCAGCCTGGATTCTGCTCTTGTCCTTCTGGAAAAAGGTCTTTCCCTAGAAACCAACGTGACCCTTGCCCGCCGCGCCCTCTACAACATCGGCGAAATCCGGGTCAACAGAAATTGGGATTTGGAGCAGGGCATCGCCCGCCTGAACAAGGTTCTGGAACTGGGCGATGGCGATATCCTGGCCGTGCAGGCCCGCAAGATGCTGGCCAAGGCCGAAAGCCTGAAACCCGCCAAGGAAGAGAGCGAGCCCGAACAAGAGCCCGAAACATAACCTTTCCATAGTCAACCCCACGCATCCCTCCCCAAGCCTGCCCCGGACCTGTTCCGGGGTCATCCCCGATTACCCTCCCTTGTCATCCCCGACTTGGTCGGGGATCTCCCATATTTTGTATATTTCACATTGTGAAAAGACTGGTCCACAACAGAGAAAAATGCCTGGAATGCGCAGGCTGCGTTGGCGTATGCCCCGCCATGGCGTTAGACATGTACAACCTGGACCTGCAAATCGACCACGAGAAATGCACCAAGTGCGGCACCTGCACCAGGGCATGCCCCGTAGGGGCACTAACGCTTGAGGAGGTGGCCGATGCTTCGTGAAGAATATGACGTTGTGGTTATCGGCGCGGGCCCCGGCGGTTCCGTTGCTGCCCGAGAACTTGCAAAGCGTGGCCGCTCCGTGCTGCTTTTAGAGAAGCGCGAAAAAATCGGCTACCCGGTGCGTTGCGGCGAGGCCAGCACAAACCTTTCTGACCTGGAAAGCTACGGCCCTATCGACGAAGACTGTATCGAGACCATCATCAACGGCATCTACATCTACGGCCCTGCAGGCGTGAACATCGAGGTCCCGAAGCCCGGCATGGGGCTCATGCTGAACCGCGAAAAGTTCGACCCCCTGCTCGCCAACCTGGCCGAAAATGACGGCGTAGAACTGGTGACCCTTGCCCGAGCCGAGTCCGTAAGTGACGTAATGGGCAAGGAACCCAACGGCTACCGCACAGTCCGCGTGGTAGAAGGTCTCGGGGATGCTGTGCGCACATCTGAAGTCCGGGCCAAGATGGTCATTTCGGCAGAAGGCGTAGAGGCCCGCATCGGACGGAGTCTCGGGCTCAAGTGCCTGCAGGCCCCCACCATGACCTGCACCGGCGTGGACATTCAGGTAGAAGGCCTGCTGACAAAACCCGATTACCTCACCTTCTGGCAGGGCCACGACTTTATCAACGACGGCTACATCTGGAGTTTCCCGAAGCAGAAATCGAACGTCTCCAACTTCGGTGCGGGATTCCTGTTCGGCGGCAAGCACGAAAGGAACATCCTGGAAACCACCCAGGAATGGCTAGACAAACTTTTCCCCGGCTCCAAGGTGAACAAGGTGGTGGGAGGTCTTGTGCCGGTCTCCAGCACCCTCAAGAGTTACATCCTGGACCGTTTTGCCCTGGTGGGCGACGCCGCCCACCACACGAACCCCCTCACCGGAGGCGGCATCGCGGCGGCCATGCGGGCCGGACGGTATTGTGCCAATACCGTGCACCAGGGCCTGGAATGCGGGAACCTTTCAAAGGCTTTCCTCAAGAACTACGAGAGCACCTGCTACCTCAAGTTCGGAAGTACCCACGATTTCGAGTTCAAGTTCCGCAAGTTCCTGCTGAACATCGACCGTGACGAACAAATCGGGCTCTACAAGGTGTTGCAGGGTTTCGCCCTCAGCGGGTACAAGAAATCCGCCTTCCTGAAAACCCCCTTGCAATCTGCCAAATACCTCTGGAAATTCCTGAAGTTCAAGGGCTAGCAGGCTGTTTTTGACTACACACTCGCCTTTTTTGTCATTGCGAGGATGCGAAGCGTCCGTGGCAATCCAGGCCAACGGTTCTTTTTCTATATTTGCGCTCGAAAATAACGCATTCAAGGAGTTTTCCATGTTCAAGAAAATCGCTCTGGCCTCGGCTCTCGCCGCAAGTGCCGCATTCGCAACTTGGGACTTCTACCCCGTTCTCGACGGCGGCAAGGGTTCTGTAAAGGGAGGCCTCTATTACGATTGGGATCACCAGTGGTCACAAGCCGGTTTGGAACTGGGAATTCGTTACAGCGTCGTCCAGAACCTCGAACTTTCCTTGCAGGGCTGGGGCTACCAATTCTGGGGCGAATGGGACTGTAAAGGCTGCGTCGAAGGCGGCGACGGCCTTCGCGACATGACTGTGGGAATCCGCTATCAGTTCGACCCCATGGTGAACATGTTCTTGGATCTCCGTCTGCCGATTGGTAACGACGACAAGGACTACAACGCTCTGCCCAGCGAAACAACTCCTCCTTCTAGCGACGAAGTCGCCATCTATTTGGGTGCACAATTCAGCATGAAGGTGAAAGAAGCTCCGGGCCTCAAGTTCGGCACCGAAGGTGGCCTTGACTGGGGCTTTGAACACGACAAGTACGAACGCGGCCTAGACCTCCATATCGGCGGCGAAATCGGCTATACTGTCCCGAACACCGAAATCACCCCGTTCTTCGGTCTTCAGGTCAAGTATCGTCTCTCCAACAGTTCCTACGACGGCAGCAATCAGGGCGACCGTGGCGACAAGCAGGTTAACCTCTGGCTCGGTGCCGATGCCTTCGTGATTCCGAACCAGCTTGACCTTGTGGGTAAGCTGATCGTACGTAGCGGCCGAATCGGCGGCGATGCTACCGGAATCTACGCTGGCGCTGAATTCTTCTTCTAAAGAGGTATCAGGTCGCCTTGCGTAGCAAGGCTTTGAGGTCGCGCTGAGCGCTCTGAGCATTGAGCAGAGAGTTCTCTGATGAGACCATAAATGTTTACAAGAAAGGCGTGCTGATTTTCAGCACGCTCTTTTTGTTTTGCTGTCACCCTGGAGGGAGTCCGTAGGACGACAGATAGGGTCCATGGATTCTATCGCTTCACTGCGTTCCGCTCCAGAATGACACTATAAGATTGCGTCACTTCACGTCGTATTCCGGCACGGGCAGGGCCTCCCCTGCCTTCATCGCCTTGTCAAGCGCCGCAGACTTCGCGGGGTCAAGCCACCAGTAAACGGGGATAGCGTCTTCGCGGTTAAAGCGGTCGAAGACTTTTTCCGGAGTGCCGTAGCGGTTCCAGTAGAGAATGCGGTGGTGGTCGCATTGCCACATGAGCACGTAGGGCACGATTTCAGCCAGGCGGTTGTCGAGCGCCTTCAGGATTTCGTTGCGCTTGGCGAGGTCGAATTCCGTCTTCTGCAAGTTGATTAAGCTATCCACCACCTTGTCCTGCACGCCGGCGAGGTTGTTTGTACCCTTCTGGAGTGCGGTTGTCGAATTCCAGCTAGCTTCCGGATCGCGCAAGCGGCCAGCACCCCAGTTCACCCAGTAAAGGTCGAAGTCGGCATCGTCCAAGCGCTTGCGTAAGGTACTCTGCGACATCTGTTCAATAGTCGCCACAACACCTACCTTCTTCAGGTCTTCCTGGAACAGCGTCAGGTGACGCAAGTCTTCTTGGCTAGTAATGAAGTTAATGGCAAACGGCTTGCCATCCTTCTCGAGCATACCCTGGGCATTCACCTTGTAGCCCGCTTCGGCAAAGAGGGCGCGGGCGCTATCCGGGTTGAACTTGTAGAGCGGCGCCGTCGGATTCTGATTGCCTTCCCACAAGTCGGGGTAGTAGCTGTTGAGCAAGAAGTACTGGTTGTACATGTACTTTTCGTTCATGGCTTCGCGGTTCAGGAGCATGTTGAGCGCACGGCGCACGCGGACATCCTGGAACTGCGGCTTACGCAAGTTGATGGCCATCCCCTGGAAACCAATCGGTTCCTTGTTGAAGATACGCTGCTTGACCGCCCAGCCTTTTTGAATGGCGTCAAAGTCAGTCTGTTTCATCCAGATGCTGCTGGTGTAAATGGCGTAGGCGTTGATGTCCTGCTTCTTGAAAGCTTCGAGCGCTTTGGTCTGGTCGTTCATGAAGCGGTAGCGGATTTTTTCGAAGTTGTACTTGCCGCGGTTCCAGTTCTTCTTGAAGCCCCACCAATCGGCTCGGCGTGCAAGTTCTACGAAGCGATCTTCGCGGAAGGTCTTGATCTTGTACGGGCCGGACACCACCGGAAATTCATAGCGAATCTGGTTGAAGTCCTTGCCTGCCCAGGCGTGCTTCGGGAAGGCAAGCATTCCCGCGGCTTCCCAGAAGTTACCCCAGTGAGATTCCTTCGCAGTCATCTTGATGGTCAAGCTGTCCACGACTTCGGGGCGGTCAAAGCGGCTTAAGCCCACCTTGAAAATCGGCGTAAGGTTCTTCTCATCCATGATGACATCGTAGTAGAACTGCACATCTTCGGCGGTCACCGGCTTGCCGTCGCTCCACTTGGCCCGCGGGTCCACGTGGAAAGTGAACGTCTTGCCGTCTTCGGACACATTCCAGCTGTCGGCAAGGATTCCCACTTCCCGGTCTTCGGTGCTGTGCAGGCTCACGAGAGGCTCGAACATCATGCCCATCAGTTCGGCCGAGAAGCTGTTGTAATCTTCCCACATGTTAAAAGACTTCGGCATGGCGGAGCCCCAAAGTGTAATCGTTCCGCAGGGGCGGGCGTCTTTCGAAGCTATGGGGTCGAACTCGCCCGTGGCGGTGGAATCGACCGGCAACTCGGGGCAGCTTAAATCAACGTTCTTGCCCGCGGACTTCGTACCCGCAGAGCCCTGCTCGTTACAGGCGGTTAGGGCAACCAAAGTCGATAAGATTGCAACATCGCTAAAACATTTCAAAAAACTCATTTTCATAAAGAATTCCTTTTTCATAGACAATGTAAAATAATTGCAAACACTCGATGATGTCCCGTTTTTCGCCAAATAAACATTAACATATATATATGTATCCAAAATAGGCCCCGCCGGACCGCCCCTGCCGGACCAATTTTTCAAAAAACCTTTTTACATTTAGCCCCGAAAATGGTTTGGACCGTTATCACATACGGGCTTATTGCCCTCCTTGCCCTGTTCGGCCTCTTCTACCTGTGGCTAGAGGTGCGTTTTTACCGTGCCCTGGGTACCGTCCGGGAAGGGCGTTCCACCGTGAACCCGCCCCCGAGGGTCAGCGTCCTCATCGCCGCCCGGAACGAGTCCGCAGGGATCCGGGCCACCCTGGATTCCGTACTGGACCAGGATTATGCAGGCGTTTGGGACGTTTGGGTGGCCGACGACCGCAGTACCGACGACACCCCCCAGATTCTGGAGGAATACCGCGCCCGCCACCCCGAACGGCTCCATATTTTGACCATCAAGGACCTGCCCGAAGGCGTAAGCCCCAAGAAACACGCCATCAGCAAGATGATCGAGGCCTGCGAAGGAGACATCCTGTGCCTTACGGACGCCGACTGCATTGTCCAGCGGGAGTGGCTCACGGGAATCCTCCGGGAATTCGAGCCCGGAATCGAACTGGTGGCAGGGCATTCCTACATCCCCACCGTTCCCGGCAAGTCCCCCTTCATTATCTGCATGCAGGCGGTAGAGACCCTCATTTACCGGGTGGCAGGTACTGCGGGCCTCGCCATGCACCTGCCCCTTACCAGCACGGGCAACAACCTGGCCTACCGGAAGGACTTTTTCAAGAGCGTAAACGGGTTCGAGAACGTCATCAAGATCCAGAGCGGCGACGATGACCTTCTGATGCAAAAGCTGGCCACCGACCGGCCTTTCGCCATGCGTTACTGCATCACCCCCTCCACCTTTGTGACCACAAACGGCAAAGAGACCCTGAAAGAACTCTGGGAGCAGCGCAAGCGCTGGGCCTCCAAGACCATCTACTACTCCCCGAAAATCGTGTTCGTGCTCTCCATGGTGTTCCTGTTTTTGACCATGCTCTGCGTCACGGCAGCGTTTTCGCCCTTCAGCACCAAAGTTTTAATTGCAACCCTCGTCGCCTTCGCCCTAAAAAGCCTGGGCGACCTGATCCTCATTTTGCGTGGGCTCAAGATATTCCGGCAGGAGCACCTGCTCAAGTGGTGCATCCCCGTAGAAATCGTCCATGCCCCCTTTACCGTCCTGGCAGTGCTATTCGGACTGTTCGGACGTTTCAAATGGAAATAAGTTAAGAACGGAAGTCTCATGGCAACTAAAACGAAAGCTCCCGAAAAGACCCTGATTATCGCCGAAAAACCCAGCGTAGCCTCTGACCTGGTCAAAGTCCTGGGTGCAAAGAATTTCAAGAAAGAGACCGCCTACTGGGAAAGTGACTCCACCATCGTAAGCCACGCCATCGGCCACCTGGTAGGCATCGCCGACCCCAAGGATATTGACGAACGCTACAAGGCATGGGACATGAAAACCCTCCCCATGCTGCCGGAAAAATTCCCCCTGGTGGCCCTCCCCACCACCAAGAGCCACCTGACCGCCCTCGGAAAACTCATCAAGCGTAAAGACGTCACCACCATCATCAACGCCTGCGATGCGGGCCGCGAAGGTGAACTGATTTTCTTCTACATATTGGACTACGTGCTCAAAGGGAACTTCAAGGGCAAGACCTTAAAGCGCCTCTGGATGCAGAGCATGACGCCTACGGCCATCAAGGAAGCCTTTGAGCACCTACGCACCGCCGAGGACATGGAAAACCTGAAGGACGCCGCCCTTTGCCGCTCCGAGGCCGACTGGCTGGTGGGCATGAACGGGAGCCGCGGGCTTACCGCCTACAACAGTTCCATGGGCGGGTTCCAGATTACCCCCTGCGGCCGTGTGCAGACCCCCACCCTCGCCATTATCGTCAAGCGCGAAGAGGAACGCCTGCAGTTCAAGCCCCAAAAGTTCTGGACCGTCACCGCCGATTTCGACAACAGCGGAAGCAACTACCAGGGCAAATGGTTCAAGGCCGACGGCAAGGAAAAGCAGAAGCAGATCTTTGACGAAAAGACGGTCAAGGCCATCTTGGAAAAGTGCAAGGGCAAACCGGGCTCCATCGAAGAAAGCACCTCCGAAAGCGAGCAGAAATGCGCAGGCCTCTACGACCTGACCACTCTGCAGCGCGAAGCCAACAGCCGTTTCGGCTTTAGCGCCAAGACCACCCTTTCCATAGCCCAGTCCCTGTACGAACACCACAAGGCCACCACCTACCCCCGTACCGACAGCCGCCACCTGCCCGAAGACTACGTGGCTCCTGTGAAATCTACCCTGGGTAAGATTACGGGTCCTCTGGCAAAGTTCGCCCAGCAGGCCCTAGACAACAACTGGGTCAAGCGCACTCCCAAGGTTTTCGACAACTCGAAAATTTCGGACCACTTCGCCATTATCCCCACCGGGGTCGCTCCCAAGAGCCTTTCCGAAGCAGAAGCGAAGATTTACCAGATGATTTGCCAGCGGTTTATCGCCGTATTTTTTCCACCCGCAAAATACCTGAACACCACCCGCATTACCACCGTCGAGAGCGAAACCTTCCTTACCGAAGGCAAGATCCTGGTGGACCCGGGTTTCAAGGCGGTTTACGGCAAGGATAGCGACGACGAGTCCAACATTCCCAAACTGAACGGCAACAAGGCGAAGACCGTTTCCATCGAAGCGGAAGAAGACTTTACCAAGCCTCCTGCCCACTACACCGAAAGTTCGCTCCTTTCCATGATGGAAAGTGCGGGCAAGCTGGTGGAAGACGACGAACTGCGGGACGCCATGAAGGAACGGGGTCTCGGCACCCCCGCCACCCGCGCCGCTATCATCGAAAAGCTGGTCAGCGACAAGTACGTGGTCCGCGACGGCAAGGACATGATCCCTACCGCCAAGGCCTTTGACCTGATCAAGGTGCTTTCGGCCATGAACTGCGAAGCCCTCACCAGCCCGGAACTCACCGGCGAATGGGAATACAAGATGGACCTGATTTCCAAGGGCAAGGAATCCCGGGAAGAGTTCATGAAGGGCATCGTGGAGATGACCCGCACCATGGTAAAGAACATCAAGGGTTTCAAAGAAGAACACACCGAAGGCGAAGCCAAGTTCAGTCCCGTAAACGGCAAGAAGGTTTTCGAGACCGTGAGCCGCTACAAGACCGAAGACGGTATCGTCATCCGCAAGATGATTGGCGGAAAGCGCCTTACCGACGAAGAGGTGGTGGAGCTCTTGACCAAGCGCAAAATCGGCCCTCTTACGGGATTCCGCAGCAAGAAGGGTTCCGAATTTTCGGCGGTGGTCATCATCAACGACCAGAACAAGATCGAATTCGTCTTTGACGACAAGCCCGAAGAAATTGACACCGGCAAGAAGGTGGGATCTTCTCCCGTGGACGGAACCGACGTGTTCGAGACCCTCACGGGCTACGTTTCCCAAAGTTATGTGGACAAGCTGCCTTCGGGAATCTCGTTGCCTAAGATTCTCTTGGGCAAGGAACTGCCTTTTGAAGCCATCCAGAAGCTTTTGGCAGGCGAAAAGACGGAACTTATCAAGGGTTTCCGCAGCAAGAGCCACCGTCTGTTTGACGCCTACCTGTATCTGGAAAAAGGCAAGCTCAAGTTCGATTTCCCGCCCAGGGAATTCAAGCCCAGACGGTTTGGGAAGAAGAGTGTGTAACCAAAGTGTCATCCTGAGCGGAGAGCCATAAGGCTCGAAGTCGAAGGATCTCAAGTAGAGTGTGGAATGCGGTTTAGGTTTATTCCCATAGTTTTCCTGCTTTTCGCTTTTGTCAAGGCGGACACTGCCGCTGTTGCCGACACAACTCGCGCCGACAGCATTGCCACCACCGACACAACTCGCACCGACAGCAATTCCGCCATCGTCACCAGCACAGCCGACACACTCCAGCGGGACACCACCCGCACCGATAGCATCGCCGACACTACCGCCGCAGTCATAGAAAACCCCTACGGCCTGCCCGACGAACTCATGCCCCTCTGGAATTCCATGAGTATCAAGCAGAAGGCCGCCCAAATGGTCATGGTATACCTTTCACCGGCCCAGTTCCTGATAGAAAACGAATTCGGAGCCGTGCTGGTCATGAAAAACCACCTGAAGGACACGGCGGCATTCAAGTCCCAAATCAAGGAAGCCAACGAAGGCCTGAAAATTCCCCTGCTGGTGGCAAGCGACCAGGAGGGCGGCTTCGTAAACCGCCTGGGCGGCATCTCCGAAAAATGGAAGCACGCCCCCAGCGCCAAAGAAATGCGGGACATGCCCGCGGATTCTGTCCAGCTGATCTCCGCAGAAATCGGCGCTGAACTGATGGAACTGGGCATCAACATGAACCTGGCTCCGGTGCTGGACCCCGCCAAGGACCACCGGAAAAAGAATTCCTTTATGGAAGAAAGCGCCCGCAGCTGGGAAAAGGATTCCACCAGTACCGAAAAAGTCCAGGCCTTTGTCCAGGGCATGCGCCAAAGCGGTGTGGTATGCGTGTCCAAGCATTTCCCGGGTTACGACTCTTGGACCAACAGCGACCATCAAATCGCCATCAGTGCAAGCCCCAAAAAGAAAATCGCCTACAACGTGGAATTTTTCAAGCGGCTTTCCGACAACATCCCTGTGACCATGATGAGCAGCGTGCGGTTTATCCGCATTTCTAGCCGCCCCGCCGTATTCGAGCCGAAAATCGTGAAAATGGCCCGGGATATGGACCCGGAAACCGTTATCCTTACCGACGACCTGTGGGGCGTTTCGCTACGGGCCTGGGTCAGCGGCACCGAACGGGTCAAGAGCAAGGGATATCCCCGCAAGGATTTCCGCAAACTTATCCGCACCGCCCTCACTGCCGGAAACGACATGTTCATGATTACCTACCCCGCAAAGGCGGTAGAGATGGTGAACTACCTCGTGCAGATTTCCAAGAACAACAAGACCTACCGCAAGCGCATCGAAGAATCCGCCGCCCGAATACTCAAGATGAAGTATAAGGCGGGGATGATTAAGTAGTGGTTGGTGGTTAGTGGTTAGGATAGCAGGTCTCAAGAGTCGTCATCCTCGCGAAGGCGAGGATCCGCTTAACGTGCGGAATTAAATCAATAGTTTCTAAATTTCAGCCCCGACCGGGTCGAGAATCTTTCTTCGGCAAGTTCTTCACCTCTTTCAACAACTTTTCCGGTCCGATTTTTTCATAGACCAGCTTCAGGATTTCGGCGGCGGCACGGGCATCGGCCAGCGCCCTGTGGTGTTTGAAATCCGGCAGGGAAAGGGACTCCGTTAAGTTATGCAAGCTGTAACTTGGAAGCCCCGGAAAAAACCTTCGGGAAAGCTTCACGGTACAAAGCCTGGGCGGGTCGTACTTGATGGCACAGCGTTTCAGTTCCGCCATCATGAAACGGCTGTCGAACTGCACATTGTGAGCCACAAAGATGCGGTCTTGCAACATTTCCATCAGGTCTTCGGCAATAGCCGAAAACTGCGGTTTACCCTGCACCATTTCGTCAGTAATTCCCGTAAGCCTTTGCACAAAGGGCTGGATAGGCATACCCGGATCCACCAAGGCCTGGAACGTTCCCTCCACGTTGGTATCGTCCATCAAAACGACGCCTATTTCGGTAATGCGTCCATCGGAAGGTTTCCCTCCGGTGGTTTCCAAGTCCACGACGGCAAATTTCACGGTTTAGTCCCTGCGAAGCGTTCCCTTACTGGATAGGAACGTCGATATCCAGGGTCTGCCTTGCAGCACGATTTTCCACGCGGGCCTTCATGACCTTGGACTTGGGCCGACCATAGACAGGCACCACCACCAGGTTCGAAACTCCGGCGTCTTCGCTAGGAGTCGCCTCAGTTTCTGCAACGGTCTTCGAGAATATTGGCGTCTTGCCCTTATCAAAGACAGAATAGGTGAACTCACGGTTCAGCCCCTTCTTGATTTGCTTGGTTGGCACCTGGAAATAGATGATGCCGCCCTTGGGCACCTTGCGCAGGCTGTCCTTGATTTCTTCCTCGGTGGCAAAGTCCGCTTCCATGGCCATACGCACGTTCTTCTTCAACTTGTCGGCACTTTCGTAAAGCACGGACACGTTGAACTTGGCGTCTTCGGGCATGGCTTCCGGACGCACGTCCCGAATCTTCGCGTTGTTCTGGTAGTATTCCCAGCGGCCGTTGTCGTGGAGAATCACCGTAGAGCCGTTGGAGGTCGTCGCGATAATGTCGTTAGCAAAAGCGCCCGCCGCAAAGGCAAGCAGGCAAGCACATCCAACCAATCCACTCAATTTCATAAACACCCCGATTGTTCGTCGTTTTCAAAAGAAATATAGTATTTGACGGCTACGAGGTGTGAGATTAGTAATGAGTTGTCAGTTATGAGTCGTCAGTATGTAATTTGGCGCCAAAGGCGCGATTATAAAAACTCAATACTCACAACTCAAAACTCACGACCCCTTGCACATTAAATCTTCTAGTCCCCGTCAGCCCTAATCCCTACAACCTACTACCTATCCCCTATTACCTATATTTCCCCCCCGTGAACGGAAAAACCAGATTTGCGCCCAGCCCCACCGGCTACCTCCACGAAGGCCACCTGCTTTCGGCCCTGTACGTGTGGGCCGCCGCCAAAAAATGGGACCTGTCGGTGCACCTGCGCATCGAGGACCACGACCAGGAAAGGTCAAGGCCCGAGCACATCGCCGCCATCCGCGAAGACCTGCAATGGCTTGGCTTCAAGTGGCAAAGCGAAAGCCTCCAGAGCGACCACTTCGACAGGTTCGAAAAGTCCCTCAAAAACCTTGAAGCACAAAACCTGGTCTATCCCTGCTACTGCAGCCGCAAAGAACTGGAAGAACAAAATCCAAAGAACGAATTTGGCGAAATCATATACCAAGGAAAATGCAAGGGGGGAAGCCTCCCCCTCGCTGCAGCCACATATCATCCCCGCCACTTACTTGTCATCCCCGCGCAGGCGAGGATCTCCCATCAACCTGGCGGGGATATCCATGCGTCTTCCGCTACCCCCTCTAGCGGGGGTTCCCCCCGCAACGCCCCCCACTCCCTCCGAATCAAAATTACAGACAAAGTAATTAACTGGCACGACCTACGCCTAGGGGACTTTGCCGAAAATCCGAAACTCCAATGCGGGGACTTCCCTATCCGGGATAGAATTGGCCAATGGACCTACCAATTCGCCGTCTGCGTCGACGACATCGAAGAGGGAATCACCCACGTTATCCGGGGCGAAGACATACGGAACTCCACCGCAAGGCAAATCGCCCTGATGGAACTGATGGGCAGGACCGAACCGCCCAAGTACCTGCACCACCCCCTCATCGTGGACCCGGCGGGCAAAAAACTTTCCAAGCGGGAAAAAGCCCACAGTATCCGGCAAGACCGGGAAGCAGGTGTCACCCCCCAAGAACTCCTGGGCAGGGTCCTTTTCAAGGCAGGACTTGCCTCCACGCAAGCGCCCGCCGACCTGGATACCGCCCTGGACATCGTCTGCCGAAATCTGTAGATACAAAAGCCAAAGACGCCCCTATTCGACAACTCGTAACTCGTAACTCATAACTCGCTACTTCTAAATAATGTATATTCAGGGCATGTCCAACGCAGCCTTGTCCGCCACCCTCTCAAAGATTCGCCAGGAATCGGCTCTTTTCGATTCCAAAGATTCACTCTTGAACTTCAACACCAAGGGCCTGTACCAGACTCCCCTGATGCTTGAAACCGGCGACCTGTTCTTTGAAAAGTGGAAACAGGCCGGAGGCCCCCTGCCACTGGACTCGTTCCTCCCCAAGTCAGAAAGTTTCACACCCCAGCAAAAGCTAGAGGTGAAAGAGCATATCCTGCAAGCCCTCAAGGAAAAGTTGGAGGACTTCGGTACCACCGATTTGTACCTGCTGCTGGGATTCTTGAAGTGGGAAGGGAACGCCCTTTCCCCAAGCCTGCTAGTGCCCCTGGATGTGAACCTCCAGACCCAGACGGTAGCCCTTTCTTCGAAGCATCCTCTCGAAAACATCGTCCTGCGGGAACGGTTGAAAACGGAGCTTTCGCTCCCCACCATAGAAGATGCCACCCTGAACGGCCAGTTCAGCATCTTGCTGTACTTTTCCCTCTTCGAAAAAGCGGTGGCGGCAAAGAAAAACTGGAAATTTACACGTCACGGCATCTGCCTCGCCTTCTTTGATTCCGTCAAGCTGGGCCTCAAGAAATGCATGGAACTGGGGCTAGACGAATCCAACGCCAGCGCAGCCTCTACCGTTCAGGCCCTCTTTACCGCCGATGGATTCCAGACCAGGGATTCCAAGTTCGACGGAGAAACCTTTGACAAGCTGTACTCGCCGCTGGACCACTATCCTCTGTACATCACGGATTCCCACACCACCAAGGTCACAGAAGACGCAAAAGATGCCGGGAACAACGCCTACGCCATCCAGGCCCTGCCAGGTACAGACTGGGACCGGGCCACGGCGAACCTGGTGGCCGATTCCATCGCCGAAAAGAAAAGCACCCTGGTGGTTTACCGCAGGGCATCTACCGCCCAAAAGTTTAGGGATAGGCTGTTCCCGCAGTTCCGCAATTTCGAAGGCCCCGAAAGGGACGCCCTTCTGCCGGAACTCCAGAAGACCCGCGATTCTTTTGTGCGGTATTACGATGCCATAAACAAGAACATCCAGCCCTCCGACGCCCCCCTTTCGGACCTGCTGACGGAATTCGTCCAGAACCCGGCCGTCAAGGTTAAAGCATCCGACGCCCTGTTCCAGAAAATCGCGAACGTTCCGTACAGGGACTACTGCGAACTCAAGGCGGACCTGGACGAGATTCTTTACCTTTACTTCGAAAAAAAGGGCAAGGAGGCCAGAAACGCCTTCAAGGATGTGCGGGTCCCGAGTCTCTCCGTCGAAGAGCAAGAAGCAATTGCCAAGGAACTTGCCCTTGCCTCAAGCAAGGCCAACGAACTGAAACCCCTTATCGGGCTAGTCGAAAAGACGGGACTGTTCCCCACGGGCATCTACCTTTCCGGACTTTCGGACATCATCGACCTGATTCTCCAGAACTTCAACAGGAACACTCCTGTCTTTGAAGACTGGGAACTGCGTTCCAACAGCTGGGAAGACTACCAGGATTCCCTGAAGGCGCTCCCCGAAGCAGGCGACAAGTGGGTCCGCTACCGTAGGCAGACATCGGAAATCTACACCGACAACGCCGTAGACGAAAACATCCTTTCTGTCCGCGAAGAATTTGCCGACAGCCTGAAGGCCACCCTCAAGGGCCTTTCGGACCGCTACCGCAGTTCCAAGAAAAAGCTTTTGAAAGTCCTGAAAGACCCGAAGTCCGTCTCCTCGGACAACCAGTTGCTGGACCTGATCGATACCCTGATCGAGTTGCAAGAAAACAAGCGGGCCTACAAGGACACCTCCGTTCTCGGGAACCACCTGCTGGGCCGCGACTGGCTCTACGAACGCTCCAACTGGTTCGAGCTGAACAAGAAGATTACCTACATCTACGACTTTAGGGAGACCCACAAGAACGACCCGCGGCTGGACCTGCTGCTCCAGATTCTGGAGCAGTGGCAGCTGTTCAAGGATGCCCTCCCCCAGATGAAGGACTACGCGAAGGTCGTCAAGGAACTCCAGGAATCCACCCGCAAGATTACGAGGGGACTTTCTCTGGAAACTCCTCTCGAGAGCCTGTGCATCGAAAAGTGGCTGGACGAAATCCAGCTGTGGAACGCCAACTGGGGCAATCTGGAAATTCACGTGCGCACCACGTCGCTTTTGCAGTCCATCGAAAAATTCGGGGCAAAGGAACTGGTCGACTACCTGAAAGACGCAGACAACGTGAGCCAGAATATCGCCCAGGCCTTCGCCCACTTCTGGGCAGGAACGCAAATCCAGCAGGTGGGCAAGGATTGCCCCGACCTTTTCTCCCTTTTGCCCAAGGCCCGCGCCAAAAAGACCAGGGATTACCGCTCCCGATTGGACCAGTTCTGCAACGCAAACTTCAGGTTGGTGCAAAACACCGTCAAGGACAATCCGGGCCTTTTCGCCTTTATCCCGCTGGAGCAGAGTTTCCAGCTTCCACCGTCTCAGAAATTCCAGACCGTAGTCATTCTGGACGCGGACTGCATTTCGGTCTGCGAGGCGCTTCCCGCCATTTTCAAGGGCCAAAAGACGGTGCTGGTGGGCGATTCCAAGGCGCCTCTCCTGAAGCACCTGCCGCTGGACGGCTACCCCGAAGACAAGACGCCCCATACCCAGGCGTTCCAGGAATCCATTCTCACCATGAGCTTAAGGCAGGGGATTCCCACCAGGGAACTGTGGTTCTCCACCACCTACGCCCATTCCTCCATGATAGATTTTGCGAACTGCAAAATCTACGGTGGCGACATTCGGCAACTGCCGCAACCCAGCCGTGAAAAGGTAAAGAACCAGACCCTGAAAGTCGTCTCCGACAAGGTCCTGGAAATCGCGAAGGCCGCTATTCACCACGCCGAAAGGCAGCCGGGACGCACTCTCGGCATTATCGCTCTTCACCAGTCCACCTGCATGGAAATCGAGTCGGCCATCAACAGCCTTACACCCAAGGATTCTCCGGCGGCAAGGTTTTTCCAGCCTACAAACCCTTCCATCAGTTTTTACGTAAAGACCCCCGAAAGGGCGGTCAACCGCCTGCGAGATACGATTCTCGTGTGTGGCGAATACGAAACCACCGAAAAGAAAGCCATCAACAATTCCCTTTCTGTCTGTGCAACGCTTGCCAAGAGCGAACTCCAGGTGTTCCTTTCCGAAAGCGACATGGCCCAGAAGCCCAAAGAAAAACCGGACCTATTCTGGGAATGGATTCTGTACCTGCAGAAGGTGCTTACCCTGGATATTACCGACGAAAAGCCCAAGGAATCGGCACTCTACGCCCAGGCCCTAAAGGCCCTGCAAGACGAGAACATCCAGGTGGAGCCCTATTTCTGCCAGTGCGGTATTTCTGTTGGCCCCGTGGTGGTTGACGCCAACAATTCCAAGCGGTTCCTTGCCATGGTCGAAGACGACTGCACCACGGAACGCTTTAGGGAATCCATCGAAGACCGGATCTATATCAGGCACACGTTGCTCCGTCAAATCGGCTGGAAGGTGCTGAACCTGTGGACCCCCTTCTGGTACATGGCCAACAGCGACGAAGTGAGCCACATGGTCACTACCATCGCCATCGAGCAGAGCGTGGCTCCCCCGCCCAAGGACGCCTCCGAAGAGGAATCCGAGAGCGTTGACGCCATCAGTGCCGAAAACCTGAGCGTGATTCCCTATACGGTGCTGCACCCGAAAATCGAAGGGACGCCCCACGACAGGCCTATCGCCGAACTTTCGGCGGCATCCATCATCACGCAGCTCAAGTTCTATGTGGACCACGAATCCCCCATTCACGAAGAGCTGCTGCAGCAGAGGCTTTTCGAGCTCCACAAGGAGCCCTGGCCGAACCAGAAGCTCGTGCCCCAGATTATGGACGCCATCAAGCAGGGCATCAAGGGCCAGAAGTTTATCCAGACCGGCAAGTTCCTGTATTCCCTCAAGAACCCCGCGGTAGAACTGAGAGACAGAAGTTTCCGGCCGTCTTCGGAACGGAAGATGATCTACGTCTCACCCGAAGAACGCATGTTCATACCGTCGTCTATGGACGAACGGGACATCAAGCAATTGCTTGGACTGCTGGAATAGAAAAAGTCCCGCTCTACGGCGGGACTTTCGTTGAGCTACCAGGATTCGAACCTAGACAAACAGAGTCAGAATCTGTTGTGCTACCATTACACCATAGCTCAAAGTGCTCACCAAAGTTAGAAAAAAATGTCACTTCGGCAAGGGGTATTTTGAACTATTTTACCGTAGGAGGGGTATAAGTAAGCCAAAGTTCCTTAATTCCGTTACCCGCCATCAGATTCTGGTCAACCGTACTCACATAGCTGTACTGGGGAGTCCCCGCCTCCTGGAGGGCCGAAACCACCACCGGATCCCCGGAGTAGAATATCAATTTTTGCATTCCGCTGGGCAGATAGGTCAGCACGTACATATTGCAGGTTACCGTGCGGACAAAATGGGAGGTTCCCTCTATGCCCAGGACCACGCTGTTCATAAAGCAGTTTTCACTCTGCTGATTGTCCTGCTGGTCCACCACGAGCCTAACGCCCACCGAAATCCAGGAATACTTGTCCAAGGAGGCCTTGCCGATAGACAGGGTATCCCTGGCAGCTTCCAATTCGGACTTTTTCACGTAGCGGGAAAGACCCACATTGGTCACGGTCTCCCCCGACCTCTGGCGGTATTCCACACGGAAGGAGTCGTAAGGGACCTCTTCGGGAGCGGGCAGCCACCACCGACCTAGAGTGTCGGTCCGGGCTTGAATGTCATACTCCAGAGTCAGGCCGTTTGCAAAGCCGAAGCCGAACAGGTCCGTAATGACCATGACTTCGACACTGTCGCAACGATCCAGGTTCGAGCAGTCCACCTGGCCCGAAATCCAGGCCTTGGGAACAGCCGGGGCTTCCGTGGTATCCGTTTTAGCTGTAGTATCCTTCTGGTCAACGTCCTCCTTAGGGTCGTCTTTTTCGGCAGAACCCGCTTTCTTGTTCGCTCCCCAAACCAGGGTATCAAGAGCCAAGGATTCGCCGGACTTTAAAGCTTTGGACATTTTCCAACTGCGGAAAATCACGGAATCGGCGATTCCAGATTCTTGCAGTTTTTCGATGACCATCGGGTCACCAGGGCAGAAGCCGAAGGTCCAAGATCCTTCCGGGACCAGCAGTTCAAAAGCTCCGGGAGCAAATACCGATTCAAAGAACGGGATGCCCGAAACATAAACCTTGAAGTGTGACCCTACAGACACAGGGGCCAGAGCAGAATCGCCAAGCGTCAAGAAGCCCTTCACCTTGGCGGCAGCCTCAAGAACAAGGGAATCATCCTCTGCAGAAGCCTCCGGCAGATAAAGGATTTCGCTAGAAGCGGAGTCGATGACCGCCAGCTGGAAAGTATCCGCAGGCACGTTTGCAAACGAGAAACGCCCTTGTGCATCTGTTTCCGTCTCGCGGAAATCGGACCAACCGGCATCTTCCCACTTAGACGACAAGACCATACGAACAACGGCGCCCTTGGCCTTGGTTCCGTTCTTATGGTAGACCACGCCCTTCAAGGTATCCAGGCTGGCAACGGTATTCTCGGTCTGGGTGGCAGTCCCTGCCACGGAATCGTTGTTGCTGCACGCCCAAAAACCAAAGGCGGAAAGCAATGCTGCTAGACTAGTCGCTAACCTCATTTTTCCTCCTCCGGCAGGTCCACCTTCTCCTTACTGATGGGGAAGAACTGCACGTTCAGTTCGCACAACATGGTTTCACCGCTATCCGATGTGACAATATCCAGAATTTCTTTCTGAAACATATCAATTTTTCGGATAATCCGTTCAAGTCCGGCGGCAGAAACGCTCATGGTGGTCGTCGAAACATTACGACGGGCCGTAGTGTAGCGGTCCAGGGCTTCTTTGCCCAGATCGATCATCTGCTTCTGGAACTGGTGAACGAACAAGGGCGATATTTCCTTGCCGCTGGTCACCGTCTTGTTCACGGAACGGTAAAAGCCGTCCACCTTTTCGATAAGTCCCAAGTCCAACAGCAACTGCAAGGACTGTTTCGCCTGGGGCACTGAAATTTTCGGATTCAGGAACCAGGCCAGCTCCTGGAGATTCCCTTCATTGATGTTCAAGACCGAAAGAGCCTCGCGAACCGCCACGTGGTACCACTTGGCGTAATATTCCTGCTGGTTCTTGGTCAGGGCCTTTACCGCCTTGGGCAAAAGCGAAGACATCTGGTCAAAAATCTGCTGTTTGGATTCTACCGACTGGGCGTGGGTAAAGTCCACCATCAGCTTAAAATAACGGCCTTCTTTTTCGTTCAGACCTAGTGCCGCTATAAACTTCGGCACCATCTGGGGCGTAAGGGACTTGCGGCCACGGACCAGGTCCAGATAATAGCCCGACGAGGAATAACCCGCCTTCTGGGCGAAGGACCTGTAGGAGAAGTACCGCTGTAAAGACTTGCGGTATTCGTAATAATCCTGCAAATACTTGCGGTAATTGTAGTACGCAAAGATATTCATCGGTTTAAATTTAATTTTTTATTTTCTTGGGAACACTTATTTTAAGAAAAAATTATCATTTTTGCCGATTTTTATTAAAAAAGAACACTTTGAGAACACTTTTAGTTCAAAAGGTATACCACACTGGCAATTTTTTTGTTTATATTTAGGGAACACCCAATCCCATCCCTAGACCCCCGGTGAACAAATCACCGAGGGTTCTTTTTTTACCCTATGGAATTTTCTAAAATTGGCTCCATGAAGGTTATCAAGAACTTCGTCTTCAAAATTCTACGCTTCGCAGGAATCCTTGCCGTCATCTACGTGAGCATGGTGTTCTACCTCGCCCTGACAGAGCGGCGAAACGCCTACCCCAGGGCCATCCCACACAAAGAAGCACGGGCGGCCATCGAAGGCCGTGCCCAAGGCATCAGCTGCACCCTGCAAGACGGAACCGTTCTCGAAGGCTGGAAGATGGGTGAAGCGGGAACCCCGACACTTCTCTACTACCCCGACGCCGACGAGGACGCCGCCCAGTTCCTGGCTGAACTGGACAGCCTTCCGGGAGTCACGCCGGTCACCTTCAACTACCGCGGTTCCGGTAACAACAAGGGAACGCCGTCAGAAAAGACTTTTTCGCCAGATTCTAAAGAAATCCTGGAATGTGCCACCCAGGTAAACGGAACAGCACCGAAATTCATCGCCGGGCGCGGAACAGGCGCCATTCTTGCTTTTAACAACAGCAATAGAGAGACAAGGCTCATCTTAATTGACCCCGTAGAAAGCATCGCCGACGCCCTTGTATACAAGTACGGATTTCTCTACCCGAAGTTCCTCGTTCGGGCGGGAGACGCCATAAACACTGGCAAAAACGGCGCACCTTTAGACCAAATTGGAATATTTTTGGACAGAAGCCAATTTAGTGACCGCGGTCACATTTTCACCCAGAAATTTCAGGGGGCAACCGTCTGGAAACGAGATGGCGGCTCGTTTAGAGCCACATTGACAGAAATCGTCCAAAGCCCAATTTCAGACTAATTCCTACTGATTTTTGTATATAAGGTTGGCATCATATCTCCAAAAAACGCCCTCTAATCCCAATTTTTTACTATGTTTCTTGACGGAACCCACCAACATTTTTAACTTGTTGGATGCTGGGGAACAACAAAAAAAAGGTGTAAATAAAAATGGATAACTTTGTAATCAAGATGGATATTCGCGGTTTTGTCCGTTTTAGCGGTGAAATCGTCAAAGAACTGAAATTGGACAAGACGCCCTATGCAGACCTGGAAGTGGACAAGACCGGCAAGCGCATTGCCGTGACCCCCTCCAAGACCCTCAAGCCCACGTCTTACCGTTTTATGCCCAACGGAAGCGGCTACCTGCTGTATTTCAAGGGCGCCCTGAATGCCGTCGGATTCCAGATTGCCACTGGCGCTTACACAGTCGTCAGGGAAGGCTCCCGCATCGTATTTACCGGAAAGACCCCAGCCAAGAAGAAAGGCGACTGGGAGCCCATCGCCTGCCGTAACTCCGCCGGTCTCCCCATGCTCTCCATCGATTCCCGCGGAACCATCATCTTTGACAAGCGCACCAGCACCGCCATGGAAACGGCCAAGAACGATACCATGATTGCGGAATACGATGCCAACAAGAAGGTCTTTAAGCTATCTTTCGGCAAGAAAGGCTTCATCAACGTCCGCACCATTGCAAGCCATGCCAATGCTTCTTTCATGGGCACGCTTTCTTCTCACGGGATTGCGCTCCCTACCAAGAGCTACCGCACAGACTGCAAGGTGAACGGCAAAACACTCACCTTCAGTGTTGCCCCGCTTATCGCGGCGCAAAAGGCTAAGAAAGGCTAAAAATGATTGACGTACTCAAGGCGTTCTACTCGATCCACTACAACTTCGCCGCGGTGAGCATTTTGCTCCTGGCGCTGAATATTTTTCTTCTGACCAAGAAGAATTACAAGTGGACAATCATCTTCACAGCCGTGTTGATTGTGTTCAACGTATTCCTCTACAAGCGGACCGACGGAAAGGCGTGGACCCTGCAAGCCGCCACCGTCAAAGACGTGTACGGTAATGAATCCAAGGGAGAAGACATGACCTTTTCTGTTCACAAGAATTGGGTGAGCAAAGAAGGGATTGTCGTTGACCAAGGGGACACCATCCATCATTGGTGCTGGGTTGATGCCTATTGGGACCAATTCGCAAACACCGACCTTGTGGCCGCCATCTGGGGAGAAAACTCCAGCAAGAAACTGATGAAGTCCACAGAGAATCGTGCGAACGACGCGAGCAATCAGCAATAGCCCTATTTCTTGAACTCTTCAATAGAAAGCTCACCTGCCTCGAACTCAAGGTAGGTGAGTTTTTTTATCCATTCTCCAGGGGACGCCACCGAGCCGGTCTTGACCGACCAGATGCCCGGAATATGGTGGTGTCCGTGGACGCATATCTGGCAATTGTTTTTTTCTATGGCTCGAGCTGCCCAGGTCAAGTATTCATCCAACTTGATTTCGCGGTCGGCACCGAATTTGCGGCTTCGGCGACCAACGAGGCGGGCAAGCGCCATCCCCCAATCCGGGTGAATTTGTCTGAACAGCCATTGGTTAAGCGGATTGTTCAATATTTTTCGAAAGACTCGGTAGCTCCAGTCTGAGCGGGCTACGCCATCTCCATGGGTAAAGAAAACCTTTTTTCCCTGAATATCCAGCTTTAAATTTGAAGAAACCTGTACACCGAGATTTTTCGGGAAGAAATCGCCATAGGCAAAGTCGTGGTTTCCGCGCAACAGGTGCACCTGGACACCGGATTCTACCAGTTCCGCAAGGACTCGAAACAAGTGAAAATGTTCCTTGTTCACATAGTAACGGTATTCGTACCAGAATTCAAACAGGTCTCCCAGGATAACCACATGGCTAGCCGCACCTTTCCAGGAGCGCAAGAGCTCGATCAAAAGATTTTCTCTATACGGGACTGCCCCAGGAGGTTCTACCCCCAGGTGAGCATCTCCTAGAAAGTATGCGGGCTTTTCCATAGGTGGAAATTTAGTTATTAGGTATTAGGGGGTAGGATCTAGGATCTAGGATTTAGGGGATAGGTCGTAGGTATTAGTGGTTGGTGATTAGTGGTTAGGGAAATGTGGAATGTGAAGTGTAGAATGTGGGTTTTTGAGGCTCGAGGAAAAAGAAAAACCCGCAGGGGTCTGCGGGTCTTGTGTTGTCGTGCCGCACTTGATGCGGCATCTAGCTTAGGTTATTCTGCGTCCTTGATACAGCGAACGGAATACCGATTGGGATACTCCTCGATTGAAATATTTGTATAAACAGTTGTGATTTTAGCTTCATCCTCGTCGGTTATTGTAAAATGATAATATGTCATGTCGCCCATTTCATCTATGATTGTTGAACTCCAATAAGCGGTCATGATTGTTTTTCCAGTATATATTTTGCCATCATATATCCCGGCGGGCTCAGCGGCAAATCCATACTTATCCGTACCGAAAGCTTCATCCCAACCGGAGGAGTATGCTTTTAAATTTTGTGCAGCATCAGCATCACCCCCTGCATTCTTTTTTAACAGTTCCCATTCGGTGTTGTTGGGTAGGTGCCATCCGTTAGGGCAAACTGATTCGTCGGCAGCAGAGAGTGTGTAAAGTCGTCCTAAGCCAGAACAAGAAGCTGCATCATTATAGCAGGAACTACCTGTAGTGGTCTCATAGTTCAGGTTCTCGGCCATCCAGGTCTGGGTGCCGATGGTCACGTACTTGTAGATAGCCTGGTCACGACCATCACAGAATTCTTTCTTTGGATCGTAGAAATCGTAATTTTCCCCACAGATACCTTTAATCACTCCTTCATCGCAAACTTTGATATTTGAGAAATCCTGAGCAAAGGTTTCCGTTCCACACTTAGTCAAGACTTTGCCTTCCTCACAAATTTGGGTATCCTTGAAATAGACGGAAGTGCCACACTTACCTCTGGATAAAACATGCGCATAACCCACCATATCTGAAGCTTCCTCTTTAACAATGAAAAAAAGAACTGAACTATCCTCTGGCGTGTTATTTGTTTTCAGAAAAACTGCATTATCTTTTTGGATTCCCAAATTTACCCCTGACGCCATCCACGTAAACAAATTTGCTGTAGTTGCATCATCCTCACTATCATAGACGGTTACATCAAATCCATCAGACTTCAGAGCTGATTCCATATCTGTTGGATCAATAGTCGTCTTTACAACGGCCTTGGTTCCCGACTTCCAGTCTACAAATTCATCTAGCAATTTAAAATGCTCGTCACGGGTCACACTGGAACCGCTAGTCGAACTGGAGGGAGAGCTGCCGCCTTCACCGCCTTCACCGCCTTCACCGGAACCGCTTCCACCACTGCTCTTCTTGGAACTGCTGGACTTGCCGTCACTATTGCAACGGCGGCCGGTGCATTCTTCGCTGGCGGAACTTTCAGGTTCATCGCTGTCGCTGGAGTCTACGTATTCGTCCGTCTTCTTGCTGCTGGAGGACTTGGGCTTGGCCGGGGTGGCGGGCTTCAGCTGGTCTTCCAGTTCTTCGAGCTTGGCCTTGATTTCGTCTTCGTCCAGGCCTTCCTTGAACTGTTCTACGGTGGCGGAGTCGGTGACCTCGATCCACTTGTTCTCGAAGCAGGCGAAATAGGTGTCGCCGGCCTTGGCCACTTCCATCTCGCAGGTGTCGGGGAGGGCGGCCTCGGTCTTGAATTCGGGAATGCTGTTGCTGGCGCCGCTGCTGCTGTCGTCGCAGGCGGTCATGCAGGCGGCAGCCGTGAGGGCAATCGCCGACGTCCAGAGTAGTTTTTTCATGATTTCTCCTTGATTTTGTTATGTAGTTAAAATATTTCTCTTACAATGTAAAAAAAAAGAACCACAGCGCGCATCCAACACGAAATTTTTCCTTTATTATCGTTTTAAAAAGGAGTTTTTTATTTTTTTAAGCGGAATTTTCACAAGTCAAATCATTGCTAAATTGAAATTATGCAGTTCTGGAGCCAAATTCGGACACTCCTGCTGTGGAGTTCGGCGCTTTTGGCAAGCGCCTGCTCCGTGAACCTGGTGCAGGGGGACCAAGGCGATAGTTCCTTTAATGTGCTGAACCAGGCACAAGCCAATCCAACACCGCTGTTCGACAAGATTCCCCTGATTCTCGGGGCCGACACCCTCTGGCTTTCGGAAGGTCTAAGGCAAGAATACGACCGGACCGCCAACCAGGATTTTTACCCCCGCGAAAAATGCAATGGTTCGGCAAGCATTCGGGCACAGGTGGTACAGAATGCCGAAGCCACCCCATGGAGCATTCCTTTGTTCGTAATTCCTTTCTGGCCTATAACGCCCGTAGACGAAACCTGGACCTACACGCTGAATGTGCAAATCCATTGCGACGGTGTGCTTGTCAAGCAGGCCGAATACAAAGAAGAAGAAACTGTCAAGGCCAGTCTTTATGGCAAATTGCGCAGCGACCTCTTGAACGAGGCCTCCAGGGACATGCACCGCATGTTGGTCCAGAGGCTCGCCTTTGAACTGAACTACCCCTACAACGCCGACATGGGCATGCGCAGCGATTACTAAATTTGAGTCATGGCTCATACCCTGTACATTGTAGCGACCCCTATCGGGAACATGGAGGACATCACCTACCGTGCGGTCCGAACCCTGAAAGAAGTACCCCTTGTGCTTGCCGAAGATACGCGCCACACGCGAATCCTCTTCGACCATTTCGGGATTTCCACTCCCATGGAGGCCTACCACGACTTTAACAAAGAGGTCGTCACTCCCAAATACGTGAGCTACCTGAAAGAACAGGGAGACATCGCCCTGGTCAGCGACGCGGGCACCCCGGGAATCGCGGACCCGGCCTTCAACCTGGTCCGGGAATGCGTTCGCGAAGGTATTGACGTGCGGGCGGTTCCTGGCCCCTGCGCCATGGTGACGGCACTGGTCAGTAGCGGTATGCCCACGGACCACTTTGCCTTCCAGTATTTTTCGCCCAAGAAGAGCGCCCAGAGGATTCACCTTCTGGAAAAACTGAAAGACGAAGAAGCCACCCAGATTTTTTACGCCAGCCCCCATAACGTGGACAAGTTCGTAGCCGAAATCCAGACGGTCTTCGGGGACATCAAGATTGCGCTGATGCGGGAACTGACCAAAAAATTCGAGGAACACCTGATTGGCACTCCCGCAGAAATCCTCGCCCACTTCAAGAGCCACCCGCCCAAGGGGGAGTTCGTGCTGATTTTCAACCCGAAGGACAAAAGCGGGCTGTGAAATTAGGTTTTAGGGGCTAGGATCTAGGGACTAAATAGCTAATGACTGATATTTTGAACAGACTGAAATCGTGGATTGAGTCATTGCCGAGAATGTACCGGATTTTTCTCGGGCTTCTGTTCGTGGCCGAATTAGGCCTCTACCTGGTCACTCCCGACGAGCCGGGACTTTACTCCTGGAAACCCCAGTTCATCCCTTTCATTGTCGCCCTGCCGTTCCTCTTTGCTAAAAGCGCACGTAAGCCGTTCAACCGTTTTGTCTACAGTTACGCCCTCATCTCTTTTGCCTTTCTCGCCCTAGACTACCTGGCAGGCGGCCATGCGGGACTCGTTCAGATTTCTGTGCTGTTCATCCCCTTCGGGCTTTACCTGCTGTTCCGCTTTGGTGTGTGGAATTTCAATAGGCTCTGCGAAAGAGATTCCCGGACAGCGCTATTGCTTTCTACCATCGCCTGGGGCGCCATGGCCCTGGCGTTTCCGCCGCTCCCCCTGGGGCCTGCCGCCCTGCTGCTGCTTGTGCCCTGGTTCATCGCCATGAATCGCTACAGCCGCAGTTCCGCCATCTTTGCCACTTTCTGGTCGGGCATGGTATACAACGGCATCAACTACTACTGGATTTTCAACGTCATGAACGTGGAAACAGCTCCATCGGCCATCATCTTCTTGGGCGTGGTGCTTTTGGTGGCCTTCTTCAGCTTCTACAGTGTGGTAGCGGCTTTCGTCTATACCCTCGTCAAGGATATCCGCATCAAGGGGTATAGGATTTTCTGGATACTCTACCCCGTGTTTTACGCCGGGCTCGAAATGACCCGTACCCGCGGGGACTTTGCATTCCCCTGGAGCCACCTGGGCTACGTGTTCGGCAACTACCTGGAACTTTTACAGGCCCTTTCTATCATCGGAATCTTCGGCTACACCACCCTGATTGTGGCAAGCAACATGCTGGTTGCAAATGCTTTGGACAAGCCGGGGCTAAAAGCCAAGTGGCCTTTTGCGTTACCCGTCCTGATTTTTGTGATTCTCCTTATTCACGGAAAAATCACCTTGTCCGCTCCCGAAGCGGAGCCCTTCTACGGAAGCGACGGGAAACACACTCCCCAAATAGCCATGGTGCAGCCCTGCATTCAGCAGGGTGAAAAATGGAGCAAGGAGCGCTACGACCGCATTATAGACAAGACTCTCGGCATGGTCCGTGACAGCGTCAAAGACGGAACCGACCTGATTATCCTGGCTGAAACCGCCATTCCAGACCACATCCGCAGGCAGCCCGCTACGATTGTCAGGCTGCACAATGTCGCAAGCCGCATGAACGCAAGCATTCTGGTTGGCGCCCTTGATTTCAAGCGCATCAAGGAACCTGGCGCCGTGCGCCGCTACGAAGTGTACAACGCCTCGTTCCTGTTCAGCCCCAATGACGGAAGCTTCCCCCAGCGGTATATCAAAAAACATCTGGTTCCTTTCAGCGAAAGGATTCCCTTTGACGACATCTTCCCAATTCTGAACTACGTGGACCTGGGCGAAGGGGACTTTGTGCCCGGCAAGGAGACTCCCGTGTACGGTCCCTTCCTGTGGACGCCTTTTATCTGCTACGACGCCATCTTTGGCGACCTGGTGCGGGATGCCATCCGGGCAGGCTCCAGGTTCATGGTGAACATCACCAATGACGGATGGTTCGGCAGGAGTACCGCCCCCTACCAGCACCTGAACCTGGTGCGTTACCGCGCCATCGAAAACGGCATGCCGGCGGCAAGGCTTGCCAACAGCGGAGTGTCCGTGTTCATTGACCAGTATGGTCACATGGACTTGAACACGCCTATTTTTGAAGACGCCGTCATCCAGCGCAAGATGCAACTAAAGACCAGGGACACCCTGTACCAGCATATCGGAGACTATCTTGAAACCGCCCTGCTCTGGTTCTTCGCCATTTACTTGCTAGCGGCAATCGGATGCCGATTGAGATTCTCGCCTACGCGAGAATGACGAATATCGTTTTGCAAAACAACACAGACTACAACAAAAGCTGCGGCGGCCAGTGGCCCGCCTTGGGGCGTTCCTTGAAAGTTGCCCCCGGCATAAGATCCTTGAGTTTCAACGTCTGGGCTGGTGGAACGGCCCTGTCCATACGGCCGTAAACCACTTCGATTCCACTGCAATCCTCTAAAGGCGTCGAAATCTTGTTGCTCGCCAGGTAGGTAATGCCCTTGGCCAGTTTCTCGGCGTTCATCTTCTTGGCGCAGTCCATCCAGTCGTCTTGCCACTCGCCGAATTCATCTTCGAACTGTTCCGCAAAAGAATTCAGGCCCGGTTCCGTAGTCGTCTGCATCTGCCTTGCCATAAAGTGCAGGTTCGTCTCCGTCCAGTCGCTGTCTTCGTCGCAGAAGTCCGCATAAGGCGAAAGCAAAATCCATCGCTGTGCCGACGGTTTTTTCTTGTGGTGCATGAGCAGGAGAAATGCTCCCATGCCGGAGCCTACCACCACATCGGCCTTGGAAAGTCCAGGAATCTTGTAAGGGTCCTCTAGATTATCAGCCATGGCCTCGTAGGGTACAAAAGTATGGTCGGCAGAAGATTCCACTTCTGTCAAGTCGTCTTGCCATAGCGACAAGTCCGACGCCCAATCAGGCAACCAAACCCACTTTTCACTCGACTTTGCCATAACCCAGATTAATCACCCTTTACTAAAACACTCCCAAAACGGATTTCTCTATAGAAAGATATATAGTGAAATCAAGAAAAGAACATTTTTTTTGATTTTTTTTACTTTATGAGATAGATATATGTTTTTTGGCCGAAAAATCTGTTTTTTTTTGATATTTATCACACTTTGCGCTTGGGGCACAGCCATAGCCGCCCCCCTGAGACTCCATGACGAAAACAGGGTCCTGAGTGCGACCCAAACCCGTTATTTGGAAAATTTGGCCAAAGAAGTGGAGCAAAAGGCCGGATTCAACCTGTCTGTAGTTCTGCTAGAAGACAGCCGGAACAAACGGGATTTTTCACCCGACAGTAATGAAGTCCTTCTTTATACGGCTTTCGTGCAACAGTTGCATCAAGTAAAGCTTGGGAAAAAACTGGAGTCAGTTCTTCCGAAAAGCACCATCGAAAAACTCCAGCAGAAATTCCTTTTCCCGGAATACAAGTCCGCCAGATATGACAAGGGGACTTTGCTACTAGCTTACCATCTTTCAAACGAACTTGCAAAGGCAAAGGGCACGACATTGGTTACTGAGCCTCCGGAATTTGAAAGCGCCGGCAGCCTCAATGCGGCAGGTTGGGTGTTTATCGCAATCATCTTTTCGCTGGTGTTTTACGCCCTGTACAAAAGGGGACGCCGCACCAGCGCCGGTTCCACCAGCAGGCGTTTCCATTACGGACGGTTCGGCTGGAGGTAGTTTTTATGAAAAGAATATTGAGTGTTCAGGAATTAAAGCAATCCCCCTGGCCCGACAGATTTACGGAAACCTTCGGGGAAAACCTGGTTTCCGCATTCCTTTACGGGGACTGTCTGGAAGAAGGCTTCAGCGCCCTGGAAAGGCCCTGGACCGTGGCCTTCATATTGAAAGATGCTTCTGCTACGGAGGTCGACAAGCTTAAATCCTGGAGCAAGAAGGCCTTGCGCGAAGGGGTGGAATTCTCCTACATTTTTTCCAGTGCCGAGATCCTCTCGAATCTGGAAACTTTCCCGCTGGAATTCCTGGAAATGTCCTGCCGGAACCAGGTCCTGTGCGGCATCGCTCCTTTGGAAGGGTTCATCCCCAACCGGGAAGCCCTTGCAGCGCAGTGCCTGCGGGAATGGAACGCTTTCCTGTTCCGTAGGCGTCTTGACGCCAAGCCCAATGCTGCCGACTACCTGCAGGAACTCTCGCCCTTGCTAAGCGGCATCTACTACCTGAAATGCGGGAACTATCCCGAAAACAGGCGGCAAGTCATCGATGCTTTCCCGGAACTCAAGTCGTCGGGAAGCCTGCTGGACGCCTTGCAGAACACCATAACAAAAATATGCGTTTGTCCCCAACAGTCCTAATACCTAAAACCTATTACCTAACACCTATCCCCTAAATCCTAGCCCCTAGATCCTATCAATGAAACAACTTGTCAAAAAGACCGAACTTGAAAACGGCATCACCATTCTCACCGACTACATGCCCCACGCTTATTCCGTCGCAGTAGGCGTCTGGCTCCCACGGGGCAGCCGCCACGAGGCAAAGGACGAATACGGCCTGAGCCACTTTTACGAGCACCTGGTATTCAAGGGAACCAAGAACCGCAGCGCCCTTCAAATAGCCCGGGCCATCGAAGACAAGGGCGGGAACCTGGAAGCCTATACCACCAGACAAGAGACGGGTTTTTACGCGCAAATTGAACGCAGTCACCTGGCGCTGGCCGTAGATGTCATTGCTGACATGCTCATGAACCCCCGCATGGACAAAAGCGAGATGGAAAAGGAACGCCGGGTGATTATCGAGGAGATTCACAGTTACGACGACATTCCCGAAGAAATCGTAGGCGACATCTTCAACGCCATCCATTTCAAGGGTTCGGGAATCGCCCACTCCATCACGGGAACCATCAAGCAGGTGAACGCTCTCACCCACAAACAGATGCTCAGGTACAAAAAGCAAGTGATTGACGAAATTCCCTTGCTGGTGTGCGCCTCGGGCAAAGTAGACCACGAAGAACTTGTTCGACTTTGTGCAGAAAAATTCGCCTGCAAAAAGACACGGGGACTCCTGCCTGCAGACGTTTACAAAGCCCACAACAGTGTGAAGGTGGTGCAGAAACAGGACATCGCACAATCCAACCTCTTCTGGGGACTCAGTTTTGACCGCAGCCTGATGGACGAGCGGGGGCGCTGCGCCCTATCGCTCTTTAACGTGGCCATGGGTGCAGGTATGGCCAGCCGTCTGTTCCAGAAAATTCGGGAGGACCGGGGACTTGCCTACTCCGTGTATTCCACCGCCGACATCTATCGGGACTGCACCGACTGGGGCGTTTCTCTGGCGACGGAACCACAACAGCTGAAAACGGCTATGGAACTTTCGCTAGACGAGACCCGCAACTTCTTGAAGCACGGATTCAAGAAAGGGGAATTCGAGCGGACCAAGACGAACATTTTGGGAGGCATGTACCTGGGGGCAGACAGCCCGGAGAAGCGGGTGGTCCGCATGGCGGAACAGATGCTGCACCTGGGAGAGTTCCGCACCATGGAAGAAAGCGAGCGAATTATCAAAAACATGACCGAAGGCGAAGTTGTCGAGACGGTGAACCGCCTTTTTAACGCAGCCAAGTTCTCCGCCGCGGTCATCGAGCCCGCCGGCCGCAAAAAGACAAAGCTGGACGTGGATTTCTTTTAACGAGAAAGGCCGACGCCGTTACGTTCTAAATGCAAAAAGCGCCCCGCTTTTTCAAGCGGAGCGCAATTTCTCGCGTTTGTTCAGCTAGTCGTGCTGCTTTTCTCTAGGAGATCCCCGCCTGCGCGGGGATGACAACACTAGATTAGGCAGCCTTCACGGTTTCCACGACCTTGGCGAATGCTTCGGGATCGGCGACGGCAGTATAATGACCGTTCGGCTCCTCATTGGGTGACGATTCTCCGGAATCGCCTCACTCTCGCCTACATCGCCAGCTTGCGCTTGGCGACTCCGGCTCACGGAAATGACCGTTCGGCTCCTCATTAGGCGACGATTCTCCGGAATCGCCTCACTCTCGCTTCCGCGGCTTGTTAATACAAGCCGCTACAGCTCACCATGGCCTTGCCGACCGTTGCGCATTCAAAAAAAGTTCCCCGCCGTTTTACCGGCAGGGGACAATTTCTCGCGTTTGTTCAGCTAGTCGTGCTGCTTTTCTCTGGGAGATCCCCGCCTGCGCGGGGATGACAACACTAGATTAAGCAGCCTTCACGGTTTCCACGACCTTGGCGAATGCTTCAGGATCGGCGACGGCCATGTCAGCAAGAACCTTGCGGTTCAGCTGGATGCCCGACTTGGAAAGCTTGAAGATGAACTGGCTGTAGCTGATGCCGTGTTCGCGGACAGCAGCGTTCAAGCGGGTGATCCACAGAGTGCGGAAATCGCCCTTCTTGTCGCGGCGGTGAGCGTAGGCATACTGACCGGCGTGGGCTACGGCGTCAATGGCAAGGCGGAGGTTGCTCTTGCGACGGCCATAGAAACCCTTGGCGGCCTTGAGGATTTTTTTGCGGCGTTCGCGGGAAGGAACTCTGGTTTTAGCGCGTGGCATTCTTACACTCCTTATGCTTGGACAAGCAGACGCTTGAC